>Ga0265292_1000115_pt1 | contig 167771 bp, 182 predicted proteins | sample Munlanlewell296A_FD_189080 | JGI IMG/M metagenome (GOLD analysis project Ga0265292, IMG submission 189080) | Leachate microbial communities from a municipal landfill in Southern Ontario, Canada - Leachate well 296A | ecosystem: Engineered > Solid waste > Landfill > Unclassified | place... | reverse complement strand
GTCAAAGAACTTGTGTTTTTATCGTGTATATATTAATTTTTAGATGGTTTTTCGATTTCTGACTCATTTAAAAAAAATATTTTCTTTAAATTTTCCTCTTGACTATATATAGTAAGTCAATAATCTTGCAATTTTAACAGAACACGCCCTGTTTTTCTTAGTATCATATCTTAAACCTTAAATTTGTTTTTATCCGTCCCGTTGCTGCTCTTATATCATCTGCTATTTCTTGTAGTTTTACAAGCATTTCAATTTTTTCTTCAATTGGAATTTTAGCAAGTTCTTTATGGAAGCGCGCTTTTGCATTAAATAATTTCTTAATTTTATTGTTAACTTTATTTTTTTCCATAATACAATTTTACAAATTGTTTATATTTCCCGTCTAATTTATGTTTTTGTAGAATTTTTTTTAAGTACTTATTATTTATCTTCGTTTCTTCTATAAGTTTCATCATTCTTTCTTTATCTTTTGGCCTGAAGGTCTGTAACATTATTGCTATCAAATATTCCGGCTTAAGTGTCTTTGTCTTCGTTTTCTTATATTTTTTTTCAACAGCATTTTTAACGGCTTCTTGTACAAGTTCATTATATACAGGGATAAACTGGACGGGAATCCCTTCAATAATAATATGTTCTTTATCCATACTATAACCCTTTTCCCGACAGTAATTATATATCGGTGAAAGTGTAACTAATTTCTTTTCTTCTACGGGCGTAAAAAATATATCCAAATCATATGTAAGAATAGGCTCTGCATAAAAGATAACAGCAATTCCGCCTCCAATTGCATAATCATTAATTATCCCTTTTTCCTGCAATTCATTTATAACTTTTATTGCTTTTTCCATCTATAAGAACCTCTATAAACCCAAAACATCACCCATCGTGTAAAGCCCGGGTTTTTTGCCGAAAATCCATTTTGCTGCTTTTACTGCACCTGCGGCAAATGTATCACGCGTGTGCGCACGATGAATAAGTTCAATCTGTTCGCCCTCTCCTGCAAAAATTACCGTGTGTTCCCCAACAATATCGCCCGCACGGACAGCGTGAATCCCTATCTCTTTTTTTCTTGCTCCGACATTACCGTGTCTGCCGTAAATATGTTCCAAATTAAGTTTTGACGAAATTATTTCGGCAATCTTCAACGCCGTGCCGGACGGAGCATCTTTTTTTTGGTTGTGATGCGCCTCAATTATTTCAACATCATAACTCGGCAAAGCCACCGCAACTTCTTCAACAAGTTTGAATAAAAGATTAACTCCGACGGACATATTCGCAGCAAGTATAATCGGGATTTCCTTTGAAGCATTTTTTATTCTTTCAATTCCTTCCGCCGTGATGCCGGTCGTGCCTATAATTATTGGTTTTTTTTGTTTTTTTGCAATGTCCAAATGATATAATGTCGCATCCGTATTTGTAAAATCAATAGCCACGTCAGATGATTTTAACGCTTCTGAAAAATTATCCGTAATATTTATTGTATCAAGCAGCTGACCGATAGCATGATGTTCTCGCCATTCAATCGCACCGGACAAAACAAGTTCCTTGTCCGCAAGAATTCTTGAAACTACCATTTTTCCCATTTTTCCTGCTGCACCGCAGACGATAATTTTTAACATAATTCTCCTCTAAAAATATCTCAAATACAGATATAAGTTACATATTGCAACTACAATTATCATCGCGGGAAATGCATACTTGCAATATCTTGACCAACCAATTTTGTAGCCCTTTTTCTCGGCGATGGCAATTCCTACGACGTTCGCAGAGGCACCAATCGGTGTGCCATTGCCACCGATATCGGTTCCCAGTGCCAACGACCAACTTAATGTTTCTAATGAAATGCCTGTTTTTGATAGATTAAAGACCACAGGCACCATCGTCGCCGCAAACGGGATGTTGTCAATTATCGCGGATGCAAACGCCGATGTCCATAAAATTATTGAAACCATAACGAATGCGTTCCCTTTGGAAATTTCGCCTATCCATGCGGCAAGTATTTTCAGCACACCGGTATATTCAAGTCCGCCGACACAGATAAATAGCCCGACAAAAAATAAAAGCGTTTTCCAATCAATTCGTCTGATAATTTTCTGATGCGATTTATACGCGAAAAGCAAAGTAAGAAACGCCGCGATAACGCCTACGAATGCCACCGAAAGACCGGTCCAGCCGTGAGTGACCAGCAGAATAATCACAAAAACAAACATCACTGAATAAATTACAAATAATTGCTTGTGTGCAATCGCTCTTTTCGGGTCGGGATATTTATCTATGTGGATTTCCGTTTTAGGCGTTAACTGTTTTTTGAATACGGCATAGAAAAACCCCAGTACAAACAGCATTCCTATCCAGGCAACCAGACCTGTGTTCTTCAGAAAATCAAAAAATGTAAAACCGAACGCCGTTCCGATGATGATGTTGGGCGGGTCGCCGCACATAGTAGCGCTGCCGCCTACGTTCGCGGCAAAAATTTCCGCTATAATAACCGGCACCGGGTCAAATTTTAAAAGTTTAGCAAGTTCTATCGTAACCGACGCAAGAAAAAGTAGGACGGTGATACTGTCAATAAACATAGAAAGAAAGGCGGACAGCAGCATAAACGCAATAAATATAGGAATAACCTTGTATTTCATCAGTTTGGCAACATAAAGACACAGCCACCTGAAAAACCCGACGCGGGTAAGACCTTCAATCATCGTCATCATACCGCCGATAAAAATTATTGTCTGCCAGTTGATTCCGTGCGAGGCATCTTCTTTGACGCCTCTTATTATCCAGAAAGACGAGTGGAAAATCTCTTTCAGGTTAAGAACCCAAGATATTGCATCAGGAGTTCTTAAAACAAAAATCATCGTTAGAATTGCACCAGCCACGGCGGAAATATACCTGTGCCATTTCTCCGCCATTATCGCGATAAACATCGCCAAAAAAACTATTACCGATACAACCTGAATGTTGGTCATTGTCCTTTTACCTCCATACCGTAATTTTTCATTTCTTTGATAAGTTTTTCTTTGTTTTTTTCATCCATCGCGCACATCGGCAAACGAAGTTCGTCGGAACACAAACCCATTAAACCCATCGCAGTTTTAACGGGTATCGGATTTGTCTCAATGAACATCGCTTTTATCAAATTGAAAAGTTTGTAATGTATTCTTTTTGCTTTTTCCGCATCACCCTTCAAGTAAGCCCACACCATCTCGGAAACATCCCGCGGGACAATGTTAGCAACGACTGAAACCACGCCAACGCCGCCGATAGACATCAAAGGAAGTGTAAGGGCATCGTCGCCGGAAAGCATATCCATTTTCGGACAAAGCATTTTTATTTTCGCCATCTGCTCCAACGACCCGCTTGCCTCTTTTATTGCAACGATATTTTTGCACTCAGCGTGAAGTTTCGCAATTGTTTCCGGCTCTATGTTGACTGCGGTTCTTGATTGTATGTTATAAATCATAATGTGAATATCAATTTCGTCCGCCACTTTTTTGAAGTGAAGATAAAGTCCTTTCTGGGTCGGTTTATTATAATAAGGCGCAACTATGAGCACTCCGTCGGCGCCGACCTTTTTTGCGAAGGCCGTCATCTCAATCGTTTCGGCGGTGCTGTTAGAACCGGTTCCGGCAACAACTTTTATCCGTTCTGCAACCTGTTTAACGACAACCTCAATAACTTTTTCATGTTCCTCGTAATTGAGCGTCGCCGATTCGCCGGTTGTTCCGCACGGGACAAGTCCGTTAGTTCCGTTTTTAACGTGAAACTCAACAAGTTCTTTTAATTTTTCAAAATCAACTTTTCCGTTCTTAAACGGCGTAACTAATGCCACATAACTTCCTTCAAACATAAAACCTCCTATTTCCATTTTACTAAATTTTTCTTATTGTTCAATACCCTCTAAAAAATTTTCTATCAACTCCGGCAAATCCTGACTGTATCCGCCTTCCAAAACGGCAAACTTTCCCGCTTTTATTTCGCTGATTTTTTTTGCGATTTTTTTATAGGAATCTTTTTTCAATTTAAGATTTGCAAGCGGGTCGTCCTGATATGTATCAAAACCTGCGGAAATCCCGACAATTTCCGGAGAAAAATTTTTTATTTTTTCTATCGCCATATCAAGCATTTTTAAGTATGTTGTTTCATCCGTTCCGGGCGGGAGCGGAAAGTTGAAACAATTTTTTTCCGAATTATGCCCGGTCCCCGGATAAAGCGGAATCTGATGCAATGAAACATATATTACATTTTCAACGCCAAAAAAAATATCCTGAGTGCCGTTGCCGTGATGAACATCAATATCCAGAATTGCAACCTTTTGTTGCGAGGTTAAAAGTTTTTTAACGGCAACGGCTATATTATTAAAATAACAGAAACCGCCTAAAGAATTTCTGCCTGCATGATGCCCCGGCGGCCTCATCAGTGAAAAAGCAAATTCATTTTTCATCGCATAATCAGAAGCATCAATAGCAGAACCCGCGGAAAGCAGGGCATGTTCGTAAATACCGTCAAAAGCCGGAGTGTCCTCATCGGAAAAATTTTCCGACTTGACAAGATTCAGAAGTTCTTCAGTATGCGCCGACAGAATATCTTTTTCTTTTGCATAATTTGGTTTAACAAACTTCATACCTGTTTTTTCCAAAAACTCTTTTGTTTTTAACACCCTGAAAGGCGCTTCGGGATGACCGGGAATATTATATTCAGCCGCTTTTTCCGAATAGATAATTTTCATACAAATTTTGCAATTTCTTTCATCGGGCTTCTTGATTTTTCCCTTATTTTATCGTCGGCGGGATACCCGACGCTTATTATGATGTCAACTTTTTTATCTTTGGGAATATTGAGAACTTTTTTTACTTCTTTTTCGTTGAAAAAACCGAGCCAGCAAGTGCCGAGCCCTTCTTCCGCCGCCTGTAAAATAAAGTGTTCTGCTGCAATTCCTACATCTATAAGATTATACTGTGTCCCTCTGAAATATCCGCCGAGCGCTGCGATGAATTTTGAATGTTCAGTGATAACCACAACCAAAACCGGTGCAGATTTTGCGAAAGAGTTAGACGAATAAATTCCGGAAAACGCCGCGGGCGCAACTTTGTTTTTTAATTCCGGACTATCAACAATAATAAAACTCCACGGCTGAGAATTGCATGCCGACGGTGCCAGCCGCGCCGCTTCAAGACATTTTTCCAATACGTCTTTGGGCACAGGTTTGTCCGAATATTTTCTCACACTTTGTCTTTTCTTAACAAGTTCCGAAAAATTCATTTATATCGCCCCAGTTTTCTACCCTGAAAAGATTTAACTGTTTTTCACTATGTTGATTCCACGGATAATCAAACAATAAAACCTTGATTCCTGCTTTTGCCATATCCTGCGCATAATCCAGCCGGTCTTCTATAAAATGGGTTATATTCAAATTTTTAATAACATTTAGTTTGGGTTGTCCGTCGGTTAAAATCAATTTATCATAGTTAACTTTATACTTATCAAGCCAATCTTTGGTAACTTTTTCTAAAAAAACCGGTCTTGATGAAACCACAAAAATTTTATTTTTACTTGCAAATTTATTCAAACATTCAATCGCTCCGGCTACAGGTTCTATTTTTTCCCAGCCCTTTTCCTCATTAAAAAAATCCCAGACCCGGTTCATTTCTTCAACGCTGATACCGAGACAATCCTCGTAAAAAAAGGAAGTTACATCCTCTCTTTTCAATTCTCTTCCCAAAAATTTTTTAATGAAAAAACGATAGACGGGGTCGCTGTCTGCGATAACACCGTCTAAATCAGTCCCGATATTCATCGTATTTCATCCCCTTTATTTTAAGTGACAACCTGACATACCGTGTTTTTCAAGATACCGCTGGTGATATTCCTCCGCACGATAAAATTGCGAAGCTGGTGTTATCTCGGTAACTATCGGTTTTTTGTATTTGCCTGATTTCTCCAGTTTTTCTTTTGACGCTCTTGCTATCTGCTCCTGAATTTTATTATGGAAAAATACGGCAGACCTGTACTGGTTTCCTACATCAGGTCCCTGACGGTTAAACTGGCTCGGGTCGTGGTTCTCCCAAAAAACATTCAAAAGTTCTTCGTACGAAACCTGCGACCTGTCATAAATTACTTCCACGACTTCAGCATGACCTGTTCTCCCGGAACTTACATCGCTGTATGTCGGATTTTTCATCGTACCGCCGAGATACCCCGCAGCGACGGAAACGACACCCTTTACACCGCGAAAAATGTCCTCAACTCCCCAGAAACACCCGACGCCGAAAGTGGCTTTTTCCGTCTTCACGTCCTTTTCCTTGCGGAAAGAACTGCCGGCGATGAATTTCATTGCAACGGAATTTATGCAATACCGCTTATTTGTAGGCGGAGGACCGTCATCAAAAACATGACCGAGATGGGCATCGCACCTTGAACATCGCACTTCCACCCTCTCCATAAAATTGCTTTTGTCAATTTTATAACCGACATTGTGTTCTGATACCGGTTCCCAAAAACTGGGCCAGCCGGTGCCGGAATCAAATTTTGCGCTTGAGATAAATAAATCTGTTCCGCAACAGACACATTTATAAATACCTTCTGCTGTTTGTTTATTTAATTCGCAAACGAAAGGTTTCTCGGTGCCGCGCTTCCTTGTGACTTCGTACTGTTCGGCAGTGAGTAGTTTCTTCCACTCTTCATCCGTTTTATATATTTTATCCACCGACACCGTCTTACCCGTGACGGCATCATATATCAGCATCTTTTTTACATTCATATCGCCTCTCCTTTCGCCATTGCACCCGGAAGCAAAAAACGGTGAAATTAAGACCATGTAAATTATAATAAATTTTTTAATGTAATGCCCCCCCCCATTTTTCCATAGTATCATTTTTCAATTAAATCTATGGGACGCATTAGGGTTGCGGAATAGGCGCGGGCATTATTGCGTATTTGATTATCGTCAGACACAACGATTACGGTGCCTTTAACTGATGCTCTTCTTATTGTTTCTATTATTTTTCTGTCACCCTCGCCTGTATCTGAAAATATATGCTCTTTCCGGCGGGGTATGTCTAAATCTCTATATTGATTTTGCCCGTCAAAAACAACATACACTTCCGAAATGCCGCCATCTCTCTTTTTATATTCGTTTGACAGTTTAGTAACTGCATCTCTGGCATCTTTCAGGTTTCTGTCTGCAATTTCCGATAAATCCCCAATTTTATTTATTACATTGTAGCCATCAACTACGAGAATTTTCATATTTTATAAATGGACATCTGTCCCAGTGTTTATTGTTCACTTGGACAAGATGTTTCCCTTCCGAAAAAATATAGGACGTCCCGATACTTTCGGTGCGATGACTTTTCCGACGAGCACAATTATAACAAAAAAAACAAAAAAATCAACCGCCGATATTCGCTTCCGCACGGAGCGGATTCCGAACCGCAAATCGTTTCTTCCGCAATGCGGGACAATAATTCTTTACCGCACGGTACTTATTACACGTTGCAGACAGAGTATTCCGCGATGCGGCGAGACGATTACCTAACGAAAAAGACACATTCCTTTTAGAATACCGGATATTACTTAAGGAATGTGTCTTCTTCTATTCAGAACACCGCTGCGGCGACAGGTCTGACTGCCGGACAGGCAGGGAATATCGTTACTGCTCCGGTCTTTTCCCTCTCAACGCTTCGTTTGCTATCTCGTCCCGCAGGTTTCTCAACCGCTTTGAAAGAGCGTCGCCTTTTCCAAGCGCGCCGACAATCAGTTCAATTACGTCCGACGCTTTTTTGTAGGCATCCGCAGTCGCTTTCGTAGATACCTCCGTTGATTTTCTTGCCTCCGTCTGCGATTTCAGTTGCTTCTCTTCCGCAGAAAAAGCATCGTCAACAAGTTTCTTCAACTCATCCGATTTCGCCTTGATGTCAACACCGGTTTTCTTAAGCGCATCGGCATTTGAGTTAAGAATATCAAACGCACGTTTTGAAAACTCACGCTTCGTCGTTTCCGTTAACGCCATTTTTCATCACCTCCTGTTACGACAGAGAATTAGTTGATTAGAGATTAGAGGATTAGTTAAACGTTTTTTTATTTCTAATTCTCTAATTCTCTGATTCTCTAATTCTCTAATTCACTGGCTTATACTGATGTCGTCAACAAACATCTTTGCGCCGGGGGCGGTTGAGTAGCCCTCTATCTTCAGTTTGAGTACTCCATTCCTGTTGGGTGTGCCGGAAACCTGCAACTGTTCCCACGTGTCGGAAGATGCACTCATCGTTGCATTGCTGTTCACTCCTAAATTGTACAGTGTCAGTTTGGGTTTGCCCGCTGCTCCGTAACTTGTGTTATATCTTATGTAAGCGGTTATTGTTACAAGTTGTCCTGATTTCGCAGCAACTTCCCACTCCCACAAACCGTCTCCGACAAATCCGAAACTGTTCGGTCCGGTTCTTGTGATTGTTTTCTCCTGATACGTCCCCGGTTTTGTCCGCCAACTTACAGCCGCCGAATTGTTTGAACCTGCTGCGTTTATTGCTTGAACATATCTGCCGTATTGCTTGTTCCTTGTCAAGCCGGTTTCCTCATAATTTATCGTGTCGGCACTTAATGTCGCGAGCAAGCCGCCTGTTGATGTGTAAATCTTGAAATTATCTTCCTGCGATGCTCCGGATGAATTGTCAGTCCAGTACCAGGTTATCTTCGTGAACGTGTTTGCCGTAACAGAACTTATCACAGGCGCACTCGGAGTGACGGCGGGTGTGAAAAGATTATCAATATAAAAAGTATTGGCTGCATCTGCGTTGACAATAGTAACTATTATCCGGTCTATCGCATCCTTGTTTGCGTTGGATACCGCTGATATATCCCAGGTTACTGTCTGATAAGTATCTGCCGGTGTGATGTTAGGCGTTATCTCCGTAGTTGTTCCGCCGGAGTCGTGGATGCCTATTTTGATATTGCTCCCCGTTCTTGAAGAGCGGACATCAAATTTGATTTGTGTCCTATCTGATAAATTTATCGTCGGTGAAACTGTACGAGTGAGGGTTTTGTTGAGTGATGTGGTGAGCGTTGAAGTGGACTTTAGTGCGTAAGAGCCCTGGGTTTTGAGGGTGGATTCGGAAAAATCAAATAGTGAGGGAATAGGGTATCTTACTATCACGATGCCGGAACCGCCGGCGCCGCCGTTTGAAGTAGCCGGGTATGTACTTCCAGCACCTCCACCACCGCCGCCAGTATTTGGCATACCAGGATTTCCATTTGCAACGTTACCCCCAGCACCCCCACCACCGGAGCCACCAGCACCTGGTGTACCACTGCTTTGTTTTGCACCACCACCACCACCACCTGCGTAAGTTACAGGTGAACCTGAAATAGAAGATACAATTCCTGCACCACCAGCACCAGAAGCTGAAGCCGTGCCATCCCCACCAACTGCACCAGCACCACCACCACCTGACGAATGTTGAGCAGCCTCAGGTATTCCACCTCTATTGCCCTGAGATGGAGAGACAGATGGGGTATTTCCTGCACCGTATGTTCCACCATCACCATCTGCACCACCGCCTGAACCTCCAGCCGCTCCATTGGTAGGTCCGTAAGTGCTACCACCACCTCCTCCTCCGGCTGCAATAATGCTTCCAAATACAGAGTTAGAACCATTTATAGTTGTAAGACTTGTGGCACCTGCACCACCTGCCCCGACTGTAACTGTATAAGATTGTGCAGTAACAGCAATGGCAGAATTATAAATTAAACCACCAGCACCACCACCACCAGCACCGCTATTGGAAGCAGTTTCGTAACCGCCGCCACCACCACCGGCGACAACAAGCACTTCAACATTCGTAGCAACGTTTATTGTGAATGTTCCGTTGCTCGTAAAGGTGTGAATGCGGTAACCGCCGACCTCCGTTATCGTTCCGCCGGTAGCAGAAACACCGGCATTACTGACATACGCCGCTTGTGCGTTAACGTCTGAATTATACTCCATATAATCAAGTTCCAGCGGTGCGGCGGCTACGGATGTCGGAGCAAAAGTGAGCATGGTTAAGAGGATAACGAACGATTGACACAAGCCGACATTACGCCGGTTCTCGCAATGACACAGGGTTAAACACCTCAGGAAACAGGTAAATAAAAAACCCGGTTGTGTTTTGACTCTAACCGGGCTAATCTTATGACAAAATAAGTTAAATAATTCGCTAATTATCCATAAAGGATAGATAGATAGATAGATAGATAGATAACAGACATTATTAAACGATAAGGTTTAAGCATTAAGTTAGAAGCAATAGTTTTTTTCATAAGTTCCTCCCCTGTCTCTGTTTCCACTTTTATTATACATAATCTATTGTAACTTTTGGGTAACTTTTTTGTAACTTTTTTGTGACTTTATTTTCCGGCGTTATTAAACATTTTTTTACTTACGGTAAAAGTATAACAAAAAACTTTAATCCTGTCAATAGTTTTATCGTTCAAAAATAATATCAATTTGTCCTTTGCCGGAAACCAATTTATTTTTTTGGTCGTCGGTAAGCAGATAAGCGTAAAATATATCCGAGTCCTGCTCCGTCGCAGAAGCCTTAACAATACATTTGAATTCTTTTTCCGGGTCATTTATTTTCAGGTAGAGCCAACTGTTTTTTATGTCCTTGCTTTTGAGCAGGTATTTTGCCCATTGTTCAAGCCGGATAACTTTTTCTATGTTTGACAACGAACCGAAAATATTTTCATCTTTGTAACCCGGTTGTCTTTTTTCCTGAATTGAGACGAGCATCCTGACAATATCGTTGAGTATTATGTATGTTCCCTTTTCCCATTTCAGTTTGATTCCGTTATCCCGTTTTTCTGCGGAAAAATTACCGTAATTTAAATTCTCAAATTTGTAGTTTAATTCCGATTTTGTCCGATTAACAGCGACTCTGCCGGATTGTTTGATTTTAGAAACATCCGCCGCTGTAATCTTTTGCGCCGCTGCCGGTTTTTCAACCGGTTTTTTCGTCTTACTTTTTGCTGTTTTGTATGATGTTTGTTTTTTGGAAAGTTTGCCGATTATATCTTTTCTTGATGCAAGCGAAACCCCGCCGTACAAAAAGAAACGCTGTCCCATAAGAGGATAATCACGGGAAGCCAGCAACTCCAAACACTCCGTTTTTTTGTTATGCCGGGTTCTGTCTTCAAAAGGAATGTCCGTTTTGACTTTTATGTAACCGGTGTTTTTATACCATGTTTCAAAATTCAGATTCCGTGTAACCGGTACCTGGAACAGGAAATCCAGCAGGTGCGAATTCTCCTCTTTCAGCACGGTGAAAATGCAGCCCCACTTTTGGAGCTGATTGAGTTTATGGTATTGAGGTTCGTATTCCGCTACTGCCGGATAATGCATATCCCACCAGCCGAGGAATCCGGCGCTCTGGAAGTTCGGTTTTGTTTCTTTGCCTGGAAAAAGCGGATTTGACGAAGCAGCGTAAACCCGTGTTGCCGTCGGAGCAAATAACAGTTTGTCGCCGTAAATCTCAAAACTTTCCTGTCTTAATCCAAACCACAGCCGCGTCTTGGAAAGTTTTACAAAATCAGCCCAGTAAAGTTTCGGAACTTTTATTTCCGACATAGTCCTAAACCCGGTGATGTAATTTTTCGGAGCCAGACCTTTGTAATCAAGCGCCCATAGTTTCGCGGTTAAGTCGGTGTAAAACAGTATCATTCCCGGAAGGGTACCTTGAAGCAAGCCGTCGTAACGGGAATATTGATAGGAATTCTTCATTTCAATATGTTGAAGCAGGTCGTCAAAACGGCGCTCAACGGGCTCTTTGGAGGCAGCAAATTTTCTGCGTATAATCAAAAACGGTTCAAGAGTGAACTGTTTTTTTATTTTTTCGGCGGAAGAAATAATATTGTCGGAATAAGAATCTATTAAAGCGTTTAGTTCTTTATCCTGCGGATTAACAAACTGCGCATCTTTTTTTGAGACCTTCAATAAATCATCCGATATGCCGGCATAATTAACTCCCGTGTCCAGCGAAAAACCGATATGGGATTCCTGTTCCGATAGTTTTATATACGGTATTTTCTTGCGAATGTCGCCTAATATCTGCGATTTTGCGATGGTGCCTGCCGAGAGCGCCTTTCTTAATTTTTTGTCATTTCCGGTAAGTTCTTCATACTTTCGGTTTATAAAATTTTCATAATCATTCCTGTATTGTTTCTCCTTTTCTTTGCTGACCGGCATATTATATGCCTGATATAAAGCCGCTATGTCCTCCAAAAACAGCGCTCTCGTAACATTGCCGGAATATTTCCGACCGCCGAAAATAATACTTTTTTCTTTCCACTCTATTTTTGTGATGTCGTCTATTTTACCTCCGGCGAAATCTTTAAAATCGTCAAGCGTCTTTATTTCTTTTTCAAAATAATTATATTCGCCGGAAAATATCTGTTTGCCGGAAACCGTTCTACTATAAAAAATATTCAATAAACCCGAGGAAAAATCAACGGAGTATTCAAATATATGGACGGATTTTGGGACCGAGTTTGTTCCGGCAAATTTTTCATCTATGATGTTCCCGGTAAGCGATTTTTCATCGGATTTGCCGCGCGGCACGATAACTATACAGTCGTTACCGTCAATACGCTTGAGCCTGCCGGGCGAAATCTCTTTTTTAATATTATCCTCTAAGTATGGGTATCTCATCGGCAGGTTATTTTGCAGAATACCAGCTGCTTTATCCGACGGAATGTTCAATTGCGCCGCCAATCCGTATAATGCCCAATCCAGCAATTGTTCATTTTTTTCATCTACTGTAAGGGTTTCATAAAAAGAAAGCAGTTCGGAAATGTCTATGCTGAAATTTTTTTGGTTTGTTATTTTTTGAGAAAAAACATGCGGTTCCGCAACACAAGTATTTGCCGCAGATAATATGAATATCAGGAAGGTGATTAAAAAAAATTTAAAAATATTTAAACGAACCCTATTATATCTGTCACGCCGACATAATATCGGCGTGAAAGTAAAATACCTATCACAAAACAGAAAACTAAAACTCTACTTCCGGGGTTTCTTTTGCGGACTCTTCGGCTTTAAAATAAGCGTCTTTCTTCTCAAAACCGGTAAAGGACGCTACGATATTGCTGGGAAATCTCTTTATGAGAATATTATAACCGCGGACTACGTCGTTGTATCTCATCCTTTCAACAGCAATGCGGTTCTCAGTACCCGCAAGTTCGTCCTGCAGGCGGATGAAATTCTCATTGGCTTTTAAGACGGGATAATTTTCAACAATAACAAGAAGGCGGGAAATGGCGCCGTCAAGTCCCTGGTTCGCCTTGATTTTTTCGCTTATCGTTTTTGCGCCTGCCAATTTTGCCCGCGCATCTGCGATATGGGTGAACACCTCTTTTTCATGTTTCACATAACCTTTGACCGTCTTTACAAGGTTCGGGATAAGGTCGTTCCTGCGCTGCAACTGGTTCTCCACCTGCGCCCACTGCCCGGTAATACTTTCGCTGAGTGTAACCAATTTATTGTAATTCCCTACAAACGTCCCGACTACCATCAGCACCAAAACTACGATAATCCCCAAGACAATCCACACTTTTTTCATAATCCCTCCATTAAAATCAATTAAGAATTGAGAATTAAGAGTTGAGAATTGTAAATGTTAAAATCCATAAATTCTTAATTTTTCAATTTTTAATTGCCTCTATTTATCAACTACATCAACCATTTTTTCTATCTCTTTCAGGTATTCCTCCATAACCGGCTCCGGGTCTAATTTCAGCGCCTCTTTATCCCCCAGTTTCATATTGAATATAGTAACAAAAACGGACGGGTTCAGCCCGGTTTTACCTGATAATATATTCAGTGCGTCAAGCCGTTTCACTGGCGGGACTTCGTTAAACAGCCGGACTATGTGACGGAACAGGATTAAAAAGGTTGTGACGGATTTAATCAGCAGATTCCTTATGTCCGATTTATTCCGGGAAACGACATAACCCTGCTGCAATTTGAGCAACTTGCCCTTGAGTTCAAATTCGCACTCGTGTCTCAGATGCGTATTATTTATTTCCAGGTTTTCAAACGGGTCCTCGCCGTACAATACCTTATGGTTGTCCTTCATATCTAAAAATTCTATCGGGAAAACATCGGCAGATTTTTTAAGCCGTTCCGTCGTGAAAAGCAAAGGCGGATGGTTGCCTCCCTTTATCCAGAATTTAATTATTTTGTTAAGCGATTTCAAATCACCGAACTTTATGTCGCCGAGAATTAAAAGAAGGTTGTAATCGGAATGTTTCTTCGTGTCCTCGCCGCTGGCTTTGGAACCGTAGAGGACGACCGATTTCAGATTCGGGCCGTATATGACCCTTACTTGCTCAACAAACTTATTTAAAATATCCGCCATTTGCCCTCCTCTACCAACGGTTCTGTAATTTGAAACCGCAGATAAAAACAATAAATTTCTATTTCTATCTGTGTCCATCTGCGTTCATCTGTGGTGCCATTTTTTACTTTACAGAACCCTACCAACTGCGGCCGGCTCCGCCGCCGCCACTCATACCGCCGCCGAAACCGCCAAACCCGCCGCTGAAACCGCCGCCACCCGACCCGCGACCGCCACCAGACATTCCTAAAAATAACAGGAACAGAAACGGGTTCCGGATAAAAACATATGCAATGATGATTAAAAATAAAAATTGGAAGAACATACCGAGTATGCTCACCCGGCCGCCTTGTTTTACCTCAACGGTTCCGCCGGTAAGTTCAACGCCGGCATCTTTTGCGATTACGGAAACGATGGCAATAACGCCGGCAGCCATCCCCTTGCCATACTCATCATCTTTGAAATAAGGAACGACATAAGTATCAAGAATTTCGCCGCACAACCCGTCCGGCAGTATCCCTTCTAATCCGTAACCTACTTCTATCTTCACCTTCCTGTCCTCAATTGAAGAAATGAGCAGCACGCCGTTATCCTTCCCCTTTTTTCCGATGCCCCATTCCTTAAAAAGTTTCACGCTGAAGTCATCAATAGAATCATTCCCTGTATTTTTTATTGTTACAACCGCAATTTCGGCGCCGGTCTTTTGCTCCAGTTCCCGTATTACCGCGTCCATCCGCTGATACGATGAAGCATCTATTACACCGGCATAATCCGCAACCCAACCGGCAGGTTTGGGCAGGCCGCTACCGTATAACTGCCCGAAACCGGTTGCGAATAATAAACCGAAAAAGACGAACAGCGTTTTTTTATTCATTTAATTAATCTTTTCCTTATCAGCAATGTGGCAAGACAATAAAGAATCAGTCCCCACACAAACAAGATGAATACATCGTATAAAACATTCCTGTTTAAAATAGAACCTTGCATCATAAAACGGGATATATTAACCGCTTTTGTCAGCGGCAGGAAAGAAGATACAATTTTCACTGCGTTCGGGAATTCGTCTAACGGAAAAAATATCCCGGAAAAGAAAAACATCGGCGTAATGAATAGCGTCAAAAAGTATGTGAAAAAATCAAAATTAGGTGCAAGTGCCGTAACTATAAGTGCCATTGAAGAAAATACAAAACCGACTAACAACATCAAAAAAATAATCGGGAGCAATTTTATAAAACTACCGATACCAAACAACATTACTACAAGAAACATAATCAGTCCGCTTATAACTGCTTTAGTCGTTCCCCACAGTATATCACCCATAACAACTTCGTCGGTATTTATAGGTGTTGAGACAATAGATGAGTAGATTTTTTCGTGAATCATTCTAAGATATGAACCGAATGTGCACTCGTAAATAGAAGCGAACATAACCGACGATACTATTAATCCCGGCGCTATAAAATTCAGATACGGCTCGCCGCTCGTCAATTTCATATACGAACCGATGCCGACACCCATAGCGAGCAGATAAATTACCGGCTCACCCAAATTACCGACGAGAGTACTCACAATAAACCGTTTATGTGAATAGAGATTTCTTAACCATACATAATATACCCGGTGACTTAATTTCGGCAACTCGTAAAATTTCATCATTCTGTTAACCCTCGTCCTGTTAATTTTAAGAATACATCTTCAAGTGTTGCAGGACGGTAATGGATATAGAGATGGTTCATACCGGTTAATTTATTCACAATATCCCTGCCGTTATCATTCTGACTATGTATGTAAATAGTATCGCCAATTTTTTCTTTTTTGTAATTTATGTTCTGAAGATTTTTTTCAATCTGGGAAATAATAGACGCTTCTGCGTCCTCAACCCTTACCTCTATCACTTCGCTTCCTATTTCTTTTTTTATCATTTCTTTCGGATTACCTTCCGAAATTACCTTCCCTTTATCCATTATTATAATCCTGTTGCATAACTGTTCTGCTTCCTCCATATATTGAGTTGTGAGAAGCATCGTAGTACCGCTTTTATTTAATCTCCGCAACCTCTGCCATATAAAATGTCTCGCCTGAGGGTCAAGCCCGATAGTCGGCTCGTCCATCACAATTAATTCCGGATTATTCAACAATGCCCGCGCTATTAATAATCTCCGTTTCATACCCGAAGACAGGTCGTTAATTTTAGAATTTGATTTTGCTTTTAACTCGGTGAATATTAACGCATCTTCAATCAACTTAAGAGATTTTTTATTCTCAATCCCGTAAAATTTAGAGAATAGATATAAGTTCTCATAGACAGTCAAATCAATATCCAAATCACTCTCCTGCGGAATTATACCGATGTTACTCTTTATTACCCTGTCATCAACCTTTACCTCTCGCCCCATAACAGTAAGAAGACCTTCATCTAACGGTGATAGACAACATAATATTCTCAATGTAGATGTCTTCCCTGCACCGTTTGGACCAATAATACCAAAGAACTCACCTTTTTCTACGGTGAAAGATACGCCATTTACTGCAACGATATCCTTAAACCTTTTATAAATATTTTTAGCAATTATCATACCTTCAAGTTTATCTGCCGTAATATATATGTCTTAAAATACCATTTGGCCGCCGGATATTTATCTTCTAACATCTCCCCGCAATGTCTACACTTTATCGCGGTGTCTTGAATTTCTTCGGCACAAAAAGGACATTTTTTCATAAAATCATTATACTTTTAGAGAGTTAAAAATCAAGGAATATTTTTATGACAAGTAAAAATCTTATATGAAATATAGATTATACGAAAGGTTTAGAATATCAATTAACGGTAAGGTTAACAAAACCAAATATATTTTTTTCAAGTTTTCAAACCGAAAACAATAATCAACCCAGTTGTAATTCAGTACTTGAATCATTTTAAGATTCACAAAATTATATTTAATTTTCTAAGTCGCGAACGGATCCCGCCCGGTTGTCTTCCTAAAAGTTCTGCAAGTTCCCTAATTGTTTTACCATTATTATATTCGCTGAGTAATCTTTGCTCTTCTTCTTTTGTCCATTTTTTATATGCACTTGGATGTCTTTCCCTTAAATCGTCAACAAAATATGGTTTCGGTTTAATATTATCATTTTTACAATAGACGGTGATTTTCTCCAAAAAAAGATTACCGTATTTTTTTAGTTTTATATCGCCGACACCTTTAATTTTTCTAAAACTTTCAAGGTTTTGCGGACATAACGTTGACATCTCCTTCAGAGCCACATCCGAGAATACGATGTACGGGGGCATTCTTTCTTTATCTGCGATTTCTTTTCGCAGTACCCTTAATATTTCAAATAATTTGCGGTCACATCTGAAATAATCACTCTCAACTGTTTTTTGAGTTTCTGAAATTACAGGTTCCGGTTCCGGTTTCTGATATGACGCAACTTCTATTTTTTCCGGAGGGACGCATATACTGCACATACCGCAGTTGGGAATATCATATTTTTCACCGAAATAATTCAATAAAGTTTTCCTCCGGCAACTATTACCCGTACAAAAATTAATCATATCCCACATTTTTTTATAGGCAATTTCCTGATATTTCTCGTCGGCAATTTGTTTAATAAAATATTCGTGCTTAAACTTATCGCCATAACTAAAAAACAAAATACAATCGCTTTTAAGCCCGTCTCTGCCGGCCCTGCCCGTTTCCTGATAATATCCCTCAATGCTTTTAGGCATATCACAATGAATTACATACCGCACATTGGATTTATCAATTCCCATCCCGAAAGCAATGGTCGCCGCGATAATTTCAACATCGTCTCTGATAAACTTTTCCTGATTTTCATTGCGGACTTCGCAAGTTAATCCCGCATGGTAAGGCAAGGCGCGGATACCGTCCTTCCTTAATTTATCGGCCAAATTATCAACTGATTTCCTGCTCTGACAATATATAATTCCCGAATCTTTAGGATGATTTTTTATATACTGCAACAAGCGCGGATACATTTCTTTTTTGGGTCTAATTTGATAGAATAAATTTTTTCTATTTAAACTCCCTCTGTAAATTTTTGGGCAAGACATATTTAACTGCTTGACTATATCATTTTGAACCTGAAGAATTGCAGTAGATGTAAGTGCTATCAAGGGAACTTTCGGAAAATTTACTTTTAATAGATTCAGTTTCCGGTATTCCGGACGAAAATCATGCCCCCACTCCGAAATGCAGTGCGCCTCGTCTACGGCAATTAAATTTACGTTCAACTGCTGCAGAAAATAAAAAAAATCGGGGAGCATTATCCTCTCCGGAGCGACATATAAAAGTTTAATACGCTTTTCAGTTAACCGCGATTTTATCTCGGCTATTTCGCCGTAATCCATGGTACTATTGATGGAAGTTGCAGAAATACCTATTGACTGCAAGTCGTCGACTTGGTCTTTCATAAGAGATATCAGCGGAGAAATAACAACCGTGAGCCCGTCTTTCATAACAGCCGGCAGTTGATAACATAATGATTTTCCGCCGCCGGTCGGCATTAAAACTAAAACATCCCGATGTTCAAGAACATCATTTATAATCTCTTCCTGTAGAGGATGAAAATCAGTATAGCCAAAATGTTTTTGTAATATATCTTTCATAAAAATACGGTCTATTTTTTCATTGTGATTTATGTTAAAAAAGTGTGAGAGTTACAGTAAACAGCCTAATTTTCAAAGTAATGATTTATTGCTTTTAACTGACCAATAATTTTTCAAAAATTTTTATCTCTGATTACTCTCGTATGTAAAGATAAGCATTACTTTTTATTTCCAATTTCCAGGCAAGATTTCTGATGTTGAGTAGAGCAACGGTGTAAATAGTTTAACATTCAGGCAAAATTTAACAAACCTGAATATCTTACTGCAATTGTTATTCCTTAAGCGATTTAACAGAAGGCTCCGTCCCGCTTTTAGCGGGATTACCGGCGGGGACTTCTACCGCCGCCGCGTCATCCACCACTGCGGTTTCTTCTTTTGCCGCTATCACTTTTTGGTTTTTGAACGGGCTTCATTTACTGTGAGCGGCTTACCTTTCAATTCCTTGCCATTCATACCGGCAATTGCCGCTTTGGTTGCTTCATCAGATACCATCTCAACAAAACCAAAGCCTCTCGGCAGGCCGGTAGCCTTATCCTTGATAATGTTTACGCTCGTTACCTCGCCGAACGCCTTGAAAGCCTCTTTCAAATCCTCTTCCGTTACTTCGCTGGACATGTTCCCTACATAAATACTCACTCTTCCTCCTCGCTCCCCCTGACATTTTAGCAAACCTTTATGATCTGATAGTTGATACTCTATATTACCATTTTAAATATTTTTTTCCGGAGTATTATACTGCTGTTTTATTCAGGGTAACCTGAATTCAATATAGTTCAGTTTGGCTTTGAAAGCGGTAACGCCTTTGTCGGGCTTTATAGTCATTTTGATGTTGGTTGCACCGGGAATATTTACAGTTACGACTTCCTTTTGAAATGTGCTGCCCGACGGACTGAAGTTATATTCCTGCCTCACCAATTCCCTGTACTTTTCTCCCACGCCGCTTGATGCTTCTATTAGTATCTCCTGGGTTCTGGTATCTTTGGTTTCCTCAATTTCATAGACGATTTCCGTGATATGTTGCGGTGTGTCAAACTTAAAAATGAGAACCTGTGGGCCGGAAGTGCCGGCAATCCATTGAGAACTCCCTCTGCCGCGGCTACCGTCAACCAGATTATCAACGGGATGACCTTCATCTTCCGATGTGATGATGACTTCAGCATTGTTAATCAAATCAAGTATGCGCCCTTCTTTTTGATTTTTCACCTCTTCGGGGTGAGTTGCAATACGCTTACGCAATTTTCCGTTCATATTTTTTCTCCCTGCTATTTTATCCGTCTTGTAATTCTTTATAAAAATATCGTTTAAGTGTAATTATATGCAAGAACGTGAAAAATAATTTTTTAAAAACTTTTGTCTCTGATTATTCTTGCCTTTAAAAGATAAACTGGCAAAATCAGTTCAAAATGATAACTGTTAAAAAAGTTGAAATGTGGAGAAATCAAAGTATTAGAACCGTCCCCATACTTCCACCCATACTTCCATTATTTTTGTTTCACTAATTTTTCAATTAAAGTAGTTATTTTATTGATTGCTTTCTCGTGTTTGTTGAAACGATCGTCAAAATGTAGCATAATATTATCTATTATGAGAATTGTATGTCCTTTTATACTTATACCAATTTTCTCTTTTATTCTGCCAGCTTCTACTTTGGCAACTTCATTGTTTTTATATGTTAATATCAAAAGGTCAAAGCACCGTGTTGGATCATCATTTCTGGATTGATCGCTATCGTTTTTAAACAGTGTGTATAAAATATGTTCAACAAGATATTCATTTTGATAATATCCTTCCCAACCACTCCATTCTTCTGCTTTTTGAATTTTATAGCCTGATTCATCTGCGACTGTTGGGAGAATTTGAGTAATATTATAAATTAAATCAGAAGTCCTTTGACCCAACATCACATGTCTCCATTGTTTCATAAAAACTGTATACATTCCATCTTTTGGCGATACCCATAAATAGAAATAACCTGCAATGTGTATTTCAGGTTCACTTTTTGAAGGGGAATAAAAATCAACCATTAAACTTAAATAAGGATCATCGCCATTTCTCTTGAAAATTCCATCTTTCCATCCCCTTTCTTTATAATACTTTTCATAGAAATTTATTACTTCATTTTTATTTAATGCACTGCCATCTTTGGTTTTATAGATTTTTAATATATTTGCAAAAGGATAACGAAACTCAATAAGGTCGGGTTGCTCACTTCGGAATAACTCTGTACCCGAATATGTTGGTATTTGAAAAATATACTTCGGCAATTCTTCACTTTTCAATACAGCAATTAGACTTAAAAATATCATAATAATAAGAATTTCATATATATGTTTCTTCATAATTTATACTCAACATTCCCCAATTTTACTTTTTATTCTTTCTCAATCATTTTAGATATTGTGATCTTTCTTCTTCGGTTAATATACGATCTTTGTTCTGGTCTGCTTCAGGATGGGTTATCAGAAATTCTTGTAATTTTTTCTCTCTTGAAATTGGCCATGGTTCTAAGTATATAATACGAAAACCCTCTGTCCCAAAATATATCCAATGACAATTTTTCTTCTTTCTTACAAAAGAATTCATCACTTGTCTAACAGTAACATTTTTTAGAGTACCTATAGTAACATATTCCTTTTTATATGGTCTCATTCTTTCTTCAATTGCTTCAAGTGATGGTGCACTCATACCCACTGCAAATCCAAATTCACCTATTGACATATTAGTTAATTCACGTATTTTACTAATAAGTTCTAGGAAAGATAGATTTTTAATGGTTATTTTTTTAATTTTACGATTTAATGGATAGTTTTTATCATTTTTATATGCTACAGGAATAATATTGAAAATTCCTTGTTCTTCTTCCATGTAATAATCTTTGTCTTGTTTCATAAGATTATGCAACTTTTCTTGAATTACTTTTTTATCAGGATAGAAATATTTTTTCTGTTCTTGTTCACCTTTTTTTGTTGGGAAAATCTCAGAACAAATTGGAATTTCTAATTCACTTGATAATTCATTTGCTATCTCGCGGAGAGTTAATTTTCTGTGTTCTATCATTTGTGCTCTTGTATTAGGGGACGGAGTTGAAATGGTTGACTTAGCATTTTTGTCCTGTCCACCTTGCATATCCGCCTTTGCGGGAGTAGTGGAATTTGTCGGCGCGGATTGTCCCCACACCGCCTGCCAGTTTAAAGAAATATTTAAACTTATCACCATCATTAAAATTATTTTTTTCATATATTTAAAATGGACAACTTCCATTCAAAGTTGGAGTAATCAACTCAAAATTAAAATGTCACAATGATTGCAAGAATCTACAAAATTTATTGGCATTTTTTTTCTTGTTACAAATTTATTTCTCCCTCAAAGACTAACGACACTTTACCTTCAAAAAAGGCGGTTTTGCCGTCGTAATATACCTTTAAGGTTTCGCCGCCCTGAGTTAGAACGCTGACGGGTGAGGAAACATATTTTTTCATAATTGAAATTATCGCCGATGCTACAACTCCCGTTCCGCAGGCGAGAGTTTCGGCTTCCACGCCCCTCTCGTAGGTTCTGACCTGGAGTTTGTTTTTGCCTAAAACTTTTACAAAATTGACATTTGTACCGGAAGGTTCAAATTTTTTATGAAACCTGATGAGCCGACCGAGTTTATTCACATCAACATTTTTAATATTTTTGACAAAAATTACGGTGTGCGGTACGCCGGTGTGAACAAAAGATGCTTCAAAATTTTTGCCGGAGGCGGTCAGGTCAAAGTCCAGCTTAAAATTTTTCGGGACCGGCATTTTTATTTTTACTGTTTGGGATTGCCACGAGCCGACAAGTCGGCTCTCGTAATGACATTCCAAATCATTTTTTATTTCCGCAGTTATCAAGCCGGCATCCGACTTAAAACTCATTTTTGACGGAGCAATTTTATTAAGATATGCGAAAAGCGAGATACACCTGGCGCCGTTACCGCAAAAAGAGGCACGGCTTCCGTCGGAATTATAATAAATCATTCTGAAATCGGTATGCGGGAGATGGGATTTTTCAACAAACAGAAGCCCGTCCACACCTTCCCTGTTACAGTATTTTTTGGCAAAAGCGGATGCAGTTTTGACAATTTTATTTCTGTTATCAATAACTATAAAATCGTTCCCGCTGCCGGACATCTTTACAAAATTTATAATTTTTCTCTGCATCTTATTACTCTCCATTTTTTACCTTCAACCAGCACTTCCGCCGGACGAGGGCGCATATTGTAATTTGACGACATTGAATAGCCGTAAGCACCGGCGCACAAAATAGCGAGGTAATCACCCTCTGAAATTTTCGGCATCTGTCTGTCTTTCGCAAAAATATCGGACGATTCGCAGATAGGTCCTGCGATATCCCAGTTGCGTTTTTCGCCTTCTCTCCATGCAACCGGAATAATCTCGTGATATGCCCCGTAGATAGCGGGCCTCACTAAATCGTTCATACCGGCATCAACTATCAAAAAGTTTTTTTTTGATGTTTTTTTGATGTAAATTATTTTTGTGACTAAAATACCCGCTTCGGCGACGATAAATCTGCCCGGCTCCAAAATTATTGTGTGATTTTTCGGAAGATTTGACATAACCGCTCCGGCATATTCCGCCGGAGTAATTATTTTTTCGTCCTTATATTTTATTCCGAGACCTCCGCCCATATCAATATATTTAAGTTTTATTTTTGCATCGGAAAGTTTTTTGATATATCCGGAAACTTTTTTTGATGCAAGTTCAAACGAACCTTTGCCGGTTATCTGCGAACCGATGTGCAGATGGAGTCCGACGAGCTTTATATTTTTGAGTTCCGACGCTAAAAGATAGCCCTCAAACGCTTCCTCAAAACACAGCCCGAACTTATTGTGAGGAAGCCCGGTTGTAATATGAGGATGTGTCTTTGCATTTATGTCGGGATTTACCCTGAAAGAAATTCCCGCTGTCCTGCCGAGTGATTTCGCAATTTTATCTATTCTGTAAAGTTCGGGGATTGACTCAACATTGAACATCAAAATATCTTTTTTTATCGCCTCTGTGATTTCTTCATCCGTCTTGCCTACGCCCGCAAAAACAATTTTCTGAGGACTAATGCCGCAGGAGACGGCAAGATTTAATTCGCCGACGGAAACGATATCTACGCCGCAGCCTTTATCGGCAAGAATTTTTAATATATGCGGGTTTTCATTCGCTTTTACCGCATAACAAATTATGTGCTTTACTTTAGAAAATGCGCCGTCAAGGGCTTTGTAGTTTTCCAAAAGTTTCTTTTTCCCGTAGAGGTAAAACGGCGTGCCTACCTTAACCGCCGCATCAAAAACGGAAACATCGTCAATAAATAAAAGATTGTTTTTGTATTTCAGCATAATTCTCCTATTCGGTCACATCGGCAACTCTTAAAATATATTATTGAAATTAAAAATCCGATAAATACAAAAATAGACGCTGAAAAATATAGCCCGGATTCGCCGAAGTTTTTATAAATTAGTCCCATAATCAAAGGTCCGGCAGCGTAGCCGAAATCAAAAAATCCGCCGTATCCCGCCATAACCTGCGTCATGGAAAAATCTTTCCGTCTTTCTATAATAAGGACGAAAAGGTTGGGGTCTGTCAGTGCAAAACCCGTGCCGTACAGAAACCCGGAAACTAAAAGAAGCGGGAGCGATTTTGCAAAACCGACGGCAATAAAACTTAAGAACATAAGAATCATTCCCCAGATTACAAATCTGCTCCTGTTGTTATCCGTATAATATCTGCCGAGATAAAGCCGGAAAAATACGGTTGAGACGGAAAAAATAGTAAAAAATAATCCGTAGTTGCCTATAAACCTTTTTAATGCTATCAGCGGCAAAAAGACTGTGACCGATGCATCTGCGAGAATTACGGAAAAAATTATAATTCCGGGGATAAATAAATCACGACGGAAAAGTGTTGCAAAAAATCCGTGCCCGTCAAAGGATCGCAGTCCTCTATCATCTATAAAAAAACAGGAAATTACGGCAATCAAAAATAAAATTCCCGATATTAAAAACGGAGTGAAACTTTCCACATTCAATTTTGTGCCTATAAACGGCGCGTAGAAACACGGGAACAAAAAAGCGACCGTATAAATGCTCAACGCAAAACCCCGTTTTTCAGACGGGATAATTACGCCTATAAGAGACCAAACGCTGACAAAAAATAAAATAATACCTACGCCGAAAAAAATTCTCAATACCGCAAGAGTTTTAAAACTACCGGTGAAAAAATATGAAAACGCCGTAACTGAAAGAATTAAATCCCCAAAAATCATTGATTTTTTAAGACCTATTTTACCGATAAAAGAAGAGGAAATAGGACGCAATAAAACAGCAGCCAGCGAGGTCGTGCCCATTAAAACACCCATCAAGAACGGGCTGTTCGTTATCCTTAAAAAATTAACCGGCAGAATCGGAATCAATATATCAATACCGGAAATGGAAAGTGTCGTCGCTAAAATAGCAAAAATAAAATTTTTGTTCATTGAATATGTCTAATGAGGGCGATTGATAGTTTTTTAGAAAGTGATTCCTCTTTACGGTTAATTAAAATATCTAAACTTTTTTTTGCGTTTGACAAATCGTTTTTTTTCAGATAAGCGACTGCTCTCAAAAAATACTCGTCGGCAGAGATAAAATCAGAAATCGCATTATCCGGATTTTTTTTAAGATTAATATAACCGTTTAAGATTTTTGAAGCGTCTATGGCGGTATTATATTGTTTAACACCCTCATCATAACCTACAAGAATATTTAACATCGTAAGTTTTAATTTTACTCCGTCGGTCGGACTTATAGACAATACTTTTTCGTAAAGTTCAATTGCTTGTGCATATTTACCCTGTTCACTATAAATATCTGCAAGACCCGTTAATGCCATTGTGTTGTTTTTTTCAAGTTCCGACGCTTTCCTGTAAAATTCCTCCGCCTGTTCATAAAGATATTTTGCTCTATAAACAATTCCCAACCCGAGAAAAATCCTTATGTCTTTGGAACCGTATTTTAACGCTTTACTGTATGAATCAATCGCCTCATCTTTCATATCTGTCAGACGGTAACTTTCGCCGAGTCGTAAAAGAACATCCGGATTTTTTTTCTTAAGTGTTGCCGCTTCGTTATAGTAATCAATAGCATAACTGTATTCACCGCGGAGCAGCCGTTCATCACCCTTTGAAATATAAAAATCAATCTTTTCCTTTTTGGATTTGGCGGTTGTAATGTATCTAATTGCCGCTTTTTCTTCCGCTGTTTTCTCCATATCGGAATAGAGACAATTAAAAATTAAAAATGTAAAATTAAAAATTACAAAAACAACTTTTTTCATTTTTCTAAAACAATTTTATCAATAAATCGCTCTAAAATTTTGTCTTTGAGTTCATTAACCTTGCTTCTGGCAGAAATAACGCCGGCTTCAATGCACTCCTGAGATTTGTCAAGTTCTATCATACTGACATTTTTAACATTCGGAATGAGCAAAAAATCGGCTTCTTTCATCTGTTTTTCCGTCAGAAATGCGCCCTGTAAGTTTATAACCTGCGAAAGCGTTGTCATCACATTTTTTATCTCAAAAGTTGAAATGTCCGCCTGCGGATAGACGGCAATTATAAAATCGGCGTCCATAACTTTCGCGATGTCAATTGGCAGATTGTCAACAACACCGCCGTCAACAAGAAGCCGGTGCCTGTATTCAACCGGATTAAAAACACCCGGAATCGTTGCCGAAACCCTCATAGCAAACGCCACTTCACCGTCCTTAAAAACAATTCTCTCGCCTGTTTTTATATCACAGGCAATGCAGGCAAACGGAATTTTTAACTCATCAAATTTTTTATCGCCGATATATTTTTTAAGATATTTTTCAAGTTTTTCGGTACTTAAAAGCGACTCCGCCGTAATAAGAGTAAAAAGTTTTAGCGTAGATAGATTAGATATTTTGTTCCAGCCGATGTTATGTCCCATCCTTTCTATATCGGAAATTTTCATCCCCGATGCATAAAGCCCGCCGACAAGAGCACCGACACTGGTACCGACGATAATATCAATGGGAATTTTTTTTTCTTCAAGTGCTTTTAATACGCCGATATGGGCTAGCCCGCGGGCGCCGCCGCCGCCTAAAACAAGCGCAATTTTGGGTCTTTTACCGGAAAGTGCTAAAAAATCCTTCCACAGTAAATTTCTTAACAGTTCCTCATTTTGGCAATTGAGAAAATAGGGGGTAAGCAATAAGAAGTGGGCAGTAAGTAAAAAAAATTTTATGCGATAACCGATTAAATACATTTTTATTCAAGGTTCTTGCCGACGACGGTTTCTAAATCAATTTTTGCGAGAATGACATCTCTCACAGTATCAATATATTCCAACTGCATTTGCATAACCGCTTCGGAAATTTCTACATATTCCGAGAATGAAATGTTTTTATATAATTCCGAAGTATCGGTAAGCATTTCGGCTTCTTTGGTTTTCTTTTCATATTTCTCAATTGCATACTCGTACTCAATAAACGATTTTCTCACTTCCGCTTTTATCGTGTCCGAGATGTTTGCCCTGTTAATCTGCGCCTTCCTATACTGATATTTTTTTTGCTTTATCCTGGCGAATTGTCCGAACCCGTCAAAAATAGGAAGCGTTAAATTAACGGTGGCATTCCATGATTTTTTTTCAAAAGGCCACTGTTTATCTTCAAGTTGATAATTCCCTCCGAGGGCAACAGTCGGATAGCGTCCGGAGAGCGACAGATTAACAGAGAGAGCGTCCATCTGTTCCTGCAACTGGGTTTTTTTAAGTTCGGGACGGTATTCCATCGCCCAGGCAAGACATTTATTGAGGTCGGCGGGAACTTTTTTATATTCCAATTCGCCTTTTATAGCAAATATGGTGTTCAATTCAATGCCGATAGAATCCAGAAAATCAATCCTTGCTATTTCCAAGTCCTTTTTTATTTTTTCACCGCAGGATTTAATTTTTCCCGTATTCCTGTCTGCTAAAAACTTGTTCTTGGAATTTGCATTATCATTTTTTCTACCTGCTAATTTTTCAAGCGATGCGTTGCATATATCAAGTTTCTTTTGCATAGACAAAAGTTTATAAAAATTTTTTGCGGCAGTTGCAACCGTTTTGTTTTTTATCGCGCCGTAATCGCTTTCGGCCGTCTTAAATTCCGTCTCGGCAAATTTCTTCGTTGAACTCAGTTTCGCGGCACTCCATAATACCTGGGTTAATGAAATTTTGGTTGTATAGTAATTTTCTATATTGTCAAGTTCCCCGAGGGTTTTCTGGGGCAAAATAGTATTTCCCAAAAGAGGGGAAAGGAACAGCGGACTTTCGGTGTTGAATTTAGAATAATTGGCATTGAATTCAAGTTGCGGATACATTATGGCCCGCGCTTCTTTAAGACGCTGTTTAGCAATCTGTATATCCTGAGCCGCCGACAGAAGTTGCTGGCTGTTTGATATGGCAAGCCCTACGCTCTCTTCAAGCGTTAGAGTTCTTTCCATAAGTTGCTGGGAATAAAGACAATTAAAAATTAAAAATGTAAAATTAAAAATTAAAAATGTCTGCCTCATAATTTTTTCAGTTGCTGTTTTACCGACGATAATGACGTTCCTCCGTTTGACTTTCTTTTTTCAACCGATTTTCTAAAATCCAACACATCAAAAACGGATTTTTCAAATTTTGCTGAAAAATTTTTCCATTCTACAATTGACAAATTATTAAACGATTTTTTATTTTTAATGCAATAATTCACAATTTTGCCGACGATATTATGCGCCGTTCTGAAAGGAATGCCTTTGGATGTGAGATAGCCGGCAACATCGGTCGCAAGAATAAAGCCGTTTTTGCAGGAGGACATCATTTTTTCGGAATCAACCTTAACGGTAACTATCATTTCCGAGGAAACATCAAGCATATTTTTTATTGTCTCAACGGAATCAAAAAGCGGTTCTTTATCCAACTGCATATCCCTGTTGTAAGACAACGGGAGTCCTTTCATAACGGTTAAAAGCGAAATTAAATTGCCGTAAGTCCTGCCTGTTTTTCCTCTTATAAGTTCCGCAAAATCCGGATTTTTTTTCTGCGGCATGATAGATGAACCCGTAGTGAACTGTTCCGACAATTCTATAAATCCGAATTGTGCAGATGTCCAGATTATAATTTCTTCCGCAAGCCGTGACAGATGCATTGACACAAGTGAACAGTCAAACAAAAATTCAATTAAAAAATCCCTGTCGGAAACGGTATCTACGGAGTTTTCTGAAATTTTGGAAAAACCGAGTTCTTTCGCGACAAAATTTCTGTCTATAGGAAATTCCGTTCCCGCAAAAGCGGCGCTGCCCAGAGGCATAACATCAACCCTTTTATAACAGTCCAGAAATCTTTCCTTGTCTCTTTTTAACATCCAACCGTAAGATAAAAACCAGTGACTGAATAATACCGGCTGGGCATTTTGCAAATGGGTGAACCCCGGCATAATTACGGATAAATTTTTCCCGGCAACCTTTTTAATCGCATCAATTGTGGTGTCTATTTTTTCAATGATTATTTTTATCTCGTCTTTCAAATAAAGCCGTTCGGCGAGAACCACCTGGTCATTTCTGCTTCTTGCGGTGTGCATTTTTCCGGCGACATCGCCTATTCTTTTTTTGAGTTCGGTTTCTATTGAAGTATGAATATCCTCGCCGGTAAATTTCAATTTGCCGTTTTCAAAATCTTTCTTGATTGAGTTAAGCCCGTTGATAATTTTTTTAGCATCGCTTTGCGGAATAATTCCGCACTCGGCAAGCATTTTTGTATGCGCGATGCTTCCAAAAATATCATACTTTGTAAGTTTAACATCGTAATCAATGGATGAAACAAATTTTTTAAAGTTCATAAAAACCTCTTTTTTATTTTTAACCGCAGATACACACAGATTGACACAGATAAAATCTTTTTTGAACTTATCCGCGTTAATCTGTGGTTGCTTTTTTTTATTTTTGCCGTCTCAAAATTGCTTCAACTTTTAACGGCAATCCGAACAGATTTATAAAACCCTCGGCATCTTTTTGGTTGTAAATATCCTCTTTTTCAAATGTTGAAAGTTTTTCCCAATAAAGCGATTTCGGCGAACTTCTCCCCAGAACGGTACAACTGCCTTTGTAAAGTTTTAATTTCACCGAGCCGGTGACATTTTTCTGTGTCTCGTTGATGAAGCCGTCAATCGCTTTTTTCAATTGGGACTGCCACAAACCGTAGTAGACCAGTTCTGAATATTTTACCGTCAGAATTTCCTTAAAATGAGAGGTTTCTCTGTCTAAAACCAGCGATTCAATTTCTCTGTGAGCAATATAAAGTATGGTCGCAGCAGGCGCTTCATAAACGCCCCGCGATTTCATTCCCACCAGCCGGTTTTCTACGATATCGCATCTGCCGATACCATTTTTTCCGCCAAGTTCATTTAATTTTTCTATTATCTCAACGGGCCCGTATTTTTTGCCGTTGATTTTTGTCGGCACGCCTTTTTCAAAATAAACATCTATTACCATCGCTTTGCCGGGCGCTTTTTCCGGCGAAACGGTCATTTGAAACATTTTATCGTCGGGCGCATTTGCGGGGTTTTCCAAAATACCGCCTTCGTAGGAAATATGCCATAAATTTGCGTCTGATGAATACGGTTTTTCTTTTGAAACAGGCAGCGGGATCCCGTGCTTTTTCGCATAATTGATTTCTTCCTGCCGGGATTTCAACTTCCACTCTCTCCAAGGCGCAATTATTTTTATAGACGGCATCAATGACTTAAATGTGAGTTCAAACCTCACCTGGTCGTTGCCTTTTCCGGTGGCACCGTGAGAAACCGCATCCGCTGTTTCCTTTTTGGCAATTTCAATAACTTTTTCTGCAATTAAAGGCCTCGCGAGTGAAGTTCCGAGAAAATATTTCCCCTCGTAAATCGCATTCGCCTTGAGCGCCTGAAAAATATATTTTTCAACAAATTCTTTTTTTGCGTCAATGGTATATGCCCTTAATGCGCCGGTTTTTAATGCTTTTTGGTGAACTTTTGATAAATCCTCGTCGGTCTGACCGACGTCAACAATGCAGGCGATAACCTCCGCATTGTAATTTTCTTTCAGCCATTTTATCATTACCGATGTATCCAGCCCGCCGGAATAAGCAAGAACTATCTTCATAACTATCCTCCAATTTAGTTATTTTACTAAAAAAACGGCAAAAATGCAATAAAAAAAACGTCTGCCTTTCCAGCAGAAATTTTTAATCATATTTGACATTATTATTTTATGAAAATTAAGGAAAACCGACGGTAGTGGATTCGGAGGTATATAGTTTCTTAAAATTTCACTGAAAAACTGACTCTGTGGGTATTCCCCAAGTCACCATAAGGCACGAATGCGTAGTCGGTTGTTAACTGTATATTTTTATCGTCGGTAAAATACGGCTTTGTGAATTTTTACACATTAATATGTATACTCAAATTTGATGCCAAAATAGTTCCCGGTATAGTTATACGGCAGGTATTTTTCAAACTCCATATTAGATGTTTGATTCTGAAAAACATAAAAAACGGTTGTACGGGTAACCGCATTTGGTTTGAAGGTTATACCGGAGTTTAAAATGAATTGATGGTTTTTTTGTCTCTTACTAATTAAGAAATTGCCGTCATCATTCTGCGGGGGTCTTTTCGTGTATGTCTTGATATCAAACTCGGGCCCTGTAGAAACCTCCCATTTCTCCTGTAGGATAAATGACACAGGGAATGAAAAAGTAAATTGATTGTAATCATAGTAATCGGCAAAATAGGAGGGTGTTTCTGTAGAACCGATTGAGGTGAAACGCAGATAATTCTGGTTTGAATTTTTTATCTTATAAGATATTTCCGGCGAGAACAAAACCCTTTCCCAAAGGTTTTCATCGTGTCTTATTGAAAAACTTATTATCGTATCTTTTTGGAGGTCAGAACTGTAATAAGTACCGTCGGGCTGAACCGTTTTCACCGCTATTTTCTGCTTGGTGTAATTTTGGAAAAATACATCTGTTGTAAAATGATTGGCTTTATAATCAACTGAAAAACCCGTCTGATAAAGAGAATGGTTTTGTTTGCCGGTAGAACTTTCTATATTTTCGCCGCCTGCCTGATACTCAGCCAGCAGGTCGGTATAATTGGGGAAATTCAGAAAATGGTACTGCAAAGAAATGTTTGAAGATAATTCATCGGAGAATTTTTTTTCAAAAAAAACCAGCCCGCCGAGACGACTGAAATCATAGAGCCCTGTTCCCCACACTTCGTTGCTGCCCGTCCTTTTATATTCTTTCATATAATCAACCTGACTTTTCAAAAAATAATTTTCAAATATGTTATAATTGTGTCTCAATACAACAAGGTGGTCCATCGTTCTGTCCGTGAATTTTTCGCCTTCCTGCCGTTTAAGACCCGGACCCGTATATTTTAACTCGTAAAATCCGACATATGAATGTTTCCCTTCGGGTTTAACTATTACCCCAAAATCGCTTAAAAGATTGACAGAAAAATTCCATTCGCCTACATTGGGAACAAAAGCGCCTTCGGCAAACTGCAATGAATAATACGGCGCAACTTTCACTTCAGCATAAAGACAGTGAGTAAGCGAGTAAGCAAGTAAGTGAGTAAGTAAAAAATAAATAATTTTTTTCATCTGTGTAATCTGTGTATCAAAAATTCCAGTGGTATGCCACAAACGGATGAATTACAAAAAGTCCCTCCGGATAAATATCTAACCCTAAATCCAGATGTTTTTTAGAAAGCATTATTCTGGAGACAATTTTTTTATTATTAAAACCATATCCCATCTGCACAACAAGTATTGACGGTATATTTATATTTTTTTGATGGGTAAGTCCTGTAAATACAAATACATCCGACACCTTGAAATTGAGTTCATCCACCCTGAATTCGCCGAACTCTACCGCAGATGAAGAAGATAATTTTATATTCATACTGACATTTGAGTATTTTACCCCGCCAAAAAGTTTTGTTTCATCCGTCGCTGATTTTGTAAAGACCGCACCCGCAGAATAATCAATGAAACTTGGTTTGACATCGCCGGAAATGAACCGGAGGGCAAGCATATCGCCATACTGACCTACCAAATCAATCTGCGGAATGACTTTCTGCTCGTTAAACAATTTTACTTTTAGATTAAGATTCGCCCATGTGAAAGGAAGAAGTGCGGGGAATAGATTGAACCGTATCGCACCGTTTTTGTCAGCGGGTACAGGTGAAAAATCCTCGCTGTTAGAATGGATATTGAAGAAAAAATCACCGGGATTATCAAGGAATTTTAAGCCCAGATTTATCAGTTCTTTACCAATTGCGGTCTCTGTAAAATCTTTTGCAGTAAGAGAATTAAGTTGATACAATAACAAAAATAAGAGTGCCGTTAAAAGTTTAATTTTTTTATTCATTATTAGTCTGAGACCCTTCGCTATCGCTCAGGGTGACACGGAGCCGGCCCCCGAATGATTCTATCGGAGGTCTCATTTTATAGAATCCGCTATGTTGCCCGCTTCCGTCGCTAATTTTTGTGCAATAGAAACAACAATATCGGGTGTTACCACTAGGTCAATGTTCCCGCGAGTAAAAAAGTCAGTCGAGGAAACGGTATTGCCTTCTCTGACATTCAAAATATTTTCAACTGCAACCTGTTTTAATACGGTAAAAGGATTTTCCGATGTATTTGTAAAATCGTTCAAATTCAGCAATTTACCGTCATTATTTATCCCATATGACTCGGAGAATAGATACACATATCTTGTTGGCTGCCCCGCCATGTCAATTTTCATTTTCGGCGAAATATTTGTTGCCCATAGCGAGCCATTTTCGGAGCCATCTGCCGAAATATCTGTATCACCGGCATCATAATTTGGATCTACTTTCCATCCGTTGATATAACCATCCATCACAATGCTTCTTTCAGTCAACACATTGCCCTTTTCGTCCAACTCACCTTTATCTTTTGAAACACCGATAAACTCCAATTTGTCTTTTTGATTGCTAATTTGACAGTAGATTTTTTGCGGATAGAAAGAATCATCTTCCTGCCCTGCGATAAAACCGGGCCACGCTGTTAACTGTTCGGGCAGATTTTTGTTGAATGTTATTTTTGTTTGAAGAACATCTAACCGGCTGCTGCTCGTGCCGTCATATCTGAATTTTCCGTTATAGGTATAACTATTTCTTTTTGTGAGGTTCAAGAAAAGAACCGTCTGGCTATCCGGGCGAAGCAGAAGTTGTTCAACACGGACAAGGTTACCATGAATATCTTTTAAACTTCTTCCTGTTGCAAAGTCCGTTTCCTTTATTTCATTGGTTATCTCGCGGGTTACATTCACATCCGTCTTGATATTTGAGACAATTTCTCTGAGTTCCTGCTTTAAGTCCGCAAATGCTTCTTTCAGATTTTTTTTTGTTTTCCCATCCTGTTCGCCGGATTGGTCTTTTTTCTGTTTTATTTCATCAGAAAAACCCGACCACTCGCTGTTCATTGAGTTTTGCTGGTCAACAGATATTGGCACAGGTTGCGACATTTTCCCTTCAGCATCAATCATCACATAATATCCAGCGTCAATATCAATCAATATCCCGCCGCCATCCCCGGTTCCGAACGATACAACACCCTCTAATGTATAAAGTTCGCCGGAATCGGTTGCGATAAACTCGGTCCCTCTTACCGCACAGATAGATACAGGCGTTTTTACGGTGAACTTGCCGCCTTGAACAAGTTTTATTTTAGCACGGATTTTGCCGACCAAAATAGAAAACATACTTTCTGTGCCGAGTGAATTAACCTCAACTTCGGAGTTTTCATTAACCCAAATCTTACTTGTTCCATCAATAAGCAATTCCGCACCGCTTCCTTTAGATGTTTTAATCTTATCCTGTTGCGAAAAAACCATATCTAATTTTGCGAGGGACCAATTCTGGTTTTGATAGACGGAAACATCACCGAACAACTGACTGATTTTTACATCGCCATAAATGCGGGAAAAGAGGTAGAGAGGTAGAAAGGTAGAAAGTAAAACCGACAATAAAAACTTTTTCATAAACACCTCCGATTTTTACTTCTAACAAAATTATATCTTACGATGAAATTACACGACTTCGGCAATTTCATCGCCTCGCCATTTGTAATTATAACAAATCATTAGCATTTTGTCAATGTGAATTTTTACACGTTTTTTGGGTTAACAACTATTTTAGAAAAATCGGCGATTTTTATGAACTGGTTGTAAATCGTGGAAAGCAATGCCAGACGGTTTATTTTTATCTCTTCATTTTTATCCATAATAAGAACCTTGTCAAAAAAACTGTCCACGGGTTTCCTCAACAAAACAAGTTCATTGAGTATCGCCGGATAATCACCGTTTTTGAGCGATTTAGCGTCTTCAATTTTATTTTTTGTTTCTAAAAATTTTTGATAGAGTTCTTTCTCTTCCAGTTCTTTCAGCAGTTCCTCTCTAATCTCTAATTCTCTATTCTCTAATCTCTGTTCTTTTTCCGCCTGTTTCAATATGTTACCTATTCGTTTAAATAAAACTGCAATCGGTTCAAAATCCGGAAGTTTTCTTATGGAATGAACCGCAACGGCACGATTAAACGCATCAAGAATATCAACGGGACGAACGGACAGAACCGAATCTATTTCATCCTGTAAAATATTTCTTTCTTTAAGATACGTATCAAGCCGCTGTTTTATAAAATCCTCCAGCTGCGAAATAAGTTTTGCCCGGTCTTCTACCTTTAACGGCAGGTTTGTGAGCGCCTGAATCATCAACTCTTTAATTGAAAAAGAAACTTTTTTTTCAATTGCGATTTTCACGATTCCGAAGGCAGCGCGGCGCAAACCGTAAGGGTCGGTTGAACCGGTCGGCGTAAGCCCAAGGACAAAATCACCGGCGAGCGTATCTATTTTATCGGCAATTGAAACAACTGATGCTTCCATTGAAACGGGAATTTTCCCCTCATAATTTGTAGGCCACCAGTGCTGCTCAATACCGTCGGACACGCCTTCCGTTTCGCCGTCCTTCATTGCGCAAATTTTTCCGAAGACACCCTGCAGTTCCGGGAACTCCGACACCGTTTCCGTAGATAAATCGGCTTTGCATAAAAGACAGAGGCGTTCAATCGTTGATTTGTCCGGTTGAACAATTGCTGCAGAAATATTTTCAGCAAGCCATTGCGATAGTTTTTGTATCCGCAATACTTTGTCATAAACAGTTCCTAACTTTTCCTGAAAGACAATCCCTTTCAGCCGCTCAATTTTTTCATCAAGTTTTGTTTTTGTATCGTTTTTAAAGTAAAATTCAGCATCTTCCATGCGGGCGGTAATTACCTTTTCGTAACCGTCTCTGATTGTTTCTATGTTTGTTGAAATTCCGTCTTTTACCCCTATAAAATATGTCAGAATTTTTTTTGTTTTAGAGTCAACAATTATAAAGTTTTTCTGTTTTTTTATTGTGTTTTTGATTATTTCTTCCGGTAAGTTGAGAAATTTTTTATCAAACTCGCACAAAATCGCAGTCGGAAATTCTACCAGATTATTCACCGTCTCAAAAAGTTCATCGCCGGCGGAAATCTCGCCGTCTTTTACATTTTTTATAGATGAAGCAACCGTTTTTTTGAGAGCGTCAAGGCGGGCGGTCTGATTTACCAATACACTTTTATTTCTTAAAACATCGGCATATCTTTTCGGCTCGGTAATTTTGATTTTCTTGCAATAGCGGGCACAGGTTAAGTTTGATGATTTTACATCCGCTATCTGAAACTTTATCGTTTTTTTCCCGTAAACCGCAAGTAGCCATCTTATCGGCCGGACAAATCTAAAACGGGATGACTCCCAAACCATTGTTTTCTGGAAATTGAGCGTTGAAATTATTTTTTTGAAAATTTCCGGCAGCACCGTCTCAGTTTTTAACGACGGCTCTTTTTTAATTACATATACCTTGCCGTTTTTAACTATCAATTCCGACACATCTGCACCGTATTTTTTTGCAAAACCGAAAGCAGCGGCGGTTGGCTTGCCGTCGATAAAAGCAGCGATGGTCGGCGGCCCGGAAATTTCCGTTTCTGTGTTTATTTGCTGTGCGGCAACATCTTCACAATATAAAATCAGTCGTCGGGGTGTTGCCCAAACATTTATATTTTTGTACGGAAGCCGCGCAGATTTTAATTCCGCTTCGGAAATTTTTTTTAACTGTTCAATTGCGCAAGGCAGATACCCTGCAGGAATTTCTTCAGTGCCTATTTCCAATAAAATGTCATTGTTCATTTTTTTATTTTATTTTTATTTCTCTAAATATTTTTTTGCAACCTCTGATGCCAGATTGCGGACTCTTGTTATGTATGAAACCCGCTGGCTGACGGAGATCACGCGCCTTGCATCTAAAAGATTAAATATGTGCGATGTCTTCATAACGAAATCATATGCAGGCAAGACCAAATTTTTCGTAAGTAAATGCTTACATTCTTTTTCATATTTTTCAAAAAGTTCCCGCAGTAAATCAACATCCGCTTCTTCAAAATTATATTTTGAGAATTGCTTTTCGTCCTCAAGATGAATATCTCCGTAAGTCAGTTCGTCGTTCCACATTATTTCATAGACGGATTTTTTCCTCTGAACATACATCGCTATCCGTTCAAGCCCGTAGGTAAGTTCAACCGTTATCGGGTTCAATTCAATCCCCGCCATATTCTGAAAATATGTAAACTGCGTTATCTCCATCCCGTCGCACCAGACCTCCCAACCGAGACCGGATGCACCTAAAGTCGGGCTTTCCCAGTCGTCCTCAACGAAACGGATGTCATGCTTTTCCGGATTGAGCCCGATTATTTTTAACGACGAGAGATATATTCTTTGAATATCCTTCGGCGGAGGTTTTATCACAACTTGAAACTGATAATAGTGCTGGAGACGGTTCGGGTTTTCGCCGTATCTGCCGTCGGTAGGACGGCGGGAGGGCTCCACATAACAGGCAGACCAGGGTTTCTCGCCGAGACATCGTAAGAAAGTAGCGGGATTAAAAGTCCCTGCTCCTTTTTCCAAATCGTACGGCTGGACAATCACGCAGCCCTGTTTAGCCCAGAATTTCGTCAACGATAAAATAATTTCCTGAAAATTCATATATTTCCCGTTTTGAGCGGATACGCGAGATGCTCTTGTAAAACTTTTTCTATCGGCATATCCGTTTTTACTCCGAAACCCGTAAGATGCAAAAGTTTTTCAGCAAAATCGTCTTTTTGGTTAAGGACATTTTTATTGAGAAGCGATAGTTTTTCTTTTAATAAAAAAAATTTTTCGGCGTTGGGCTGGCGGTCGGGCGTTAAGGCATCAAGGACTTCGCAGATATAACACGCCTCATAATATTTTTGTACATTGTACCGAATTAACGGATTAGAATCAAGTATCACGCCGCCCGTAATCTTTCCAAATGCAGCATGCTCTCTCAAAAAAATCCGGAATTCCGCAACGACAAAAAGTTCCGTCAGGGATGTCAATTTTGCACGCGGTTTTTTCACGCTTCGCGCCTGCACTTTTATTTTTCCGAAATCTTTAGTATAGAGCGTAAGCAGCCGGTCGTATTCGTGAAAATCCGTTTTTTTAATAACAATTGCTTGCACATTGTAAATCATATAAGTAACCAGGTCGCAAGACCAAGATATGTGGTAACACCGACTATATCTGTAAATGTCGCTATAAGCGGACCTGTCGCGGTAGCAGGGTCAACACCGATTTTCCTAAACAAAAACGGTTCAATACCGCCGGCGGTTGAGGCAACCGTCAGAGCAGCGGTCATTGCCATAACGATTACTAAAGCAAATTTCAATCCGAGAGCCGGATACATAAAAAAAGATACAATTCCGGCAAAAACACCGTAGAACAATCCCATAAAAATTCCGACTTTCAATTCAAGAAACCCTACCCGCCAAATTTCGTTATCCTTTACTTCGCCGGTTGCGAGGGCACGAACCGATATTGTTGATGACTGTGTGCCGACATTGTTTCCCATCGCGGCAATCAAAGGTGAAAATGAAGCAAGGGCAATGATACTTTGAAGTGTCGGATTGTAATATTTAATCACATGTGAAACTAAAATTTCGCCGAAGCATGTAGCGATTAGCCATGGAAAACGGAGTTTTGTAACACCAAAAGCTGAGAGTTTCGTAAGTTCTTTCGGGCTGGTACCTGCCATCTTTGTCATATCTTCCGTCGCTTCCTGATTTATGACATCCACAACATCATCAATTGTTATAACGCCGATTAAATGATTTTCATCGTCAACAACCGGGGCAGCGGTCAAATCATATTTTGAAAAAAGTTTTGCAACATCTTCCTGGTCTGCAGTCGCTTTTATTTTTATCAACTGGACGGGTGACATAATTTCTGAAATTTTTATGTCCTGCGGGGCGGAAATCAAACGGCGTAATGTAACGCCGCCAATAAGAGAATTTTTTTCATCAAGCACATAAATGGCATAAATCGTAACAATCCTGTGAAGCCGGGCGCTGGCCTGAATTTTTTCAAGCGAATGTTTTGCAGTCAGGTGCGGCGCGAGAGTTATGAAGTCGGTCGACATCAATCTTCCTGCCGTATGCTCCGGATATTCGGCAATTTTTCTGACCACTTCAAAATCCTCTTTTTTAAGAAGCGCAGACATTTTTTTCCGGATTCTATCGGGAAGATTTTTGAAAAGTTTTGCTTTTTCGTCGGACGCCATATCGGTTAACAATTCCGAAATGGAAGTGTCCTCAAGATTATTCAAAATATATGTCTGTTCATTAAAATCCAACTCCTCAAAAATCTCAATCGCCCGTTTTATATCCAATAGTTTGAAAACAACCAGTTTTTCCGTAGGAGAGAACTTATCCCAGCCCTCAGCCAAATCAACGGGATGCAGTCCTTTAAGAAGTTTTTTTAACTCATTGAAATTCTTATCTTCAATAAGTTCTTTTAACTCTGGAAGAAACAACGCCCATGGCTGAATGTTATTTTTTTTCATATTTTCATTCCTTAAACAACTCTGCCACATCGTACTCGTCCAAAATTTCGCCGAAAACTTCTTCAATAATATCTTCAATCGTAACTAAACCGGCGATGTTTCCGCCGGTATTTTTTACAATCACAAGATGCGTCTCGCCCTTTTTGAACTGCCTCATTAGTTCGCTGACTTTTTTTTCTTCATCTACGAATATTACCGGACGCAATAAATCATCAACGGTAAAAACGGCGCCGCCGCGCCACATATCCAAAAGGTCGCGGACATAAATTATCCCTATGACATTGTCGGAATTGTCTTTGTAAATAGGGACACGGGAATGGCCTGTTTCAACAATCAGGTCAACAAATTTTTCCCGTTCCGTGTCAAAATTCACCATTTCTATTTTGTTTCTCGGTGTCATAATGGCTTTGGCGGTTATCTGCGAAAAATTAAGAATGGAGTGCATCATCTGCTTTGTTTCGGTTCCGAAAACCCCCAACTCATATCCGACGCTTATAGTAGTTTTTATGTCCTCGTGCGTCAAAACGGGGATTTCTTTCCTTCCTAATTTTCCCGTAACCAAACCTGCAAGCCACATAAATAATTTTGATACAGGGGAAGTGTATTTGTTAAAATAATACAGGGGATTTATAAAGAAAAGAACAATTTTTTCCGAGTTGCGTATTCCTAAAACTTTCGGCACTATCTCGCCGAGAACCAAAAAAACTGCCCAAACGAGAATGGCAGTAACCGCAACTAACAGCGATTCGCTTATATGATATCTTCTGCTTATCTCAGTTGCAAGAGATGTGGCAACCGCAGTGCCTATAATCGTCACCGCATCGTTTCCCAGAAGAAGCGTCGTAAGATATCTATTCGGATTTTCAAGCCATATTTTAAAACCTTTTGCCTTTTGGGGATACTCCGAAAGATACTTTTTGATTTTAACTCTTGAAAGCGATACCAACGCCGACTCAACCATAGAAAAAACGGCGGCTATCAAAAAAAGCCCTGCCATAAAAAATATTTCAATTAATGCAAACATTTAAGAATCTTCTCCTGTTTTTCCCACATAATTTTTTTTGCTTTTTCCGTATAATCGGTGAACCCCACGGCGTGCAAAATACCGTGAATTACCAATCGTAAAATTTCCGTATAAAAATCCTGCTTGTAAAACTTTGCGTTATATTTTGCCGTCTCAACGGATATGAAAATGTCGGCGCTTGCCGGCGAATTTTTAAACGACAGAACGTCCGTCGGTCGAGCGGTTTTGCGAAAATCTTTATTGAGTCTTTTGATTCCCCTGTCGTCTAAAAAAATTATGTTATAGCCGTCATCTTTCGGCAGAAACATTTTTTTTTCAACGAGGGGCAAATACTTACGGATTTTGCGGACGTCTAATTTTATTTTATGCTGTTCGTTAAAAATTTTTATCGGCATTACATTATATCTTTTCCGCTTTCCGTTTCCGACGGATATTCTATTCTTGAATGATAAATCCCAGCGAGAACGCTTACAAACTTTTCAGATATTTTACTCAAATCGGCAAGCGTTAATTCCACATCCTGCAACTGACCGTCTATAAACTTATTGTTGATTATTTTATGAACCATGTCCTGCAATTGGGAAAAACTTGCGTCTTCAAGCGTACGCGATGCCGCTTCCACAGAATCGGCGAGCATTATAATAGCCGACTCCTTCGTTTTGGGACGGGGACCGGGATACCTGTAGACGGATTTTTCAGAATCCGCAACGCCGCTTTCAAGTGCCTTCATATAAAAATAATGGACCAAAGATGTCCCGTGATGCTGACGGACAATATCAATAACAACTCTGTCAATCCCGTATTCTTTCATAAGACGCTCGCCTTCTTTTACATGCGAAATAACCACGAAAGACGACATCTGCGATTTCAAATCCTCGTGCTTGGAAATAATTGCCGACTGGTTTTCTATAAAATACTCCGGCGTCGTAATCTTTCCGACATCGTGATAGTACGCACCCACGCGGCATAAAAGCGGGTTGGCGCCGACATCATCGGCAGCGGTTTCGGAAAGTGAAGCAACCATCAAAGAATGGTGATAACTTCCGGGGGCCTCCAGCATTAAACGTTTCAGCAGCGGCTGGTTGAAATCTCCGAGTTCTAAAAGACGAATTGATGTTGTTTTGGAAAAAAATTTCTCAAGATACGGAAGAAATGCGGATGAGAGCATAACGGAAAAAACGCCGCTGGCGGCGCCCCACATTACCGACGGCAGAAACATTTTTGCAGCCCAACCTTCAAGAAGTCCGACGGAAGTAATAACGATGATATTGGTCAAAATTATGTAATAGCCGATTTTGATGAGGTCATGTCTGTTTCTAACTTTCGCCGATGAAAAAATCCCTACGATACAACCGATATATGAAACCGAAAATGCCGAGATGGAAAAATTAAATAAAATTCCGGAAAAAATGCTTACTATCAAGCTGCTAACCACTGCAACCGCCGGCGACACAAGTAGCGTTATCAAAATTGCGACGACCGATACCGGTATAGCCCATGCAGGAAAACCGTAAGTTTTCATCGCGCCAGACAGAAAAATGACGAATATCAGAATAAACCCGACAAGCATTACGCTTTCATCGTCGTTAATAAAGTCGGTCTGTGATTTTCTTATGTAAATTACGGAAAGCGACATAATTGCCGCAAGAAATATCACAAGTCCCGAAACACCGGTTAAATTTAACCCGAGTTCAAACGAAATTGTCAGGACCAAACTTACATAAATAAAAACGGCTATTATGCTGGTCGGTATATGAATATCCTTTTTGAAAATCTCCGGATTGAACTTCATTTTTCCCGACGGGGTGGCCTTTTCCGTCCACAGAAGAATTTTTTTAATCGGTCCTTTTATGATTTTCTTTATAAAATTAAGCATGTCTTTTTTCCCACTTTTCAAACGCCCCGACGATTTTTCTGACTATCCCGTGTCTTAAAACGTCTTTTTCGGTAAAATTCACGAATTTTATCTGGGTAATAGAACGCAAAATCTCCGTCGCCAGAACAAGTCCCGATGACTTTTTATTTTCAAAATCAATCTGGGTTATGTCGCCGGTAATCACCGCTTTTGAACCGCTTCCGAGACGGGTCAGAAACATTTTCATCTGTTCAAGCGTAGTATTCTGCGCTTCGTCTAAAATTACAAAAGCATCGTCAAGTGTCCTGCCTCTCATATAGGCAAGCGGAACTATGTCAATAATCCCCTCACTTCTATATCTTGTGAAATGATGGGGACCGACAAGCGTGTAAAATGAGTCAAAAAGAGGCGTTAAATACGGGTTGACCTTTTCATAAAAATCGCCCGGAAGAAATCCGAGTTTTTCTCCCGCTTCAACTATCGGCCTCGTTAAAACAACCCTTGAAATTTTATTTTCTTTCAGTAATTTCACCGCCTGAGCAACCGCAAGAAATGTTTTACCGGTGCCGGCGGGACCGACCGCAAAAACCATATCGTATTCGTTCATCGCTTCAACATATTTTTCCTGATTTTTAGTTCTCGCTTTTATCGGCTTGCCTCTGTCGGTAACTATAATTGCATCGGCGGGAGTCACAGAAATAAACTGTCCGATATCGTCGGTTCCTTGTTTCAGTTTCATCATGATATTCTTTAACTCATACTCGGCATTGTCCACATTTTTCTTGCGGCCTCTTACGGTCACTTCGTTTCCGCGCGCAAAAATTTTTACATTGAACCTTTTTTCCAAAAGTTTCAGATTTTCATCATATTGACCAAAAAGCGACAGCGCATCGTCGGATGTTCCTATGTGAATTTTTCTATCTATCATGGAATTATAAGTTTTTGTTTGGGATATATTTTTCGCGGGTCTTTAATCTCGTCTTTGTTCGCTTCATAAATAATTTTCCACTTTCTCCCGTCGCCGTAAAACTTTTCCGCGATTTTCCAGAGACAATCCCCGTTTTCCTGCCAAACCCACACATTATATGTTTTTGGTTTCTGCTGGGAATGTAAGGGCGTGAGAAAGTGAGAAAGTGAGAAAGTAAGAAAGTAAAACACAAAAAATCTTTTCATTTTTTTATATTATCAATTTTTATTTTTAATTCTTTCAACTGTCTTTCGGAAACTTCCGACGGCGCATTGGTAAGAAGACAACTGCCCGACTGGGTTTTGGGAAATGCAATGACATCTCTTATTGACTCCGATTTTGTAATCATAGCAAGAATCCTGTCAAGCCCCAGTGCAATTCCGCCGTGAGGAGGAGCGCCGTATTCAAACGCGGAAAGTAAAAATCCGAATTTCACATCAGCATCTTCTTTTGTAATATTCAGTATATCAAAAATTTTTTCCTGTACATCTTTTTTGTGAATTCTTATTGAACCGCCGCCGAGTTCCGTGCCGTTTAAGACAATGTCATATGCGCGGGATTTTAGATGCGACAGGCGGGGGTCGTCAGTTGATAGTTGTAAAATATCTTCATTAGCCGCAGTGAACGGATGATGCACCGCATCCCATTTTTTTTCATCGGAATTGTACGCGAAAAGCGGAAAATCCACTACCCATAAAAAATTAAATTTGTCTTTCGGAATAATACCAAGCAACTCCGCAAGATGAATCCGCAAAGCGCCCAAAACATCGCAGACCGGTTTTTCCTTGTCGGCGGCAAAAAACACAATATCGCCCGGCTTTGAATTAAACGTTTTCCCGATATTTTCAAGCTCGGCGGGCGTAAAAAATTTTACGATATTGGATTCAAAACCCTTTTCCGTCATTTTCATCCATGCGAGCCCTCTGGCACCGAATTTTTTGACGAATTCCGTCAGATTGTCAATCTGCTGACGGGAAAACTTTTCGCCGCAGGGTGCACAAATCCCCCTGACCACACCGCCGTTTTTTATCGCTTCCGCAAAAACCTTGAAACCGGTATTTTTAAGCGTTTCCGTCAAATCGGAAATTTCAAGAGCAAACCTCGTGTCCGGACGGTCAACTCCGTATTTCAGCATAGCCGTATCGTAAGACATTCTTTCAATCGGAATTTTTATCTCAATACCGGCGGTTTTGAAAATCTCAAAAATAAGTTTTTCGGTGACGGAAATTATATCATCCTCGTCAATGAAAGACATCTCAATATCAATCTGCGTGAACTCCGGCTGTCTGTCGGAACGCAAGTCCTCGTCGCGGAAACATTTTGCTATCTGAAAATATCTGTCAAATCCGGAAACCATTAAAAGTTGCTTGAAAAGTTGGGGCGACTGCGGAAGGGCGAAAAATTTCCCCGGCTCGTATCTGGAAGGAACAAGAAAATCGCGGGCACCCTCCGGAGTGGACTTCGTCAATTGCGGCGTTTCCACATCTATAAAATCATTTTTACTTAAAAAATTTCTGACTGCAAAAATTATTTCGTGCCTCAGCAGAATATTTTTTTTCATCTCCTGGCGGCGGAGGTCAATATACCTGTATTTAAGGCGGACCTCCTCCGACGGAATGTTCGCCGAGTCAATTTCAAACGGCGGGGTTTTTGATGCGTTCAGTATTTCAAATTTTTCAGCGGCAATTTCTATTTCGCCGGTGGGGAGATTTTTATTGACGGTGCCTTCGGGTCTAATGCTTACGGTTCCTTCAATTGAAACCACATATTCCGGCTTTAAATCCTTCGCTTTGGAAAGTACATCGCCGCCGCCGAAAACGACCTGTGTAATGCCGTATCTATCGCGCAAATCAATAAAAATAATTCCGCCGTGGTCCCGGCGGGTATGCACCCATCCGCAAAGAATTACCTTTTTAGAAATATCGGAACTGCGCAATTGTCCGCAATTATGCGTTCGTTTCATTTATCCGGATATGTTATAAAAAAAGGCAGGAAAAGTCAAGCAAAAATGGAAGGTAGGTTATCAACAAAAACAGTCAATTTTTTAACAACAAAAAAACATTTACAGGTTTTTAAATTTAAAAAATATAAGAAAAATGTAAGACGTTTTTTACATTCCTGTTTATACCTTAAAGTAATATTAATCTTTTTATTTTATATCTATAGTGTTTATCTTTATTAATGTATTCTCTAAAGTATTTTTTTGACCGGCAAATATTTTTATTAAACCGGCATCTATTTTTTTTAAACTATCATTTGAAAATTGGTCACTGTACTTTAATAATTCTCTATTATTTAGTGAGTTATTAACTTGCTTTGTAAGATGATATGTGTTAAAAACATAACTAAACAAATCTTTAGAAAATGTTTTTTCAGCATTAACTTTTATTTTATCCCAACCTGAAGTAATTAATAATTGTGGATTACCGAACGTTACATCACTCTCATTAGGAAACTCTAATTCCTTTTTTAGAATTGTTAACCCTCTATCCAATATTAAAATGTTTTCTTTTATCTCCATCTTTAATGTTGAAATAATGTAATCTTTAGAATATTCACTCTGTTTGAATTTTTTTAATTCTTGTCTAGATTGGAGGATTTCAGTATAAATTTTTTGTTGTTGTTCTGATTGTTTTTTTTGATTTCTATACGTTTGATATCCAGAAAAACACATAGCAAAAATATATAAAAAGGCAAAAACAATTCGCCATAAAAAATTCCACGAACATATATTAATACCCTTTTTATATAGAACTTTTAATGCAAACAATGCACCTACAATCCATATAAATAAATTTGTTAAAATAATTTTATCTTTGAATATTGTAATAATATCCATTTTATTCATTGTTATTTCCCCAAAAATAGTATAAAAGTTACAGTTTTTCTTACTAAATTCAAATACTTGATTTCTGTTCAAATCTTGAGTACTCAGGCGAAAATTAAAATTCAAGATTAAAATAATGGGCACTGTGAGGTTGTTTAAGCTAACAGTAAACCTGCTTCTTTTTCAATTCTTTTAGTAGCTAAATCACAATATTCTTTTGATATTTCAAAACCAATAAATTTTCTGTTTAATTTTAATGCAGAAATTGCCGTTGTCCCACTTCCCATAAAAGGATCTAAAACAATTCCGTTTTCCGGACAAAAACATTGAATTACATCATATGGTAATTTGTCGGGAAATGTTGCCGGGTGCTGGTGTTTAAGTTTATCTCCGTCTCCGCAAGTTAGATATTCCCAAACGGTGCCGCGACATTTCATTGCATTTATTGTAATAGGTCTGGACTCTAACGTTTTTCCATTTGTACAACGAGTTGCGCCTCCAGTCATTGTTACTCCGCCCCATTTTGAAGGTATTTTTAACGATTCTTTGTTAAAATAATGCGGTCTTTCACCCTTTAAAAATATTGGTATGTATTCATGGTCAACTCTGAATCGTTTTGAATACCAAGCACCATCTGTCCCATGTTTTCTGTAAAGACAACATTCAAAAAGACGAAATCCTCCGTTATCACACCAGTCAATAATTGTTCTGAAAGATGTTAACGACTTGGCAAAATTTACCGTTTGGTCCTGAATAACCATCACGGCAATTCCACCGTCTCGCAGGACACGAAATGCTTCTTTACCGACCATAGATAGTTCCAGCGTAAAACCATTATATTTTCTTATACCGTCATATGGGGGAGAAGTTACGATTAAATCAATAGAATTATCCTGTAAGGATCTCATACCTTCCACACAGTCTATATTTTGAATTGTATTAATCCATTTTTTTAACATAATCTTAAATTATTTTATTTTTCTAAAGTATACTCCATACGTTTCCCCGCAGTTATAGCCATTGAAAGCGGATTTTTTTTAAGTATCTCCGTATAATTTCCTTTGTTCAAATTTTCCTCAATTCCTTTATTAAAATTTATTACATTTAATCCAGTCAAATTCCAATTTTGTTTGTCATATTTCCAACCGGTAAATTCAGATAACAAATTTAATAGTTTATCAATTTTTAACATAGATTCATTAGAAAAAGCATTATTAATAATATCGGCGATTTTTATTTTGTCCCCGCCCCTTTTCTTACCGTCCACAATTTCTCTAAATTTTCCGAAAATATTTTCTAAATCGTGAATCATATCCGCTATTTTTCTATTGGCAAATAAAATATATATCGGATACATCGGACTATTGGCATCCTTTGCATTAAAAAATTTTAACCAACTTATACAATTTTCAGGATAATTCAGTAAATTTTTAAATGTTCCGTCGACATAGAGCAAAGGTGAAACTGCTGTTTTTGGTAAAACAATTTTGACTTCTTTATAAGAACTAATTGCACAGAGCAAAAAATGAATAGTTGCAAACGGGTATTTTTCTTGAAAATTACTGTAAGCATCAAAACCACGAATTATATTTGGGTTTATACAATTTGAATAATTATTCCAATTTGGCGGTATGTTTTTCTTGTTATATAGAACCATATGATGTCCGCAACTTCTGATATTTTCCCTGTAAATGTCCATATCAAGAAAAATACAATCATCAATATTTGTATGCTGTTTTATTGCTAAATCTTTCCCATCATAAAAACCGACTACTTGCCAGTTAAAATAGTTTGACATAAATAAAGCACACAGAATTCCATCAACATCCGGGCTAATAATTGTTTTTTGGTTTTTTTGTATCAACCAAGAATGTTTTTTAAATAAAACATCATACTGCAACTGGTCATTATTGACTAATTCATTATTCATTTTTTTATATTCTTCAGAATTTAGTGTACCAGAAATTTAGTAATTTGTCAATTGTTAATGGAAAAAATGGGAGCGATTTACATTTTCTTTTTTATGTGCCGCCGACGGTGATTTTGGGGATTCGCAAGGTGGGTTGGCCGTCAAGAACGGGGACGCCCTGGCCGTCTTTTCCGCAGGTGCCGGGCTGCCAGCCGATGTCGGTTCCGACCATATCAATAGAATTCAATATTTCCGGACCGTTTCCTATGAGTGATGCGTTTCTTAACATTTTTCCTAACTTACCGTCTATAATTTCGTAGCCCTCTTCAACTTCAAAGATAAAATCGCCGTTTGCGGTATTGACCTGCCCGCCGCCCATTTTTTTTACGAAAATTCCTTTAGGAACACTTTTCAAAATTTCTTCGGGATTGTCTTTACCGGGTGCGATATACGTGTTTGACATTCTCGGAATCGGCTTGTGATGATACGACTCGCGACGGCCGTTTCCAGTGGATTTTGTGTTGTCTTTTTTTGCGGTGAATAAATCATATAGATAATTTTTCAGTATTCCGTTTTCAACAAGAACGGTTTTTTGCGAAGGCGTGCCCTCGTCGTCGTACTGGTATGAACCGCGGGCGTTTTCAAGCGTGGAATTATCCAAAACGGTGATTTTTTCATTCGCAACTTTTTTTCCTATTTTGCCGAGATAGACAGGAGAAATTCCTTTTTGCACCGCATCGGCTTCAAGCGAGTGCCCTATCGCCTCGTGAATCATAGTGCCGCCCGCGGAGGAAGAAATCACAACCGGCATTTCACCGGCGGGCGATGGAATCGCCGCATTCAACAAATCTGTCGCCCTTTTGAACGCAATTTCAGACATTTTTTCTATGCTCTCAAATTTTATTTTTTTGAGTGAGTTCTCCGCTATAACTTCGTGCGCGGTCTGGGTAATTTTACCGTCGGATACGACGAGCGCTACCGTAAAAATTGCGGAATTTCTTTTGCCTGTTATCTGTGTTTTTTGCGAATTGGCTACGAAAAAGTTTTTTCGCCCTGTTGATAATTGAAATGAAATCTGTTTTATCTGCGATGACATCTCACGCAGATTCTTATCAATATTTTCTATGATTTTTAAGTACGGCTGCAAATCTGATGTCCGTTCGGAAATTGAATGGGCTTCAATTATTATCGGTTGAGCGGAATCTGACGGTTCAACGGAACTCCCTGAAAGTTTTGCGGCAAGCGCAAGCATAGTCGCAACGGACGGCGCCGACTGAGAGGCAAAATATGTTTCTTCGTTTTTTATAAGCCGGAGCCCGCAGCCGCTGGCGGTTCCCGAAGACGCAGCATCAACCTTTTTGTCAATAAATGTGAACCCCGCGGATTCTGTTTCCTCAAAATATATTTCGGCAAACTCGCCGCCGGTCCGAAGCATCTTTTTAAGTATTAAATCAATATCTGTTTTTTTTATAATATCCATTTTCAAAATATTTTGCCGTCTAATAATTACTACATTTGTAGTAATTTGTCGGCGCTCACATTTTCTGCCATAAAAATTCCACCGTGTCAAAAGTATAACATTTGTTTTACCTTATTTTTCTGGAATTATTATTGTGAATTTTGAACCTTCGTTTATTTTTGAGGCAACCGAAATACTGCCGCCGTGGGCGGAAATTATTCTTTTGGCAAGCGGCAACCCGAGACCGGCGCCGGCTACCTGACCGGTGAACGATTCTTCAATCTGATAAAACTTCTCAAAAATTTTTTCTTTTTCGGAAAGCGGAAATCCCGCGCCGTTATCCTCAATGCTGACAGCCACCGCGCCAGCTTGGAGTTCGCCTGTAATTTTCACCGATTTTTTCGGACTTTTATTGAACTTGACTGCATTTTCTAAAATACATCTCAACGCCTCTTTTATTTTTTCCTTATCCGCAAAAATTTCGCCGAGGACGGATAAATCCGAAACCTCAACCGCAACTTCTTTTAATTTTTCTTTTAAACTATTAACTGTTTCGGAAACAATTTTAGAAACCCGCACTTTTTCCTTTTTAAGTTCAAGCGTTTCGGATTCAATCACCGTAAATCTCAGCAAACTTTCCACAAGTTCGGAAAGCCGTTCGCCCTGACTTTGCAAAACAGAAATCGCTTTCCGCTGATTGGACGTCAGTTTTTCCTCCGCCAGAATTGGAAGGTATCCGATAATACTTACAAGCGGGGTTTTGAGTTTATGTGAAATAAGCGATAAAAAAGAACGTTTTAAAATTTCTTCTTTTTTCTCGGAAGTGACGTCTTTTATTACAAAAATATACCCGTCGATTTCGTCGTCTCTACCTGTAATTTTTGTAGCAACGCAATTAAGAAAAATTTGCGGGACGGTTTTTTTCACAATTTCAGAGATTTTTGTCCCGCTTGCAGGATTAGGGAACCTGTCGGGTATTTCAAATCCTATATCGCTTAAAATTTTTGATAACCCAAGTCCTGAGATATTTTCTGAATTTGTTAGATTAAACGCCGATTTATTCGCCTGCGTAATTACGCCGTTTTTATCGGTCACAAAAACCGACTCGCTCATTCCGTCAAAGGCGGCGGAAATTTTTTCTTTTTCTTGAATCAATTTCATAAACAGACGCGCATTTTCCAGAGCAACTGCCGCCTGATTTGCAAACGCCTCAAAAAGAGGCAAATCGTCGTCGGTAAAAAATTCCCTGCCGAGCGCATTTATCCCCTCAACCACACCCAATATCTTGCCCTTGAACCTCATCGGAACGCATATTATTGATTTTGTTTTAAACCCGGAACTTTCGTCGGAACGCTTTGTCCACCTTGCATCTTTTGTAACATCTTCAACTACCAAAGACCTGTTGTGAGCGGCGCACCAGCCGGCGATGCCTTCGCCGGGCGCAAGACGGACCCTTTTCATCTCATCCGCTTTTTCACCGAGCGCTACATCAAAATAAAGTTCGCTGGTATCTTCATCGAGCAGAAGAAGCGATGACGCCTCGGCGTCCACGACTTTTCCGGCAAGTTCCATAATAATGGTAAGCAGTTTTTTAATGTCAAAGGTAGAGGTTAGTATCCGGTTGGCATCTAAAAGAAGCAAAAATTTATCATCTAATCGGGTCATTTTGGATTTGTTGGAGGGACAACAATGCCGCCTGAGATTATCAGTTTGACTGCATCGTCTACGGACATATCAAGTTGGATAATTTCGTCTTTCGGGACAAGCACCAGAAACCCGGTGGTCGGATTGGGAGTCGTCGGCATAAAAACATTTACAACCTCTTCTTTCGTTTTTTCCTGGACTTCGCCCATGGCTTCCGCGGTCATAAATGCGACGGAATAAATCCCCTTGCGAGGCCATTCAATAAGAACGACTCTTTGGAAAGTGGATTTATCCATAAAGAAAACCCGCATCAGTTTTTTTATCGCATCGTAAATACCGCTTGCCATGGGAATTTTCAGAAGCAGCGTTTCTGCTATGTGAAAAAGTTTTTTGCCGATGAAATTTGAGGCGAGAATGCCGATAAACCATATCAGCAAAAGTGTAACAACCGCACTGACGAATATGACGGCGAAATTGGGGATATGCACCGGAACAAATGCCTCAAAAATTTTTGTAAACGCCGGAGTAAAAAATCTGCCTACGAGTTTAAAGACGATTAAAACGATATAAACGGTAAGAAAAAACGGAATAATTATGACAAGTCCGGTAAGAAAATGTTTTTTCATATTTTGATATTTTGCCAAATTTTGCGCGGCGTTAATGACGGTTGCTGTCCCGCTTTTCCCTCTTTATTCTTTCACGTTTAATCGCCCTTCTTTTTTGTTGATTCTTTTTTATCCGTTCAATCCGTTGTTCTCTTAACTTTTGGAATTTTTCAAATGCAATCTGTCTGGCTTTCACCCGTTTTTCAGGCGGGAGCCGTTTTAGCCGTTCTCTAAGTTGTGCAACTCTATTTCTGATATTAAGATTTCTCTCTTTGTATTTCTGCATCAGAACAAGGCGCGACGGAGGATGCGGACGGGTTCCTTTCTGAACCGAGGTTTCTTCATCGGGCTTTACGGTTACCTCGGAAATTTCGGCGCCTTCGGTATTTTTCACGCCCACCTCGCCGTCGAAAACACCTACGTCCGTCTTCTGGACATTCGTTTCAACCGCAAATTCAGTACCCCTTACCGCCACAATGGCCGTCGGAGAATGGACCTCCATTTTTGTATTTTTTGATTTTGAAATGTTAGCGATAATTTTTCCGAACCACAGGGAAATTTTTGAGTTGTGCTTTTCTGCGGTCAATTCAAGCATTTCAACCGATGCCTCAGTATTTTCGCCGATAAAAATAACCGAGCCGTCGTCAAATTCCAAATTACAGGATGAATTTTCGGCGGATTTCAGACGGTCTTTTAATTGGACCGGCATTTCGGAAACAGCCGGGGACCATTCCTCTTCGCCGGCTTTCAAAATCTCAACAGTGCCTTTTATCTCGCCTATTTCGCCGGAAAAATCTTGCGAGTAACAGAAAGAAAAAAAGTAACAGAACACAAAACTGAAAAAGAAAAATATTTTCCAAATCATAAAACATATCTCCCTAAAAATTTAGTTGTTTTTTCTATGTAAAGTATATCAAAGAATTAAAAATTAGTCAATGGTTTCCCAATGAACTTTCGCCCGAGTTTTTCTTTCTTGATTTTTTATTTTTTATATGTTCTTGAACATATTTTGAAAATTTGTGGGTACCTGAGCCATCCGCGACAAAAAACATATCAACTGTTTCGGCAGGATACAATGCCGCTTTTATTGAGGCAACTCCGGGATTACATATCGGGGCCGGCGGTAGTCCCGGATGAATATATGTATTAAACGGCGAATCAATTTTCGTATCTTTGTATGTCAAAAAATCCCTGTGTTTGCCGAGTGCATATAAAACCGTGGCACAGGATTCAAGATTCCAACCCTTTTTGAGACGGTTGTGAAACACGGCGGATATAAGCGGTCTCTCTTCGTCTTTTTTTGCTTCCCTTTCTATTATTGAGGCGAGAATTATGATTTTTTCTTTTGACATTTTTAAGGCGAGCGTTCTTTTTACGAAATCATCACTGAAAATTTTTTCAAATTGACCGTTGAGCATTTGTACGACTTTATCTTCTAAAGAATCGGGCTCAAAAAAATATGTCTCTGGAAAAAGGTAGCCGTCCAGTTTTTTATTTTTTACGATTTCCAAAAACTTTTTACCGTTGCATACGCCTTTTTTTTCTAAAAGTTCCGCAATTTCTACGACTGTAAATCCTTCCGGAATCGTAACTTTTATCCTGTAAGTATTTTCATTTATTATATCCCGCAGAACCGCAAACGAAGTCATTTTTGTGTTGAATTTATATGTTCCGGACTTGAATTTTTTTTCAGTTCTTGAAAGCCAAACGAGTGTTAAAAAAATGCTTTCACTTTTTATTATATTTTCGTTTTTTAAGATTTTCGCAACCTGTTTCGGTGTTGAACCGGCGGGAATTTTTATAAATATTTTTTTACTAGGTATAATAAAATATTGAATTACCGCGAAAGTAATAAACACAATCGCAAAAGTCCAAACTCCAATCCTATGACCTTTATTTTCTATTATCATTTTTCCTGTCAAGATAATTCTGCAAAATAAGACAGGCGGAGGCGCTGTCAATTTTTTTCTTTCTTTTACGCCAGTTTTTTTCCGACAATGCCAGCTTGGACTCCGCATCCCTTGATGTCAGCCGTTCATCCGCAAAATCAACTTTAATCTGTAACTTTTTTTCAATTACGCTCGCAAAACTTCGCACTTCTTTTGTCATCTCGCTTTCGGTTCCATTCATATTAAGAGGCAGTCCGAGCACTATTTTGCCGACAGCATACTCTTTTATAATTTCAGAAATTTTTGCCAGCATAGTTTCGGACAGAATGTCCGCTGAAATCGGCTCAAGAGGTGTAGCTATCGTATATGTTGATGAAACCGCAAGTCCTATTCGTTTTTTCCCGTAATCAATCGCGAGGATAGACAATGTGTTTTCCTTTTCCCTGGGCGAGCAATTCCGAGAGCGTCGTGAACCTGAAATCCCTTGCCTTCAGTTTTTCTATGATCTTGGGGAGGGCGTCAAGCGTGTCGGGAGGACCGTTATGAAGAACAACAACGCTGCCGTCGCGGCTGGTGGTGATAACTTTTTCATAAATTACCGGCGAGGGATTCCTGTGGTCCTCGGGGAAAACCGACCATAGCGCCATCTTATACCCGCAGGAATTTGCTTCTTTTATTATCTGTGAATTGTAATGACCGCCGGGCGGAGTAAACAGATAAGTATCAACGCCGGTTATGTCTTTTATAAGAAGCCGGGTCATGGAAAGTTCCGATATAACTTCAGTTATTGAAAGTGTTGTAAGATTTTTATGATTGTAGGTGTGGCTGGCGATCTGATGCCCTCTTTTATGTATTTCTTTTACTAATTCCGGATATTTTTCCGCCATTTTACCGACAACAAAAAATGTCGCTTTTATATCGGCATCGTCAAGTATTTTCAATAATTGCGGCGTGGATTTCGGATTGGGCCCGTCGTGAAATGTCAGAGAAATTATTTTGTCATCGGAATGAAGGGCAGGTAGAAGTGAGAAGTAAAAAGTAAAAAGTAAAAGCAAAAAAATCGTTTTTGTCTTCCATCTTTCTTTATTCACTTTTCCTCCAGCTGAAATTTTTCAACAACTTCATAAACCGGGCCGCGGGGCGTTAAGGTGCTTTTCATAAGATACACGGATTCAACGACGTCGGATATTTTTTCTATGGGCGGTTTTTTCACGATATCAAATAATTTTTTATCCGCAGCGCTCGCCGGACTTTTGAATCTTCCAAGCGTCAAATGCGCCGAAAACGGCTTTTTCTCTTTTTCAAAACCAAGGTCAGCGATTTCCGGCAATAAACTTTCAATTTTTTGAGCAAGATTTTCCAACTCTATTTTTCCTTCGCCGACACCTAACCACAAGACCCGCGGGGCTGTTTCAAACGGATAAACACCAATTTTCTCAAAATCAATTTCAAACTTTTTTATGCCGATAATGGCTTGCCCCATTAGATAGAGAATCTTATCTAACGGGGCTTGTCTTAATTTTTTCGAAATTAAATCTTTTCTGCTGGCATCAACCTCACCTAAAAATTTCAATGTCAGGTGCAGATTTTCCGGCGAAGTCCATTTTACATCGTCGCAATTTTTTTTGAGAACCGACTGGATACGGGCAATTTTATTTTTGGTTTCAGCTTTGATATTAACGGCAATAAACAGTCGCATTACTCGGAAAGTAAAGAGCGGATTATATCGCGCCGCGAAATAATCCCGACCAGTTTTCCGTTATCAATTATGGGAACTCTTCTGAATTTTTTTTCACTGATTAAAAGTGCCACCTTGTCTAAATCGGTTTCGCTTGTCATGCTGACAACATTTTTTGTCATCGCTTCAGAGACAACCGCCGTGCTTAAATTCCCGCTGAACATGTAATTCATAATGTCTTTTTCGGAAAGAATGCCTGTGACCTTACCGGAATCGTCCACAACGGGAACGCCGCTTATGCCTTTACCGACTAAAATCCTTATTGCATCTTTCAGAGGGATATCCGCCTTAATCGTAACGACATTCTTTGTCATTACATCTTTTACTTTCAACATAAAACCCCCAATAGCGACAATTACAAATTGAGAATTGAAAATTAAGAATTATAAATTTTAACATTTTCAATTCTCAACTCTCAATTCTTAATTGTTTTTACTATTATATCAAACTTATTCTTAAAATGTCAAGGGCTGCGGTCGCAATTTTGTCTTTGATTTCTGCTCTTGAACCCGTAAATTGGAACTGCTGAACTTTTGTCCCGTCGGCGGAAGCAATCGCGATAAAAACAAGTCCGACCGGTTTTCCCGTAGACGAAGGTTTTGGTCCCGCTATACCCGTCGTAGAAATTCCGAAATTTGTGCCGGATGTTTTTTTTATTCCTTCCGCCATCTCTTGTGCGACCTCGCCTGATACCGCGCCGTATTTATTGAGCGTTTCATCTTTAACGCCGAGTAGCAGTTTTTTGCTGATATCCGAATATGTCACAATACTTTCTTTGAAATACATTGAACTTCCTGCAACGTTCGTAAGACGGTGAGAAATTAACCCGCCCGTGCAACTTTCCGCGACGGCGAGAGTTTTTCTTTTTTTGAGAAGAAGTTCACCGACGACACTTTCAAGCGTTTGGTTATCCTCGCCGAAAATAGCGTCTTTAAGCACGCCGTAAAATTCCTTTTTCAGATTTTGAATCGTTTTGTCAATAAGCATCTCATCGGTACCGGAAGCGATTATTTTTATATCAACACCGGTATGTTTCGCAAGAATAGAAAATGAAACTTCGTTTCCCTCAAGTTTTCTCTCAATATCAACAATTTTTCTGATTTTTTCGTCGACGACGGACTCGGCAAGTCCTACGGTATGCAAAACTTTTATTTTTAACAATCCTCTTTCAAATCTTTTTTTTAGATACGGAAGAACGGTATTTTCAAACATCGGTCTAATTTCTCTCGGAGGTCCCGGCAGAAGAATTATAATTTTGCCGTTTATCTTCAAAATCTGGCCGGCGGCGGTGCCTAAATCATTGGAAATAATTTCTGCACCTTCAAGGATGTATGCCTGTTTCTCATTGTCTTTCGGCATTTTTATCTTCTTTTTTTCGAAAAATTCCGAAATTGTTTCTAGTACATTTTTATTCAGAACAAGTTTTTTGCCTGTTGCTTTTGAAACGGCTTCACGGGTAATGTCGTCAAAAGTAGGTCCCAGCCCGCCGGTTGCAACGACAATATTGGAACGGCTAAACGACTCCGCAAAAACATTTTCAAGTTCCGAAAAATCGTCTCCGACAGTAATTTCACGATTGACTTTCAGCCCTATAGTTGCAAGTTTTTCCGAAATGTATGTCCCGTTTGTATTTATAGAACCGATAAGCAATTCCGAACCGATACAGATTATTTCAGTATGCATAAATTTACCCTTTTACTCCAAGCGAGCAAGAAATTTCTGAAGAGCCTCAATTCGCGACCTCTTCGTTCCATGAGCGAATTGCAGAGCGAGTGGCAGACGAGCGTCTCAAAGAAATTTGCTTGCGAGCGTTAATTTTCCGCATCTTTTCTCTGCAGGAATTTTTTTATTAAGTAATTCTGTTCTTCAAGTTGCGACATTATGAAATCGCCGAGTTTCATCCTGTCAAGCATGTTTATCTGGGTTAATTTCAGACCATACCTGTTGTTTCCCATTTCACGGACTATCTGTCCGGATAACCCGCATTCAAACCCGTTCGGAAGCAAAATGTTAAATTTCAGGTTTTCCCCGAGGTTGACCTCGTTGTTCGTTTCCACGGCAAAACCGCCGACAGACAGGTTGACGATTTTCCCGTCGGCGTTATCCGTCGGATAATCAACCGAAGAAAATTTACACGGTATATCCAAAAGCACCCTTACATAATCCCTTTTTTCTTCACCTTTTGGTTGCATAAGTTTTATTATACTTAAATTTCAGGATAAATCAATTGACTTTTTCATCTTTTTTTGTATAATTTTTTGCGATGGCTAAAACAAGACAATCGTGGGGCTCAAAGTTAGGAATCATTCTGGCTGTTGCCGGAAGCGCCGTGGGCTTGGGAAATTTTCTGAGGTTTCCCGTTCAAGCGGCGCAAAACGGCGGCGGGGCATTTATGATTCCTTATTTTGTTTCATTCCTCTTACTTGGTATTCCTCTAATGTGGATTGAGTGGACACTCGGAAGGTTCGGCGGGGGATTTGAGCACGGCACGGGTCCCGGAATTTTTCACTCCATGTGGAAGAAAAACCGTTTCATAAAATATTTCGGCGTTATAGGAATTTTCGGACCGATTGTTATTTTTATCTACTACACATATATTGAGTCGTGGCTATTAGGTTATACGTTTTTTTCACTGACGGGCAAATACTCATCGGCGACAACTCCCGAGGCGATGAAATCATTTCTGACGGGTTACCAGGGACTTGTCAAAAACGAGTATTTCGGCGGACTTGGAACGGCATATACATTTTTTCTGATTACTTTTATATTGAACATTACCGTCGTCTATTACGGAATAAAAGGCGGTATTGAAAAATTGTGTAACTGGGCAATGCCGGTTTTGTTTGTCTGCGGAACGTTACTCGCGATAATGGTGCTTACTCTCGGAACACCCGATATTACAAAACCCGACTGGAATCTTAAAAACGGTTTGGGATTTTTGTGGAATCCTGATTTTTCCAAATTGTTAAGCGGGAAGGTCTGGATGGCGGCGGCAGGACAGATTTTTTTTACGCTTTCCGTCGGAATCGGCGTAATTCTTACATATGCCTCGTATCTTAAAAAACAGGATGATGTGGTGCTATCGGGACTTACCGCTGCAACAACCAACGAGTTCGCGGAAGTAATTCTGGGCGGCTCTATTGTAATTCCGGCTGCTTTTATTTTTTTCGGGCCGGAAAATATAATTCCGATTGCACAGAGCGGTTCTTTCAATCTCGGTTTTGTGACAATGCCTTTGATTTTTGGAAAAATCCCGTTCGGAATAATTTTTGCGACATTGTGGTTTCTGCTGCTTTTTCTCGCAGGTATTACATCTTCCGTCTCACTGGCGCAGCCGGCAGTTGCATTTCTTGAAGACGAGTTCAATCTCGCACGCTCAGAGTCAGTAGGAATTTTTGCTGTCGTGTGTTTTGTTTTATGTCAGCCGGCAATTTTCTTTTTGGGAAACGGTGTTGTTGATGAACTGGATTTCTGGGGCGGAACATTTTGTCTTGTTTTATTCGGCACTATTGAAGCGATTTTATTTTCTTGGGTTTTCGGGATTGACAAGGCGTGGGATGAAATGCACATCGGTGCGGACATCAAAATTCCAAAATTTTACAAATTCATAATAAAATATATTACTCCGTTATTTTTGATTTTGATTCTTGTTTTTTGGTTTGTGCAGGAAGGAATGCCGGTAATTTTAATGAAAAATGTAACGGCAGAAAATTTAAATTTTGTGATTTTGACGAGGATACTGCTGGCAGGACTTTTTCTTTTGATTGCGTTTCTCGTCAAAATCGCATGGAATCGTAAACGCGAGGTTATCAGATGAACTTTTCCGGCTGGATTTTTTTATCGGTATCGTGGCTTTTCATAATAACACTTATGTTTTTTTGTGCGATAAAAATCTTTAAAGGAGGAAAAAAATGATTAGAAAATTGAGTAAAGTCAGTCGCATGGCAATGCGACCGCTACTACTTACTACTTACTACTTACTACTTACTGCATTTTTCGGTTGTTCAACGACGCAGAAATCGGTTGCACCTTCAAGTTCTGCGGCATCTTTACAAAGCAGCATAAATGTCGGGTTTGATGTTGATGACACGCTTTTGTTTTCTTCGCCGGCTTTTAATATCGCAAGTAAAAGCGAATACTCGGAATATTCCGAAGAATGGTGGGCTATCGTCAATAAAAGCGACAAGGGAAACAGCATCATAAAAAAAGTTGCCGAAAAAATTCTTAACGAACATAAAGCAAAAGGCGACCAGATTTTTATAATTACTGCGAGAGATAAAATAGGTGGAGGAGCATTAAAGGATTTTTTGAATGAAAGATTCGGGATAAAAAAAGAAAATGCTTATTTTTCAAATAGAAAAGCGGAACTGATAAAAAAATTAAACATTTCTATCTTTTACGGCGATTCCGACTCGGATATCACGGCAGCACAGGAAGCAGGTGCAAAAGGAATCCGGATTCTGCGTTCCTCAAAATCATCTTACAAAGGTAAGTACCATCCCGGCGAATTCGGCGAAGAAATAATTCCGGATTCGGAAGAATAAATGGTATTAAACCCTTTGTTTTCAGCACTCGCTTGAAAATAAAAATCTATTTTTTATAATCGGCTTTTACCGTAGTTTTTATTCCGCCGCGGAGGTTGAAGGTTGCTTCTATGTGCATTTCTTTCGGCGAGATTAGTTTTGTTAAATCGGAAAGGACTCTATTGACAACGCTTTCATGAACAATCCCAGCATTCCTGAAACTCTGTAAATAAAGTTTCAGCGATTTTAATTCAACGCAGAGTTTGTCCGGCACATAAATAATTGTAAGTTTTGCAAAATCGGGCAGGTGTGACCACGGACACAGGCAGGTGAATTCATCCGTTTCAATTGTAACTTCAATTTTTTTCCCTCTATATTCATAATCCATCGCCACTAAAAGTTCCGGATTGATTTTATCAAACTTTGGTTGAGATATTTTATTTTTCATTTTATACCCAGTTTTTTGTGTAACTGCGGAATTATTGAAACATTTTCAAGTTTTGTCTCGGCAAATTTTTTTAATGCGCGGATTCTTTCAAAAGGCATTGTATCTACATTCCTAACCGGCGTTACCGGCTGAATAACCAGCGGGATAGAGACATCAACGGCAGCAATTGTCTCAACGGCTTTTTTAAATTCATTGTCGGTGGACTTTGAAGTTACGACGATTTTTACGAATACGTTCTTTTTTGCTATTTTCAGAAACTCAAGGTGTTCCCGCCAATAATCCTGTGAACATGCGGACGGAAGTTTTATATCCATTGCCACATAATCCATGTCATCGGCAATTTTAGAAAATTTTTCATAAAGCGTGCCGTTGGTGTCAAGATATATTTTTATGCCTCTTTTTTTGAAATGCGGAATAATTTCCAAAATTGTCTCGGCGTGCAGCAATGGTTCCCCGCCCGTAAAAGAAATAATGGAAACTTTTTTTGTCGCGGACAGTTCTTTTTCAATATTTTCTATAATTTCAGCCACTGTTTTAATTTTTCCGGCAACGGCGGGACGGCTCAACGGAGTATCACAGTAATCACACTGTAAATTACATCCGGAAAACCTTACAAAAACCATATGTATCCCCGCGTAGATACCTTCACCCTGGACAGATGTAAAAATTTCCGAAATTCTTCCAATCATATACCCGGATCCTTCCTGCCCGCGAGCGCAAAACCTTTCGCACGCAAAATGCAAGAATCACATTTCCCGCAAGGTCTTTTACCTCCGGAATAACAGGACCATGTCAGTTCAAGCGGAACTCCCAACTTTACCGCTAATTCCACAATTTCTTTTTTTGTTTTGTAAAGCAACGGGGTTTCAATTTTTATATCCCCATTTTTTGTTCCGACGGATAACAGTTTGTTAAAATTTTTGTAATACTGCGGACGACAATCGGGATAGCCCGAAAAGTCAACCGCATTTGCACCTATAAAAATTTTTTTCGCGTCTATTGTTTCGGCGAAAGAAAGGGCATAACTTAAAAAAATAGTATTTCTGCCCGGAACATATGTTGACGGTATTCCACTGCCGATTTTTCTATTGTACGGAATTTTTTTGTTTTTGTCAATAAGCGAACTGCCTTTCCAAGGGAAAAAAAAATTTACCGTTTTATAATCTGCACCGGCACAAGCGGCAATTTTTTTAGCACTTTTTAGTTCACGGCTATGCCTCTGCCCGTAATCAAAAATCAGACAACTGCACCTCTGGAATTTTTTTTTTGCGATATAAAGTACCGTTGCGGAATCCAATCCGCCTGACAATAAAACTACGGCTTTACTTTTCATAGTATGTTGCAAAATTTTTCTCGGTCTCCCAGACAGAAACCTTAATTTTTAATTTTGCCTGCACCGAAGGAAACCGAAGGTTTGCCACCGTGGATTTTTTAATTTTGAATTGTATCTGTTTGTAAATCTGTTCCGCTATATTTTCCGCGGTAGGATTGATTTTATCAAAAGGCGAAATGTCGTTCAGGTAACCGTGATCAAATTTAGACAACACATTTTCCAAAATACTTTTTAGGACGGTAAAATCAATAAGCATCCCGCTTTTATCAAGTGTTTCACCTGAAACAGTCAGACGAACTTTGTAATTATGCCCGTGCAATTTTTCGCATTTGCCATTGTAATTTCTCAAATTGTGCGCCGCTGCGAAATCATCTTCAACCGTTACAATATACATTAATACCTCTCTATATCAACTTTTTTTACTTCAGATATAATTTTTCCTAAAAAAATTTTGCTCAATTTAGAAAATTTATCCGGAGCATCTGAAACATAAAATCTTAAATACCCGCGGGTGTGCGAAGGTCTGATTAAACCTTTATTAGATAGTATTTTCTTGACATCTTTGGAAACTTCCTGCGCGGAATCAATAAGTTTTATGTATCTTCCGACAACTTCCTGAATAATTTTTTTTAGCATCGGGTAATGAGTGCATCCTAAAATTACAACATCACAACCGGCTTTTTTCAAAGGCTGCAGGTATATTTTTGCGATATCTTCCGTAATTTTACCGTCAGTCCAGCCCTCTTCAACCAGAGGGACAAAAAGCGGACACGGCTGCTGGACAATTTTAATTTTTCCGTCCGCTATTTTAACGGCATTTTGATATGATTTACTTTTTATCGTGGCTGACGTTCCGACGATGCCGATTTTTTTATTAACGGTTTCGGAAACTGCAGCACGGACACCGCTTTTTATTACTCCTACAACCGGTATCTTTTTTGCGATTTTTTCTATGTCGTCAAGGGCAAGTGCGGATGCGGTATTACAAGCAACCAATATAAGTTTTACATCATGCCCGATTAAAAATTTCGTAATCTGCCTTGAAAAATTCTTTACCGCATTTTCTGATTTTGTTCCGTACGGCACTCTCGCGGTGTCGCCAAAATAAATTATATTTTCCGACGGTAAAATCCTTATCAATTCCTTCAAAACGGTAAGACCGCCGAGACCGGAATCAAATATGCCGATAGGATTATTATTTAAGCCGTTTTTCATATTCTTTTATCCCGTTAAAAACATTTTCTATTATTTTTTTTTGAAATTTTTTCTGGTTGAGAAGTTTTTCCTCCTTAACGTTTGATAAAAATCCGACTTCAACCAAAACGGCCGGCATTGTTGCACCCCTTAAAACATAAAAATTTGCCTGCTTGACGCCGCGGGAATCCAAATTTAAAAAATTGTCGCAGACCTGCCGGTTAATGGTTCCGCAGAGAGTTGCCGACTCGTTCATAAACTCGGTGACTGCCATAGATAAAAGGAGTTTTTCGATATCTCTTCTTCCGGAAAGCGAGGGTTTCTCAAGTGCAATCACTGAATTTTCCATGTTTGCGACTGCTGCTGCGGCTCGGTCGGTCGCCTTATCCGATAGAAAATAAATTTCAAACCCACGTGTATCGTCGGAAATAGAGGCATTACAGTGAATACTTACAAACAGGTCAGCCATAACTTTATTGGCAAATCTCGTCCTGTCCGCAAGCGGAATAAATGTATCGTCGGCGCGGGTTAAAAAAACCTCGTATCCGTTTTTCTTTAATATATCCTTAAGACGCTGTGCAATTATCAGATTTATATCCTTTTCTTTTGTTCCTTTGGGCCCTATTGCACCTGGATCTTCTCCGCCGTGGCCGGCATCAACAACAATTTTTTTAAGTTTATGAATCGCTTTTGTTGGCTTTGATTTTTTTATTTCGTTGGTCTCAATAATTGGGATTTCTTCTTCGGGCGGCGGCGGAAGAATGTCTGACGGTATATTTGTTTCCAAAAAACCGGTGGATGAAGGCGCCAACACTGAAGATAAACCTGGTAATGCAGCAGACATCTCGCCGATTCTTTCAACATCAATCACAAACCGAAACGGCGACGATAAAGTAAATGTTTCACTTTTCCCCGAATAAGTTCCGAGATTTACTACGAACAAAACATCCCGCTCCAAATTTGTCGCATCAAGACTGTCAACAACACCGTCGTTTATGACAATTGATGACTTTTCAACATCTCCGACTTTGCTTCTGTAAATTTTTACAGCAATTTTTTTTTCTTTTGACGAATCAATTTGAATTTCTTTTTTTTCAACCGCCTGAATTACCAGACGGGTCTTATCTTTGTAAGAATAATATCTCGGAGGAAAAATATCCGGCACCGGCGAAATGCGCAAAATAAGACGACGGTAATCCCACTCGCTGTAAAAACCGGTTACATCCGCGAACGACCTTGTAAGCACAAACTCAAGAGGTATTAAAAGTTTGCTGTCTTCCAATAACGCCGACTTATTCATCAGCCGTTCAATTTTATCTACAATAACTTTTTTTGAACCAATCTGAAAAATTATTTCTTTATTGTTCAGGGTTAGAATGACTTTTTTTGATAAAGGAAACCAGTTGGTTTTTGCACCGTAAATTTTTGCGATGTCGTCGGTTGACAAATAACCCATCCCCTGAACAAGAAAAAGCGGAGTGGATGAAAAAATTGAATTTTCTTTTATTATATGAACCGTTTTTACCGAGGATACGGCAAAAGAAAAACAAAAAAGAAAGACGGATAAGCAGATAGTCCCGCACAGCGGGATTATCTTTTTTTTATCGGGCATAATTTTGCTCACCTGCTTTTAAGCATATTAATATAATTCAAATGATTCGCTTTAATTTCAGATATTGAATCGCCGCCGAACTTATCTATAAATGCTTTTGTTATTTCAATTGAGACGACTGCTTCGCCTATAACGCCGGCGGCAGGAACCGCACAGACATCTGAACGGACAATCTGCGCTTTTATGCTTTCCTTTGTTTTTATGTCAACCGATTGCAGAGGTCTTTTTAACGACGGTATCGGCTTCATCGCAGCACGGACTATTATCTGCTCGCCGTTGGAAATCCCGCCCTCAATGCCTCCGGCATTGTTTGATTTACGCCAATAACCGATTGAATTATCGTAAAAAATTTCGTCGTGAACTTGTGAGCCCAATTTTCTTGATATATCAAATCCGCGGCCTATTTCAACGCCTTTTACCGCCTGAATTGACATCACCGCATAAGCAAGACGGGCGTCAAGTTTCAAATCCCATTGGGTATGGCTTCCAAGTCCGACAGGCATACCTCCGACGACAACGGTAAAAATCCCGCCGACGGTATCCCCGTTTTCCTTTGCTTTTTCAATCGCTCTCATCATCTGTTCGGCTGTTTTTTCATCAAAACATCTCACAGGTGATTTCTCAACAAGGGCGGCTATATCATCAATTTTTATTCTGGATGACGGGACGCGGATACCTGCAATCTCTTTTGTAAAAGAAATTATTTTTATTCCGAATTCTTTTAAAAATTTTTTACAAATCGCACCGACGGCAACACGGGCGGCGGTTTCTCGAGCGCTTGACCTTTCAAGAATATCTCTCATATCATCAGTATTGAATTTTAAAATCCCGGGAAGGTCGGCATGACCCGGACGAGGACGCGTTAATTTGAATTCTTCGTCGGCATCACCCGCTTCCGTGGACATTATTGTTTTCCAATTTTCCCAATCCTTGTTTGAAATCGTCAACGCAATGGGTGAGCCGAGAGTTTTGCCGTGACGAACGCCGGAAGTAATGGAAACTTTATCACTCTCAATTGATTGCATCCTTTCGCCGCGGCCGAAACCCTTTTGACGGCGGGCAAGTTCAATGTTTATGAAATCCTCATCCAATTCAAGCCCGTAAGGAATGCCCTCTAATATCGCTGTCAGACATTTCCCGTGCGATTCGCCGCTGGTTGCATATCTTATCATTTTAATGTCCTCCTCAAAACCTTTTTCATCAAATCAACAGGGGGAGTTTTTCCGGTCCACAATTCAAAGGACTTCGCTCCCTGATAAATAAGCATATCCAAACCGGAGGAATTCTCCGCACCTATTTTTTTTGCATCTTTCAAAAGTTGCGTTTCTCTGTTATAGACGACATCATACACAAACAAATCTTTCCTTAAATATTTTTTATCAATCGGGGAACACTCGCCGGCTTTCATCCCTGCAGGTGTGGCATTTATAAAAATATCGGCACTTTTTATTTCATCCGGAATTTGCGAGATTTTTACAACTTTAATTTGCGGGAACGAACCTTCTAAAAAATATTTTGCTTTTTCCGTGTCAATATCGGCTACCGTAAGCCGGTTGATTTTTGAATCAATAAGCGAAAGGGCGATTGCCCTGGCAACACCGCCGCATCCCAGCATTAAAACATTTTTGTTTCTCGGCCTGATTTTTTCGGATATTGATTTAAGAAAACCGTAATAATCCGTATTAAAACCGGATAGTTTCCCGTTTTTATTGACGATTGTATTTACCGCACCGATTTTTTTCGCCTCCTCGGAAATTTCGTCAAGATATTTTATTATGTTTTCCTTGTGAGGAATTGTAACATTAACACCTGTAATGTTAAAAATACGAATAGCACTTACGGCATCCGGGAGACCGTCCGTTTTCACCTCAAACGGCAGATAGATAAAATCTATATCCATCTTTTCTATCGCCGCATTGTGCATCAAAGGAGAAAGCGAATGTTTTATGGGATAACCGAATATTCCCAGAATTTTTGTTTTTGACGAAATCATCACGCGTTTCATACAGAATACCTCATAATTTATCCGCATCCGTTGAAAATACGCAGGATTCTCCGGCAACCGATAATCTGTTCACCAGCAGTGACGGACTTCCCATATTTCCGTAAAACCTTAAATCATTTCCCACGCCGACGATACTGCTGAACAAATCCAGAATATTTCCGGCAATCGTTATGCCGTGAATAGGAAATTTTTTAATGCCGTTTTCCACAAAAAAACCGTTAACACCGACGGAAAACTCGCCGGAAACGGCATCCGCATTGTGCATTCCCATCGTCTCGGTTATCAAAAGTCCTCCGCCGGCGATGCTTTCCAGCAGTTCGTTAAAAGAAAGATTTCCTTTTTGAATATAAATGTTTGTAGGAGCGGGACGGGAAATTCCGGAATAGCTTCTTGAAGAATTTCCTGTTGATTTTACATTATCCCTGTTTGCCGTGTATAAATCGTAAAGATAATTTTTAAGCACTCCTTTTTCTATCAGCACTGTTTTTTGCGATGGAGTACCCTCATCGTCGAAAGATGAGGTCGCCACGCCGCCAGAAAGCGTTCCGTCATCAATAATGTCCAATTTATCGGAACATACTTTTTTATTAAGTTTTTCTTTAAGAAGTGATACATTTTTCTGCACGCTATATGCGGAAAATGAGGAATCTAAAAGCGACAGGAATTCACAGGCAACATTTTGATTAAATACAACGGAATAATTACCGGTGTTTATTTTTTTAGCCCCCAAAAGGTCAACAGAATTTTTTACCGCATCATTTGTAACAGTTTCAAAATCAATTCCCTTAAAAATCCGTTTTACCGACGATTCGCCGCCGACCTGTATTTCTTTACCGTCGGAAGCAACGCAGGAAATTCCATATGAAAAAACTGTTCCGCGGGCAGAAAGTTCAAGACCATTACTGTTAATGATGTGCGTTTCGCCCAATGATTCGGAATAAATCGCCCTTACGACATTTTTTATTTTATTATTTGCCAATGCTATGTCTTCCATTTTTTTGATTAGTGAGATTCTTTTTTCTAACGGCTCTTTGCCGAACGAGTCATCGCAAATATCCAGTTCGGAACGTCCGGGCGTTTTTGAAGGAATTGCAAGGGATACATATTCATCCTGCTGTAAAAACTCCGAGTTTTTCAGTGCTGACGAAATTAAATCATCCGTTGCCTGTTCATTAAAATTATTTGTGTATGCAAATCCCGATTTTCCATTTTTTATAATTTTAATTCCTACGCCCTGTGATTCCGAAATATAAAAATCTTCAAGTTTTCTATCCGACCAGACAATAGTTGTATCGGCAGATTTATCGGCAAAAATTTCTATGCCGGCAGCGGTACCGGCCGTTTTTTGTGCTTTTACAAAAATATCCCTGAAAAAATTTTTATCAGTCATCTTATCAGCAATGTCCAAACCATATAAAATGCAATTAAGGCAAGCAGTACAAAAATTACGCCGATTTTTTTCCGACGGAGAAGCACATATGCATCGTTAAACAAAAACTCTTTCGCATAAAAATTTATTTTCATAACTAATTTCGGTTTATAAAAATAGATATAACCTAAAAATAAAAGTACGATTCCGCAAATAAGTTTTATGGTAACCATAGTTTCCTCCTCCTTTTTTCTTACAAATTATTTTATAAAAAATATGGCAAAATGTCAATTTTTTTTGTATACTATCTCCCTATGATAGAAAAATTAATTAAATCAAAAAAAATTTACGGCGGTAAAATTCTAAACTTTTATGTTGACGATGTATCTCTTCCGAATGGAAAAATTGCAAAAAGAGAATATATTCGTCAGCCGCAGGCTGCTGCAGTTATACCGATAATTTCCCGTCAAAAAATAGTTCTTGTTAAACAATACAGATACCCGATAAAAAAAGTAACATATGAAATACCGGCAGGAAAATTGGACGACGGTGAAAAGGCAATTGAATGTATAAAAAGGGAACTCGCAGAAGAAACCGGTTTTACTTCGCACAATATAAAAAAACTGATTTCTTTTTATCCGTCAACGGCATTTTCAACGGAAAAACTTCACATTTTTGTTGCAAAAAATCTTAAAAAAGTTAAGGCGCAGCCGGATGAAGACGAATTTATAGAGCCCGTAATAATTGACTATACAAAAGCACTTGAATGGATTGAGTCTGGTAAAATAAAGGATGCAAAAACACTTATCGGACTACTTTATTATTTTAAGAAATTTCTTTCATAACCGGCACTTCGTTGCAATCCGGGAACAGCGGACATTTCACGCATTCAAACCAGATTTTATGAGGCATAACATCTTTGGAAACGATTTTGAATCCTAATTTCAGAAAAAACTCCGGTTTAAAAGTTAAGGCAAAAACTTTTTTTATGCCTAACTGTTTTGCGGTTGATATACATTTTTTTACAAGTGCCGAACCTAAACCTTTACCCGTGTAAGCCGGTGCTACGGCAAGTGCTTTTACCTCGGCCAGGTCCTCCCATGTTATAAAAAGTTCGCAGCTGCCCGCAATTTTCCTGTTCAACTCAACAACATAAAAATTTTGCAGCTGCTCATAAATCTGGTTTAACGACCGCGGCAGCATCTCACCGCTTTTGGCATACTGATTGATAAGTTTCTGGATTTCTTTGACATCGGAAATTTTCGCCTTTCTCATCATAGTTTTGTTCCTCTCATAAATGCGGATAAATTAATCTCCAAAAGATTTTTTTTATTTTTTAAAACATTTTTGATAATATCATTGACGATGGCAACCGGAAAAATTTTTGTATCTTTGATAAATTTGCCCATCATAACCATATTTGCCGCGCGAACATCACCGATTTGAGAAGCTATCTCCGTTGCAGGAACATAAATTGCTTCCGGCGATTTAGAATAAACTAGGGAAGAGTTAACAAATAACAACTTACCTTTTTTTAATTTCGGTAAAAATCTATGATACGATTGTTCATTCATAATAATTAAAATTGAAGGTTCGGCGATAACAGGCGACCCTATTTCATCGTCGGAAATTATGACGGAACAGTTCGCAGTACCGCCCCTTATCTCGGCACCGTAAGACGGGAAAAAAGTCGTATGTTTATTTTGCGAAACGGCGACATTACATAAAAGATTACCTAAAAACATAATCCCCTGGCCGCCGCTACCGGCTATAATTATTTCTTCATACATTCTTTATACACTCCGAGCGGAAATGTTTTTGCCAGAACCTCATCCACCCATTTTACTGACTCAACCGGCGTCATCTGCCAATCGGTGGGACATTGTGATAAAACCTCAACCAATGAAAACCCGCGATTATTTAACTGATTCTCAAATGCTTTTTTTATTGCTCTTTTTGCTTTCAAAACATTTTTGGGAGTTGAAACAGAAACCCGTTCAATATAACAGACACCGTCTAACGATGAAAGAAGTTCACACACCTTTAACGGATACCCATCTCTTTTGGCATCCCGACCGTTTGGCGTAGTTGTCGTTTTTTGTCCCAAAATTGTCGTCGGTGCCATCTGCCCGCCCGTCATTCCGTAATTCGCATTGTTAACGAAAATTGTTGTAATGTTTTCACCGCGGTTCGCCGCATGAATTATTTCCGCAGTGCCGATCGCAGCGAGGTCGCCGTCGCCCTGATATGTGAAAACAACCCTGTCCGGCAAACATCTTTTAATTCCTGTCGCAACCGCTGGCGGTCTTCCGTGCGCCGCTTCCGTTACATCAAAATTCCAGTAATAATATGCAAAAACGGCGCATCCCACGGGAGCAATTCCGATTGTTTTTTCCCTAACTCCCAGCTCGTCAATAACTTCCGCTATAATACGGTGAATTATACCGTGACCGCAACCGGGACAGTAACTATTGTTTTTATCCTGTAAACTTTCCGGTTTTGAAAAAACTTTTTTCATAATTTTTTTATTTTTGCTATTATTTCGTCTTCTGAGAAAACTGCACCGCCGGGCGCTCCCAAAAATTCAACAGGGCATTTTCCGTTTACGGCAAGTTTTACATCTTCAACCATCTGTCCCATGTTCATCTCGGCAACAAGAATTTTTTTTGATTTAGCCGCAACATCGGAAATTACTTTTTCCGGAAACGGCCATAGCGTTATCGGTCTTATCAAGCCGACTTTAAATCCTTCCTGTCTTAATTTCTTTACAGCCGATTTACAAATTCTCGCGGCAATGCCGAACGCTGCAACCGCTATTTCCGCATCGTCGGTAAAATCCGTTTCATATCTTATTTCATTTTTTTTTATTTCATCATATTTTTCTTTGAGATGCCAGTTGTGTTTTTCAAGACCGCCTTCTTCCATAATAAGCGACCGCATCAAACGAGGTCCTCTGCCTTTACATCCGTCCAACTTCCAATCCTTTTTTAATTCTGAATTATTAATTCTCAATTCTGAATTTATTGTAATCGGCTCCATCATCTGCCCGACTATACCATCTGTCAAAATCATAACCGGAATTCTGTATTTGTCCGCCAAATCAAATGCTAAAAAAGTTAAATCATACATTTCTTTAACTGAATACGGCGCGAGCACAATAAGACGGTAATCTCCGTGACCGCCGCCTTTCGTGGCCTGAAAATAATCCGCCTGACTTCCCGAAATATTTCCCAGACCCGGACCGCCGCGTTGAACATTTACAATAACGCAGGGAAGTTCCGCACCGGCAAGATATGAAATACCTTCCTGTTTTAACGAAATCCCCGGCGAAGATGAAGATGTCATTGCACGCTTGCCGCATACAGCGGCGCCGAAAACCATATTTATTGCCGCAAGTTCCGACTCTGCCTGAATAAAAACTCTTCCCAACTCAACCATTCTTCTTGACATATAGGCGGGAATTTCATTCTGCGGCGTTATTGGATAGCCAAAATATGCGTCGCAGCCGGCATCTATTGCACCTTCACAAACCGCAATGTTCCCTTTCATTAAAATTTTATTCTTGCTCACTTAAATACCTCTATCGCAACATCCGGACACATCAAAAAACAAAAACCGCAGGACTTACATTTTTCGTTCTTGGTAAATACAACAAATTTGTGCCCCAATTTATTTATTTTGCCGGAGGGTTTTATACATTTTTTCGGACAGACGGAAACGCACAAAAGACAGCCCTTGCATTTTTCGGAATTGATTTTTACTTTTTCCATTTTATTTTTAATTATTAACGGGGCATATTTGATAGTTGCTGTTTAACTTCCGTAATAATTTGTGCAACATAACTTCCTACAAGCGGCAAATCCACCATCTTACGTAAAACAAAAAATATCAATGCGACGATAACAGCACCAAAAATCGTCATACCGATAACAAGCCCGATTCCTCTTGCAATACCGATAAGAAAATTTACCCAAATAAGTTTCCACGGTTTTTTTACAAAATCAAGAATGTCCCTGAACTCGGATGAAACCATGTTTTTTATCTGTGTTGCCGACTGTTCAAGTTTTTTTTCAATATATTCTTTTTCATCTGACATAACAGTTTTATTATATAAAATATCAAAAAAATTGCAATAAAAAAATGGCGGGCATTCGCCAGGCCATTTTATGTTTTCGGAAATGAAATTGAAGAACCCATTAATGGAGAAATCTCATTGCCGCATTGTCCGTTATTTTTTTAACTTATTGAATTCTTTCAATACCTCGTCAATTCCAAATGGTTTTGAGAGACAACACGCAGCGCCTAATTTCACCGCTTCTTCCACAATTTCATCAGTTGCATTAGCAGTCATCATAATTGCTTTCGTTTTTGGATTTATTTTAAGCATCTCTTTATATGTTTCAAGACCGTTCATCCCGGGAAGCCGGATATCAATAAATGCCGCATCAAAAACCCGCTTCTTGAAATTCTCAACGGCTTCCTCGCCGGTCTCGGCAGTTACGACATCACAGCCCTCGCTCAAAAACAATTGTTTAAGAAACAACCTTATACCTGGGGTGTCATCTACAATTAATACGCTAATTTTTTTTCTCTGTATCATCTGCGGTATGTTTTTTCTACGTTTATCTGCATCCTGCCTTGATTTTCATGCCGGTCGCATATCCACCTTTGGCAAATATTTTTTTGATTATATTGCCCTTGTTGATTTTTTATCCGACTGGCATTTTCACTATTTTTAATTATAATGAAAATAACTCTTTTTGTCAAGTATTATTTTAACTCTTTTAGTTTATTAAATTCCGGGTTAGGTTTTGCTATTATATTTAGGGGTTGTTATGGAAAATGAACTGATAAAACGGATTGGCAAACAAATAAGAGAAGCAAGAGTGCGACAAAAAATTACTCAGGAGGAACTTGCGGAAGAAACGGAAATTTCGCCGAGTTTTTTGGGGATGATTGAAAGAGGGCAGCGTATTCCCAGTTTAATGACTATTTCCAAAATCTGCAATTCATTGGATATATCCGTTGATGAACTTCTGGGATTAAGGCCTGAAATAATGAAGGAAAGAAAAACAAAATACTCCGTAAGAAATAAAGATGTTATGTTACAAAAAGTAATTCGACTGCTCAAAGACAAAAAAGAGGACGACAAAGAACTCGCCTTAAGAATACTTAAAAAACTATTTCGCTGATATTATTTATGTTCTGTTTTGCCGTGAATAATTTCTATCGCGTGAGGGATTGACGGCAAAATGATTTTCAGGCTTTCTCGGACCGCTTTTTCTGAGCCGGGAAGATTGATGATGAGCGTTTTTTTTCTTAATCCGGACACACCCCGCGATAAAATTGAGTGTTTGGTATTCTTAAAACCGGAAAAACGCATTATTTCCGAAAACCCCGGAACATATCTGTCAATGACTTCTTCCGTTGCTTCCGGCGTAATATCACGCGGGGCAAGACCGGTACCGCCGGTCGTAAAAATCAAATCCGGCGCCACTTCATCCGACCAGTTTTTTAATTTTTCAGAAATAATTTTTCGTTCATCGGGAACAATTTCGTATTTTATAATTTCTCCGCCGATTTCTTTCACAATTTCCTTAATTGCAACGCCGGCCGTGTCAACCCTTTCGCCCTTTGAACCCTTGTCGCTGCATGTAAGAATTCCAATTTTAATCATAAATGTCTCCAACATTATCAAATAATTATTTTATCCCCAATTTTTATGCCGCCGCCGATTAATACTTTTGCAAAAATACCCTGTTTCGGCATTATGCAATCACCGACGGCTTTTCTTATCGTGCATCCAAAATGACACTCCTTACCGATTTGAGTAATTTTCAACTTTACTGTTTCGCCGATTATAATATTATCTCCGACTTTTGCTTTATTCCAGTCAATTCCGTCGGTTGTAATGTTTTCCGCAAAATCCCCGTAATTTATTTTTATCTTTTCTGATTTCTTTTTCAGCCAATTTTCAACCGCAGCCCAGCCGATAAAACTGACTTGTCGGCCGGAACCCGAATGCGCATCGCCGACAATACCAAAATTTTCTTTTACGCACGCCGTTTTAACCGGTTTTTTAACCGTTCCCTTTTTTACGCTGATATTTATTGAAATTATTTTCCCTGTCATCGTTTCCATATTCCAGATTTCCCGCCGCTTTTGTAAATTAACCGAATGTCTGTTATCTCGGCCGACCTGTCAACCGCTTTTATCATATCGTAAATAGTAAGCCCGGCAACCGCAGCCATCGTCAGAGCCTCCATTTCGCATCCTGTCGTATCAAATACTTTGACTTCAGAAATTATTTTTATCCCGTTTTTTGTGAATGAAAATTTTACATCACTATGTGTTATTTTTATCGGGTGGGTAAGCGGAATTAAACTGCTTGTGCTTTTTGCCGACATTATTGCCGCCAGTTTTGCCGTAGTAAAAACATCTCCTTTTTTTATTTCGCTTTTTTTGATTTTTTCAACCGTTGACACCGACATTTTTACAGTTGCTTCCGCTTTTGCATACCTTAAAGTCGCCGTCTTTTGAGAAACATCAACCATCCGCGCTTTGCCTTTTTCATCAAGATGTGAAAAATTTTTCATAATTCATCCCCCGATACTAACCATACTTTTTATATTCATGCAATCCCGCGGATTTTCAAAAGTATGTTTTTCCGGTTTATTTTTCACCGCTTCAAAAAAAAGATGTTTTATTTCTTCATCAGAGACACAATTACGGACCGCTTTTTTTACGTCAACGGCATATAACGAACTTAAACAAGGCATTAATTTACCGTCTGAAGTAAGCCGCAAGCGATTACACTTTCGGCAAAACGGCAAAGTTAACGCCGAGATAAATCCTATCGTTGCGCCGTTTATTTTATAGTGCCTGCCGGGCCCGAAACCCTCAACATCCGACGGAATTAAATTATATTTTTCCTGAAAACTTTTTTCGATATCAACCAGTTGTTTTGTTCTGTAATCGCTAAACGGGAGGTGTTCTATAAATCTCAAAACAATGCCATCCGCACGCGCAAATTCAATAAAAGTTTTTATATCCTCTTCGGATGTATCCGGCAAGACAACGGCGTTTATTTTTACCGGTTCAAAACCGAGGGCTTTTGCTTTTACAATTCCGTTTATAACTTTTTTAAGAACACCGCCGCGGGTAATTTCAGAAAACTTTTTTTCCGATAATGTATCCAGACTTACATTTATTCTTCCGACACCCGCTCCTTTCAAATCATCTGCGAAATCGCTAAGTAACAGCCCATTTGTAGTAATAGAAAAATCAACTTTTCTTTGAGATAATTCAGAAAGAAATTTGACAATTCCTTTTCTTATAAGCGGCTCACCGCCGGTGATGCGAATTTTTTTTATTCCGAGGGAAATTGCAACATCAACAATTTTCAGAATTTCTTCATAGCGTAGAATTTCACCGTGCGGTATATTTTCAATGCCTTTTTCCGGCATACAATAAACGCACCGCAAATTACACCTGTCTGTAACCGAAATTCTAAGGTAATCAATAGTTCTTCCGAATTTGTCTATGAGTTTCATATAATTTATGGTAAATGCTATTTTGTTATAAGCAGGCAGTTGGCGTTATTTTACAAAAGTGCCATATTTTGTCAAGAAAAAAGGCGAGAGAAAAAAAATCCGTCGCCTTTTTTTGTTGAGCAATATATTACTTCGCCGGTGTCTCCGGAGCTGTAGGTGCTGCAGGAGTTTCCGGTGTTGCGGGCGCTTCTGCTTTTTTACAGCCAGCTATTACTATTGTTGCCAGAAGAAGAACCAAAATCATCTTTTTCATTTTATCTCACCTCCCTTTACGGACTATTCTACAAAAAAAATAAAAAATATCAATAAGAATAAACATAACGCCACAAAAAAACATGTGGTGGTAATGCCGAACAAAGGAATAAAAATTAAACTTACTAAAACAGAACCGATAAGTGCCCCTAACAAATCCAAAGCGTAAAATTTCCCGATTCTATTTTCAGTTACTGCAAGCGGAAAAATAAATCCTATAAAAAAACCTGATATTAAAACAAAAAGATAAAAAAGATACGCAGATACAAACAATTGGTTTTCAGACATAAAAATCAAAATTAAAGAAAAAATCGCCATAAAAATTATTGTTAGTTTAATTGCAACTATATTATTACGATTTTTTGGAATAAAATTTTCTGACAAAAAACTCCCTGCACTTATTCCTAAAAGATTAACCGATAATAGAATTCCGATTTTTTGATATACATATCCGTATACCGACTGGAAAGCAAAAATCATTGCCAACGCCAATATCATAGAAGCACCGCTGACTATGACAACAACCGACTCATAAAGGCGTTTTTTTATCTTTACAAATAATAAAATCAAAAAAAGATACAAAGAAATCATGGGAACAAATATGATGTTTGCGGCGGAATATATATCTATTTTTGAAAATAATTTTTCACCAAAAAAAGAAAGCCACAATTTTAACCCGTATAAATAACTCACAGGACGAAAATCGGTATTATACGGAACCTCTTTTTGTTTTTCATTTACCCATTCCTCAAGTTTTTCCAATCTGTCACATCTTAAAATATAATCCACATAAAAACGGGTCAGATATTTTAACTCAATATTTTTTTCGGCAATTTTTCTTTTTATCATCTCGGAACTTATGTTATGTTTTACCGAAGAACAGATAAAATAATTATTTGATGCAGGAATAACCTCACAATAACTAAAAACACTTTTTACCGTCTTAAAAACAGAGGCGGTAAGATATTTTTGTTCATCCGATATATAATTTTCCGACGATAAAAGCGGAAAAATAAAAAGTCCTTTTTCCGATAAAATATTTTTTACTTCCAAAAAAAACTCTTTTGTGAAATATCTATTGGCGAGACCGGTTAAGGGCGGGGAAACATCCAAAATAACGCAATCATATTTATCTGTCGTTCTTTTTATAAAAAATCTGCCGTCTGTCGAGATAACTTTTATTCTTGGATTTTCTAATAAACTCCAAATCCTGTCATCGGCATATTTTTTTAACAATTCCACAAGGGCGGGATTCTGCTCTACATAAACAATTTTTTTAACGGGATATTTCAATATTTCTCTTATATCATTCAAACCACCGCCTAATAATAAGATATTTTTACATCCGTAAGATAATAAAAGCGGAATATGGGTTATCTCTTCGTTTTTAGCAGATGAAACGGTCGAATAAATTTTGTTTGAATTTTCATAAAAATCAATCGCATCCTCATTTTTCAAAACAGTGATTTTACCGTAAATAGAATACTTTGTTTCAACGACATTGAACGGCTTCCATTGATATGCTATTAAAAATTTTTCCAGCCCGACTGATTTATAAAATATCGCCACAAAAAAAATCAAAAATAATAAATATCTTTTTGAGAAATAAACTGAAAGTGAAAGAAAAATCAAAGCAGAGAAAATCAAACTTATCAGAAACGGGCTAAAATATCTAACTAACAAAATACTTGTCAAAAAACCGCCGAAAACACATCCTGCTACTTCAACAGCATATAATCTACTGATTGGCAAAACAACAGGACTACCGTTCAAATAAAACATATTCACAGAATAAACAAACCATAATCCGAAAACCAGGCAAACCAAAAAAACAGCAAAAAAGGAAAATGAAAATGCATGAACTAATCCGAGCATTTCGGTAGGGATTTTCTGAAAAAATCTTCTTAAAAATCCGACTAAAAATATGTTTGCAGGAATAATAAATGCGGCAGAAAAAACCAAGTATTCAAAAATTTTTTTTATGTTTCCAATTCGCTTTACGAAAATTTCACCGATATAAGAAGCAATTCCTACAGTAAGCATCCAGTTAAAAAGAAATATGCCTATTATCAGTTCATTATCGGAAAATATAACCAAAAATTCCCTCAGAAGTAATGTCTGAAAACCAAGTGAAACAAAACCAAGTAAAAACAGGAAAACAAAAATCATATTATTAGTTTTAGCCCAAAATAAACCAAAATAATGCCCGATAAAATTTTCATAAATAAAAACAGCCGGCGGTGTCTTGTTATAAGTTCGGAGAGACCACCAGCAATGAAACCCGCAACTAACAGCGGAGAAAAAAATGTTCCGAGTCCAAAAGAAACACTATAAAGCAAACCTGTAAAAGGCGTCGTTGATTTAACCAAAATATATGTGAGGATGCCAACAAGCGGGGCGCAAGGAGACAGACCGACAAGCAAACCCAGAATCAGCATATTAAAACGCAGTTTTTCAATAAAAAATTTGTTCAATAAGCCGCAGATTTTATGTTCTGCTCTGCTAAATATATACGCAATTCCAATAAGAATTATAAAAAGCCCCGTAATTTTTTTAAAGTATACATTTTGTATATTTAATGTATTAATCAAATAAACGGCAGCAAATCCTAATATACCATATGCGATGAGCCGTCCCAGCGAAAAAACCACAGTATTCCTGAAGCCCTCTTTCGCCGTCGTACCCTTGGCGAGAATATACGAAAATAATATGGGAACGCAAAATAAAAAACAGGGACCAACACCAAGCGTGAGCCCTGCAATAAATAATTCTACAAAAACTTTTATATCTATTTCCATACGCCGTATATTTTTTGTCCGCAGAACTTGCATTTGCCGACGGTAACATTATTTTCAACCACGCCAAAACCGAGCCGTTTGATTAAAAGTTTTTTACATTTCGGGCAATATGTGTTTTCGCCGGCATTTCCCGAAGGTACATTGCCCACATAAACATATTTCAAACCTTCTTCTTGTGCGATTTTTCTCAAATTCTCAACGGTGGAAACGGGCGTTGATGGATACTCTCGCATTTTATAGTCGGGATGAAATCTCGTAAAATGAAGCGGAACATTTGTCCCAATATTTTCTTTCATCCACCTGCACATTTTTTTTACTTCATCGGGATTATCATTAAGCGTAGGCACAACAAGATATACGATTTCAAGATGCACCCCAGATTTTTTTACGATTTTTATTGTTTCCAGAACGGGTTCAAGTTTCGCACCGACGACATCTTCGTAGTATTTTTCATTAAATGACTTCAAATCCACTTTGTAAGCATCAACATATTTTAATAATTTTTTCAACGGTTCGGGGTTTATATAACCGCAGGACACCACAACATTTTTCAGTCCTTCTTTTTTTGCCAGTGACGAAATTTCAATCATATACTCGTAAAAAATCGTCGGCTCGGCATAAGTATACGCAATAATCTTCGCTTTTGATTTCTTGGCAACTCTTACTATGTCTTCCGGCGGAATATACAGCGCGTCGCTTTCTTCCGGAGTGATTTTTGACAACTGCCAGTTCTGGCAAAATTTACATCCGACATTACAACCGGCGGTCGCAATTGAAAATGCCTGCGCCGACGGTAAAAAATGAAAAAATGGTTTTTTTTCTATAGGGTCTATATTGATAGTAGCGGGGCGGGCATATGTTAATGAGTAAAGTTTGCCGTTTATATTTTCTCGCGTTCTGCACAGTCCTCTCTGAGCCGGAGCGATTGTACATCTCCACGGACAAAGACCGCATTTCACAAAATCGTTCGGAAGTTTTTCCCAAAATTGCGCTTCTTTCGGCGGTGGATTTACTTCGTTGTATTTACGAAAATCTTGAGAAAAAATACAACTAACAATAAAAAAAATCAAAATTAGAAAAGAGTTTTTTTTTAACATTTCAATGCCAGATATATAAATCGAACATAATAATCAGCCGGCACGCTTTTTGAGGGCGGATGGATGATTTGGTTAGAAGCTATTTTTTATTTGCCTTTAATTTCCCGAGACCTTTTAATGATTTTTTGATCCGTTCATCAAAACGAGGATCATTTTCTTTAAGTAGATTAACATCACGCGGATAACCAGCTCGGATTCTAAAAGTTCCGTCTTTAGCATCATTGACTTCAATTATGGGGTGGAGGCAACCGACAGATGATACCATTGTCCAAAACCCTCCAACATAGCACCTGTTACCATCTGCAACAACAACAAAGGGAATTCCAAAAGAACTAGGTTGTGGAATTCGTGCTACTGCCTCTGCATTGACAGTCAGGGTATGATTTTCCCAATCATACTCAACAATGTCTTTATCTGAAATAATCGGTTTCTTTAAGAGTTCTGCTTTGTGCAAATCTACTTTTATGCTTTTTAGATAGTAAGGGTCTTTCCCTACTTCGGTAAATTTGCCTTCTTTGATCAGATATATTCCAAATGAATGTTTTAATTCCTTTTGAACTTCAGCCTTACAGCCAAAAGTAGAGAGAAAAATTAAGACGAAGATTAATAGTTTTTTCATATTCTTATTTCCTTTCTAACAAATGTTCGATTCTTTCTTAAAACCAACACTTTTATTGTTTCATAAACAAGCAATATACTTAACAAAAATAAAATAATGCCGCACACGCCAGAAATCACTATATCCGGTTTTACAGAAATGCCTGAGAAAATGTCGGGTAAAACATTCACAAAGGAAATAATCTGCACTACCAATGACCACAGCGTCATTACCAGCATAAAAATCATCGGCAGGATAGTGAACATAGCGTTTTTACCGCATTTTATAAGCCACACAGATAAAGCCAGCAGCGTTAAACTTGCCAAAAGTTGATTACTTGTTCCAAAAATCGGCCAGGCAACCAGATATCCTTTTTCTTTTGTTAGAAGGAGAAAAATCAACGGCACTATAAGTGTAAGCAATGTCGCAAAAAAACCGCCTATCAGTGTTTTCCAATTCAAAAGTTCCTGCAAAATGTATCTGGCAAGTCGTGTGCAGACATCAAGTGTGTCATAGACAAAAGTAGAAAAAGCAAGTAACGCAAAAGGAAATGCAATACTAAAACCGATTCCGACAAGACCTAAATAATCGGAAAGTCCTCTTGCATAAATAAGGTTCGGGTCCATTTTAAGCACATCGGAACCCTTGGGGAGCATCATAACGGTTGCTAATGCGAGAACGGCCACCAGACCCTCAAGAAGCATCGCACCATATCCGACAATGCGGGCATCGGATTGTTTTGAAAGTTGTTTTGACGTAGTTCCAGAACTGACAATTCCATGAAAACCCGAACAGGCGCCGCAGGCAATCGTAATAAATAAAATCGGAAAAAGTGATTTGCCGTTAACCAAACTCTTCAGCCCTTCCGTATTAAATGCGGGATACTCTATTGGGAAACCGCCGAATAACGCTCCAATCAAGCCGACAATTATTGTAAGATACAAAAGCCATCCGCCTAAATATCCGCGCGGCTGAAGCAACAACCAGACGGGTATCACCGATGCAAAAAAACAATAAATCAGCAAAAATACGTCCCATTGTTTTACGGAAATATTACTGAAAAAAGAAAGTACGCACGGCGGTAGTTTCGGACCAAGCCAGATAATAAATAAAATAAGCGGCACAAAAATAATAGTTGTAACTGTAAGATTTGACTTGAACTTATACAATAAAACACCCATCAAAAGTCCGGCAACGAGATATAAAATAGAAGAGGCAGCGACAGCACCTCCAAAAGCAGTGCCATCGGAAACAATTTTGAATGTTTGTGCGGTAATGTCCGTAAAAGCAATTATCACATAAATCAAAGCAATCCAGACGAAAACAAGAAAAAGAATATGCGAAGTATGCGACATATTTGCTTTTACAATTTCACCGATTGAAGCCGCCTTGTGTTTTATTGAAGCAACAAGAGATGTAAAATCATGCACACCCCCGATAAAAATTGTTCCTACTATAATCCAGAGAAGTGCAGGAACCCAGCCGAACCATATTCCGGCTAAAATCGGTCCTACGATGGGTCCGGCTGCTGCTATTGCTGAAAAATGTTGTCCTAAAAGCAGCGACGATTTCGCAGGGACATAATCAACTCCGTCGTTAATAAGGCAGGCGGGTGTCGGACAGGAATCATCAAGTTGAAGTTTTTTGGAAAGAAAACTGCCGTAAAAAATATAAGCCGCTATAAATACAATTAAGGATGCCGCTACCACCCAGACAATCATAATTAAACTCCCTAAAATTTAATCTCTTTTTTTAAATCTTTTTTCGGTGCCGTGATAAATTTTTGACTGGTCGTCAATAGCCCGGAGTTTTTTACAAATATCAAGAAGTTCCGGGTCTGTGATTTTTTTCTGAAAATAAAGACGGTATGTTTTTCGCCCGAGTTCAATTATAAGATGGAATTTTCTTCTCTCATATCCCATCTCTTTTGCTTTCAAATTTCTCAGACGGCCGCCGTAGATAGGGTCCTCTTTTAATATGTCCAGCAAATTCAAAACGCCCTTTTCCGCACTCTTCAAAACCTTCTTAAAATCAACCATAGCCCACCTCCTTTTTTACTTCGCTAAATCCCTGAGTTTTTTTATATTTTTCAAGTCGTCCGATAAACTAGCTCGCGGAGTTTCAAGAATCCCCGGAAGATTTTTAATTTTAGGATGATTTACAACTGCCCTGAAACCTTCAAGTCCAATATCACCCGCACCAATATGCGTATGCCTGTCAATTTTTGAACCGAGTATATTTTTTGAATCGTTAAAATGTAAAAGTTTTAGATAATTAAGTCCGACTATTTCATCAAATTCGTTTATCGTCTTATCAAATCCATTCTTAGAAATTTCATAACCGGCGGCAAATAAATGACAGGTATCAAGGCAAACTCCTATCCGTTTTTTCTCTTTTATGTTATCAATAATTCGCCGGAGTTCCTCGAACCGCCAGCCGATATCAGTTTTTCCGCCGGCAAGATTTTCCAGAAGAAGCATCTCTTCATTTCTACCTGATGGAACTTTTGAAAAAGCAAAATTTATTGCAGCAATAATGTTTTTTATCCCCGTTTCAAAATCGCCCGTTGAATATCTTCCCGGATGAATTACAAGATACTGCGCACCTAAAATTCTACATCTTTTCAGTTCGTCAATCAAGACATCAACAGATTTTTTGTAAAGTTTTTTATCGCAAGATGCAAGATTCGGCAGATAAAGCATATGGACGACCAAAGGATATATATCTTTTTCTTTGAGGGATTTTTTAAATTCGGCGAGCTCTTTTTCGTCAAATTCCCGGCGATACCACGCGCGGGGAGAACGGGAAAAAATCTGTATTGTCTCGCATTTAAGAGCAACCGCTTCCGCTATTGTATTTTTCAATCCTTTTCCTACCGAACAATGGAATCCCAGTCGCATATTAAATAGTATTTCTTTTAATTTTATTTTTATAATAAGTTGCCGACAACAAAAAAACAGTAATAATAAGAAACATTATTGTAAAATTTTTCCCAATTTCAAAACTTTTGGGTTTATAAATAAATCTTACTTTATGATTACCTTTTTTTAATGCAACCGCTCTGAACAAATAATTAGCACGCAGAATTTTTTCCTCTTTCCCGTCAACGAAACACTTCCAGCCGGGATAATAAGTGTCATTTAACACAAGAAATCCATCGTTTGTAATCTTTGCATTTATTATTACTTCAGTGTTTTCATATTTTTCTATCTTCATCACTGACCCTTTTGTAGAATTAGAGCCATAATTTGTGTTTTTTTCTAATATGACAGATTCTTTATCTTGAAATGACATATTTTTTGCTTCTTCCTCTGAAGTTGCTATTTTTGCTTTTGGCACTATAATAACCCTGGAAACAAATTCTTTGTTTTCATACAATTTTATGTTTGGTAAACGGGGATAAAAATTTATTTCTTTTACTAATTTAAAATGTTCACCCGCAAGATTAACTAAACTTAATACATACTTTACATTTTGAAAACCCAATATCTTTGCCCCCTCTAATGGTATAATCACTCCTTCTTTTTGTTGCGAAAAATATTTTCCGATGAGAATATCGTACATTTCTTTTGTCCTCTTTACCAGAATAGAACCATTACCAACAAAACTTGGTATATGATACAACATATTAAAATCAGGATATAACATTTCTCTATAACTACAGTAAATATCTGTATCTCGTGACCAACCTTTTACATATTGATACATGGATTCATAAGAACTAAGACTCAAAACTCTGAACATATCTGTATCTTTTTCAAGAAATTTAACGGTTTCGGGTTTAGCAAACCACTTATCTACATTGTATGTAGGATTGTATTTTATACCAAAAATAAATAGATCAATTGTCACCAGTACTATCACTATACTTTTGAGCAATATCTGTTTTTTCTTAAAAACAGTTTCTATTCCAATACCTGATAAAACCGATAAAGATAATATAACAAATATTAAAAGTCGGTGGGGCATTCTGAAAAATTTGAATCCCGGGAAAAATTGCCACAAAAATCTATAAACCGGTTCCACTAAAAGAATAGCAACGATTGTAAAAATTGTAACTGTAAAAAATTTTACATACCGGTTTTTCCGGCAAAAAATAATGGCAATTATTGCCAACAATAACGATAAAAGTCCGATATACGCACAGTTTTCCCCGTAAATACTATTTGGCTGATTATATGTTGCATTAATTGGGCTTCCAAAATAATTAGGTCTTAAAAACATAATTAAATCCTTAATTCTGTAAGGAGCTAAATTAGCATAATCAAAAGTTACACCTTTCTGTCTACTTGAAAATCTAACAAATTCGTAAGTTGGTATCCATTGAATGGCACTTAATCCTATGCCGATAGTGAGAATTAAAATTAAAACGCATATTTGTTTTTTTATATTAACTTTTTGCCCGGATGTCTTACAAAATAATCTAAAAATAAAATACGATGCTGTCGCAAGAATAGAATAATATGCCAACTGGGGAAAACCACATAAAACCTGCATTCCGAAAATAATGCCCACTAACAACCCATAATAAAACTTATTTGTTCTAAAATACTTTTCAACAAAAAAGAAACACAACGGTATCCACATCGCGACATTTATCATATTGAGGTGTATGAGATGTGTAACAAAAAAACCGGAGAACATAAAAGTAACCGCCGACATGAATGCACCGATTTTTGATAATTCTAAAGAACGCGTATACAAATAAGTGAATAACCCTGCCAAAAAAAATGTTAGAACAACACTATAATTAAAAGCGACCCAAGACGGTAAAATCCAAAAAAGAATTAAATTCAACGGATAGAAAAATCCGCCCTCGCCCTCGGCATGAATTGGGAAACCATTAAAAATATCTTTTGTCCATAAAGGTAATGAAAAAGATTTCAAAGATTCCGATAGAAAATTTTTAAATGGATAATTTATTTCCATCAAATCATTTCCTGTTTTATCTCCAACAAAAAAAATACCTTGTAATATAGCTGCTTTCCAGAAAAAAATAAATACTAATATTAGTAAAATTAACGACACTATTAAAATCTCTTTTGTTTTTTTCATATTTGACTTATTATGTAGGGTTGACATTTTTTCTTTTTTGTGTATAATTTCAGCAATCGCCGGAGTGGCGAAACTGGCAGACGCAGCAGACTCAAAATCTGCCGGCTCTTATGGAGTCGTGTGGGTTCAATTCCCTCCTCCGGCAAAAATCACTTCACAGAAGTTAGCCCTAAAATTTCCCTTAAAGTTACTATCTCGTAACCTTTTTTCTTAATCCCGGCAATTATTTCAGGAAGTGCTTCAGCGGTAAGTTTTTTTTCGTGAAACAGAAAAATTGCACCGGGCTCAATGCTTCTTAAATACTTTTTTACAAGTTCATCTTTTGTATAGCCATGCCAGTCGCAGCCGAATGTCCAGTTGACAATAACATATTTTTTTTCTTTTGCCGCTTTCTTTACCATTGGCGAAATATAACCGTTAGGCATTCTCATGAAAAACGGTTTTACTCCGGTGAGTTCCTTAATTACATTTTCTGAAGCAGTAAGTTCCTCCGTAAGAATTTTTTCTATTTCTTCCATTGATTTTTTCTCTTTCAGTTGATAATAATTTCTGTGAGCATAAGTATGGTTGCCGATTTCGTGGCCCAATTGTAAGTATTTGCTTACATATTGCGGATGAAATTTAACATTAGAACCGACGAGAAAAAATGTCGCCTTTACATTTTCCTTTTTGAGCGTATCAAAAATTTTGTCAAGCACTCCGGGTTTCGGACCGTCGTCAAAAGTCAAAGCAACCCATTTTTTTGATGACAGACCGTCGGTATAAAATGCACCGTAGTCAATTTTTTTCTCAGTTTCGCATGGGATGACCGCAGTTTTTGCTTTTTTACAACTTGTCATCAAATTCAAACTTATAAAAACACAGAAAAAAATAATTTTTGCTATAGTTTTATCAGACATCCAATCCCTCCAGATTTTTTCTGCCGAGATACATAGGCACAAAAACAGCGACCAAGTTAATAGCAATCAACGATATAACAACCATCGTAATAATTCCCGGATGCGAATGCATAACATTTTTATTGTAAAGCCGCGACAAAAACCATAACCGCACCGGAACCGCAAGTAAAGAAATGGTCAAAAAAACATAAAACAGCGAAAAAATCATATAAATCATCCCGCCGACGGAACTTTCTATCTGCGAAATATTTTCAACCCTAAATCTCGGAAAAAGAGCACCGAAACCGACAGCCATACCCGTCAGCGTTATTGAAATAAAAATGATTGTCGCGAAAGACAGAAAACTTAAAAACTTTTCAACGTTAAGCATGTAATTTGACACGCCAATAAGCAACCCTCCGAAAAAAGCAAGCGGAATTATCGCCATAAAAAATTTTTCCCATAAAAAATTTTTAACCGTGAGCGGTGCCGCCTTAATTAGCCAAAAACTTTTTCCCTCCAGAGAAACCAGCGGATAAATGAAACGCAAAGAAACCGCAGCGAGAACAAATCCCGCAAGACCTATATTTAAAAACGAAATAAGAGATTTCAGAAAAAATGTATCCAGCGGAAGTTTATAAATGTTGAAAAGATAGACGATAACCAGTGCCAGAAGCAGAAGCAATTGAGACCACTGCCCCGTATCACGGAAAAATATTTTTATGTCTTTTACAAATACGGAAAAAATTCCTCTGCTTTTTATATTTAATTTCGGAAGAAACTTATAACCGGTTGACTCGCGGGAAGAAGCCAACGCATCGTAATATAGTTTATCGGAAATATAAATAACAATAATTATAGTAATGCTTGAAATAACAATTAGTAAGGATGAAAAAATAAAAAAATTACTCCACTGCTTTGAAACATATAAAAATATCGCCGATGTAATCCACCACGACGGCAGATATTTTGCAGTAGGCATCTGGACGACGGAAATATACTGAACGACCTCTTCTAATTTATCCGCTTTTAAGAAATCCTCCGGCTGGATAAATCTCGCGAAAAGATACGCCACACCTACCGCAACAACTCCCAAAATTATAATAATATCCCTCATTTTTTGCGACGGGAAAACCCGCATAAAAACGGTGCTTGTTAGAGTGCCTATTGATGAAGCAATCAAAAAAAAAGGAATGAGAAGCAACAGAACCGACGCATAAAAACCGGCATTGACGAATTTTATTCTACCGTAGGCGAATAAAAACGGTAAAAAGACAAGAAGCACCATCCACGATGAAAAAAAAGTTGTTTTAATAAATTTATAAATGAAAATGTTTTTTACGGGTAATGGCAGCGCGACGAGAAAATCAAGGTCGTTTGAAAAATATATGGTTGAGAACGAAATTATCATGTTTGAAAAAATCAACATCACAAAAAATGTAAGCATAATCATAGACATAAGTTTTATTATGAGAAGCCCGCCGATAAATTCAACAGTATTCAGATAAACAAGGATTCTGAAAAACCCCTGATAAAGAAGCCATAAAAAAATAAAACCGACCAGAAGTAAAAAAGATGACTTGAAGGAATCCGTCCAGGAAACGAATTTTATTCTGTTAATAAAACTTCTGATTTCAAGCCGTAAAAAATTCTTAAACATTTTCAGTTAATTTAAAAAAAACGCTCTCTAAATCCTTTTCCGTAGATGCCTGCTTTTTTAATTCATCCAATGTACCGAGTGCTATTATTTTTCCTTTATCTATTATCGCAAGACGTGAGCACAATTTTTCGGCAAGTTCAAGAATATGGATTGACAGAAAAATGGTCGTTCCTTTTTTTGACTGCTCGTTGTAGATATTTTTTACAAGCCGGGCTGATTTCGGGTCTAGACCTACAAGCGGCTCGTCCAACAAAATTACTTTTGGGTCTCTTATTAAAATGCCGGCTAAGACAAGTTTCTGCTGCATCCCGTGGGAATATGATTCAACAAGTTCATCGGCGACAATTTTAAGTTCAAACAATTCCAGAAACTCGTCTATTTTTTGGCAACCGACTTCGTAAATCCCGCAGATAAATTCCAAAAATTCCCGCCCGGTAAGTTTCTGATAAACAAAAGGAGTGTCGGGCAAAAGTCCGATGATTTTTTTTGCGGAAATTGCATTTTTCTGAATATCAAAACCGCAGACATTAATGTTCCCCGTCGTCGGCTTCAGAAGTCCGGAAATCATTTTTATCGTCGTGGTTTTTCCGGCACCGTTAGGTCCTAAAATACCAAAAATCTCACCGGAAGAAATTTCCAGATTCATGTTGTCAACAGCAATTTTATCTTTAAACTTTTTTGTAAGATTGGTAAGTTTTATCATTTCAATAATTTTACAACAAAAGCAGAAATTATTGGGATTACAAAGTTATCTTTTACGGGAAGGAGTTCTATAACTGTTGCGGCAAGGGAGCCGAAAAAAATCTGCGAAAATTTTATATCGGTAAAAAAGGAAAATATAATACCGACAAATAAACAGGTTAAAAGATTCGTTGCAACTCCTACCCAGCTTTTTTTCCTGAAAATTTTATGTTTCCCGTATTTCTCGCCAACAAGGGCGGCAAAACCGTCGCCGAATGTAAGGAAAAATATAGCAAGTAGAGCAATTTCTTTTTCAAAAAAAAGAACAGTAAAAAATATGCCGGACAGAGTGAAAATAAGCGTTGAGACATTTTTTGCTTCGGTTTCGCGATAGATTCCGTCAAAAAATTTCAGTAATTTTTGGTTCAATTTTTCATTTTTTAGACGAAGTAATTCAAAAATTATAACTGTTGACATCACAATCGCCAAAAGTAAAAGCACCGTTTTTTGGGAAAGAAAAAATATATAAAAAAACGGCACTAAAAGTATAAACCAGTGTGATATTTTTCTTTTTGCTTCCGGTGTCATATAAATAAGGTTAACGGTTAAAATTTTAAACCTTTAATTTATACCTTTAACCTGCCTTTTTCAGTTTCCTAAAATTATCCTGTAATCCTCGCGATGGACCTGTGAGTTTGCCTCAACAACTATTTTTCTGTTTATTCTGTTTTCTATTTTTTTTGTGTATTCCTCGTCAAAAACTTCAGCGATATCCGGATGAACTATCAGGCGGACCGGCTGTTCTCCGCCGCGGGTGACAAGTTTTAATATCTCTCTTTTGATTTTTATAGCCATCGTCTCCCTTGATAATACCTGCCCGCTGCCCTCGCAATAAGGACAGGTTTCCGAGAGAAAATTAACCATACTCTCCGTTTTACGCTGCCGGGTCATTTCAATAAGCCCGAGTTTGGTGACGGGAAGAACCTCAGTTTTTGCTTTATCTTTTCTTACCAGTTCAAGCAGAAGTTTGAACACTTTTTTTCTGTCGCTGGAGCGGTGCATGTCAATCAAATCTATAACGATAATGCCGCCTATATTTCTTAAACGCAATTGTGCCGCTATTTCATAAAGTGCCTCTAAATTGGTTCTTAAAATTATTTCATCTAATGAACCGGCTTTTGTGAATTTTCCGCTGTTGACATCAATAGCGCAGAGCGTTTCCGCTTCCTGAATTATTATGTATCCGCCCGACGGTAATTTTATTTTCTGTTTTTGAATGTTTGTTACCTGCTGTTCAATGTTGCTTGCACCGCTTCTGATTTCCGAAGCAGGGTTCATCTCAAAAATCGGCGTCTTGCCTTTATAAAGATGAATTTTTTCTTTGAACTTAGGTGAAACCATCTCTACAAAATTCAGCGTGTCCTCATATTCGTCTTTTGAATCGATAAAAAATGCAGACACATCTTCGTTGAGATAATCCCGCACCGTCTTAAAAACCAGCCCTAAATCCCTGTGTAAAAGTGCAACACCAGCGGCTGTCTCAAATTTTTTATTTATTATTTCCCAAAGACGAACCAGATATTTTATCTCCCGCTTAAAAACATCTTTTTCTTTTCCCGCGCCTTCGCTTCTTATTATGAACCCGCCGGTTGACGATTTGATTTCCTCAATTATTGATTTAAGCCGGAACCGTTCTTTCTCGTCGGTGATATTTTTGGAAACACCTATGTGAAGAGAACTCGGTATGTAGACAAGATAATGCCCCGGAAGAGAAATCTGCTGAGTAAGTTTTGAGCCCTTTGTGCCAAGCGGACCCTTGGTTACCTGAGTGAGTAAAAATTTCGCCTTCGGCAATTCTGATTTATTTACCGTAAGTTCCGAGTATGGAAGATAACCGTTTTTTGAAACGCCGATATTAACAAAAGCCGCTTGAATACCGTCAAGAACCGATACAACCTTACTTTTGTAGATATTGCCGACTATGTTTTCCTCGCCGAGACGCTCAATAAAAAAATCAGTAAGATGTCCGTCCTCTACAATAGCAACCCTTATTTCATCCTCAGTACAATTCGCTAAAATTTCTTTCATATTTTTATTAATTCTCCGTTTGCCGTCTCGTAAAAAAACTCGTCCCTGTTTATTATTAACTCGGATTTTTCAGCGTCGGATAAACCAAAAACTTTTTGAATTACTACATCCGGTTTGGCGGTTTTTTGGGGACCGAACCTCAAAAGCATTTCAATTTTACCGGCGGCATATTTCATATAAACCATTAGCGGCCTGACATCAATAGTTCTTCTGCTTTTATCCGTAATTCTTTCTATTAAAAATTCTTTCGCTGAAAAAAAATCTTTTATTTTTATCTGCGCAACCTCATTTTGTAAAGACATCTCAGCCGAATACTTTGCCGCATTTACAAGCAATTCTACGGATTTGGAAACAACCGGAACAGACGACGCTGATATAATACCGAGGGCGGGCGGCATACTTGAAGATAAGGATTTTTCAACTTCGTCTGCTCCAATTCTGCGGAACATTTCCATATCAAAAATTTCACAGTTTGAAGTATATCCGACGGCAAGAGGAGGACCGAACGAGACCTTTGGCTGGGGACTGAACCCGGAAGATATGCACACCGGTAAAGAAGCGCGGCGGACGGCCTGACGAATTGCCGACACAACTTCAAGATGCGTCAGAAATCTCAGCGGTTTTCCCTTGGTATATTTAACTCTTATCTTGGATATCGCTCTCGTGATATTACACCTTTCTTGCACGGTTAAGTACGCTTGTTTTCAGATATTCAAAATTGAGCGGTTTTAACACGCAGTCAACTGCCCCCTCCCGGAAAGCGGTAATAACTTTTTCGGCATCCTTGAAACCTGTTATCATCACAACCGGAAGTTCCGCATCAACCTTATGAATTTTTTTAAGCACTCCAATTCCGTCTATATCGGGCAGATTTACATCCAACAGAACCAGTGCGAATGTTTCGTTAAGAACCGTCTTAATCACCGGCTCGCCTTTGTCAATTAAAACAACGGTATGTCCGTTGGACTCTAAAAAAATCTTCAATAATTCTCTTATCTCGGCATCATCATCAACTACAAGTATTTTCATTTTTTCATCCCCTTGGCCTCGGTAGCAATCGCCAGACGCTTCACTCCTAATGATTTTGCCATATCAAGAATTTCAACGACATTACCGTGATAAGTGTGCGTGTCTGCTTTTATTATCACAAGCAAATTCGGGTCGTTCAGGAGTCGGTTTTTCAGCGAATTTTCAAGATGATTTTTATTTATCTCAACATCATTAAAATACATTTTATCGTCCGATGTCAGTGTAATGGTAAGTCCCGCTTCCGAGACATCGCTTACCGTCTGGGTTTTGGGAAGTTTTACCGGAATCCCCGCCTGCATAATCAAAGGAGTTGTCACCATAAAAATAATTAAAAGCACCAGCACCACGTCCGTAAAAGGCGTGATATTTATCTCCGACATTATTCTTCTTGAATTATTATCCGATATTGCCATAAATTAAAGGATTCAAAATTTCAAAAGCCGTATTTTCCACATCAGCCGCCATACGGTTTATTCTTTTTGAAAAATAATTGTAAAGTATAACGGACGGAATCGCAACCAAAAGTCCGGTAGCGGTGGCGATAAGCGCCTCGGCAATTCCGGAGGAGACGATTGAAGGATTTCCGACTCCGTATTTTCCCAAATCATGAAAAGCGCGCATAATGCCCACAACGGTCCCCAAAAGCCCGATAAAAGGCGTAATGGCACCGATTGTTCCGACGGCAGCAAGATATTTTTCAAGAGAAAAAACTTTTTGCGAGATTTTTCTTAAAACGGATTCTTTAACAGCAACACCGTTTTTATTTTTGAGCCCTTCCGCCAATACGTCCCCTAAAAACGTTTTGCTTTTTTGAGAAATTTCCGAAGCGGTTTTTATATCGGACGAAGCGACGGCGGACTGAATTGCGTCGATTTCTTTTTTTGACATGTTTTTCATTTTTGACAGAACAATAAACTTTTCAACGGCAACCGCAACGGAAATCACAGAACACATCATCAGAACGATAATCGTATATCCGCCCTTACTTAAAAGTTGAAAAAAATCCAGTGATTCAAACATTTTACCTCCAAGAAAACATAGAACTGACACAGGACTTAATACACGGAACTGACTCGGAACGGTTCTGTGCCTGTTCCGTGTCCCGCTTTAGCGGGCTTCCGTGCCTATTCCGTGCTGTTCATTTTACAGACATTTTCCATAATAAGTATGTGTCAAAAATACTCCATGCCAACGACAGAAAAAATATAATATCCAGAAGTATAAAAAAATTTGTTGACAAAAAATCACGGGCATTTTCGTAGGAATCTTCAATTCTTGTGATTTTTGTCTCCACCCATTTTTCTATGTCGTCGGTGTTAAAAATTTTATTTATATTCGTATGAAGCATTTTCAAATGCCAGTCATTTTCTATCTCGGGGACGCCGGTGTGAATGCTGGATATAATTTCAAGTTTATCCCTGTCAAAATCCAATGAGTCCTTGCTGAATTTATTGTATTGTGCAAATGTTTTAAGTATCTTTATGCCCGACGGGATCTCGGCGAGATGTCTCTGTGCATCGTCAAGTTCTTTTTGCAGAATATAATCATAAGATTTAAGAGTCCACCACTGGACAAGCGCCAGTTTTATTACATCTTTGATTGCATCCGATTCGTCCGACGATATAAACGCCCCGAATCTTTTAATAAGAATTATTTCGTCCTCGTAGTAGCCGTAATTTGCAAGCGGCGATTGGTCTAACACAAACCCGGAAAGCTTTTCATAGTTACTCTCGGCTGAAACAATTCCGTAGAGGGTCTTCAGATTTTTTGTGATAAATATATCGGCCGTTGAGGTTAATTTATCCATAGTAAAAACTGGGAAAATTTCAGTATCCATCAGCCGACGGTCATATTTGTGGGTGGCGAACTGCTGTGCCTTAACAATAATGTCTTCAGAAAGTTTTTGGCAATAGGCAATTATTCCCGTTCCGTTTATTTTTATTTGCGACGACATGCAGGATATCTGTGTGCATACTTTAAGATTTTTGTCAACCGAAAACGAAACAGAAATCAAACCGCTTCCGAATTTATAAATACGGGATTCAACTTCCGCATTTTCGTAAACGGCGTCGAAAAAAGTTAATGAAGATAATTTCTGGCGATAAAGCGTCTTGGCGACAGCACGCAATTCGTCGTCGGAAAAATCCAAATCCAGCCCCATATCAAACGGAAATAAAAGAGTACAAACCATAATAAAACCAGCGAGTAGTAGTTGCCAACCTTGGTTGGCTTATTTTCAGCCGAGCAAGCTCGGCAACTACAAACCACTCGCCACGTGCTATATCAAATCTTCCGCACCTATCGTTTTTCTTTTTGGGTCCGCCTTTGCTTTCTCAATGGATGCCTTAACCATGCCGTCAACTTTTGCGGATAACGCCTCAATATAGTCCTTGCCGGTTCTTAAACCCGCGGCCTTTCCCATCTTCTTAATCTTTGAAACAACAACAACTGTTTCAGCCACTTTTATCACCCCCTTCGCTTTGCGAATTAAAATTCTTTCTTGGAAAAAAGTATTGAACACAAAATAAGACAGACAATTGAATAGACAAGAGTGTATGTTATCGGAACGAGCATCAGATAGTCAATATTTTCATACCGGTCTCTGAAATTGAGATACTGGAAATTGGGAATTATATAAAAGAAAAACTTTATGACTGCTTTCAAAAAAATGTTGACCATTTTAGAAGATAAAAATTTAATCTCGGTGCCGAGATAACCAAGTATCCAGAAAAATATCGTAAAAACAATTGATGCAACGCTAGATGTGGAAAAAAGCGAGAAAAAAAGTGCAACGGTAGAGATAAGTATGATTTTCAAAAGAATTCCGAAAATGGAATAAAAATAAGCAAGTTCGCTTTTCCATCCGATAGCAAGTAAAAATCCGAGATGCACGACAACCATAATCAAAAGACCGATGCCTACGGTCAAAATCATACCGAAATATCTGCCCAAAATATATTCGGTCCTTTTTATGGGCCGGGACAATAAAAGATAAATAGTTTTTGACTCAATCTCCTCGAGCACAAGAGAAACTGAAACGAAAATAGCAACAAGCAATCCGAATATTTCAATAGCAACCATTCCCATATCAAGAAGCAGACGGACCTGTTCGTCGCCGGCAAGAACGCCGAAAAGTATATCTGCACCTATGATGGCGAACGCAAAAAGAATGAGCACATAAAAAATCTTGTGTCTTATATTTTCTTTAACCGTATAACGCATTATTTGAAATATGTTTTTCATCAATTTTCCGCCTTATTTATCTCGTCAATGAAAATATTTTCAAGCGAACCGGGTTTAATCCTGGTAATTTCAACTATTCTTAAAAGTTTTCCTTTGTGAATTATAGCAACGCGGCTGCAGATTTTTTCCGCTTCAGAAATTATGTGTGATGAAAAAAACACCGTTTTACCCTCGGCTTTAAGTTTTAATATAACATCCCTCATATCCTTAAGACCAATAGGGTCAAGACCCGTGAACGGCTCATCAAGAATTAAAAGTTGCGGTTGATGGATAATCGCCTGTGCGACGCCTACTCTCTGAAGCATTCCTTTTGAGAACTCGCCGAGACGAGTATCTTTTTCCGTTTTTAGTTTAACGGTTTCAAGAACTTCATTAATGCGTTTAACAAGAACTGTTTCGGGAACGCCCGAGACGGAACCATAAAGCGATAAAATCTCTTTTGCCGTAAGATACTTGTAGAGATAAGGTATCTCCGGAAGATAGCCGATTTTTGACAAAGATGCAAGGGACGGAACTTTTTCTCCGAAAATAAAACATTCGCCGGCTGAAGGATATAGAAGTCCCAAAAGTGTTTTTATAGTTGTAGTTTTTCCGGAACCATTGGGACCCAAAAAGCCAAAAATCTCTCCTTCGGCAACATTAAAACTTAAATTATCAACCGCTAAAAATTTTTTATTTTTCAGCAGCCGTTTTTTTATATAAATTTTCGTAAGATTTTTCATCTCAATTGCGTTCATATTAAACACCGATTACACAGATAAAACCATTGTAATTTTTTTATTTAAGACAATTTTGTATTGCATCCAAAGAAACCATTATATCCGTTTCCGAGCAATAGCCAAGATGTCCTATGCGGAAGATTTTGCCTTTCAAGTCCTCCTGACCGCCGGCTAAAACAACACCGTATTTTTCTTTGATTTTTTTTCTTAAATCATCGGCGGCAACACCTGCCGGAGGAAATACAGCCGTAACGGCACTGGACGCGACATCGTCGGTAGATAGAAGTTTCAAGCCGAGTTTTTTAAGACCGTCCCTTGTTAAATCTCGCAATTTTTTATGCCTTTCAAAAACATTATCAAGACCTTCTTCTTCAAGCATTTTAAGTGACTCTTCAAGCCCGTAATAAAGTGATACAGGAGGGGTAAATGGATTCTGACCTTTATCAGCCCAGTCCTTCATTGATTTAAAATCCCAGTAAAACCTCGGCATTTTTGCTTTTTCATAATACTGCCAGGCCTTTTTTGAAAATGAAATAAACGAAAGCCCCGGCGGAAGCATAAACGCTTTTTGTGAAGCGGCAACGACGACGTCCAACCCCCACTCGTCAGTTCTTAAATCCGCGGTTAAAAGTCCGGAGACCGCATCCACAACTATTAAAGCATCATATTTTTTTATTACTTCTGCGAGTGATTTTACATCATTCAAGACACCCGTTGATGTCTCATTCTGTTGAAAAAACACCGCTTTATATTTTTTCTCTTTCAATTTTTTCTCTACGGTTTTAACATCCGCCGATTTGCCGCGCTCAAATTTTATTTCGTCAACATTAGCGCGGAACGCTTTTAATATTTTTGCCCAACGGGAACCGAATGCGCCGATGTTTAAGACAAGCACATCATCGCCTTCCGACAAAACATTTACCGCAGCCGCCTCCATACCGCCTGAACCCGACGACGGAATTACGAATAAATCATTTTTTGTCTTGAAACATTTTTTTACTCCAACGGTAACATCCGTCAAAATTTTTGTGAACTCCGGTCCCCTGTGGTTTATCATTTCCCGGACCATCGCCCGCAAAATCCTCTCCGGCACCATCGTTGGACCCGGAATCATCAAGTACTGTTTTTTAATCATTTTATACTCCCAGTGTTTTTTCTATTACTTCGTCCATCGTTTTTACTGTTATGAATTTTATTTTGCCCACAATTTCTTTAGGTATTTCTTCCATATCTTTCTGATTTTCAAAAGGCATTATAATTATTTTTATTCCGCTCCTGTAAGCCGCGAGAACTTTTTCTTTAAGACCGCCGATGGACAAAACCCGACCGCGAAGCGTTATTTCGCCGGTCATTGCAATGTCTTTTTTTACCGGCTTGTTAGTTATGGCGGAAAGCATCGCAACTGCCATCGTTATTCCGGCCGACGGACCGTCTTTGGGAATTGCACCTTCGGGAACATGAATGTGAATGTCCTTATCCTTGAAATAATTCTCTTTTATTCTGAATTTTTTCGCGTTGGAGCGAATATATGAAAGTGCCGCCTGCGCCGACTCTTTCATCACATCGCCGAGTTTTCCGGTCAGAGTAAGCACACCTTTGCCTTTCATCACGGAGACCTCAATTGACAATGTATCGCCGCCGACTTCGGTCCACGCAAGACCCGTCGCAATGCCGACCTGATTTTCCGATTTTTTATCGGCGTGATATTTCGGAACTCCGAGATATTTTTTGACATTTTTTTCAGTTACCGTGATAACCTCTTTTTGCTTCTCGGATACGATTTCCTTGACGACTTTTCTTACGATGTTAGCGATCTCCCTCTCCAGATTTCTTACTCCCGCTTCAAGGGTATATTCTTTTATGGTGAATTTTATCGCTTCGTCGGTAATTTCTAATTGTTTATCGGTCAACCCGTGTTCTTTGAGTTGTTTTGGAATAAGAAATTTTTTCGCTATGTGAATTTTTTCTTCCATCGTGTAACCGGCAAAACGCAAAATTTCCATCCTGTCAATTAAAGCCGGCGGGATTGAATAAAGCGTGTTCGCGGTCGTAATAAACATCACATCCGAAAGGTCAAAATCAACTTCTAAATAATGGTCGGAAAATGTGGAGTTCTGTTCGGGGTCTAAAACCTCCAATAGAGCGGATGCCGGGTCGCCGCGGAAATCCATGCCCAATTTGTCTATTTCATCCATAAGAAAAACCGGGTTTTTTGATTTCGCTTTTTTTAACGACTGTAAAATCCTCCCAGGAAGTGCGCCAATGTATGTGCGGCGGTGACCTCTTATTTCCGCTTCATCACGAACGCCGCCTAAAGAAATGCGAACAAATTTTCTGCCGAGAGAACGGGCGATTGATTTCCCGATAGATGTTTTACCGGTGCCGGGCGGGCCGACGAAACACAAAATAGGTCCTTTCAGTTTTTTCGTCATTTTACAGACGGCGAGATATTCAACAATTCTTTCTTTGATTTTTTCAAGTCCGTAATGGTCTTCGTCCAAAATACTTTGGGCATGTTTCAAATCAAGATTGTCATCAGTTTTTATCGCCCATGGAAGTGCGATAAGCCAGTCAATATAAGTTCTTATGACGGTTGCCTCCGGAGAAAACGGCATCATTTTTTCCATCCGTGTGAGTTCTTTTATCGCAACCGTTTCAGCATCTTTCGGCATTTTTGATTCTTTTATTTTTGTGCGAAGTTCATCAATTTCTTTTGCATTCTCGTCCTTCTGACGGAGTTCCTTCTGAATCGCTTTCATCTGCTCGGTAAGATAATACTCTTTCTGTGATTTTTCAATCTGACCTCTCACCCTTGACTGTATTTTTTTCTCAATGTTCAAGATTTCCAGTTCACTGTTAAGTATTTCAATCATTTTTTCGAGACGATCCGAGGGATTAATGGTTTCAAGAATCGTTTGTTTCTGAGCATTTTTTACTATCAGGTGAGCTGCTATCATATCTGCAAGACGGCCGGGTTCTTCAATTGAATTTAGCGCAGTTATCGTCTCAAAAGGAAGCCGCGGATTTAAGCCGATATACTGCTCAAAAAGATGAATCGTCTGTCTCATTAATGCCTCAACATTCGGCGTTCTTTCAACGGTTATCTCAATCTTTTCCACATTAACTTCAACATAATTTTTGCCGGTTACAAGTTTGAAATCGCTGAACTTTGCCCTGACTATTCCTTCTATAAGAATTTTGGCGCTGCCGTCCGGCATTTTCAATAATTGAAGAACCTCTGCAATAGTTCCTATTTCGTATATATCCTGCACCGTCGGGTCTTCCGTCTGATATTTTTTCTGTGTGGCAAGAAAAATCATACGGTTGCCGGACATAGCCGACTCTAACGCTTTCTGCGATTTTTCACGGCCAACGACGAGAGGAAGCACCATAAACGGAAAAATTACTACATCCCTTACCGGCAAAAGCGGAAGTGTTTTTGGAATTAAATTGTTTTTGTTATTTTGTATCATATAACTCCTTCAAAAGATTATATTTTCTTTTTAATAACCTCGTCTATAATACCGTATTTTTTTGACTCATCCGCCGTCATAAAAAAATCGCGGTCTGTATCTTTTTCTATTTTATCCAGCCCAAGACCGGTGTGTTGCGCAAGTATTTCGTTGAGCCGTTTTTTCACTCTTAAAATCTCGGTTGCCTGAATTCCAATATCTGTCGCCTGCCCCTGAACACCTCCTAACGGCTGGTGAATCATAATTCTGGAGTTAGGCAGGGCAAATCTTTTTCCTTTCTCGCCGGCAGCAAGAATAATCGCGCCCATTGATGCCGCCTGACCTATGCAAATTGTGGATACCTTTGATTTTATAAACTGCATCGTGTCGTAAATCGCAAGACCGGCAGTAACAAGACCGCCGGGACTGTTGACATACAGAGAAATTTCTTTTTCGGTGCTTTCCGACTCAAGAAATAAAAGTTGGGCGATAATTATATTTGCAAAGTCATCGTCAATAGGAGAGCCGATAAAAATAATTCTGTCTTTTAATAATCTAGAATAAATATCATATGCCCGCTCGCCGCGAGCCGACTGCTCCACCACCATCGGTATGAGATTTGCTGTTGCATGTCTAATAGACATTTATTGCCTCCTCATTTAACGTGTTCTTCTTTTATTTTTGCGTACGAGAGAATAATATCAAAAAGTTTTTTTTCCTTAATCTGAAGCGAAAGATACTCGCGGTATTTTTGGTAATTTTCGGCGACCTTTTTATCGCCGGCGGATATTTCCGCTATTTTTCCGTTAATTTCATCGTCGGTTACGGTTATGTTTTCACTTTTTGCAATTTTTGATAAAAGATACGAAATACGGACAGTTTTTTCCGCATCCGGCTTATATTTGTCTTTCATCGCAGGAATTGATTTTTTGAATTCTTCTTCGTTGAAACTGCGGTTGCTTACAAGATACTGTTTCGTTCTTTCTATCATATGATTGGTTTCTTCACCGACAAGAGTTTCGGGAACGGCGAAATTATTGTTAGCCAAAAGTGACTCAACAATTTGACCCTCCGTATCCTGTCTTGATTTTTCATCCTCGGCAGTTTCAAGTTCAACCCTTATTTTTTCCTTTAACTGTTGGATGTTTTCATGCCCTAAATCCTTGGCAAACTCGTCATCGACTTTCGGCGACACCTTCTTTTTTATCGCTTTTACTTTTACGTCAAATTTTGCCGGCTTCTCTGAAATTTTTGTTTCTATCGTTTTACTTTCGCCTATTTTCATTCCTATGAGCCCCGTTGCAAAACCGGCGGGCAGCGATTCATGGGACAAATCAATTATCTGGTTTTCGGCGGGCCTTTCCATCTTCTTTCCGTCCACTGTACTTTCATAATCGGCAACGAGAAAATGATGCTGTTCGGCGGCGACATCTCCGGCATCCACCAAAGTTGACTGCCTGTCCTGAAGATTTTTTATCACGCCGTTTATCTCTTTGTCCGTTATTTTTTTAACCTTTTTTGTGATTTTTATTTTTTTATAGTCCTTCGGTTCAAATTCCGGCGCCTGTTCAATTTTTAACTTAAAAGAAAACGGTTTATCGTCGGCAAAATCAAGCGGTTCAACAATAGGCGTAATTACGGGATGAAGATTTTTTTCCTTGATAATTTTTTCCGTTGAAAATGTCATTAAATTGTGAATCGTTTTTTCAACCGCAGTTCTGGCAAATTCCCTTTTGACAAATTCCATCGGAGCATGACCCTTCCTGAACCCGTCAACGGCGGCATTTTTCTGAATATCCGTAAAAACCGACTCCATCTCGCTTTTAACTTCTTCCACGGGAATATCAACCTTGATTTCAACCGAACAACCTTTTTGTTCAAAAACATCAATTGTCATTGTATCTCCTTCGTTTTGATTTTGCCGCGGGAGGGAGTTGAACCCACACCCTAAAAGGACACGGTCCTAAGCCGTGCGCGTCTGCCAGTTCCGCCACCGCGGCTTCTGTTTGATTTTGAGCGAGTAAGAAATTTCTGAAGAACCTCAATTTGTGACTTCTTCGTTCCAGAAGCGACCACAGGAAGTCCCTTTAGGGACAAATTGCAGAGCGACCGTAGGGAGTCCCTTCAGGGACGAGTAACAGACGAGCGTTTCAAAGAAATTTGCTTACGAGCGAACCTTGGGCTGTACAGGAATTGAACCTGTAACCTACTGATTAAGAGTCAGTTGCTCTGCCAATTGAGCTAACAGCCCGCACACAATTTAGTTTATTTTATTAAATTTTTTACCGCTTGTCAACAATTTTTGCGCAATCCACGACTGACCTAATGAAATCCCGCCGTCGTTTGATGGAACCTGACTATTTGTAAAAACCTCAAAACCCGCATTTTTAAGTAATTTAACCGCTTTTTCAAGCAAAACAGAATTCTGGAAAACACCTCCGCTTAATGCAACTTTATTGATTTTTGTCTCTTTTTTCAATTTTTTGCAGATATCCAAAATTATTTTTGCAAGCGTGTTATGAAATTTTGCCGAAATTTTACTTTTTAAGGTTTTATTTTTCAAGTCATTGACGATTCCCAAAATCATTTTTCTTACATCAATTTCATCATCGGCAATTTCATAATCATATAAATCTGTAATCTGCAAATCCGCTATCTGCTCCAATTCAATCGCCGCCTGTGCCTCGTAAGTAATTTCCTGCCTTAAATTTATAATTGAGGCAACCGCATCAAAAAGCCGGCCGATGGAAGAGGTCAACGGACAATTTAGATTTTTATCAATCATCTTTTTAATAATAGATATTTTTTTGTTCGGATAATATTTTATCGCTTTATCGCCGGAAACTGAATAAAGATAACTAAAACCCATTCGCCATATCTCATTAGTCGCCCTATCGCCTCCTGGCAGTTCAACATATTTTAGATGAAATTTTCTTTCAAAAGTTCCGCCGGTTTTTCCGTCAACTATTAAAAACTCGCCGCCCCAAATATTTCCGTCGGTCCCGTAACCGGTGCCGTCAAATGCAAGACCGATGACTTTACTATTAATTTTGTGCTCTGCGCAGACAGATGCAATATGAGCATGATGATGCTGAACGGGAATAGCGAGTACTCCCGCCGAGGCGCGATAGCGAGTAGCGAGTAGTTTAGCGTAATGGGTAGAAAAATAATCGGGATGTAAATCGTATGCGATAATTTTTGGCTCAACTTTCAGGAGATTTTTCATTTTTTCTATTGCTTCTTTGTAGAATTCATAACTTCTGGCATCTTTTAAATCACCGATATATTGAGATGGATATGCTTCATTCCCGCGAGTCAGACAAAATGTATTTTTTAATTCGGCACCAGTCGCTAATATAGAGGGTAGAAGGGTAGAGGATAGAGAAATCGGATTAGGTACGTATCCGCGGCTGCGACGAAGAATTTTTATATCATTTTTTTGCAATTGAACAATAGAATCATCGCACCTGTTTAAAATATCTCTGTTATGAACAAGAAAATAATCGCAAATTCCGGAAAGTTCATTTATCGCGGCGGCGTTGTCACAACATATCGGCTCATCCTGTTTATTGCCGGATGTCATCAGCAGGACATCAAATTTCTGTACTAATAAATAATGCAGCGGCGTATATGGAAGCATCACACCGAGATAGTTGTTATTCGGAGCAATAAGTTCAGAGATTTGCAATCTTTTTCTTAACAAAACAATCGGGCGTTCAGGTGAGAGCAAAATATTTTTTTCTTCTTCAGATACATAGCAGTATTTTTTGACCGTTTCAATATCCGGCATCATTACCGCGAAAGGTTTATCGGGACGATTTTTCCGAATACGAAGTTTTTTTACCGCTTCATCATTTGCCGCATCGCAGCAAATATGAAATCCGCCGATACCTTTTACTGCGATAATTTTTCCCGACATCAAAAGTTTTACCGTTTTTTGGATTGCATTTTTGCCTACGCAGAAATTTTTCATTTTTAATTTTTCATTTTTAATTAGTTTTACATCCGGGCCGCAATCCCAGCAGGCATCCGGCTGTGCGTGAAATCTTCTGTCCGACGGATTTTCGTATTCTTTTTGACAATTTCCGCACATTTTAAATTTTTTCATCGCAGTTTTTTTTCTGTCATAGGGGATATCTTCTATAATGGTAAACCTCGGACCGCAATTTGTGCAGTTGATAAACGGATACAAATACCGCCTGTCATTTTTGTCAAAAAGTTCTTTCAGGCAATCATCGCAGATTGAAATGTCGGGCGATATGTGCAAGGAAGTTTTTCCGTCGGGACGGGCTGTGCTTTTTTTTATGATAAATTTTTTTTCAAACTTCAGAGGGATTTTTTTAACTACAATTTTCGTAATTTTTGATTGTTGGGGTGGTTGCAACTTCAACTTTCTTAAAAAATTTTTGATGTTTTTTTCCGCACCTTCAACTTCTATAAAAACACCTTCTGCGGTATTTGAAACAAAACCGACAAGTTTTTCCGATAATGCATAGCGATAAACGGTCGGTCTGAAACCGACGCCCTGGACACGGCCGGCAACTGTAATTTTATATCTTTTCATTTTTTTAACGCAAATTACACAGATTAAAAACACAGATTACACAGATTTAACTTCTGAATTTTTAATTCTTTCTGTGTTTATCTGTGTTCATCTGTGGCAAGATTTTTCATTTTAACTGAAAGCATTTCTTTTATTCCCAACTATTCGCCTTCTATGAAGGCGACATAAACATCTTTCCCGGAGAGAATTTCAATTTCTTTGCTTTGGCAGGAGGGACAGTCAAAAATCATTTCTTTCGGTAAAAATTCGGCGGAACATTTTTTACATTTTGCTTTAACTTCTTCTTTTGAGATTTCAAGATGACAGCCCGAAGCAATCGTTCCCGATAAAAGATGGTCAACTAAAGAATGTCTCAAAAAATCCTCTTCAATTCCGGATGCCTCGCCTATCTTCACGGAAATTTTTGTGATTTTTTTGAGACCATTCTCTTTCGCCTTTAATAATACAATATCTAATAAATCCTTCGCAATCCCCAACTCATGCATGATAATCTAACGAAAAACAAGACGGAAATTAGCCGGTTTTTTTTCCGCAAACTTTATTTCCTTTCCTTTTGGCTATATCCGTATTTTACCAATTTGACCGAGCCGTCTTTTATCAGTCCAATCCCCGGAGTGTAAAATTTATAGGCGATTTCCCTCTCATTTAATGCGCTGCCTTCTTCAGTTTTTAAACAATTTTTGAAAACTCCCGCCGGGGTTTCCATTGTCTCTGTCATACTGATAATTTCTGCCCTGTCCATCGCCACAGCCGGTGCTACCTCCTGATAATATCTGGCACCCAAAAGAATTGAGCCGGGCATAATCAACCCGAATTTTGCTCCGTTGGTCCCTGACAGCCATGCACCGTCGTGTGAAACAATTTTTCCTTTTGAATAAATATCCACATCCTCTCCGAAATAGTAAACATTGTTTGTTTTTTTACTGATTGCAAAAAAATTTCGGGAAACCTCAACCAATTCACCGTTCTTTGATTCTTTTTCTTCAACTACTCTGGTTTCTATATCTCCGATTTTTTTCGTCTCATCAAGAACCGTGATAATCAGTTTAACATCCTTTCCCTCTTCCTTGCCTTCCAATACCGATTGAAATCCGGGTTCCAAAATGAAAAAGGTGTTACTGCCTTTTGACGAGAAATCGCGGGCATCTTCCGGAAAATTTTCGGTCCATTGAACTTTCTCATTCGCATTGACAAATGAGACAAAAACCAGACAAAACAAAATCAGTAAAGCAAACCGCTTCAGTTTCATGTTTCAATCCTCCTGTTAGTTTTTAATTAAAGGGAACACCTATCGCCCCATCTTGAGGTTTCAAATTGAAACCTCAAGTTTTCAAATTCTTCTTTAGTTAATTGAAACATAAAATCATATAGGAATCTGTCTGCATTTCTTTTTATTGCAAGATTAAGCGATTTTGTTTTTACGCCGTAAAGTTCAGCAAGGTCTCTATCCAATATCACATTCAGACCTCTAATCAAAAATATCTTTTTCTCAATAATGTTTTGCTTGACAATATCTGTCATAAAAATACTGAAATACGAGATACCCTACTCTTTCTCCTTTGAAATACCAGAACTGTTTTTACTATTTGTTCATGGCTTTAAATAAATCATCAAACGAAAAAAACCTCTTGCTCAGCCACCCAGAACCTTTTTGAAGATTCTCCTTCTTTATTGTCGGATTGAACACCAGTTTAGGTGGCTCAAGAAAAACAATGTTTCTGTCGGCTTCACCCCATATTTTAAACGGGCACAATAGCAGGTCTTTCTCTTTTTTGTACCAAGATCTACCCCTATGTTTGCAAATCTCATCAACATACGACTTTTTATCCTTAGCTCTTACGATATCCTCAATTTTAGCGATATAACTTATGCCTTGCCTAACACCTGGATATATTTTAGCCAAAGAGCCAGAAAAATGAGGAGCAAAGTAACGAACCGAGTAAATATTCTCGGATTGTTCATAACTGCACTGATAGATTCCGCATTTTAAAAAAAGTTGTAGTGTCTCAATGTTGCCGATTTCACGTGCATAAATCTCATTAAAATCTTTTTCCGCAATCAAATGATGTTTTAGCATATGATTTCTTACCTCCTGTATTAAAAACTTGTCTTGATATCTAACTTTACCTTTGAGAATTTCCTTTAATATGGCATCAATACCATCCCACCCAATAATCCGAATGCTCCGAACATATCTTTCTTTAGGATTATACGGAACTACTCCCAGTCCTCTTACGGGTTTCTCTTTTTTTAATGTTTTTGCATAATTCAAAATTTGTTTTACCGGATCAACATCTGCAACTTTAGTTTCAATAATGAAATACTCACGCTCTGTTTCAATGAGGACATCAACTCTTTTGCGGAACTCCTCGTATTCAATTGAAATTTGCTTTAACTCGCCTCTAATTTTAAATGCCTTAAGAAATGGCATCGGAATCTTGGAAATAACATATCCCAATGCAGCCGAAAGTCTTGTCTCGCGTAAATTAGAACCAAATATAGATAAAAAATCTGTAACCACCACTCCTTGACGGTAAATTGGAATTTTATCACTATTAAGTTTGGAGTTATACTGAGTTACTATAAATCCCTCCGATGAAAGACGCAAAATAAATCTTTTGACCCTAATGTCTCATGACCGAATGGACTCTGAAACTACATTTTCAGATTGCTTCGTCACGATGTTCATCGGGACTCACAATGACGGATACGAGATTCTTCGGCTTCGCCTCAGAATGACATATAACTTAAAACTCTTCTACTTTATCTTTTGTTACTCTCGCATAGAAGAATTTCGGCGGGTTGACTTTTTTAACTCCAATGGTGTAGGCGTTCAGGAATTTATTCTTTGCTTCATTGAATTTTTTTTCATCGCCATCGGTATGGAAAATAGCAAGCGACTCGCCTTTTTCAACTTTGTCGCCGACTTTTTTCTTTAAGTAAATCCCGACCGACAGGTCAACAATATCTTCTTTCTTGGTTCTGCCGGCGCCCAAAATCAAAGATGAAATCCCTACTTCAAGGGCATTTATTTTTTCCACATATCCTGACTTCTCCGATTTAATTTCAACTAATTTTTTACACTGCGGAAGCAATGACGGGTTATCAATCGCTTCGGGATTTCCGCCCTGCGCCTTCGCCATCTGTTTCAGTTTTTCAATGCCTTTTTTAGTCGCAATTACTTCTCTCAATCTTTCTTTACCCTCATCAACCGTCTTAACAAGCCCCGAAATCAGAAGCATATTGCTTCCGAGTTCAACGCACAAATCGGTTAAATCCGCAGGGCCCGCGCCGCTTAAAGTATCAATCGCTTCCTTAACTTCAATTGAATTTCCGATAGCAAATCCCAGCGGCTCTTCCATACTGGTAATAAAGGCAACCATTTTTTTACCCGCACCTTCTCCGATGTTCACCATCGCTTGCGCGAGTTTTAAGGCATCCTCATATTTTTCCATAAATGCGCCTGAACCGGTTTTTACGTCAAGGACTATCCCGTCGCTTCCGGCAGCGAGTTTTTTTGACATAATGCTTCCGGCGATAAGAGGAATTGAATCCACCGTCGCAGTAACATCTCTTAACGAATAAATAACTTTATCGGCAGGAGCAAGTTTTGCGGTCTGCCCCATTAGCGCAAGCCCGATAGTATTTACATTTTCAACAAATTTTTCTTTTGACAATGAACAGGTAAAGCCAGGAATTGATTCAAGTTTATCAATTGTTCCGCCGGTATGTCCCAGTCCGCGCCCGGTCATTTTTGCAACTTTACCGCCGCAGGCCGCAACAATCGGACCAAGCACAAGCGAGGTTGTATCGCCGACGCCGCCGGTTGAGTGTTTGTCAACTTTGAAACCTTTTATTTGGGATAAATCCACACGCTCGCCGGAGTTAACCATAGCCATTGTTAAATCGGTTGATGCCCGCGCCGTCATTGAGCGGAAATAAACGGTCATCAAAAATGCCGCCATCTGGTAATCCGGAATCTCACCTTTTGTAAAACCGCTGATAATAAAATTGATTTCCTCTTTTGACAATTCCGCCCCGTTCCTCTTTTTGTAAATCAAATCGTACATTCTCATAAAATCCCCCCTTTTTACAATATTGAAAAATATATACTCCGACGGTAAAACACAAACTACTTTCGTAGTTTCGTAGTTGCGAAAGTAGTTGAATAGGTTCGGAAAAATTTACGACAGCACGTCGGATGATTTTATATCCAAAATCATAATTTGCGCCGATTCTCTTGACTGCCACACATTTATTTCAAGATGGAATACAACATCAACCTTTTGGCCTTTTCTGAAATCTGCGGCGCGACGACCCAACTGCCAGCCGATACCGCCGACACCCATTTTATCATTCTTAAAACGAGCACGCAAATGTGCCCCGTCAATTCCGACACTTGAAAAATCACCTAATACTATATCATTGGCAATAAAAATCGGATGCTCGTTGCCAAAACCATAAGGTTCCAAAAGTTCAAGTTCTTTTATAAGGTCAACGGAAATATCCGAAACGGAAATTGTTGTATCAATTGAAAGATGCGGCACAAGCATTTCATCAGTTATTAAACTATTTGCCACAAATTTTATACGCTTTATAAATTCTTCCAGATCTTTTTTGGCGACGGTTAAACCCGCTGCCGCCTTGTGCCCGCCGTATTTTACGACGATATCTTTGCATTTTTCAATTGCAGATACTATATCAAACCCCTTGATGCTTCTTGCCGCACCCATTGCCTCATCATTTTCCAAAATTAGAAGTATTACCGGCTTTCCAAACTCTCTTATTATCTGGTTAGCGGCAATTCCGGTAACGCCGTGTTTTAAGTTATCAACTACCGTAATAAAAATTTTATCGTTTTCAATATCGTTTTGTTTAACGGTTTCATCAATAAAACTTTTTATGTTGATTTTTTGTAAGCCCTTTCTTTCCCCGTTAATTTCAAGGATTTCATCAAGCAGAAGAGCGGCGCGGGCTTTATCGTCGGTAATAAGCAATTCCGCCGATAGTGCAGCTTTTCCGTAGCGGCCGGCGGAGTTCAAAAGCGGAACTATTGACCACGATACCTTTTTAGCGGTGAACGATTTTTTTTCAATCAGGAGGTTATCAATCATTGCACATATACCGGGTTTTTTGGAATTATACAAAAGCGGCACGCCGTATTTTACAAAAATCCTGTTTTCCGATACCAGCGGGACTATGTCGGCGACCGTGCCCAAAGACACGAGATAAAGATACTCCTCAATAAATTTCCGCTGTTTTTTTTCCGTAAATATTACAAGCCGTTCAAAAACTTTTGAGGCGGTTGCGGCATCGCTTAATGCACGGTGATATTGTGATATCTCTATGTCCATATCTTTTGCGAGGGCGTCAAGACCGTGCGACTTAAAAGGATATAATTTGCGCGATAATTCAAGCGTGTCTATGACAACATTGGGAATTTCCTTTTTTATTTTTTTTGCAGCACGGTATAGAAATGCCATATCAAAATTTGAATTGTGGGCGACAAGAATTGATTCGCCGATAAAATTCAAAAACTTTTTCATAACCTCGGAAATATCCGGGGAAAATTTACAGTCGTCATCTGTTATACCGTGGATGGCACTGACATTTTTAGGAATAGAACATTTAGGTTTGACAAGTGCAGTAAATTTTTCAATTTCAATAAAATTACGAATTTTTACGGCGCCGATTTCAACAATTTCATCCATCAACGGCGAAAGACCCGTCGTCTCAATATCCAGAACGACGATATCTTTTGCAAAATAATCCGAGTATGAAAATGCTACCGCCTGGAAAAGTTTGAATGCGACACCTACGCCTGCAAGTTCCTTAAAAGGGTATAATTCATTCGGGCATTTGGGGTCAATTATTGCAAATGCTTTCGGGAGTTTAGAAGGTGCCTCGTGATGGTCGGTAATTATTACATCAATGCCCTGCGAGGTTGCAAAATTAACTTCTTCAACGGCGGTTATCCCGCAGTCAACAGTTATTATTAGACCGACGCCTTCCTTTTTATATTTTTCAATTAACTCGTTATGCAAACCGTATCCCTCGTCCGACGGTATATACCACATTACATCCGCACCGAGGTCTTTAAGATACAAATAAGCGATGTTGGTTGAAGTGATGCCGTCAACATCGCGGTCGCCGTAGATAAGAATTTTTTCTTTTTTGTCTATAGCGAGACGGATTCTGTTAACTGCTTTTTCCATATCCGCAAATAAAAACGGATTATGTAAATCTGATATCCGCGGATGAATAAATTTTTCTATAAGCTTTGGCGTGCTTATCCCTTTCTGTAAAAGAATAGAAATAACTATTTTGGAATAACCGGTTTTTGCCGAAAGTTCGTCTATTAACGTGATATCGGATTGTTTAATTTTCCACTGTTTCATAAAATTTTACCTGGAGAAAAATGGAACAGATGTTCCATTCTGTCGTCTAAAAAACTTGCTCAATTAGATAACTTTTACTATTTCTTTGATATAACTGCTCAATCGTTTTTCAATTTTTTTGCCGATTTCAATCACTTCCTGATGATTCAGCGGCTGTTTCAAAATGCCGGCGGCCATATTGGAAATATAGGAAATGCCGAGTATTTTTATTCCGCAGTGGTTGGCGACAATCGCCTCGGGGACGGTTGACATCCCGACGACATCCGCACCCGAAATCCGGGCCATCTTCACCTCAGCCGGCGTTTCATATGATGGACCCGTACCGGCAAAATATACTCCTTTTTGAATTTTAATTTTTAACGTTTCCGCGCAATTTTCTGCTTTTTTAATTAACTCGCTTTTATAAACCGTCGACATATCGGGGAAACGGGGACCCTGTAAAGCGCCTTCCGGACCGGTCAGCGGGTTTTCCCCCATAAAATTGATATGGTCAACAATAAGCATAATATCGCCGGGGTTGAATTTTTTGTTCACCGCTCCGACAGCGGATGTGATAATAAGTTTTTCAACTCCGAGATGTTTCATCAGCCGTTGGGGATAAGTTATGTCTTTCATTGTATGACCTTCATAAAAATGAATGCGACCCGCCATAATCATAACATTCCTGCCGGATAATTTACCGATAACAAGTTCGCCTTTATGACCTTCAACCGTTGATTTTGCAAAATGGGGAATTTCTCCGAAAGAAATCCGGACGGCATCCGAAACTGCATCGGCAATAGACGATAAACCCGAACCGAGAATTAAAGCGACTTCCGGTTTTAATGTCGACTTACTCTCAATAAACCTCTTTGATTCTTCCAATTTTTCAAGAAGAGACATATAACTCCTTTTATTCGAAATCTTAGTATTTTATTGTAGTTGCTTGATTTATCAAGCATAACGGCGCCCAATAAAACTTGTCCCCTTCAGGGGATTGGGCAACTACAACTATCTGCGATTATCTGCGTTCCTTTACTATGTAATTTTTACCAGAATATCATTTACTATATCGGCAGATTCGGCAGCCCTGTCGGCAGCGTTAGAAAGATGCCTGTAAATTTCTCTTGTTTTGAAAATTTTTATGAAATCATTTGATTTGAAAAGTTCAACCAAACCTTCACGATACCGGTGTTCAACAAAATTTTCCGCTTTTCGGGCGCGGACAAGATGTTCCGCAGCAATACTCGGATGGTCTGTCATTTCTTTAACCGCATAAGAAATATCCTTTGCTGCGGCATGCAACGCCTCAACCATCTTTTTTATATAGCCATCGGATTTTATTTCAAAAAGCGTCATCTCTTCAACGGTGGATTTCGCATAATCCATCATATCGTCCACAACACGGGACAACGCAAAAATATCCTCGCGGTCAATAGGCGTGACAAAGGAGCGGTTCAGTTCATCAACAAGAATTCTTCTTACTTCGTCCGCTTCCTCTTCTGCATCATTCACTTTTTTTCCGTTTTCAGTCGTAGGATTGTTAACGAACTCAACGAACAACCCAAGCCCTTCTTCTACTGCCGCCAGTTGGTCCTTCAATAACTTGAAGAAATCTCTTCTCTTCGGAAATGGCCACATACTCTTTATCCTCCTTTTAATTTTATCCAAAAACTTTTTTCAAAACAAAAAACATCAAACCCGCTATCAAACCGCTTGCAGGTATTGTTATCAACCATGCAACCGCCATATCCTGGGCGACCTGCCATCTTATCATTTTAGGACGGAATGCGGCGCCGGCGCCCATCACCGACGATGAAATAACCTGTGTCGTGGAAATCGGATAACCGAACATTGCAGTAAAATAAATGATTAAAGTTGAAGCCGTCTGGGAAGCAAAACCGTGAATCGGTCTTATTTTATAAAGTCCGGACCCCAGCGTTTTTATTATGCGCCAGCCGCCGATAGCGGTGCCGAGGCACATCGCAATTGAACAGGAAATAACTATCCAATGCGGAATAATTATATGGCCCTCGGGCGGTTTATAAAGCCCAAGTATTATCAATGCAAATACAATAACACCCATTGTCTTTTGAGCGTCATTTGTTCCATGCGAAAGTGCCTGAGTTATAGAAGACACTATCTGCAATTTCTTAAAAACCACATTTGCTTTCGGGGATGACCATTGGGAAAAAACCAGCGTAAGGCGTGTAAAAATATATGTGATAATAAGTCCGACAAAAGGCGACGCAATCATTATTAAAATTATATGCCAGACCTTACTCCAATTGATGGGCTGGGGACCCCAACCAAAAAAGAAAGCACCGATAAGACCGCCAATCAAAGAATGGGAAGAGGAGGACGGAATGCCAAAATACCAGGTTATAAGATTCCATAGAATTGCCCCGACTAATGCCGATATAATAACAACGGAACCGGATATGCCTACCATTTTTGTTGGATCAACGATTCCTTTTCCTATTGTTTCCGCAACAGCAGTTCCCAAAAAATATGCGCCTATAAAATTAGCTACTGCCGCAGAAATTAATGCAACTTCCGGCGAAAGAGTGCGGGAAGCAATTACCGTAGCGACCTGATTGGCGCTGTCATGAAAACCATTTGTAAAATCAAAAAATAACGCGAGGACTACAACAACACCGGCAATTAAAATAGACGTGTCCATTAAAAAATCTCCTTTTTTAAACTTGTCCCGCTTTCAAGTTTTTCTATACCCATAATGTCTGCGATTGTTTGTCCTACGTCCGCAAAAGTTTTTCTGACACCGAGGTTCACGCCTTTTTTTAATTTTTTTCCGAATACAAAAAGCGGGACATATTCCCGGGTGTGGTCGGTGTGCACGGTGTGAGTCGGGTCGCAACCGTGGTCGGCGGTAATAAAAAGAATGTCGTCATCAGCCATAGCATCAAAAAAAATCGGCAGAAAATCATCAAACTCTTTTAAGCCGTTGTAATACGCCTGAACATCGCGGCGGTGGCCCCAAAGCATATCAAAATCAACAAGATTGGTAAATATGAGTGTAGAGCGTAGAGCGTAGAGCGTAGACCTTTTTTTGCTCTCTGCTCTTATATATTCTAATGTTTTTTGCATACCATCCATATTGGATTTTGTAGTCGCAAAATTGCTGATTCCGTGACCGTTAAAAATATCTTTTATTTTTCCGATGCCGATTACCTCACCGCCGGAATTTTTAATTTTATCAAGTAAAGTTTCAGCCGCAGGGTCAATAGCATAATCGTGCCTGTTTGATGTCCGCTTAAAATTTCCGGGAGTTCCGATGAACGGTCTCGCTATTACCCTTCCTATATTATACGGAGCGACAAGCATTTTTCTGGCGAGCTCGCAAATTTGATAAAGCCGTTTTAGACCGAAAATTTTGTCGTCCTCATGGGCGGCAATCTGAAACACACTGTCGGCAGAAGTATAGACAATCGGATAACCGGTTTTGTAGTGTTCGTCGCCAAGTGCTTTTATTATTTCAGTTCCAGAAGATGCGTAATTACCGAGCGTTTTTGTGCCGATTGCCTTTTCATATTCTGCGAGCAAGTCCTTTGGAAATCCGGCGGGATAAGTCGGAAGCGGATTTTTTGTTATCAGTCCCGTCATTTCCCAGTGGCCTATCGGAGTATCTTTTCCGCTTGACGCCTCGGACATTTTGCCGTAACTTCCTATTAAGGTAGAAAGTAGAGGGTAGAGGGTAGAGGGTAGAAGATGATAAAGACCTAATTTTGCCAAATTCGTAAGATTAAAATCCTTTACCGATTTTGCAATATTACCGAGCGTGTCGGCACCGGCATCGTTATATTTTTCCGCATCCGGCAACGCTCCCACTCCAACAGAATCAAGAACGATAAGAATAATTTTCATACAAAAAGTTCCACGAGTTTCATCTTACTGACATCTACGAGTCCCCTATCGGTTAATTTTAACTCGGGAATTACAGGCAGCGCCAGAAACGAAAGCGTCATAAACGGGTCGTCTAATTTACAGCCGAGCTTTTTCGTCACAGCGACAAGTTTTTCAAGTTCTTTTACAACTACTTCAAGCGGCTTGTCTGTCATAAGCCCGGCAATCGGAAGAGGCAAATGCCCGAGAACTTTTTCACCGTCAGCAACACACAGTCCGCCGCCCATTTTTACAATTTCAACACAAGCGGTAAAAATTGACTTATCGTCAACGCCGACGCAGATTATATTGTGAGAATCATGCGACACCGATGATGCAATTGCGCCTTTTTTCAAACCGAACCCTTTCACGAAACCTTTCCCGATGTTCCCGCCTGCAAGGTGTCTTTCCACTACAACCATTTTCAATATGTCATTTTTTATATCGGAGACAGCAAGTTTGTGCGTAGCATCTATTTTTGCGGGACAAACTTTTTTCCTCGTAATTATCTGATGCGGAACAATTTCTATAACAAGAATGCTTTTTCGCGAAGGTGGGACGGGAATCTTGAAATCGTCATCGCGAAGCCACCTGACATTTATTGAACCGCGGAGCATCCCGGTAAGTTTCACCTTTTTTGCTACGAATTCACCGTTGACTGCAACCAAGTCGCCGCGGCGGAAAACCATAACGGGCTTTATGTCTTTCAGATTATTTAGTATAACAATATCTGCCTGATAGCCCGGAGCAATAGCACCGATTCTCGGCAGACGAAAATACTCGGCAGTATTAATCGTTGCCATTTTTATCGCAATAACGGGGTCAAGACCGAGGGAAATTGCATATCTTACTATAAAATCTACCGAACCCTCTTTCACCAAATCCTGAGGATGCCGGTCGTCAGTTACAAAAAAGAAGCGGGAATAATTTTTTTCATTGACAAGAGGAATTATATCTTTAAGATTTTTTTCGGAAGTTCCTTCTCTCACCATCACATACATTCCCTTTTCAAGTTTTTCTTTTGCTTCCAACATTGTTGTTGACTCGTGGTCGGATGCAATGCCGGATGTTATGTATGACGATAATGCTTTTCCCGTCAGCCCCGGGGAATGACCGTCAACCCTTTTTCCGGATGCAATTTTCATCTTATTTAATAGGTCATCGTCGGCAGATATAACGCCGGGAAAATTCATAACCTCGCCCAAACCCACGACCCATTTTTCCTTGAGGAACGGATATAAATCAAAACCGGTTAACCGGGCGCCGGCAGTCTCCATATTGGTCGCCGGTACGCAGGATGGCAGCATAAAAAAAACATTGAGCGGCTGGTTCTTTGAAGATTCCAGCATGTATTTTATACCGTCAATTCCAAGAACATTGGCAATCTCGTGCGCATCTGTGATAACGGATGTGACTCCTTTCGGGACAACCGCGCGGGCAAACTCGGAGACGGAAACCATTGACGATTCAATATGGACATGCCCGTCAATAAATCCAGGAGCAATGTATTTCCCGCTTAAATCTAAAACTTTTTTTGCCTTGTAATTTCCGAAACCGACGACAAAACCTTTATGGATAGCAACACTTTCTTTGCGAATCTCACCGGAAAAAACATTTATCAGTTTTCCGTTTTTTAACAAAAGGTCAACAACAACTTCACCTTTAGCCGCTTTGATAATTTCTCTGATATCCATAATAAAATCAATTACAAATTGAGAATTAAGAATTAAAATGTTAAAATCCATAATTCTTAATTTTCAATTTTCAATTCTTAATTGCCTCTTTTTATGTTCTTTACAAATTCCTTAATAGATGCAACCTGGGATTTAACATCAAGCCCGGCCTGTTTTAAAACCTCACCGCCGGGGCCGCTTCCGAGAAAAATTCCATTCCTGAACGGGTGAAGAGAAAAATCGCGGCCTTTTTCCGTCAGCAGATATTCGTACATAGTATCTATCGTAAATCCGGTTACCGCCATCGCATTGCGTTTCAGTTCTTCCGGTAAAATTTCTTCCTGCTTTTTTTCCGGCAGATATGAAAACAACTCCGAACTGGAAATATACAATATGTTGACATCAACTTTTTCCTTGTTAAGTTCCGATACTACCGTCGGCAGTTCTATACCTACTTCCGCACCCTGATATATAACGGTCGCTTTTGATTTTTTGGCACGGCGGACGCAATAAATACCGTCAGCCGAAGTTGAAACATCCGGAAAACCGAGTTTTTCTCTGTCAATTACGATTTCTGCCGGACGCGTGACATATGGCAATATGACGGCTGGTCTATTCTTTAACGCTGCGGCCATAAGCGGCCAAATTTCGTTAACGTCCCACGGTGTCAGCGTGATAACTTTACATTTTAATTTTCCGAAACTCTTCCAGAGAGACAGCGTCTGGGGACAGGCATGAGTCGGGCCGTCCTCGCCGGTTTTAAGCCCGGCATGCGCGTTTATCAGTATCATAGGCGACATATCTTTCCCGTGCTTCGCCTGAAAAGCTATACAAAATAATCTGGCGGCGGTAAAACCCATCGGACTCATAAATGTCGCATACGAACTCCCCACACCGATATAATGTCCGGTGGCGGAAATACCGGATATCAAACTTGAACCGCCGTCTTCACATATTCCTGTTGGAATAATCTTTGCAAACGGATTATCGCAGGAAAGAAAACCTTTTTTTTGAAAGTCATCGCACATAAGATTCAGGCTTGTTGAACCGACTAAGTCCGCCGCAAAACCGTATAGCCCGCCCTTTGTAGTTTTGTTAATATAATGTAAAGTTCTGCCGAGGGACTCACGCAATGTTACTGAACTGCCTGGTTTATTATGAACAACTTCCGGCGGATTTTTTATATCTAATTTTTCCGGTTTTTCAAACAAAACGGATAAATCCGCGTGTTCTTTTTTCGGTTTACGGGCGGCGGCATTTAATCTGTCACGCGACGACATCAAACCGTTAAAACAGAAATCAAGCAGTTTTCCGTCGGTACGCAACGCTTCCTCAATGATAAGCAGATTTTTGTAAAGATATTCTTCTCTGGTTTCGGCAGTGACCGGAGCAGGAGTTTTGACTCGCCCCGTTAGATGTTTATTATCTAACGGGGTAAATTTCACATTAAAGGTCGTTTCAAAAATTTTCTGTGCGTTAAAATACTCGTCGGAATCCATCTTATATCCGGCTCCGTGCGATTTTCTGCCTTCCCAGTAACCTTCGCCTTTTATAGTGCGATACACAAGCATATTAGGAGCATTTTTTTGCGAGACAAAATTATCAAAAGCAAAATCCTGCGCAACCTTGATATAATTATTGTCGGAACCGTTTTCTATATATGCTACATTATGTCCGTGCAAAAGTCCGAGTTCATATGGTTTCCAATTAACATACTGACCGGTGCATTTCTCGTCGGTACAAACATTATCGGCATCAATACTTGCGTTATTCCAATCAACATGAACTATCAGATTATGCAAAGAAACCGCCCAGAAATGAGCAAGGTTCTCGTGAACACGGCCGGGGGTCATACCTCCTTCACCTTCAATAATATTTATTACCGGCGGAGAATCAAAATATTCTTTCTTCGCAAAAGCATAACCGCCGAGCGCCCCAAAACCCACTCCTGATGCGCCGGTTGAAACAACAACACCCGGCGTTTCGGGAGTCGGATGACCGTCTAAACGTTTAGAGTTAAATTTTTTCATCAAAGGCGTTACAGTCGCAGGATTTTTTCTGAAACCGAGCAGGTCCTCAAACCGCATTTTATGTTTTATTGAATTGTAAAGTTTTTCGTCTTTAAGTTTTACTATTTCAAACAACAACCCAAGATACGAATATAAGCCGAGCGCCTTGTGTCCTGCAGCCATTCCTATAATATCCGAATCGGAACGGTTCAAATCCGTAATATCCATTTTTGTGTTTTTGTTGAAGAGGAGATTCAAAATAATTTTGCCGGCAGAAATAGAGCCGCCGGGATGACCCGACTGTACAAAATTAAACAGGGTAATTACAATAGCACGGTACGCTATAAACAACCGCTCCATCATCCGGTTGTCCTGTTCAGTATACAATTCTTTCTCATTAACCAAAACAGACGACCTAACCAACTTTTTGTTTTCTTGCATTTTCAACCTCCAATTTCACTTCGCTCATTACAGTTTCTTTACCGCATCATCAATTTTTTTCAGCGCCTTTTTGATATTCTCAACGGAGTTGGCATATGAAAACCGCAGGTATCCTTTGCCGTAAGCACCGAAAGATGTGCCGGATAATCCCGCTACGCCGCCCTCATTTAAGAGATAATCGGCAAGTTCCTTTGATGATTTTTTTGTTTTAGTTATATTCGGGAAAACATAAAAAGCACCGTGCGGTTTTTTGCATGAAAATCCGGGAATTTCGTTTAAGCCGGAAACTATAACATCCCTTCTTTTTTTGAACTCCGCAACCATTTTTTTGACATCGTCTTGTGGACCTGTCAACGCTTCAATGCAGGCCATCTGCGTGAAAGATGCAGTGCAGGAATTAGAATTTGTTTGAAGCCGCGCAATATGCTGAGCAAGTTCCCTGTTCATCACACCGTAGCCGGCACGCCAGCCGGTCATCGCAAAAGTTTTTGAAAACCCGTCCAACAGAACTGTCTGGTTTTTTATTCCGGGAATTGATGCGATTGAGTGATGTTCTCCCTCGTAAATTATTTCGGAATAAACCTCATCCGATAGAATAAGTATGTCATCGTCGCCGCCGATAATTTCGGCGATACCTTTCAGCGTTTGGGCGTCAACAACTCCGCCGGTCGGATTTTGAGGCGAATTAAGTATCACCATTTTCGTTAAGGGTGTGACCAGTTTTTTGAAATCGTCAACAGTAAAAGAAAAATCGTTTTCCTCTCTCAACGGAAGCAATACCGGTTTGGCGCCGACGAAATTAACCATTGACTCATAAATCGGAAATCCGGGCGAAGGAAGTATCACCTCATCTCCGGGACGCAGCCATGTTAAAATTGTGAAAAATATTATCGGCTTGGCGCCGGGAGTTACAACCACCTCGTCGGGGTCAACCTTCATATTTCTCGTTTTGGAAATATACTCGGCGATAGTTTTCCTTAACTCCGGAAGTCCCGCTGAAGGACCGTAATGGGTGTAGCCGGCATCAATTGCTTTTTTTGCCGCTTCCCTGATGTTTTTAGGAGTATCAAAATCCGGCTCGCCGATTTCAAGATGAACAACCTCTTTTCCTTTTGCCTCCAGAGCCCGTGCTTTTGCCAAAACCTCAAACGCCGTCTCCGTGCCCAGCCGCGACATCCTGATTGCTGTTCTCATTTTCAACCTCCGATTTCTACAAGTTTTTCTATGCTTTTCAGTAAATTATCCGGTTCAAACGGTTTTACTATGTAGCCGTCGCTTCCCGCCATAAGTCCCCGCATAACTTCTACATCCTGACTTAACGCCGACAAAAATAAAATAGGAATTTTTGCCGTCTTTTCATCGGCTCTTAATTTTTTGCAGACATCAATGCCGTCCATATTTGGCATCATCACATCCAAAAGAATCAAATCAGGCATAATTTCCTGCGCTTTTTTAATCCCGTCAACGCCGTTAGATGCTACCGTAACTTCATACTTGTGCTTGGTCAGAAAAAAATCCAATAACTGCAAAGTTGTATTGTCATCGTCTATCGCTAATATTTTTGACACGGTCCCTCCATTTTTTGCCACAGAGATGCAGACCTACGGCACAGAGTTTAATTTTAGTTTCTTTTCTAATTTTTCTCTGTGAACGGCGCCTGTCCCGCTTGCGGGATGTCTCCGGTGCTTAATCTCTTTTTTTTTATTTTAGGAAGTAAAAATGAAAACGTTGAGCCGGAACCCGGCGTTGAATCAAGCCAGATATTTCCGCCGTGCAATTCAACAATTGTTCTTACTATAAAAAGCCCCAAACCTGTTCCGCCGACAATACGAGTGTGCGTTGAATCAACCTGGTAAAACTTGTCAAATATCTTTTTATGCTCTTCTTTAGAAATTCCTATACCGTTATCTGTAATGGAAGAACAAATAAAATCACCTTTCTCTTTCACGGTAATCGTGATTTGTCCTCCGAGGTCGGTAAATTTCACGGCATTTGCAATAAGATTGTTGTAGACCTGCATCAACCGCGAATGGTCGCCGTTAATTTTAGGAAGTTCTTTATCAATTTCCATCTGAAATTCTATATCTTTGTTTTTAATCTGATTGATGTTTGTTTCAACCGATTTTCGTATGACATCAGCCAAATCAAGTTGTTCCGGTTTAAGTGTTATAAGTCCGCTTTCAATTTTTGACAAATCCAAAAGGTCTCCGATGAGATGGTTCAGGTGATTGCTTGACTGGTCCACTATGCTTAAAAATTTTTTTTGCTGTTCATTAATTTTTCCCGCCTCTTCGTTCAAGACAACATGAACAAAACCTTTTATGGCGGTAAGGGGGGTTCTCAATTCGTGCGAAACCATAGACACAAAATCATTTTTAACTGAATTTAGCCGCTCCAGCTCTGCATTTACTTTTTTAAGATGATTGTGAATCCTGGCATTTTCAACGATAGCAGCCGTCTGCCCCGCCATAAGTTCTGCGAGCCGTATTTTGTCGTCATTGAAAAAATTCTGAGATTTGGAGCAAAAACAGAAAAGCCCTATATTTTTTCCCTCCACTTTTAACGGAACAAAAAGATGCGACTTAATGCCGGATGTTTCCTGCAATTTATTATATGCTTCATTTTGAAATTCCAGCGCATTTGCTGTTTGTACTTTTCCTGCGGCGAATATTTTGGTGATGAGCGCTTCCGATTTTACGGGGATTTTCATAATATCTTTTCCGGCGTACTCCGGCGGGAACAGCGGCGTAAGATTTTCTCCCTCATCATCCACAAGCCAGAATATCGCATAATCCGACTCCAATGCCCTTATGGTCTTATCGGCAAGAACTTCAATTATTTCATCCAATTGCGGTTCCGTCTTTATTGTATTTGATATGTCCCTCAATGTCAAAAGGTCGTTCACCCTTTGCGCAAGTTGTTCGTAAATTTTCGCGCGGTCTATTAGCCCCGCTATTTGTGATGCAACCACCGATAAAAATCTCAAATCATCGTGAGAGAATTTTCCCGTTACTTTGTTGCCCAAAACAAAAAGTCCGATAGGTTTCTTTTCCACCAGGGGAAGTGCTATCATTGATGTCGCACCGTAATCTTTATATAACCTCTGAATATCCGGCGACGATTCCATAAATAATTCGTTGGAAATAAATGTTGAGACATTTTTGAATGATTTTGCCAGTATGGATGGAGTTTCGTCTGATAATGCCAATTCAAAACCCTTGAAATCGCCGACGCCGACCAGCGTATCATTTTGTTCGTCGTAAATCATAAATCCGGCAATTGAAACACTGGTAACAAACTTAATTTTGTCAATTACCGTTGCGAACATTTCGTCTATGTTAAACTTGCCGGTAGCGGAAAAGATTATGTCGTTGAGCGCTTTCATTTCCTTTACTTTTGATATCAGGCGGAGATTCGTATTGGTTAATTCTTCCGTTGTCGACTCTACTTCTAATTCAAGCCGCCTGTTAAATTCCTGCATCTCTTGATACATTTTTGAGTTTCCTACTGCAACCGCAAGATAGTCGGCGAGCGTGATGAGCGTTTTGACAAGATTGGTATCAAAAAATCTTTTGGTTCTTGAATTGACATTAAAAACGCCTATCGCCTTATCGTTAACTATAATAGGAATGTGCACGTATGACATTATGCCTTCTTTTTCCTCAATTTTAAAAGTTTCGGGATTTTTTTCTTTCGTGGCATCGTTTATTATTATCGTCTCTTTTGATGAAAATGCCCTGCCCACAAAACCCTCGCCGGGCCGGAGATGAATGTTTCTTACAAAATCATCGGTTAACCCGCGGGACGCCTTAATCCGCAAAAGTCCGTCATCATCCAAAAACACTATGCTTGTTGAAGGCAGCATCATTTTCTGATGAACTAAATCCAAAAGCATATTCACAACATCGTCAATCTCTATACGCGAAGTAATCGTTTTTGATGCGGCGAATAAAATGTTCAGTGATTCCTGCGAAACCATTTGACGGTTGAAAAGCAGATTAAGTTCTTCGCCGAGTCTTCCCGCTTTACCTAAGATGTCTTTCTTTATTGAATAATCACCGTTTACTGCCGAAGATACCATTTTTTCAATAAAAACAACCGGTCTAAAAATAAACATATATCCGAAGATAATAATTACTACAAAAAATAAATAGTAGATAATGGGATTAACCGCGGTAAATTTTGCAAATATCAAAAATACGGCAACAACCGTGATAAAAAATATTAATCTAAAATTGAATCCTTTTTTCATTTGTTGTTTTTAACCGCAGATAAACCCCCGATAGAATCATTCGGGGGCAGGCTCCGATTTACACAGATAATTCTTAATTCTGACTTTTATCTGCGTTCATCTGTGCCCATCTGTGGTTGCTTTTGTTATTTTTCCGTTGTATTTTTTATAAGCGTTATATCCAGCGCGATATTTAAGTATTTATACTGCTTCGCCAAATCGGCAAACGGAACTATTTCCGCCGAGATATTATGGGCATCACATGTCTCGGTAAGCATATTGGTAAAATCATCCTCGGCAATAAATCCAGGCGGAGGACCAAGCAGAACCATAATAGACACATTATTTGTTTTGCAAAGTTGCGCAAAAAAAGAATAATTTATTTTTTTATCAAAATCATAACTTTTCTCAAAAACGCCGACGGGACGGAATTTTAATTTATGTTTTTTTATTACTTCCCTGAACTGCTCTTTCATTTTTTCAAAATCTTTTTCATGTTTTTCGGGATAAAAATAAGCGACCTCTACCGGTTTAAGCAAATCATATTCGTCCTTAACGACAGGTTTTGACGAAACAGATTGAGGCGGAGCGGGAGGAATTGTTTTTATTGCCTCCGACGACGGCACAACCGGTTCGGGTTTTACCGGCTGCACCGGAATAGCAGATTTTGACGGCGGAGACGATTCCAATGCTTCCAGTTCCGTTTCGGGAAGAAGTTCGCCTATAAATTCTTTTACCAACTCCATATTCATCGGAAGATTGGTCATCGCAGAATATGCTTTAATTCTTTTTAAGAAACCTTCAAGTTCTCTAATGTTTGATTTCAACTTACTGGCAATATAAATAAGAATTTTATCGTCCACTTCAATTTGCTCGTTCTGAGCTTTTTTCTTAAGAATCGCGACACGCGTTTCCAAATCCGGCGGTTTTATATCGGCAATAAGACCCCACTCAAACCGGGATGTCAGGCGGGCTTCTATGCTTGATAGTTTTTTCGGCGGTTTATCGCTTGTCATAACTATCTGCTTCTGATTTTCGTGCAGTATGTTGAAAGTATGGAAAAATTCCTCCTGGGTGGATTCCGCCTCCGATAAAAACTGAATATCATCTACAAGAAGTAAATCCAATGACCTGTAATGTTCTCTGAATTCCAGAAGTGTGCCGTTTCTTACCGCCTCAATAACTTCGGCAGTAAATTTTTCGGTTGTGATATAAAGCACTTTTGCCGACGGATTTCTGTCTTTTATTGTGTTTCCTATTGACTGCATTATATGGGTTTTTCCCAAACCGACGCCGCCGTAAATGAAAAGCGGGTTATACGTTTTGCCGGGATTTTGAGAAACGGCCCAGGCGGCGGCATGAACAAAACGGTTGTTTGAACCGACGATGAACTCGTCGAAAATATATCTTATATTCAGTTTCGGTTTCCAGAAATTATCCGTTTTTTCTACGGGACTCCTCCCAATGGGACTTCCTGCGGTCGCTGCGGGCGGCGCGGGTGATTCAGATATCTGTTTTTTTTCCGTAGGGGGAACGGCAGGTTTTTCTTCATTAATCTTTGACGGTTGATTTTGAACTGTCTGAATCTCTTCGGCCGGAATAATCGGCGGGGGGGATGCTGGCAGGGTTGTTCCAGCCACCTTTTCCAAAATTTCCTCAAGGTCACTTCCGGTGCCGGCGATATCAACCTTTCCTACGGAACATTTTTCTCTGAGAAATTTTTCCGCTTCCGATTTTTTTACATCCGAAAGATTATAAATATAAATGGCAAAATTGTATTCCTGGGAAAGCGGCGTGAAAGGTTTCCCGGCGTCGCTGCCTGCAAGTTTAACAATCTCGGCAAGGTCACTATCAGAACAGGATATTAAAAGTTTATATCTGTTTTTATCGCGGTCGCATGGTGACGGCATCAAATCCCATTTTTTAATCATAATTTTATTTTTTCCCGCTTTCCGACAAAATAATACTTGTCGCTATGTTAAAATAAAGCGATTTTTTATTCACATCCGTTGTGTTTATGTGCTCGGTAAAAATACCGGCGGAATTCAGTGCTTCGTGCAAAACCTCGGCAAGTTTTGACTCCCCCGCTATAATTACCGAAGACACATTTTTCTCTTCGCACAACGCAATCGCATCATTTATATCATCCTTTGAAAAAACCAAAAACCCTTTTGCGAATATGACCTTAATTTTATATTTTAGTTTTTTGCCGGCAACGCTCTTTAAAAGATTGTCCTCAATAATTTTTGAGAATTCCTCCTGCCCGCTGCGAAAAATTAGTCCGACTAATATTGTCTTTTGTTCAGACGGTAAATCCTTTTTTATTTCCGCTTCTATATTTGTTGAAGACGGTGTAACACCTGTTTCCTTCTTTATCTCTATAGCTTCTAACTTTTCCGGTTCAAAAACATCAAAATCAATAATTGCAGAAATTTCTTTTGCTATTTTTAGCTCCTCGCTAGTCGGTTGTTTTTTCGAGGAGCGCGGAGGAAAAACGGAAGCCCTCGGTTCAGAGTGGGCAGATAACCCTGTATGACCCTGCGAAAAAAAACTGTCCGGTTTTTCACAGGCGGGGGATATTTTAGATTTTCCCGAACTGCCCTGGTCCTCTGATGCTTGAACGACCGGCGATACATCCCGACTTGAGGTCGGGACTTTTATTTCTCCCGTTATCGGAGGCGGCGACACTGAAACCGAGGCGGACTGTAATTCCTTGATTTTATTTTCAAACTCTTCAACTCCTTTCGGAGACATCTTGTAGATATAAAATGAAAAACTGAACTCAGCAGATTTTGATTTCCACGGTAAACCACAGCGTTTCCCGTAAAAATCCATGATTTTTTTTAAGTCGACATAATCGCACTTGATGTTAACTTTGTATCTGTCCGGATATTTTTCCGACGGATAAGGAATTATTTCCCATTTTATTATCATTATTATTCGCTTCGCGAATACACAGAACTGACTCGGAACTTGTACGTGTTTGTTCCGCGTTTTTATCGCAACTTTTTCTTTATAAGAAGCAATTCAATCGCCATATCCACAAATAAAAATTTTTTATCAAGTTGGCCCTGCTGGGCAACCATATACAAAATTTCGTTTCTCCTGCAGGCGGTATCTATAAAAAGCCGTATATCATCAATACCGTCGGGGATAACGGCTAAAATAATGTCCGCTTTTTTTAATTTTGCGGCGGAGATAATTAAATTAAAATCATTTGGTCCGGTAGTGTTATATCCGGTTTCTGACACTTTTTCAAGATAAATCGGAATTTTCATTGATTTTTCGGTTACGGTCTTCAACTGTCCGATAAATTTCTCAAGCGTCTCCGGAAATGGCAACGGATATAAATAGCCGACTTTTATTGACTCAGCGGTTAAAGCGACCGAAGCGACAGCATCAACCGATACTTCTTTTTTCACAGGATAAGACGATACCGATGAAGATTCGGGTTCGCTGAAGCGTTCAATCTCAATTTTCAAATCTTTCGGTGTTTCCTGTTTTGTTTCTACGGATACGGAAAGCGGTAAAATTTCAGTTTTTGTTTCAGGCGCTAAAATTGGTACTTCAGGACTGATAACAGCAGGCATGACAATCGCAGCATCTTGCGGCTTTTCCTCTTTTTTGATAGCAGAAATATTTCCAGCAGATATTACATCGGCTGTCACCGCAGCGTTTTTTTCCTCCGATTTTTTTTCGGAAAATTTTTCTATACTTTCTATTTTTGCCGGAAGTTCTTCTTCTATATGTCTTTGCTCGGATTTTGTTAAAGTAGAAAAAATATTGTTGAGCTCCGAAATAACCTCTTTAATTTCTTCCTCTTTTTTCAGTTCCTGTTCGCTATCCGTTTCACCTAAAAAAAATTTGTAAATGTTTTTTCTATCGTCACGGGTGGAATTATCAACATAAAGTCCCCAAGAGTATTTGTCGTTTTTCAATTCAAACGGCTCAGAGCAAATTTTTGGAAATTTTTTTGCGACATCGTCGGCAACGGGCCGGTCGGACACCATAACAATATACCTATTCTGATGACCTTCGTCAAATTCCGGAAGTATAGTCCAATTATTATCAGCCATTTTTTCACCTACTTCTATTGTGGAGCGAAGCAAGAAATTTCTGAAGAGCCTCAATTTGCGACTTATTCTTTCCAAGAGCAAATTGCAGAACGAGTTCTAACGAGTGTCTCAAAGAAATTTGCTTGCGAGCGACTATTTTTCATCCCTGTCAATCCCTTTTATCTTCAGCATTAAATCATCGGGATTGGTCGCATTTTCAAGAGCATCTTCAAGCGTAATTTTTTTATCCTTGTAAAGTTTAATTATATCATTGTCAAATGTCCTCATACCGTAATACTCGCCCTGCTCCATCAGTTTGTAAATTTCGGACGATTTACCTTCGGAGATATTTTTTCTTATAAGTGAAGTTCCTATAAGAATTTCTGTGGCAGGAATGCGAACATCCCCTTTGATGGTAGGGATAAGCCGCTGGGCTATGATGCCTTTTACTACATTTGACAGGGCAATCCTTACCTGATGCTGCTGGTGCGGCGGATAGGCGTCAACTATTCTGTCCATCGTCTGAACGGTATCCATAGTATGAATCGTTGACAAAACAAGATGTCCTGTTTCGGCGGCGGTAAGACCTGCTGATATCGCCTCAAAATCCCGCATTTCACCGATACAAACAACATCCGGGTCCTGTCTCAATACATATTTCAATCCACGCCCGAATGACTTCGTATCAGCGCCGACTTCTCTCTGAGAAATAAATGATTTTTTGTCTTTGTGAAAATATTCTATGGGGTCTTCAATGGTTACAATTTTATAGGCAAAACTTTCGTTTATGTAATCTAATACCGCATTCATAGTAGTGGTTTTTCCGGCGCCGGTTATACCTGCGAATAGAATAAGACCTCTGGGTTCTTCCGCGAGTTTTTTTAATATGTTAGCGGGAAGATTCAGTTCTTCAAATGTTTTTACTTTTAACGGAATTACTCTAAGCGTAAGTGCAACCGTCCCGCGCTGACGGTAGATATTAACCCTGAATCTTGAAATGCCCTCAACACCGTAAGACATATCAAGTTCGTCTTCGGCATCAAATATCTCTTTCTGCTCTTTATTTAAAAGTCCGAATGCAATTTCCTCTATATGCTTGGAAGTAAAACTTTCAAAACCGGTGGACACAAGTTTTCCGTTAATTCTTATTGAAGGCGGACTGCCGACCTTAAAATGTATGTCCGAAATACCTTTTTTCAGCATTGTTTGCAAAAGTTCAGGAACATTCATAATAACTCCTCAAGAAATTTTCATAGCCACGAATTAACACGAATACACACGAATTAGTCCAAATTCTTTATCTTAAATCTTTCGTGTTCATTAGTGTTCATTAGTGGTTAATTTATAACTTTTTACTATGTTAAAAATTACTCCCTTACTATCTTAATTCCTTTTTCCTGAATAATTTCAAGAGCAAGCGGGCCAATAATAGTATCCTTAGAAATTCTTAATGTTTTCGCTCCCGCAATAATTATTTTTCTTACTTCAAACTCCGTAATAAGATTTTTTTTTGTTGTAAGAGTAGAATGCGATTTTATCCACTTATCTTTTGTGAAAAAACCGCTTTTGTACAACGCAACGCTTCCGCCTGACATTTTATCAGCCATTTCGTCCGCTATCACATCAATAATTTCTTTCTCGGTAATCATCTTAACAACAATCCAAACGGATAAAAGCACGGATGCAAACGGACTTCAATCTGTCTGAATCCGTTTTCTATCTGTCTTCATCTGTTTTATTAAAAATTAGATTCTATTTTTTTGAGAACTTTTTCCAACTGCTCGTCCGGTCTCGGAATTACATGAATTGCCACAAGTTCACCGACTTTCTGAGCGGCGGCGGCGCCCGCTTCAACTGCGGCACGGACTGCTCCGACTTCTCCTCTGACCATTGTTGTAACAAGTCCAGTGCCGATTTTTTCAAACCCGACAAGACGAACCTTCGCTGCCTTAACCATCGCATCCGATGCCTCAATCATACCGATAAGTCCCCGCGTCTCAATCATCCCCAATGCATCTTTTACTTCTGCCATCTGAACCTCCCATAAAGTCAGTGAGTAGATAGTAGCAAGTAGCAAGTAGTCAAATCAAAAACCACTTCCCACTTCCTACTTCCCACTTCCTACTTCCCACTTCCTGTTTTTAATATTTTCCTTTACCTGCATCCTGTCCTAAAACAATTGCAACAGACGCCGATGCGCCGACTCTCGTAGCACCCGCCTCAACCATTTTTCTTGCGTCATCCTGAGTTCTAATTCCGCCGGACGCCTTGATACCCATCAAAGGTCCTACCGTTGCACGCATAAGTTGAATGTCCTCAACAGTCGCACCCGAAGGGCCGAACCCGGTTGATGTTTTTACAAAATCCGCACCGGCATCTTTTGACAACTGACATGCTTTTATTTTTTCTTCGGATGTTAGATAAGATGTTTCAAGAATTACCTTCAAAACTTTCCCGCGGGTCGCCTCACGGACCGCTTTTATGTCATCTAACACAAGTTGATAATTCCCGCTTTTTAACGCACCCACATTTATAACCATATCTATTTCGTCCGCACCGTTGGCAATCGCATCGCGTGCCTCAATAGATTTCACAGTCGGAGTCGTAGCACCGAGAGGAAAACCTATAACAGTGCAAACTTTAACGGATGAGCCGGCAAGAAGTTTGCTTGCCAGAGAAACATATCCGGGATTTATACAAACTGACGCAAAACCATATTTTCTTGCCTCCTCGCAGAGTTTTCCGACTTCTTCCTGCGTGGCATTTGCTTTCAATAATGTATGGTCAATCATCGGCGCCAACTGTTCGCCGATGTTTTTTGTATCCTTCGCCGAAATTCTATCCGCACCGGCGGCAACGATTGTCTGCACAGAACCCGACTTTTTTTCCACACATTTCCCGCATTCCTCACATTCTATCTCCGGTTTTGTGAATGCAGGACACTCGTCGCCGGTAATCGTTTTGACTTTGAAAGATGATTTACTTGTTTCCAAAGATGGCCCGCCGATTTTAAATTTGTTGTCAAATGTTTTTCCCGCAGAAGACATCGTAATTTTTATTTCACGATTGGACGCATTGGCGGAGGACGGCGAACCCAATACTTCACCTGCCAGTTCATTCGCCGATATAACTTTAACCCCATAACTTTTAATCTGCGTGATATATTCCTCAACTTTTCTGTAAAGCGGACTGTTTGACGGCGGCGGGGTGTAGCAGGAACACCAGATTGAATCACGCACTGCGATAATCGGTATTCCTCTTTCAAGACAGCCGACGATTATGTTGGAGTTAAGAGAATCCGGGACAAGCCCCGCAATTTTTGTAAGACCGTTAAGGGTAAGAACCGGAATAATTAACATATCAGGCCATGAAGAAATCACCGTCGGATTTTGATTGCCGTCATCTTTGATTATTTCCGCTTTTATACCGGAGAGTTTTTCAAGTCCGATGATTTTTTCCGCGCTTTTCGTTAAAAGAATTTTCGTCTCATAATTTTCGGAGATTTTTTTGACGGCGGAAATTACATCGGTCAGATTTCTGTCACCGCCCATAAAAATCGCAAGGATTTTTTGCCTGCCGGCAAGCGCATCCGCTTTTTTAGAATACTTAGCCACAACCTCTTTCGTGATTTTTTCAACCATGTTTTTGTCCATATTTATCCTCACAATTTTTAATTTTTAATTGCCGTTATTAGTCCCACCAGTAATGAACTGTGTATGTAATAATATTTTCAGAGTCCTTCGGCACTTTTAATTTATATTCAATCGTCCGCGCATCTTTTTTCTCATAGTCCTGTGATTTCTGCGCAATCTTCCAGTTAGACCACCTGTAAAGTTTTTCAACGACACGAACCTCTATCGGTTCTTCTTTATGATTTCTTACTGTAATTTTGAATGATTCATCGGCAAAGTCATCTCCGTTTTTGAAGTCCGTCTGAACTCTTTCGCCGACGATATCAAATGCATCGCCAAGATAAATTCTTACATTTTCATCTTTCGGCGTATGCTCAATAAAATCCTCGCCGATAAATTCTAATGACTTGTCGGAGTCCTCTTTATAAACACGCATTTTGCCTTTCGGGAGCGGAATGCCCAGATTGTTTTCTTTTGAATTTTTGAAATCAAGCATTACATAGACCTTTTTATTTGATTGAACTCCGTAATTTCTGTCCGCACGCGACCATTGATTATAACCGTAAAATTTCTGTGCCGCACCGTCATAAATATAAAGTTTTTTTACCGGGACATTTGTCCCGGAAACAAATTCTATCTGTTTTGTTTCGTTATCCCGAACATTTGTTCGGCGTTGTAAAGTATAAAGATGATATTCAAAAAATGCTTTTTCCTCAAATTGCGGTTGAGGAGCACGCATCTCTTTTGTTACATACATCATGTCATTTCTCATAACGCCGGGCGGGGACGCACGGTGAATATCGCCCGCAATAAGTTTCAACTTTGCATCTTTATATGTTGCTCCGGATTTATTATCAATAGTAACCCAACCGGTTAAATCCAGATTCTTATCATCTTTATCGGAAACAATCACATAATCCGCATTCCAATTTATTCCGTTTGTCAGATAATCAACTTCTATTTTATGCTCACCGGAAACCTCGTTTTCCAAAAACCAAGAGAGCGTCGGTTTTAATATAAGCCCTTCCGGTAATTTAGAAAGCGAAATCTCGCCCGACGGATTAATAAGAACTTTATCGCCGGATTTTACGGTAAGCCCACCCGAAGTTGATAAAAGCGTTCCTTTTATTATTTCCTTTTTCTCGCCGTCTTTTCCGAATCGTCTTTCAAGTTCAATCTCTTTTCCGATATATTTTTGAAGAAGTTTTTCACGCGAAATTAAATCATACTCAAAATTCTGCTCCAAAACCGAACATTTGTTCGGATACGACAGTGACTTAAAATGCACGCTCGTCGGGTCAATTTGTGCGGCAACATCCGTGAACTCAATTTTCTGAACACCCTTATCAATTTTTATCTCCCGCCGGTCTTTCACCAGCCCAAGATTCTGATTATAGACGGTCAAGTCAACTTCCTGGGAAATCAACGCCGAACTGATAAACAAAAATAATACAATAAAACTTTTTTTTAATGCCATTTTTTGGTTTGACCTTTGGCGAATACCGTGTCAACAATCCCGCAGATGACGGTGCGCACGGGCGCTTTTTTGTCGTTTAATATCTGGCGAGCGGAGTTGCCTTCGTCCATAATCAAAACGGTATTGCCGACACCAGCGTCAATGTATTTATCCACCGCAAGCATAACATCTTCGTCTAAAAATTTTCCGGAAATGCCGTCAATTCTTCTAACCAGAAGAAGTTTTGTACCTTCAAGATTTTTATGTTTTCTGGTCGCCCAGACATTTCCGACAACTTTTGCTATGAACATAAATTAACTCCGTCAATTATTCCTACTATTGCCGCATCAATAGGCGGAGTATCCGCCAGAGATGTCCCGCCGCAGGCAACTGCAGCCTCACGGGCAGCGACATAAAAAACAAACTCGTCGGAACCGCTCCCTACGACATCAACCGCAACAAGCGGTTCGCCTTTCGGCTTCTTATCCCAACTCATCGGCTGAACCAAAAGGAGTTTTTTCCCTTTCAACGATTCGTATTTTTGAGTTGCAACAACCCTTCCTATAATTTTTCCCGCAAACATTATTGAAGTTCCTTCCAATACTTTTTAAGCGATTTCTTAAACGACGAGGTGATAAGTCCTACCGCCGTATTTATATCCAGCGCCTCGTAAGAATTTGAATCGCTCCAAACGACCTCGCCTGTTGCCGTATCCGTCATTTTTGCCGAAACCGAAACGGATGCAGAAACACTGAAAACATTCGCATCTTCTAATCCGAAAGCAGAACCCGCAGGAAGAACAGTTGTTCCGCTTATCGGATACACCCTGTCGGAAATTACAATATCGCCTTTTTCCTTAAATATCAGAAGTTTGTTTGACGGATTAAACTCAACGACATTTCCCGAAATAACCGCATCCACGCCGAGTGATTTTATATCAACCGTTTCTATGTTACTTTTATCTATAACGATGACGCCGGAAGCAAGGAACTCTCTTATGAATTCATTGCTTACCGCTTCTCCTCCGTTACCTGAAAATTTTAACACCGCAACTTTTTTTACGCCGGAAAAATTAAAGCCATTTTTGACAGCCGTTTTTGTTGCGGCACAACCGGAAAAGAAACAATTAAAAATGTAAAATGTAAAATTAAAAATGATAAATAAAAATCCAAAACTTTTAACTTTTAACCTTTGACCTTTAACCTGCCTCACTTCTCACCTCCCAAAAACAGGAGGTGCCTTTTTGCTATTTCTTTGAAATCCGGGTTTTTAGCAAGTTTATTCCAATAGTTGACGGCATTTTCTTTCTCGCCCTTTTTTTCGTAAAGAAGTGCGAGCGTATACTGAACTCCGTTCAATTCCGGGCTCAGTTTTTCGGCGGATTTCAGATGGGTTTCGGCTTCCCATAAACTGTTTTTTTGCAGAAACATCATCCCGAGCGATATATCGGGCAACGGCGATTTTTCATCCAACTTTTTTGCTTCAAACAATACTTTAACCGCCTCATCATACTTTTTTTCTTTTATAAGTTTATTGCCTTCCGCAACAAGTTGATTTACATCTTGGGAAAACAGAAAGTGAGAAAGTGGAAAAATGAGAAAGTGAGAAATTAAAACTAAACGCCAAATCCTTTTCTTCATAAACTCTCCTCCTCAATTTTTTTTATTTTTTGAATTCTCATTAAATGACGACCGCCTTCAAACTTTGCCGCAAGGAATTTTTTAACCGCTTTCTTTACGGTTGCAAGCGGGAAATCTTCTGAAAAACAGATTATGTTGGCGTTATTATGCCTTACGGAAAATTCTGCCGCTTTTGTTGAATAACCCAAGGCAGCGCGGATACCTTTTACTTTATTCGCAGCAATGCATATACCGTTGCCGGAACCGCAGATTAAAATTCCTCTCTCAAATTTTTTTGATGCTACTGTTTTTGCGACTTTATAAGCGAAATCAGGATAATCGCAGGACTCTTCTGAAAAAGTCCCGAAATCTTTAATAGTATTATTTTTTGAGAGATATTTTATCAGTTCTGTTTTATGTCTAAATCCCCGATGGTCACTGCCGATTGCAATTTTCATTTTGAATATTTCTTTTCTATTTCAGCGACTTTATCCAGACGCCGCTGATGTCTTCCTCCGGCATATTTCGTTTCAAGCCAAACCTTCACAATTTCCTGGCATTCCAAATCGCCGACCATTCTCGCACCGAGACACAAAATATTCGCGTCATCATGTTCGGACGCAAACTTTCCGGTAAGTTCGTTATAGGCGCAGACGGCACGGATACCCGGCACTTTGTTTGCAGCGAGCGGCATTGCACCGCCGGTTCCGTCTATCAAAATACCCTTCTCATAGTCCTTTTTCACAATCGCTTCCGCTACAAGGAACGCTATATCAGGCCAGTCAACGGCTTCCTCAGAATAACAACCGAAATCAAAAACGGTATGCCCCAACCCCTGCAAAAACTTTTTCAGGTTTTCTTTCAACTTAAATCCCGAATGGTCAGAACCGATAATGATGTTCATTTTTCAGGTCTTCCTTCTTACAAATATTTTTTAGAAACTGTATTTTGCCTGCGCTTTCCAAGAACTTACATCTAAAATATCGCCTGAAGTTGTAAAATCTGCCGTCAAATCATCAAGCGGTTTAAGACCAAATCCAAAGCGATAGTTTGTACTTTGCGTAAAAGAACCATTGTCATGTACATAGGCACTTTCAAAAGAAGTAATTCTATCTTTAGTAAAATTTATATTATAAGTTATTCCAAATCTTAAAGTTATTATATTAGAGATAAGGTATTCCGAACCTAAAGGTGCTGAAATACCGATCACACCATTTTGGGTTCTCTCAATTTTTTCATTACCGATATTTGCGTTTTCAGTTTCAACAAATTTATAATCAGCATTTAAACGACCGGCAAAAGCAAAAAACAATTTTTTATCTAGAAAACTGATACTTTTACCAACTCCGGTATATAAACTTGAATCAAAACCTTCGCTGACAGTGGTAGAAGAATAAATAACATTTGTTCCTAATATCAAATATTTATCAGTTTTCAGTTTTATTGGTTTATATGTATATCCGACTATAAAACCCGTCTGATTATTGTTTTTTTTATTCCGATTGTGATATTCAATACCATTTCCGATACTTCCTACCCTATTCATAGTTTTTTCAAATATCTTTCTATCCGATGAATAATAATAATCTTGATAGATCTCTTTAGTTATTTTCGCATTCGGTATAGAAATATCCGAACTGAATATAAATTCCTTGATTTTATTTTCTTTCTGCAAATAAAAACCCGCCCTTAAATTAGCACTAAAATCTTTTGATATACTTTCTCTGTTAAAAGACTCGGACTGCGAGGGAGTATATTTACTAATATTTCCAGTATAAGAATTTTGAATACCAACACCAAAAGGAATTTTTTTTATGCCAAAACTCTTCATAAGGAGAGCATCTATCTGCCAGTTCCATGTTTCCTGCAGCCAATCATAATACAAATTTTTAGTAAAAATACCTTTTCCTTCAGCAACACAACCGAAACTATTTGTTAGATAACCAATTGAAAGCGGAGTAGTCGATTTTACATATACATGATTTTTATCAAGCGTACTTAGCCGGGCGGGATTAGCTAAAATATCAGTATATTCGTCATCAATAATTCCCTGAAAATCACTGCCGAGTGTTTGAATTCTGTACGAAGTATTTTCCAATGAATTAGCAACTTGATAAAACATAATGAGAATCAAAATAGAAAAATAATATTTTTTCACAACAATGTCCTTTTTAATTCCTGATGGGCTTTTGGAATTACCACACGGCTGATTAGCACGCCTTCATCTTTTATGATTTCACAGCCGGCATTTATCGCGGAACGGACAGCGCCGACATCGTCGGAACAAAGTGTAACGAATGATTTCCCGCCCAGACCTTTTGCCAAACGGATTTCTATCAAAGAAATTTTTGCGGCTTTTGCAGCGGCATCGGATGCGCGGATACAACTTGCAACAGTAAATGTTTCTATTACGCCGACCGCTTCAAAATTTTCTATTTTGGAAGTTCCTAAAATCGCGGGGACAACCTGCTGATTAACATTCGGTATTATGAACTTGTCAATCAGCGTAACGCCGGCGGTTTCTGCGCCGAGTTCCACCGACGGTTGCACATCGGCGAGCGGACCGGTTATAAAAACCAGATATTTACCCGGACAGATGGGATAAGCATCTATGAGTTCCACATTCGCGACTTTCATCATCGCATCGGACGCCTCTATCCCTTTTGCAATTGAACTCGTTTCAATAAATCCTATCGCCGGCTGAATCATAATTACCTCTCAATTTTTATGGAACTGTTTACTTCCGTAATTTTTCCGTCTATGGATGCGTGAATGTTCGCAGATAATTTTCCTTCCGGAATTTTCGCGATGAGTTGTCCTTTTTTTACAACATCACCAACTTTGACTATGGATTCCGCAGGCACACCGACATTTTGATGAAGCGGAATAGCAACTTTTGAAATATCAAATTTTTTATCTGTAAACGGTGCGGGCTTGTCATATTTAATTAAATCCAGCCGACCTAAAACCCTTTCCATCGGGACTCTCCTGTACTCCCTCATCGGATGAACTGCTGTCGGTGTTTTTTTATGCGGATTTTTTACATTCTGTTTGATAAGATTTTGTTTTACTTCTTGATTTACGCGGCGAGGCAAAAGTTTTACCGGACATATCCAGTCGCAAAGTCCGCACTCGCAGCACATAAACGCCTGCGTAATGTTGTCCGCTAATCCCGCCGAGGTGGAACGCTGAATTTTATGGCATTCAAACTCGTGCCCCAATAAAAACCTCGGGCAAATCTCCGTGCAGTCCTGACATTGCTCGCAGGCAGATTTAATTTGTTTTACCGCATGCCTGTTTGATTTCTGATAAACAACCTCGCTATCCGACGGAAGCACAAGTATTCCGGAAGTTTTTTTCGTAATTGAAGCATTTTCCGGAATTATTGTTCCCATCATCGGACCACCGTCAAGAACCGTGTATTCTGCAAGCGGCGAACCGCCGGCAAAATTTATTATTTCCGACACAGAAGTTCCAACAGGGAAAAACGCCGTGAAAGGATTTTGTACCTCGCCGCAAACCGTGAGAGGTCTATCGGTAACAGGTTTTCCGTCAACGGCATTTGCTATATTCATTAGGGTGACTACGTTATCAACAACCACACCAACATTTAACGGAAGCCCGCTTTCCGGAATAATTTTTCCGGTTACTTCATAGACCAAAACGAACTCGTCGCCGGCCGGATAAAAATTACCGAGATGAAAAATTGAAATATTTTTTTGCGGGTGTCTTGAAATTTCCTGCCCTAATGATTCCGTTGCTTTATGGTATTTTTCCTTTAAGGCAATAATGCCGTTTTTTGCGCCGGTTGATTCAACTGCTAACTGGAGTCCGCGGACGACCTGTGCGGCATAAATATCCATCATTTGCTGATCTACTCTTAAGAGCGGCTCGCACTCGGCGCCGTTGGCAATAACTGTATCAACTTTCGCTTGAAGTTTAATATGAGTCGGAAAACCGGCACCTCCGGCGCCGACAACGCCTGCATTTTTTACAAGTTCAACGATGTTCATAAAATTGTTTTAATGTTTCTTCTTTTCTTCCCGGATAAACTTCATTATCGCATCATTAAATTTATTAAAAATAATATCGGTTTCTTTTAGTAATGAAAGAATATCATCTGACACAAGTTTAAAACTATATCCATGAATAAAATAATGTCTGAAAGTTAAATATGGAATCAGTTTTATGTGTATTTCAGTATCTATAATATTTAACTCTTTCGCTTTTAACAGAGTTTCTTTATGCCATCCTGGACTATTTTGAATTTTAATATCTTTTACAAGAAGTGCTCGTTTAAGAATATTTTCTATTCCATTATAAAAATTATGAAGAAAAGTACCCGCCGCAGCAAGTTTAATGTTATCCTTTTCTATCGGCATTAAACTTATAAGTCTTTCAATTTCTTTCAAGACCTTATTAATATCTTCAACTTCCGCTTCAAAGTACTTGCTAAATTCTTCTATCTTCATATATAAGTTTTGCCTCTTTTCTAACAATACTCTTAAATAATGTTTGCTCACCCGAAAGGTCTATTAAATCCACTTCTTTAGACATTGCCATATACAGTTCTCCATAAAATTGAAAAAAAGTCCCTGCAGTATGCCCCTCAATTGCGAAATCATAATCATTTGCTTTTTGGGGATTGCCGTGAAGCGCCGACCCGACAAGATACAACCTGCCGATTTTATATTTTTTTGCAATTTCAATCGCTTTTTTAAGTTCGGCTTTGAAAGAATAATTTTTCATTTTTATTGTTCGCTAAATTTTTGGTATAAAGTGGTTTCTATATCCGTTGTTGACCAATTTTTTTGTTTAGCCCAAATGTTTATTAAAGTCATATATCTCAAATAGCCACAGATACCGCCTGAATTCCAACTTTTTGGTTTATCGTGCTTATCACCTGCTTTTTTCTTCTCTTCAACTCTTCTTATAAAATTCTGCCAAACCCTATCAAATATTATAGCATTATCTATTGGAACTGGTGGATTATTTACAAACCCCGCAGACCTTGAAAGAAAATGGAGAACTTTTGATATAAAAACATTTCTCCAACCTAAATTTTTTTCCAATAAATACCAAGCATCATCTATTGGACAATCTACGACGATTTTTTTCTTTGCCTCTTTCAAAATATTTTGAATATTTTCGTTCTCATTTCGTGGTTTATTTTTGGGATTAAATACTTCATTGGTTTTTCTACGCATATTACCCCAGATAATAACCAACACCATTCCTTGTAAATAATAATCTTGGTCAAAACATCTAATAATATTGCAAGGATTTGGTAATGAAACACCTTTTCTTCCAGGAAAATCACAAAAAGAAGGAAAGTTTTCTATCCCTCTTTTGTTTTTCCAATTTTCTTTGTTCAAGCCCATTACTTTTTCACCTTCTCTTTCACCATACTGGGAAGACGGTGCTTTTGGGTCACATCCTAAAAAATCCTTAAAAGTTATTTTTTCAGCCCAATATTCAGTATCATCATTATCAGACACCCAATTCAATTTGTTATCCATATCTTTTTTACTATTCAATACGATGAATATAAACCCTACCATTCCAACCCATTGAAGCTGTTATAGTTTTATAACATGCATCACTACCATATTTTAAAAAATGTTCTAACTGTAAAATATCATCAAAATCTTTTTCAATATTTACCATCCTATGGCTCGTTGAAAGTATCCCATCGTTAACAAACGAAGCTAATGCCAAGTCGTCGCCACCATAGCTCCATATACCCGCTTTAAATCTATACCTTTTCCCTATAGATAAACCGCCACTCCCTGCTTTACTGTAAAAAGTAACATAATTAATAGGCGTGCCTTGTAATCTTTCTAATTCTTCTCTTTTTCTACGCTCTCTTTCTTCAGCAATTCTTCTTTCTTTTTCTTCCACACGACGCTGTGCTTCCAATCGTTTTTCTTCTGCAATCCTTTGTGCTTCAATTTTAGCAAGTTCAGTTTTTACTTTTGTTAACTGTTGTTTAGCAGAAATGACCAACGGACTTGTGGGATATTTTTCAACAACATTGTTAAAACTTATTTCTGCTTCTGTGTAGTTTTCAGAATTAAAACTATCAACACCGGATTGAAAATGAAAATCAGCAGTTTCTTTCAGTTTAGTTATCTCTGTTTGAAGTGATTGAACCTGCTCTTTTAATTGAACATTTTCTTTTTGTAATCTATCAATCTCTGACTTATTACAACCCACAATTGATAAACAAGCAAAAGCCATTACAATCACTCTGAACATAATACCCCCTCAACTTACCTTATCAAACATCGCAAAAATTATTACGCTATTCTGAAATAATCTACCAAAACGCAGCGGAGCGGTCTTGTGAAATTTCTGGCTTTAACCAGACCGTCGCCCGTCGGGGTTGCGATTGAAAGTGCGGCATAGCCCTCACCCATTCCGAGCCCCATATATGAGGGACCGTTTTTAACAAAAATTGAACCCTGACACAGCCGGGCCATTTTTGTCAGGTTCGCAACGTTCAACGAGTGCATTATAAATGTATGATGATTATCGCCTTCAACTTCAACGGCAAATTCTATCGCTTCGTCGGCATCTTTCATTTTCACAACCGGCATAACCGGCATAAGTTGTTCGGTCACTACAAACGGGTGGGTTTTATCAACAACGCCCCACAAAAGCCGGACATCTTCTGAGATATTTAATCCGATTGCTTTTGCAATAACGGATGCATTTCTTCCGACATAATCGCGGTTCATAACACCTTCTCTACATTTCCCGCCCGGCTCTTTTATGACGATTTTTGCAAGTTCGTCCATCTGCTTTGTTGAAAGTTCAAACGCTCTTTTGTCTTTTCTTAATGCATATAAAAACTGCTCAAAAACTTCCGCCACGACCAGAGTTTCTTTTTCCGCCGTGCACAAAACGTTATTGTCAAAACTCGCTCCGGACACCATATCTATGGCGGCTTTTTCTATGTCCGCCGTTTCGTCAACTACACACGGCGGGTTTCCTGGACCAGCGGCGATTGTCTTTTTACCTGCAGTCATCGCAATTTTTACGATTGCAGGACCGCCTGTAACTATATTCATTTTTATTTTCGGATGTTTTAATAACGCCTGCGTGAATTCAACAGACGGAGGATTTACCGTTGATATAAGGGCAGAAGGACCGCCGGCAGATACGATTGCATCATTCAAAATTTTTATGGTTTCGTGAGAACAATTTTTTGCTGCGGGATGCGGCGCAAAAATTACGGAATTGCCGGCGGCGATTATTGAAATCGCATTATTGATTATTGTTGATGCAGGATTTGTTGACGGCGTTACAGAAGCGATAATTCCGTAAGGCGCATTTTCCACAAGCGTTAGTCCGTGATCGCCCGTGTAGGAAACCGGCTGCAAGTCCTCAACACCCGGCGTTTTTTCTGCGGCAAGAATATTTTTTTTAACCTTATCTTCCCACCGACCCATTTTGGTTTCGGCGGGGATCATTTTAGCGAGACGCTCGGCGTTTTTAACAGAGGCGTCCCTCATCGCCTGAATAATTATCTTTCGCTTTTCAAGTCCTAAATCCCAAAAAATTTTCTGAGAGATTTCCGAAGCAGATATGCATTCATCTAAATTATTAAAAACAGGACCTGCGGAATAGGACGGCGTGATTTTTATTTTTTCGTCGGGGTCGTTAAGCCGTTTCATTACTTCGGCGACGATTAGTGAAACATCCTTTTCGTTTAGTTCCATAAGTAAATCAGAGCATAGTGCATAGAGCACAGAGCATAGAAAACTATTCGCTACGCTCTCCTCTCTACGCTCTATCTACTGCCTCACCTGTCCGCACTCTTTTTGAAAACAACCTTGCCGTCTTTTTCAATAAAATCAACGATTGCCATTATTGTAGCATCCACCGGATTGCCTTCCGTCCGTTTTGTCTGACGGGCGGATGAGCCGGCTACAATAAGCACAAGTTCGCCTTCACCGGCGCCGACGGCATCAACGGCAACAAGTTGATTACCTTTCGGTTCACCGTCAAGCGAAACCGGTTGGACCAGCAAAAGTTTTGTGCCTACAAGTTTATCATCTTTTTGCGTGCAGACAACATTGCCGATTATACGAGCAAATTGCATAATATCTCCATTTTATCGAGAGCGAGGCAGAAATTTTTATCAGACCCTTGAGGAGCGACTTCGCTTTCAAGAGCGACAATTAGAGCGAAGCCGACAGGGTGGTCGGCTAAGCGTGCCTGCCTGCCGGCAGGCAGGTCTGAAAAAATTTACTGCCGAGCGACTATTTCTTTCTGCCTTCCGATAGAGAAATCGGCAGCGTCCCTTCAAGGTCTGAATGCGGCTGAGGAATAACATGCACCGCAACTAATTCGCCGACTTTTTGGGCGGCTGCTGCTCCGGCTTCACATGCCGATTTACAAGCGGCAACTTCTCCGCGAAATAAAACGGTAACGAGTCCCGAACCGATTTTTTCCCATCCGACCACTTTAACATTCGCCGATTTAACGGCAGCATCCGCCGCTTCAATCAGAGAAATCAAACCGCGTGTCTCAATCATTCCTAACGCTTCCATCACACTGTCCTCCTTTACAAAATTATTACCTTGTCGCCGTTTTTAATTCCTGCGGCGTTCGCCTCGTCGGTATCAACATGAAATTCAAGTGTCATATCCTGACGGACCCTGGCAACAACATTGTCAAAAACAAGCCCTCTTTCACCTTCGCACTTTACGCGAATTGTTTCGCCGTCTTTTAACTGAAAAAATTCCGCATCGGCAGGCGTCATATGAACATGCCTTTTTGCAACGACACAACCTTCTTTAATTTCAATTAGTCCATTTGGACCAATTACACTGAGCGGCGCAGAATTTTTTGTATCGCCGGAAATTCTAACAGGTACGCTTATACCGAGCATAAATGAATCCGTTCTTGAAATCTCCACTTGCGTCGCTTTTCTTACGGGACCGAGCACGCGGACTTTTTTGATTTCACCCTTCGGACCTTTTATTGTAACCGATTCTTTAGAAGCGAATTCACCCGGCTGCATCAGGTCTCTATCTTTTGTGAGTTTATAATCCTTGCCGAAAAGTTTTTCCAAATCTGCGGCGCAAATATGAAGATGCCTTGCTGAAACATTTGCTATCACCGGTTTCTTTGCCCGTTTTTCCCTCAATTTAATTTTTTCGGTTATCCTTTCCGTAATTTCGTCCATCTCAATACCTCACAAGTTTTATGAAATCATCTGCTTTAAGAGATGCTCCGCCGACGAGAGCGCCGTCTATGTCCGGTTGTCTCATAATTTCAGAAACATTGTCCGGTTTAACGGAGCCGCCGTACAAAATACGAATGCTTTCAGCAGCATCTTTTCCGTACATTTCAGTATAAATTTTTCTGATGAATGCGTGGATTTCCTCTGCCTGCTGGGGGGTGGCTGTTTTGCCTGTGCCTATTGCCCAAACGGGTTCATATGCAATAACAAGTTTTTTTGATTGTTCTGCCGATAATCCCTCAACGCCGATTTTTACCTGCTTTTCAATCACCGAAAATGCCTCGTTTTTTTCGCGTTGCTGCAATGTTTCACCGACGCAGACAATCGGTATAATAGAATTCTCAAACGCAACTTTCATTTTTTTGTGAACGCTTTCGTCCGTCTCGCCGAAGTACTGCCTTCTTTCCGAATGGCCTATAATTACATATTCTACACCGGCATTTTTCAGCATCAAAGGAGAAATCTCGCCCGTATAAGCGCCGGATTTTTCAAAATACATATTCTGTGCGCCTAATTTTATGACGGAGTTCTTAACAATTTCTTTTACCACGACAAGCGAAGTGAACGGCGGGCATACAAGTACTTCGCGGTCTGATGTTGCGCTGCCATCCGACAGTTTTTGTTTGATGGCATTTATCAATTCCACCGACTCCTCAACCGTTTTGTTCATTTTCCAATTGCCGGCAATTAAAGAAACTCTTTTTGACATTTTAACTCCTTTCATCTGAAAATATTCTTTTGCGACAGGTCCGGCAAAGAAATTCTCCTCTACCGTCGGTAATTTACCGTTTTTTATCGCATCAAGAATATCCCGATACGTAAAAATTTTCTTTTTGATATTTAGCATTGTAGTTTATTAAAAATACGGGAAAATGTCAAGCGAAAAAATAGAGTGTTTCACAAAACACTGTCAGTTAATTGTCTGAGGAAAATTTTCTTCCCACACGCATACACGGTTTCTGCCGTCTCTTTTTGCCTTGTAAAGAGCATCGTCGGCCATTTTTATAAGTTTGTCTTTATCAATTTTTCTTTCGCCATGCCACGAGACAATGCCGACGCTAATTGTGATTTTAAGTTTTTTGCCTTTTAATTCTAACGGTGTGTTTTCAATATTTTTTCTCAAACGCTCGGCGATCGTTTTTACAATTTCCGGCGTCTGTTCAAATTTCGGATCCGGCACAAGTATCACCGCAAATTCCTCGCCTCCGTATCTCGCTAGAATATCCGTCGTGCGCATCGTATTTTTCAATATTTTTGACAACTGCACAAGGGCAGCATCTCCGACCTGATGACCGTAATCATCATTGAAATTTTTGAAATGGTCTATATCAAACATAATCAACGAAAGCGTCTGGTCAAATCTTCTTGCCCGCTCCATCTCTTTTTCAAGACGGTGATGAAAGTATTTGTGTATGTAAAGGTCGGTCAGACCGTCGGTAATCGCATTCTCGTATAATTTTGCATTTTGTATGGCAACCGCCGCCTGATTGGCAAGAATTGAGGCAATCCTCCTGTCATATTCGGAAAATTTTCCGCCGCCGAATTTTTTGTCAAGTGAAACGACGCCTAAAACATGTCCTTTGAAAATCAAAGGCAGGCACAGAAGCGTTTCTTTCGGACGGGATTTAGTCGGGTCTGAAATGAAATCAAGATACAGATATTTTTCCTTGCTGGTGTCGTCGATAAGAACCGATTCGCAGGTAGCGGCAACGACGCCGGCGACGCCCTCGGCAAGTTTCGGTCTGACAACCTCATATGCGCGGGCGGAAAGTCCGATACCTGCTTTTATTTCAAGCGTCTGAGTATCCTCATTCATCAGCATAATAGAGCCCTTGGAAACATTAACCGATTTCGCAAACGCATCCATTATTTGAGGAAGAAGTTCTCTCATTTCAAGCGTAGCGGTGATGTCCTTAGAAATATCCTGTATCAGTTTCATGTCGGAGTTGAGCCGTTCAAGTTCCTTTGTTTTTCGTCTGAAAAAAAGCACCGAAATCCACAGAAGGTAGGCTATTGAAGCCGACGCAAAAATAATAATAACTATATACGACCAATAAGGCAAATTCATATTTTTTTCAACCTCATTTTTCACCCTGGATGATGGAATACATTTCTGAAACCCGTTTTTTCAATACAGGATGCACAAAATTCGGGGCAATTTCCACAAGCGGAGTTAAAACAAAGTTTCTATTATGCAAATCACTGTGCGGAATTGTAAATTTTTTACTTTTTATTACTTCTTTACCGAAAAATAAAATGTCAATATCTATTTCACGGGGACCCCAGCGGAAACTTTTAGTTCTTCCGGTTTTTTTCTCAATTTTCTTGCAGAGTTCAAGCAGTTCCGACGGCAATAGTTTTGTTCTTAACTTTACGACAGCGTTCAGAAATTTTTTCTGCTTTTTGTAACCGTAAGGTTTTGTTTCAAGCAGCGAGGATAACCGCAACACTTTTTGACCGCTTTCTTTTAGAAGTTTTATTGCCTTCAAAATGTTTTTTTTTCTATCTCCCCTATTTGAGCCGAGCCCCAAAAAAACTGTCGTCATCTGTAATTTTTCAAAACATCCGCCAAAATGGAAACGGCAGTATCCACATCTTTTTTATTTATATTGAGCGGCGGCAAAAATCTTAACACGGTGTCCTGCGTACAGTTTATAAGAAGTCCTTTTTGCAGACACTTGCTTTCAATTTCTTTACCGTTTTCTGAAATAAGCTCAGAATTAAGTTCGGCGCCGAGCATCAAACCGAGACCTCTTACCTCTTTTATAATACCGTATTTTTTTTGAAGTTTTCTTAATTCCGACATAAAATAATTTCCGACTTCTTCAACATTTTTCAGTAATTTTTTATCATTTACGATTTTTAAAACCTCAATGGCGGCGGCGCAACAGACGGGATTGCCGCCGAAAGTGGAGCCGTGGTCACCGAAACCGAATATTTCGGCGACCTTTTTTTTTGCAATTGTTGCGGCAACCGGAAGCCCTCCGCCTAACGACTTCGCAAGCGTTAAAATATCGGGAACTACACCATAATTTTTGAACGCTAAAAATTTTCCGGTTCTTCCTAAACCGCACTGTATTTCATCAAAAATCAAAAGCAGTTTGTTTTTGTCGCATAAATCCCTGAGTCCTTTTAAAAAGTTCTTTTCAGCAGGATAAACCCCGCCTTCACCCTGAATCGGCTCTACTATTATAGCACAGGTTTTTGGAGAAATAAGTTTTTCTACCGAGCATAAATTGTTGAACTCCGCAAACTTAAAGCCGCCCAAAAGCGGCGCAAATCCTTCGTGAAATTTTTTCTGACCCGTCGCCGAGAGCGTTGCGAGCGTTCTTCCGTGAAAAGAATTTTTAAAAGCAATTATCTCATATTTGCCGGCTTTATTCCCGAATTTTCTTGCAAGTTTTATCGCACACTCGTTCGCCTCGGCGCCGGAATTGGAAAAGAAAACTTTCCCGCCTAAAGATAAATCCGATAGCGATTGCGCAAGTTCTATCTGCGGAGTTGTATAATAAAGATTTGAGGCGTGAATGAGTTTTTCGCTCTGTATTTTAATTGCTCTTACAATTTTAGGGTGGCAATGCCCGACGGATGAAACGGAAATACCAGAAAAAAAATCCAGATATTTTTTTCCTTTATCGTCCCAGAGATATTTTCCGCTTCCCCTGACAAACAGAACAGGATTTCTTTTATATGTCTGAAAAATATTTTCTTTTTCTAATTCAAAATAGTTCATAAAATTTTTGTTCCGTCCAGATTTACGTCCAATATATCTACTTCTCCCACGCCTTTTTTTACTGCCTGAATACAACCCATAATTTTTGGTATCATTCCACCCGTGATTATCTTTTTATCCATTAACTTTTTTATACTCCCGATTTTTATTGCGGTAATAGTTTTTTTCTGAGCGTCAAGCACACCCTTTACATCCGTGAAAAATATAAGTTTTTTTGCTTTAACCTGAGCCGCGATACCTCCGGCGACTTCGTCGGCATTAAAATTCAAAATCTGTCCGCTTTTATTTTTACCGACAGGCGAAATAACGGCGATTTTGCCTTTTTCAAGCACTTTTTCTATTTCCAAAAATTTTGCAGATGTGAACTTTCCAACACAACCAAGTTCTTCAACTCTTTCGCCTATAACCGCTTTTTTTATTGCTACGGCGTTTTTTAACTTTTTTGCAAGTTTATCCTGAATGTTTTCAAGCACTTTTTCCACGATTTTTATTGATTTACCGCCGGTATAACGCAACCCGTGAACAAACTTTGTTTCTATTTTTGATTTTTTAAGCGCATTTGTGATTTCTTTCCCGCCGCCATGAACAACGATAACAGGATTTTTTTTTGCAAACTTTTTTATGTTTTTTAGTATTTTTTTTTCGGCAGTTTTATCGTCCATCAAACTTCCGCCGTATTTTATTACAATCATAATTTTTTGTAGAAAGAAAGCCGCATATCGCCGTATTTTTCCTGACGGTAAAGCGAAAGCCCGCCGGGTTTTTCAGTAAGTATTTCCTTTTTATGGTGTTGCCCGATAATCAATCCGTTTTTTGCGAGCAACTTTTCCGATTTTTTAATTATTTCTGTAAGCTTCTTCATCTGATACGGAGGACCGATAAAAATTACGTCAAACTTACCTTCTAATAAATCCGGTTGCGACGCATCCCGTTGAATTATTTCCGCAAAATCCTGCATACCTAATTTTACCAGATTATCTTCAATTACTTTTATGCAGTTTCCGTCACTTTCAACAAATATGACTTTTTTCGCGCCGCGGGACAACGCCTCAATTCCGACTGAGCCGAACCCGGCAAACAAATCCAAAAAAATGGAACCGCCGATATTTGGAGTTAAAATATCAAAAAGCGATTTTTTTGCCCGCGATAGAAGCGGTCTTGTCTTAAAACCGGGCAACGTTTCAAGGTTTCGCCCTCTGAATTTGCCCGCGATTATTTTGAGCGACATTTGTTTTTATTATACCAAAAAATCTGATTATGTCAAGGTTGGATGGAATTTTATAATTAATTTTTTTTCAAATTTACCGTTATTTTTTTTCATTTTCATAAATTACGGAATGGCTTTTGTGCAATTTGAAATTGGCGGTGTAAATTTTTGCCAGTTCTTTAGAATTGATAATCATCAGGTTTTCCGCGTTTTTTTCCTCCGCAGCATTTGTAAAATTAAAACTGCCGGTGATGACCGTCTCGCCGTCTATAATGATAATCTTGTTGTGGGCTATTGCATGCTTGTCGTCAATATAAGTGGGCACGCCGCTTTCGGATAAATACGAAATGGCGGAATACCGCGCCTTCGGCTGGGACTTGTCAAGTAGAACTTCCACATACACGCCGTCCCGGTGGGCATCAATCAACGCATCCGCAATCGGGTCGGAAGTGAAGGAATACGCCTGCACAAGAACCGATTTTTTCGCCTGACCTATCGTCTTTGTGATAAGGTCGGTGCAGTCGCCGAAAGGAGTAAAACATACCTGCGCGGGCAAAGTAGAGAGAATAACTTTTTCGGCGTTTATTTTACTAAATGAAAAACTTAGAAAAAATATCAAAACGCAAACAAAATTAAAAAACTTTTTTTGTCTCATTGAATCCTCCAAAGATATATTTAAAATTTTTCTGTTCAGCAGATTTTAACGCTGACGGGTAGAATATCTTATTTTGTAATTCCTTTTTTCTTCCGGAATTTTATACTCGGGGAAATAATAATAGTCGGCATGCAATTCATCGTTGAATGTTTTGTCTTCAAACATTTATTTAAAAATGGAGGTGAGGGGGGTCGAACCCCTGACCTCTTGCATGCCATGCAAGCGCTCTCCCAACTGAGCTACACCCCCGAATCGCTCGGGAACAAATTTCTTCCTCACTTATATTAAAAAAATTATTTTTTAACTTTGTCTTTTTTAATCTCTTTAACCGGCGAAATGCCTTTTACGGTATCGCACGGCGCGGAAACCTGCCCCATTTTGTGTTCGTCTGCTTCGTTTTCATCCTTGTCATCATCGTAATCGCAGTGATTTTCATGCACACCCATCATCATTTGACGGTGCATTGAAAATAACGGATGGCAGCCGGTTGAAAGAACGAAAATTCCCATAGAAAGAACTGCTGCTGCTGAAATCCATAGAAGCACGGCTATAACACGACCAAACTGTTTTAGACCTTGCTTTTCCGTTTTTTGAACCGCAAACAAAACGAAAAAACTGACCGTAAGAAAAACCGTTACCGGAATAATTGAGAACAACCCCATTATGCGCATATTAACTTCCCCCTCCGAAAAAAATATCAAAAATATATGCTTAACGTCGCCGTTATACCGCCTAAGTCAACATTGTTCCAGGCGCTTTTGGTTTCAACTTTACTGTACTTAAAACACAGATTTGCGTGCGGACCGCCGACACCGGTCAAAATCTGCCAGCCGCTGAAAGTGTCGCTTACCTTCGGCTGCGCAACATTGTTAACGGTAACCGTTTGCTCCGCTTTAACCGTCCCTATCCCGTAACCGATGAAACCATAAGAACTGTATTTTCCGCGATAAATTACCGAGAGCCACTGCGGGGTTTCTTTAAGTTCCGTTTCCGTTTTGATTTCGCCGGTTTTTATTCCTATGCTGCTTAGAACATCCTCTTTTTTTTCTGCGGAATCTTTGTAACTTTCCGACTCAAATTGAAAACCTATGTGCTTAATCCACAGCGCCGCATTCCATCCCCACAAAAACCCGATGTCATAATCTTCCGACATATCTTTATCAAGCGGATAAAAAATTCCCGCTTTGGCGCCGATATCAATATCTACCGGCTTTTCCTTAACTTCCTTAACTTCTTTAACTTCTTTCTTTGCGGCGGTTTTATCTTCCTGGGCCGGGGGGAGCGGTTCCGCTGGTTTCTGATATTTTTCGCGGACAACTTTTTCGCCTTCAAGGAGTTTCACAATATCGCTTGCCATCTGGGGAATTTCGTTTTCATCGGCGCAGGTCAAACTCTCCGCTTTTTCAACGGTGCCGGTTTTCATATCAATAAATCTTACATTTATTGTTAAGGTTTTTCCCGCTTTTGAAACGCTGCCGGCTGCAAGTTTTTCGGCGCCGGAAAGTTTTCCTATATTAACTGCCGTCTGGTTGTCCACAATTCCGCTGGACTGTAATTTCTGTTCTTCAAGAAGTTTCATTAAAAAATTACGCTCTACGACATCATATTTTCCGGTTTTAAAAAAGCCGGTGCGTAAATTTTCGGCAACGCTTAAACCGAGGTCGTTTTCTTTCACTTCTTTGCCTATACTTTCAAAATCCATCACCGCAATTCTGATTTTTGCGGAAGCCGTTGAATTCTGAACGGCAGATTTTTCCTCGTTCTGGGCAGACAGAAAAACAACGCTGCCGCCTAATAAAACCGTACACAACAAAAATCTTAATCTTGACAAACCCATTTTCGCCTCCTGTTATTTTACAATTTATTTAGATATTATATCAAAAAGTTAAAGAAAATCAATACTAAAATTATGAAATCTTTTGTAAAACCCAGCCCTGCAGGTACCTGCCCTCCGGGAAATTAAGCGGACAGGAATGGTCGGGGGACGCCCCGATTTTTTCAATTATTTTTATTTCGCAGCCGGATACGGATGCCGCCTGAAAAAGTGTTTTTTGGAAATCTTCTTCGGAAATGTAGGAACTGCATGAAAAAGTAAAAAATAATCCGCCGGGTTTAAGTTTTTTCATCGCGAGCGAATTCAACCGTTTGTAACCCTCCAGCGCATTTTTTATTTTTGCCCTTTCTTTTACGAATGACGGCGGGTCCAGAATTATCGCTTCTACGGTTTCATTTCCCGTTTTTTCCAGATGGCTGAATGCGTCGGCGATGATTACCGATATTTTTTTATCAAAATTATTTATTTTTGCGTTTTCTTTTGCGAGGTCGTTTGCCGGCTGGGAAGAATCTATATGTTCTATTTTTTCCGCACCGGCGCGGGCTGCATACAAATTGAAACTTCCGGTATAGCCAAAATAATTTTGCAGATATTTCACATCTAAAACTTTGCACCAGTGTTCAATCTGTTTTCTTGCCGTATGCAAATCCAAAAAATACCCCGTTTTCTGACCGGAGGCGATATTAATTTTTATTTTAAATCCATCTTCTTCAATAAGAAAATTTTCCGGCAGCGTACCATACAAAATGCCAACCGGCAAAGTTTTTAACCCTTCTTTTTTTCTAACCTCAACATCGCTTCTTTCGTAAATTACTTCCGGATTAAATATTTTTTTTACATTTGATACCCACAAATCACGGTTTTTATCGGCAAACAACGTTTGTAACTGCACGACAAAAACAAGTCCGTAGCGGTCAATGATAAGCCCGGGCAGGTTGTCTGACTCGGCATAAACGACGCGGTAGTTTTTCTTGTTTTCCGGAAGATTTTTTATACCGAGAATACGTTCTTTGTTTTCGGCGACATTTTTTATATGTCCGCCAAACCAGTTTTCGTCAATTTTTTCCGACGGGTTCCAACTTATTACCCGCAAACGGATATCACTGTGCGGATTATATGCTGCCTGCGCAAAAACCTTACCGCTTTCGTCGGCGACCGGTACAATATCGCCGGGTTCAACATCAGGCGGTGCATTTTTCACTGCGCCCGAAAAAATCCACGGATGCCGGTTTTTTATTATTTTTTGCGCGCGAGCTGCATTTATTGTAACAATTTTTTTGTCCATACTTAATCTATTCCCTCATAATCGTAATTATCATTCGCCATAATATAAAAGTAGAAAAAACCGTCAAAAATACAAGATATACCGCAGATTTACCGATAATTCTAATTTTGGTTTCGGTAATACCGGATTTAGAATTTTCTAAAAGAGTGCTTAAATTGTGAACGGCATCAAAAAATTCTTTACCCGGCTTCTTACCGGTAAAACTCACTTTTATGTATCTATCATTGAATATTAAAGACGAGTCAGCCAGATTTTTTGTTATGTCAACAAGGCACTCAATAGTTTTTATTGTATTGTATTCATTCAAAAGTCCCTCGGCATTTTTTACATCTACTGCACGGCAATTAACATTTCTTTCCGATAATTTCAGTTCAAACTTTTTTTCAAAAAAATTTCCCCAATCATCTAATTCCCTAAGAAAAGAAAAACTCGTGTTATATCTGAATAATAAACCGAGATTTAAAGATTCTTTATGAAAAAAGATAATTTTTCTTATGTACGGACGGGTAGGACCGTTATAAATTATTTCATATACTAACTTATGGTCTTTATACCTTCCTTGCATATATGGCGGCATTCCGAGTAGACTTGAATAATATTTAGGCCACCATATTTTTACGGGCTTAATTCCGATTTCGTTAAAATAATTATTCAGTCCTTTGGGAAGTTTATTGAATAAAGATGCCGAGTCTAAATTCACTATAACTAAAAAAACTACCAGAAACAAACTTACCAACAGCCAGTCAAAATATTTGATAAAAAAATATTTAACGGGCTGCATCGGGATAAAAAAATAGAAACAAAAAAACAATAATAAGAACGCCGGCAGTAAAACGGAAATTATATTTTTTAATCTTTCCGGTTTATCGTTAATTATTTCATTGCTTTCCATATTTTTATTCCTGATTTTTTCAAATTTTATACAATTCCTTAAAAAAAATGGCGGAGAGGGTGGGATTTGAACCCACGATACCTTGCGGTATACACGCTTTCCAGGCGTGCGCACTAAGCCGGGCTATGCGACCTCTCCATCCGTCTAACATTATATTTTACCGTCTAAAAACCGCATTTTTTTCAATAAGAACTTATAACCGTTATTTTTAGTAATAATTCCTTTCATATTTTTTGATTTTATTAAATTACTTCTCCCTCAACGTAGAACGTCCCGGCTTCACCATTAATTGAGATAGTACAACTGTCCCCAATTCTATCGGTTATATTGTAGTTCTATTTGGATGAAGTTTCAATAAAAACTCTTCGCAAGGTATACACAATATTCCATTTTTCATTATACGCTCTTTGCCGCGGTAAAGAAAATAGGCGGTACTCTCGGGATAATCTTCCTTGAAACTTTTTAATGCACGCAAATCTTCCGGGCGTATTCTTGATGTATTTTTAACTTCTATCGCCCAAAATACTTTTTCTCCGTAGACTACAAAATCAACTTCCGAACCCGATGCTGTCCGCCAGAAATTAACTTTATTTTTTTCTCCGCCGTATGAATTCCAAGCCATAAGATGCTGGGCAACCAATCCTTCAAGCGCAACTCCTCCGATTTCTTCGGGTTTATCTAAAGGACCTGCGGGACGCAACGAACAGTAAACTCCCGCATCAAAAAAATAAAACTTCGGGTGGGCGACAACGGCTCTCTTTGCGCGTTTTGTAAATACGGGCAGACGGAATGCCAATAACAAATCTTCAAGAATTGCTATGTATCCCTCCACCACTTTTCTTTCAACTTCACAATCACGGGCGACGTTGGTTATATTAAGCACTGAACCATGCGAAAAACTGACTGCTTCCAAAAACCTTGAAAAATTTCCGATGTTCCTGACCAAACCTTCCGCTTGCACTTCTTCCCTTACGTATAAAGATGCATAAGTCCTTAAAACAGCGGCGGGATTTTGAGCCGACACCACGAGAGGTAATAAGCCCTGATTCAAAGCATTGTTCAGATTGAATTTTTTTTCTAATTCCGCGGCAATAAACGGATGCATCGTTTTTTTTATAACTCTTCCGGCGAGCAAATCGGCGCCTGTCCTTTTAAGTTTACGCGAACTTGAACCTGTCAGGATAAACTGTTTATGTATTTTCTTTTCTATAAGTGAATGGATAACACCCAACAGTTCCGGAACTTTTTGAATTTCATCAATAACAACCGTTTTTTTGTCCGGATTGCCGAGAACGATTTCCTTAAGACGTTCCGGATAGGCACTGTATGAGCGAAAAACATCGGCTTCAAGTAAATCTATCCAAATAGCGTCAGGATAGTTTTGTTTCAGGTATGTGGTTTTACCGGTACCTCGCGGGCCGAAAAGAAAATAACTGTATTTTTGCGGAGTAGAAATTCTCGGTATCAATGTTTCCATATTCAGTCCATATTTGGAATTACTGTTTCCGAAAGCATATTAACATATTGCCCGTTTTTTGTCAAGTACTTTTTTTCCCGCCGCTATTTTTTATCCGAAAACTTCTCGTCTGCCGGCGTACCGCCCAAACCCCAGTTTTCTTTTTCAACTTCGCCGATAACCACCTGAACGGCTTCCGGAGGGCACCCGATTTAATAAACAACTTAACAACTCAATACTGGATACAGCTCTTTTTCTTAAGTCAAACTGGCCCATATCATTTTACAGGTATATTTTTTATGCCCAATACCTTGCATAGCCGTAAAAGTGTTTCAAGCGTAATGTTTTTTTTGCCTTTTTCTATAGCCGAGATATCCGGCTGCTTAATCCCAGTCCTTTTTGCCAGGTCGGATTGACTTATCCCGTTTTCGATTCTATTATTTCTAATAATTTTACCAATTCCGGCAACAACTTTTGAAGGATCACCAAGTGTCTTTTTTTTCTCTATTCCAGCCGACCCTTCATAAACCGTTTCCCACCATGCTCTAAAATCAGTCGACTGATTTGTTTTTATCCAGTACCGTCTGATTTTTGGCCATACTTCAGTAAATTTCTTTTTTGAGATTAGAGAAAATACTTCTTTGGGTTTATCACAACGAGATAGTATAGCGACCATCTTTTTGCTGAATTCAGGATGGTCGGGATTTTTTAATATTTTTTTTATTTCACCGATTGCCTTACTATTCAAACTCCAAAAGTATTTTTTTATATTCATATTTCCATCTCCTCGCCTATAAATTTCTTTATTTCATTATCAAGATGACTGAGCATTTCCGAAATATCAAATTTTTTCTGATAGATATTTAAATCCATAACCCCAATCTTTAAGTCCAATCTTGAAAATGAACGCCACCACTGAACCATACCCCGCTGTTGTACCCTCGGCAGATTCTTAATAAATACATGCAGCGGCTTTACTTGTTTTGACAGTATATAGATATCAAAAACATCTCTCGCTTCATTCCTGCCGGTTGCTATCTCTTTTCCAAAACCGTTTTTTGCTGTGTAGGTTCCCGCTATAGCAAAAACTTTCTGGGTGTAAATATTCTTCACATCGTATACAGGTATATTGCCAAACTTTCTGATGACAGGGTTTTCAAAAAAAACATCTTCTACGAAATCAATTTTCAATTTGGTTCTCGTTTTTTTTGAACCGACAGTGTAAAAGCGGACTCTCGCGTGTCCGGTGGCAACAAACTCATTTTCAAATTTCACCTGTAGTTTCAACCCTGATTTAATCTGTGCGACGATGTTTTCTATCTCTTTTACCGTGTAGTTTGGCGAAAAGAAATCAAGGTCTTTAGAAAATCTATGCTTTAAGTAAAAAATCTCTAAAGCGGTGCCGCCGGCTAACGCGAATGTTTTAGCGGCTTTTGAAAATATCTCCAACACCTTTAACTGCATTTTCCGAATATTATTATCCATATTGTTCTTTTATAGGTTAAAACCTATATCTGTTATAGATTATAACCTATAATGCGTTCTTTGTCAAGTACTTTTTTTCCCGCCGCTATTTTTCATCCGGGAACTTCTCATCTGCCGGCATACCGCCCAACCCCCAGTTTTCTTTTTCAACTTCGTTGATAACCACCTGAACGGCTTCCGGCGGGCATCCAATTGATTCAACCACAGCAGCGGTTACATTTTTAATCAATTTCTTCTTCGTTTCCTTATCCCTGCCTTTCCACAAATCAATTCTCACAAAAGGCATATTGTATTCTCCTTATCCGACAAAAAAATTAAAAGCGTCTCGATTTTCTCCAAAAATGTAGGACGTCCCAGTTTTTGATAGGAAATGTGAAGCGTCCTCATTATTTACCGCTTATTCCGGCTGAGACGATAAACGCCATTACTTCGGAACCCGGTTTGTCTATCGGCATAACCTGACTTTTAGGCACTATAATCAGATTCCCTGCAAAGTTATACGACTGCGGCATATAGACCGCCACATCACCGCTAAGATTCAGGGCAGTCAGGTCATCCTTAGTAATGAAACCGACGGCACGGATATTGGATTGCGGTATAAGCGTTACCAGAACCGGACTGCCGAACATTTTTTTATCCGCAGTAAAAGCGCCTATAAGGTCTTTTACGGATGAGTATACTATTTTAACGATAGGTATCCTGTTGAAAGAAATATCAATCAGCTTTAATAACCCTCTGCTGAAAATACTTGAGACGAGGAATCCCACACAAATAATTATTGCCAGCGTAGTAATAAAACCTATTCCGGGAACAGGCATATTCAGTAAGCCGTCGATTTTAACAAAAATAATGTAGACAACATACAGCGTCACCGCAATCGGTACTATGAACAACAATCCCTGCATGAAATACGAAAATAATTTTTTCATATCCGTTCTCCCGTCATAAATTGTATATTATGTCTGTTGTCCAAAGGACTCCTCCGTAGAAGTTCCATGCCGGAAAATGTGAAGCATCTCTGCCCTGCTTAATTCAACAAATTAAACACCGTCCCAGAACCCCACAAATCAATTCTCACAAAAGGCATATCGTATTCTCCTTATCCGACAAAAAAATTAAAAGCGTCTCGATTTTCTCCAAAAATGTAGGACGTCCCAGTTTTTGATAGGAAATGTGAAGCGTCCCCATTTTTTTCCCCATTTTCTATAATTGATGACTACTCCCGTGCGATTATCGGCTATTCGGTCTCCCTTAAACCAAACAGGAACTGGATTATTCAAACCCTTTCCAAAATCTTTGAAACAACTTGTAGACCCAAGATAATCCGCACTGATAATGGGGGGCAATTTATTTCTCATCAATTTATATTTTTCCTTAAAAATATGCACATAAGACATTTACGTTGTCCTTACCGTTATCCTCTGCCCAATGGTAAAATTGAAAGATTCTTTCAGTCCCTCAAATCCGAACTTCTCAACAAAGTTCCTATTTTCAGCATTAAACATCTTAACTGGCTCGTTGGTGAATACATCACCTACTATAATTTTTATCGCCCTCATCAGGGAATCAATCTGGAAATCCCTATACATAAACTTAATGGAATCCCGAAACCAAGAGCTGAATCTGGAATAATTCCAAGAAAAATAACCCGGCTTACTTTCGCTGATACGCTGAATACCTATATAGTTGATAATTAAGTTTTTATATTCTCTGGCATTGAGAGACAATGTCCCCGATTTAATCGGGAAAGCAATCTCATCTGTCATTGCGAGTGAAACGAAGCAATCTCGCCTGTCATTACAAGAGACAGAGATTACTCTGACTGATTGCCATGTTGGAAGTTGGAAACTTTCAAATGGGGTAGTTGCCTCATTCATTTTTTTCATTTTTTGCTCCATTAACTCCTCAAATCCCCTGCCTCCCTATAAGGTGTATAGGACATAATTATTCATTTTGAAAAAGTTGAATATCGGTAAAAGATTTTTGGGCATAATTTATTTATTATTCCGCTATCTCTTCTTGTTTCGTAAATATTTTAATTGTTCTATAGAAGACTTACTTTTTTTGACCATTTTTAAATCATCTTTGTAATGTGTAATAATAAGATTGTATATTTTTTCAGCTTCGTCAAGATTACCTGTTTCCCGTTCCCGAGCAGCAATATTATAATATACAAGTGCACTAAAATATTTTATACTTCCATCAGGAAATCTTAAAACTCTTTTTTTTAATTGTTCCCATTCAGTATCTTTTTCCCCATCTAAATATAATAACTGTTCTTTGTTTTTAATTAAATACGAAAGCAGTTTTTGCTCTTGTTCAGTTGTTAAATTAACAGTATTGATTTTATTAATTTTATTATCTATTTTCCATTCGTTCATCATAACTATTGAAATATACCATTTTGATAAAATGGCCTGCCAAGTACTAGGATTTGTTTTTATTATTCCTTCAAATATTTTTCTCGAAAGAATATTAGACTTTTCCCTATTTTTAGCATCATTATGTTCTAAAAATAACATACCAATTCTTACTTTTGCAGTTAATGCACTTGAAGTGTTGGGATATTTATCAATAAAAAAATTTAATTCCATCATTTCATCATAGTCAAACGGTTTCCCATACATAAATTTTAAATCATATTCTTTCTCAAATTTGTCATCCAGTTTTTGACAAAGTTTGATTAACTCATTTGATGCAAATTCGTCTTTTGTAAATGTTTTATTTTCTTTAATATTTTTAATCTCACTTTCTATTTTTGTGTATTCTACCCTTTTATACTTTGGTTTAGGCATTTTTCTCAGTATCTCATCGCGATCTTGTTGTCTAAGAATTTCTTTTGACACCTCTTTTTGTTCCGAAAACACCAAGGATATTGAAATAAATGTTAAAACAATCATACTATAAGAAATTTTGGACATCGTTACCTCCTGCTATTTTGCAAATTGCGTTGTTTTCCATGCTCTGTCATTATAGTCATAATATGTATACACAATAACCTGAGAATCTGTAGTATCTATCATACAAGCATTGAATGCTTCATCATCATTATTTGTTTTTTCCCATGCTTTTATTATAGTGTCACCTTGATTTTTCCAATAATCATACCATCTGTGTATTAAATTTGCTGTAAAATTCTCAGTGCCATTGTGAAAATCACTGGGCGCCGAACTATTGTAACCCAATAGATATTTTGGACCAGATAAAAGGGTCAGGTCTTGTATTTTAACATTTCTCATATTGATTTTTTATCAACCTGCTTAATGATGCATAATGCAATCCCAAATAATTAGATATTTCTTTCTGCGTATATCCATATTCCATATGTGCTTTGATTATTTTTTTATTCCTCTCTTTCCTATCAGTTTTGGTTATATCTGAAAATAGCTCTTCTAATTTAGGACTTATGATATTTCTCTGAATCTTAGGGATTTCTTTTGCATACATCTTGCCTTCAACTAATTCACTAATACTGTTTATAAATATTTTATCACCAAGATATATCTGCCCCATTACCTCATCCCACGGCTTTTTAGCTCCTGCGATTTTATCTGATACAAATTCTTTATATCTTTTTCGTGCTACACTTAAATCTTCTGAAAACTGTTGTAATATCAACTTGCAATCTAAAAAATCAGGCTTCTTTGCCATACCAACTGTAGCCCTGTAACTACTCCATTTATAATCCCCTGCCTGTTTTACTTTTCTTGCTCTTACCGGATTCAACACTATGTATCTGCTCAATTCAAGTAAATAATTATCTTTATCTACTATTATTCCTTTATATCTGCCCTGCAATACATGCCCAACTTTCCGGTGATACCTATTAAACTGCTGAGTGTATATTCCATTGATATGTCTCATTCCTTTAGATAGATTGGCTCTCGGTGTCTCTACCAACAGGGGAAATGGGGACGCTTCACATTTTTCCACATTCTCCTCGCATTTCCATTACATTTTTCCAGTTTTCCCACTCCTATTTTTAGGACGACCGCTGTGTGACCATAACTGTTTTAATCCCCTGCTATCGGAAAGCATTTTAACAAAGTTTTTGTCTCCATATGCCTTACCGCGAAAATATCTGTCCAACCGACGTTTTTCTTTTAATCCGGCAACAACAAACTCCTTGTATTTTGCTTGCCGCTTCCTGATGCTTTCTGCAAATCCCAAATATTCCGGGTTTTCATCCGCTATTTTATTTTTTTCGCCGAACGCATAAAACCTGTAACTTGTCCATCGGTATTTTTCGCAACTATCTACCATTCCCGCCCTTACCGGATTTAATTCCATATACCGGCCGCACTCCAAAATATACCTGCCGTTTTGAATTACGAAACTCTTGAACCTGCCCTGCCACAAATATCCCACTCCGCCGTATTTCCGTCGGTAATGCTTCGCATATGATAAATTCAAGCCCTTCATCGCTGATGCCAAGGTGAACCCGCCTTTCGCCTGTAATATCAGATGATAGTGATTTGACATTAAGACATAATGATATATTTTTAACGCATTCTTTTTCTTGTAAAACAACAACAATTCCAAAAACTTTTTATAATCCTCATCATCTAAAAATACCGGCTGACGGTTATTTCCGCGACTCATTATGTGATATGTTGCGTCTTCAAATGTAAATCTTGCACGTCTCGGCATTTTATACCTCTATACTTCCTTTCTTTCAAAATTATTTACAAAATTATCCAAGAATATGTGAAGCGTCCCCATTCCCTTGTTTTCCCTTTTGTAGAGTACTTTGCCATTTTTCATTTTTCATCTCCAATATGGTAATTATTATCATCTGTTCATAAAACGTCCGTTTTATTTACAACGTTTTTACAAATTGCTTCCCGACGGTGACTCTCCCTCGTTTTTTGATACCCCTTTTATGTACACCTTCTTCCTACCTGTTTCATACTAATATATGACTATGGTATTCGTATTTTTTCACAATGTTATTTTTGATTTTTGATTATTTCTTTCAATCTTGATTGCGCCAGCATCCTGACATTTTTATCCGGTATCCTTTGAATGTATGCCTCTGTTTTTTTAATGCTGAACGGTTTTTTTAGATTAAGTTCCGGGAAATAACCGTATTGTTTTTTCTTTCTTGTAAATAAATAAAGGCAATCGGCAAGAGCTTTTTCGGGCTCCGCTATCAGGAAACTTTCTGTTTTTTTGTACCAGTCAAATCCGAAAAAATAACCTGGCGATATTTGATGAACAATGAATGTACCGACGGCAGTTTTTATCTTTCTCGTATGAGTTGTTGATGCAAGCGTCATCGTCTGAGGTATTTGCTCAATCATTCCGTGTAGATGAAGGGCGCTTAAAAACGATACATAAACACGATTGGATTTGAATAAATGAGGTATGAGCATAAACGGACTGATTTGTTTATGAGTGATTTCCGTCCAAATACCGCGGTACAGTTTTTTAACAACCCCTTGCCGATATAAAAAATTCAGCGACTGAGTTACGTTAGACGGGGTTTTCTGCGAAATATCGGAAATCCCGCGTGTCGTAAATATGGGACTGTCTAATTGTTTTATATATTTGATTATTGTGTTTTTTGACATATAAATTCGTGAACTTTAAGTTTTATCTCGTCCCAAATATCAGGGTTATCATATGCCGTCCTGTCTTCTTCGGCGAGATATGAAAGCACGGTATCTCTGAATTGGCGGAATCCTACTGAAAAAATATTTTCACAAGCGGTTTTTGAAATTTTTGAGCCGACACCCGCGATTCCACTGCCATTTTTGACAGTGTATTGCGTTGACAATGTATAAATATCAAATATATCCCTTGCCTGAACAACGTTTCTGCCGGCTAATGCATTTATTTTTTGCACAACTGCGGTATTTATGTCATAATGGCTTATTATCAGCGGCGACACTTTGTACGGACGCAGAACATTAGTTGAAACGGATTCTGCTATGGAATTTCCGGAATTTTTGCGCCGGGAAAATTCTATTTTCGTGAACAAATCTTCATTACCGTGAGTAATAAGGTGTATCTTAAACCTCCGGGTTGTACTTGTCTGCTTTGCTTTTTTAATGACGGGCGGATGAATCTCTTCAATCCCGAAAGATTTTAATTCATTGGTAAAAGAAACTGAAGTTATTATTTTCATCACGGCATCCCGCAAAGTAATAATATCCACGGTATTGACATCCATATCCATATCTTCCGAATATCTTATGCTCTTAAAATATAAACGCATATTGACGCCGCCTTTCAGAGCATAAAAAGCCGGCTTGAATTTTCTGGCGAAAGCACGCAGAAACTCAATATGAAATATTTCTCTTATCTGGAGACCGCTGTAATTTATATCCATATATGTTCTATTGTTTAGTTATGCCTAAATAATGATACTTAATCTCTGCGTTTTTGTCAAGATGGTATATGAAAATCAAGATTTTTTAATAGAGATGCGTTCTACTATGAGTTTTTTACTTCAAATCGCTTTCAAGAATTATTGAACTGACTTTATTGCTTCGGGAATTTTTTCTATTAAATCGGTCGGCAACATTGAAATCTGAGTTTTTTCTCTTGCCGCTAAATCACCCGCAAGACCGTGCAGATAGACCCCGAGACAGGCGGCGTCAAGCAAACTGTCCGTCTGCCCGATAAATGATGCAATCATTCCTGTTAGAACATCCCCGCTGCCTCCTGTTGCCATTCCGGGATTCCCTGTCGGATTTACAAAAACTTCTTTACCGTCTGAAATAACGGTCTCAAAACCTTTAAGAACGCATATTATTCCGTAATCGGCAGCAAATTTTTTCGCGGTTTTTTCGCGGTTTTTCTGGATATCGGAAATACTAATTTTCATTAAACGGCTTAACTCCGCAGGATGGGGAGTAATTACAACATCCGATTTCATTTTTTTAAGAACTTTGACATTTTTTTGTATGTTGTTAAGTCCGTCCGCATCAATAACTATCGGGACTCTGTTCTTCAATAAAAATCTCTCCGTAAAATTTTTTGTGCACAACTCGGTTGAAATTCCGCACCCGAACGCTATTGATGTAATTTTTCTTTCGGATGAAAAATCCAAAATTATTTTTGAGGCGGTGGGTGAAATATAGCCCTCATCGTCGGGCAAATAAATGGTCATAACCTCCGGAGGAAGCCGCTTTGTCACTTGGACATTGAGCGACGAAGGTATCGCTATAGTTGTAAGCCCGCTGCCGGAACGAAGACATCCGAGAGAGCACAAAATAGACGCGCCGGTAAATTGTTTTGAACCGGCAACGACAAGAGTATGCCCGTAATCGCCTTTGTGCGAATCGGCAGGTCGCACCGGCAGAAGTTTTTTTACAAATTCGGATGTCAATTTTATCATTTTTTATTGAAGACGGCTACTGCAACGGCATAATCTTCGGTGTGCGAAAGCGACAGTGAAATTTTTTTTTCAAGATTTTTGTATTTTTTTGACAAAATAATTTCCGGTTTGCCGTCTGACGTATTTTTTACCGTAATATCGCGGTGCCAGATGTCCTTTTTGCCGAGAGCCTTCCAGACCGCCTCTTTTGCCGCAAACCTCACCGCAAAGTGCTGCCACTTGTTTTTTTTTGTGTTGCAATATGCGATTTCCGTCGGCGTATAAACCTTTTCAAGAAATCTTTTGTTTGTAAGAATTATTTTTTTTATCCGCCCGATTTTAATTATATCAACACCCGTAAGTATCATATTTTTATTATATCAAAAAAATCTTTTTTATTCAACAGATTTCATAAAACAATGCAACTTTATCGGAATAAACTTACCGAAAATAAAAAAAGCCAAATCAGGACAGCATAATGTTTTTTATCTTTCAGTGTAGCCATTTTGTCTACAATAAATCTCCGGCAGGGACAGCATGGTATGTTTTATTTTTATAATTGAACAAGCAGGGGACCGCCTGCGCAGGACAGAAAGAGACGCACCTCAAACAATACTGGCACTTATATTGATGCACAGGGTAATTCTCCATTTTTATGTTGTTTTCGGGACATAACTTGACGCATAATCCGCATCTTTTGCATTTTGATTTGTTCACTTTGAATAGAAACAGTTTTTGGTGGGGTTTCCAATTAAGCAATTTTGTAAGACAGTCCGAAATAAAATAAACGACGTCCGATAAAACCGGCACGCGATGCCATTTTGATTTCCCGTTTATTAACTCAAACGCATATTCCCCGGCACTTTTCAGACCAGCGGAGGTTTTTTTCTTTTTAATTTCATCGTTCTCAATATAAAATATGTTGCTCGGCATCCGGATTTCTTTCGCTCCGATTGTATTATAGCCCTTTTTTTTAAGAATTCTTTTTAGGGGTCCCACAATTCCGCCGGAAGTACCGCCGAGAGTATCAACCATAAATATGCCGGTCCCTTTTGCGGGCGGGAGTGATTTGATGAATTTCCATACAAACGGGAACGTAGAAAAATATGCAACCGGAAAAGCCAGACCTATCGTAAGATTGAGGTTCATTTTTCGCGGGTCAGTTTTTTCAATCTTATACAGATTAGTATTTATTCCGTTTTTGACGAAAACATCCCGCATTTTTTTAACCGCAAGCAGCGTGTTTCCGGTACCGGAAAAGTAATAAAAATCTATCTGTCTCATCTTTTCAAATTTTTAATATATTCGTCAATCGCACGGGCGGCACGCTTGCCGGCGCCCATTGCTTCAATTACTGTTGATGCGCCGGTCGCTATATCTCCGCCGGCAAAAATTCCCGGAATACTGGTAGCGCCGGTTTTTTCGTCGGTAATGATATTGCCGTGTTTTCCGACCTGAAGACCCCGGATTGTTTTAGGAAGGAGCGGATTCGGGCTTTGTCCGATTGCCATTACAACCGTATCAACATCAAACTTGAATTCGGAATTTTTTATCGGGACAGGTCTTCTTCTGCCGGAAGAGTCGGGCTCGCCTAACTCCATTTTTAGACATTCCATTCCCGTAACATTGTTATTCTCATCGCCTATAAATCTTACGGGAGCGGTAAGCAGATGCAACTTTACCCCTTCTTCTTTTGCGTGTTCAATCTCTTCCAGACGGGCAGGCATTTCCTTCTCCGTCCGACGGTAAACAATTATCACTTCATCCGCGCCGAGACGCAGCGACACCCTTGCGGCGTCCATTGCGACATTTCCGGCGCCGATGACGGCAACCTTTTTTCCGATATCAATCGGCGTATCATATTCGGGAAATTTGTATGCCTTCATAAGATTTGCCCTTGTCAAAAACTCATTTGCGGAATAAATTCTGTTGAGGTTTTCGCCGGGGATTCCTAAAAACTGAGGCAACCCGGCGCCTGTTCCGACGAAAATTGCTTTATAACCCTCGTCAAAAAGTTCCTGAACCGTTTTTGTTTTTCCTATCAGCACATTGGTTTTTATATTTACTCCAAGCGATTTTATATAATCAATTTCGGTCTTAACAATTTTTTTCGGAAGACGGAATTCAGGGATGCCGTACATCAATACTCCGCCGGTTTCATGGAGCGATTCAAATATAGTAACATCGTACCCCATCTTTGCGAGGTCTGCTGCACAGGTAAGACCCGCAGGACCCGAACCTGCAACCGCCACCTTGATACCTGCTCTCTGCTCTCTGCTCTCTGCTCTCTGCTCTCTGCTCTCTGCTCTCTGCTCTCTGCCTTGTTTCATCTCCCAGTCCGCCGCAAATCTTTCCAGACGGCCGATGGCTACCGGCTGGCCTTTTTTTGCAAGAACGCATTTTATTTCGCACTGCGTTTCCTGGGGACAAACGCGGCCGCAAATTGCAGGAAGATTATTTTTATTTTTAAGAATTTTTATTGCTTCGGGGAAATTTTTTTCGGCGATTTTTTTGATGAAACCGGGGATGTCCACCTCAACGGGGCAACCTCCCATACATGTAGGTTTTTTGCACTGGATGCATCTTTTCGCTTCAAGGACCGCCTGTTCTTCGGAATAACCGAGAGCAACGGAAGAAAAATTTTTTATTCTTTCTTTTGCATCCTGGACCGGCATTTTCTGACGAGGAATTTTTTCCATTTTTTATTAACCGCAGATAATTCTCAATTCTTAATTCTGACTTTTATCTGTGTCCATCTGCGTTCATCTGTGGTTTCATTTTTAATAATTTACAGGAATGGTCTAACGATTCTTTTTCTTTTCGCTTAAATACGGAAAGACGGCTCGTAAGTTCCGGCCAGTTGACAAGATGACCGTCAAAATCGGGGCCGTCAACACAAGCGAATTTCGTAACACCGCCGACGGACACACGACAGGCGCCGCACATACCGGTCCCGTCAACCATTATGGGATTCAAACTTACGATGGTCTTTAAGTTATGCTGTTTCGTTATTTCCGAAACGACTCTCATCATCGGCACCGGACCTATCGCATAAACAAGATTAGCGAGCGGGCGAGCGGGCGACTGGGCGATTAGGTTTTTCAAGACATCTGAAACAAAACCTTTTTCTCCATATGAACCATCGTCTGTTGTAATATAAAACTCATCGGAATTTATTTTCATTTCATTTTCAAGAACTATAAAGTTTTTTGAACGGGCACCGAGAATACTGATAATTTTGTTGCCTTTTTCTTTCAGTGCTTTTACGATGGGATACATAACCGCGACACCGACGCCGCCGGCAATACATATCACTGTTCCGAAATTTTCTATGTCTGACGGAACACCGAGGGGACCTACGACATCAAGTATGATATCGCCGCTTTTCAGTTTTCCCATCTCAATTGTGGTTTTTCCTACTTCCTGAATAAAAAGTGTTATTGTGCCTTTGACTCTATCTGTGTCGGCAACCGTTATCGGAATTCTTTCGCCTTTTTCGTGAAGACGCAAAATCACAAACTGTCCCGGAAACGTTTTTTTTGCAATATCCGGCGCTTCTATTACAAACTTGTTGATACTTGTTGCAGGCGTTGATTTTTCTATGATATTAAACATAAATTTTTAAATATTCAACCGTATATTATATGCCGCTTCCGTTTAAAAACTTATCTTCGGAAGTGAAAAACTCTTTCTCAATCTCCTTCTTTTTCTTTTCAAGATATTTGTCTATTTCTGCGGTGATACCTTCAAGCGTTTCAATTTTTTTGAGACGCTCTTCAATTTTTTCCTGCTCTTTCACCATAAATCTTATGGCATCGGCGACAGGGTCCGGCAGTTTTCCGTGCTCAAGCATTTCAATATCTTTCTGTGAAAAACCTACGCCCACGCGGGCGGGAATACCGACGGCAGTTGAATTCGGCGGCACCTCGGTTACGACGACAGAACCGGCGCCGATACGGGAATTATCGCCGATTTTTATAGGACCGAGCACTGCGGCACCGGTACCGATAGTAACATTATTTCCGATTGTAGGATGCCTTTTTCCTTTACTTAACGATGTTCCTCCGAGCACGACGCCCTGGTAGATAAGCACATCATCGCCTATTTCGGCTGTCTCACCGATGACGACACCCATCCCGTGGTCAATAAAAAATCTTTTACCGATTGTTGAACCCGGGTGAATTTCAATGCCTGTAAAAAATCGCGCGATTTCAGAAATCAGACGGGCAACCGTAAATCTTTTATGCCTGTAAAACCAGTTTGAGAGACGATGAAACCACAGAGCGTGAAGTCCGGGATAGCACAAAAGAACCTCAACGATATTTTTCGCCGCAGGGTCTTTCTCAAAAATAACCGAAACATCCTCTTTTAGTTTTCTGAACATAAAATAATTATACAAAATTTTCCAAAAAACACAATAAAAAAAAACGACCGTCAATAACCCAGCCATTTTGTTGTCATTGCAAGGAGTTCCGCACATTTTGTCATTGTGAGCGTAGCGAAACAATCCCGTTTCTGAACATGTGTGGAATAAACTCCGGTGCGGCAATCTCAAAACTTTTTTATTTCTTGATTACTCCAGTTTCTAAAAGAAAGTGTTGCATTTTTACTTCAAAATGATTACTGTCAAAATTGTTGAAATATGGAGAAATCAAAATATCAGAATCGTCCCCATACTTCCCATACTTTTTATAGTTTAAACTTAACAGGATCCGCATAAAGTTTGCCTTCTTTCCAAAGTTTTATAGGATTTTTTAATTTTTTTATTCTAGCAGATGGTTTTCCAGTATTAGAAACTATGTGAAACGAATATTTTTCTCCTTCGTCGTTTTCATAAAGTTTTCTGGCAAACTCCCATTGAGGACCAGTAACTTCTATTAGTTCATCAGATTCTCCTACTTTCGCTTTCACTTCAATATATTCAATTTCATTATTGTTTTTCTTTATAACAAAATCACAACCCTTTCCAATATTATGATGTTTATTCAACCATATAATTTCAAATTCTTCATTATTGTGATTTACTTTGAATCCAAAATCTGTTTCTAACAGAGTCCCTTTTCCCCGATACTCCCTTTGTAGTGCAATATAAACCTCCATTTCCCCATTATCGCCAACTCTCTTTTTATCAGCAGGGCTTA
>Ga0265292_1000113_pt1 | contig 168093 bp, 153 predicted proteins | sample Munlanlewell296A_FD_189080 | JGI IMG/M metagenome (GOLD analysis project Ga0265292, IMG submission 189080) | Leachate microbial communities from a municipal landfill in Southern Ontario, Canada - Leachate well 296A | ecosystem: Engineered > Solid waste > Landfill > Unclassified | place... | reverse complement strand
AAGACATTCCTTGTCGGGTAAAAAACACACCTTGTGTGTCTTTCAACCCGTTCTCTTCACTGTCTAGTTTTCAAGGTACCACCTGCGCGTGCCGTGCTGTCGACAGACACCCTTGGGGTGGGGCGACAAACTTTAATTCTACTCGGTTGCTTCGGTCTGTCAAGAGCAAATCCTTTTCGTACTTTCGTTCACGGGGGCTCCTGCGAGACCTGTTGTAACCGAACACGTGTAACTATACGCTGAACGGGGATGATGTCAAGGACATCTGCAGAAGCAGACCGAATTCCCCGACGGAGCCCTACAAAAACGTGCATCAGGAGATGCGGGTGGACACCCGCGCAACGCCAACGGTGAACGGGCGACGAGCCGGTCTACCCGCGGGACATGCCCCTCCCGGAGCCGTCCTTCGGGTCCTCTCGCGACCAGGAGCTGCCGTGCGGATGCACAGCACGCCACTGCTCAGACTCCATCCTGGAGTAGATACAGCCACAGTAGTTCTGGCGGTACAGGCCATACTCCTTGCTGAGATTCACCGACTCCCGGAAGCCATCCTTCTTGCGGAAGGCCTCGGGCAGGAACGTGACCCCATACAGCGCCCCCTTCTCGCGCCCCACCTGCTCCAGCATGTGCACGTCCTTGTGGGGGCTGATGAGCAGGGTCGTCGTGAACACGGGTATCTGCAGGTCGGCCGCCTTGCGCGCCGCGGCATCCAGCAGGACCCCGAAGCACCGGGGACACCGCAGGCCACCCTCAGGCTCGTGCCAGAACTCACGCGTCGCCGCCAGCCAGTGCTCGGGCTCGTAGGGGCCGACGATCAGCTCGAAGTTGTCGACGAAGGCAAGTTTGCGTGCCTGCTCGAGGCGCAGTTCATACTCGGCCTTCGGCTGGATGTTGGGGTCGTAGAAGAACCCGACCGGCTCATACCCCTTCGCCCGCAGGCGCAGGACCGGAACCGTGGCATCCGGCGCGCAACAGATATGCATCAGCATGGGCACAGGTGACATATGTCGTTCGTCGGGCTTCGCAGTCATCCAGGTTCCTCCTCACCTGGCCGCATTGTAGCGCATGCAGGCAACAGCGCAAATCACCAGGGCTCTCAGTGGCACAGAGACGTTGACGAGAGCGGTAATTGCGCCATGATGAATAGGATAACCCAGAAGAAGCGGGAGGCGCTATGTCACAGCGAAAGATCACACTAACCCTGCCCGACGAGCTCTACCAGGAACTCTGCAGGCACAGCAACAGATCAGCGTTCATCAGAGAGGCACTGCAGGCACATGTCGCCCGTCTGCACCAGTGTGATGTCGCCTCACAGATACGGGACTACTGCACGAGGGAGTCAGAGTCCGACCGGGCGCTGTGCTCGGAGCTGGACGGGGGGATCGCCGATGGAACCGCTGCGCAAGGGTGACGTCTGGCTGGTCAACTTCGACCCGACGTGTGGGAAGGAGATCCAGAAGAAACGCCCGGCGGTCGTGATCTCCCGGGATGAGTACAACGCGTTCGCCTGGCCGGTGCTCGTCGTCCCGCTGACGTCGCAGGGACTGGGCGAGGTCACACCCATATTCGAAGTCCTCGTGCCCAGGGGCGAAGGGGGGACGGAGCACGACTCCAAGACGAAGGCCACTCATATGCGCACCGTCGACAAAGGCCGTCTTCTGGAACGCCTTGGCCACGTCGGCGATGCGACCATGCGCGCCGTCGAGCAGACCATCCGCAACCTCATCGACATGGCATAGCAAGAACGGAGTCGAACCCGTGAATGAAGAAACCCCGCTCCTCGGAGCGGGGTGGTTGCGAACTTACCACTTCGGTGGCTACTTGCCAGCTGACCCCAAAGGATCAGTGATGGTGGTGCTCGGTTTTGTCGTCGACGGGGGAGTCCTGGGTGATGTCCTTTCCTTCGCCTTCGACGGTGTCGCTGCCCGTTGTCATATGTGGCAGCTCCTCACCGGGATTCACACCTCTGGATGGTCCGCGGGTGCGTGTCGGCATGGGCGGAGCCTCGACAAACCCGCCGAGGATCGAGAAGCCAAGGATATAGGCGGCGAACAGGGCATACTGCCCGATCGGGGACAGGCTCCTGCCCATTGCGAACACGACCAGGACAAAGACAATCATGATGGGTATGGTGATCATAAAATAGAGCTTGCGGCTGACCGTTCTGCCGGTACGCGTGGACAGGAAGCGCCCCAGCAGGTTGCCCAGGAACATGACGGCAAGACCGGAGAGCAGCAGGACGAAGAAGCTTGGCCCCGTGCTCGTCGGTGTAGCCGGAGCCGCAGTCGTTGTCGATGCAAGTGTTGACACAGGTATCCTCCTATGAATGTGGACGGCCGCAAGCACTGATGCGATCCGCCGCCCTGGTGCGCGTTTACAAACTACCCCATCACTGTATACTCTTCGTGTGGATTATCAATGCCAGTTGAAGGGGTGAGCGTGAACAACCTCTGGGACAATAAGATCCTGATTGTCGCAATCATCGCGGACCTTGTTGCACAGGGAATCAAGCCACTCATCCACTACGGCGAGTATCATGAATGGAGGTGGCCGCTCCTCTTCTCCAACGGCGGCTTCCCCAGCTCGCACAGTGCCACCGTCACGGCCCTGACGGCCATGGTGGGGTTCTCGGAAGGCTTCGCATCGCCCCTGTTTGCCATCTGCATCATCTTCAGCGGCGTCGTCGTGTTCGACGCCTCGGGCGTCCGCCAGGAAGTCGGCAGACACGCGCGGACCCTGAACGCCATCTTCGAGGAGTTCAAGCTGTGGGACCGCTTCGACTACAAGCATTTCACCGAGCTGATCGGGCATACTCTGTTCGAAGTACTTGGAGGCATGGCGCTTGGATTGCTCATTGCGCTGCTGTCTCTTCGCATCCCATTTCTCAGACCGAGGTGAGCACATGAAGATCATCATTGGCTCCGATCACGGTGGATTTCGCCTCAAGTCGTTCCTCATCCATGCATTGACGCTCAAGGGCCACGAGGTTGAGGACCTGGGCACCGACAGCAGTGAACACTCCGTCGACTATCCTGACTTCGCAGCCGCGGTGGCTTACAAGGTCGTGGCAGATGCCGCGGCAGTCGGTATCGTCATCTGTGGTACCGGCATCGGCGCCAGCATCGCAGCCAACAAGGTCGCCGGCATCCGCTGCGCTCTGGTCCACGATGGCTACACGGCCCGGATGGCCAAGGAACACAACAACGCCAACGTGCTTGCGCTTGGCGGTCGGACGACAGCCGAGGAAGTTGCGCTCGACTGCGTCGTCACCTGGCTGAACGCCATCTATCAGGGGGGGCGTCACCAGCCACGCCTCGACAAGATCGCCGCCCTCGAATGCCCTTTGGGGTCAGCTGGTAAATAGCCTCCCGAGGATGTTTTCTCAATCCAAGGGGTGCTTTCCCCGAGCCCAAGGATGTTATTGTATCCGAGGGTGTTCTGCATGTTCTTCCAATGCCCCCGAGTATGTTCCTCCAATACGAGGGGTACTTCTGAGGGGTGCATCTGGCAAAGTGGTAAGTTCGAGGCCTGATCAGTGAAAACCGCTCTCCTGCTCGTCGACATCCAGAGGGAGTACTTCCCGGGTGGTGCTATGCCCCTTGATGGCCCCGTCGAAGCAGCAGTTCGGGCAAAGAAGCTGCTCGCCCATTTCCGGTACAACCACCTGCCCGCCGTCTTTGTCCAGCACGTATCCCTCGACCCAGCAGCGACCTCGTTCAGGCCCGGCTCTCCCGGCGTGAGCCTCTACGCCAGCATCAGGCCCCTGCCCGGCGAAGCGGTCGTCCGCAAGCATCATCCCAACAGCTTCCGTGAGACGAACCTGCTGGAATTGCTGCGGGCGGATGAAGTTGCCCGTCTGGTCATCTGCGGCATGATGACACACATGTGTATCGACGCGACGACGCGCGCTGCCTGCGACTATGGGTTTGCATGCATCGTCGCTGCCGATGCGTGCGCCACGCGGGACTTGGCATTTGCCGGTGAAACGGTGCCTGCGGCCATGGTCCAGCGAGCCTTCCTGGCTGCGCTGAACGGCACTTACGGCAAGGTCATGAACGCCGACGAGGTTGTGTCACTGATCCAGACACCGAGCTAGCCCCGTTCCAGGTCCTTGCGCTCGACGTCGAGGTCCCACACAAACTGGCGCAGACTCGACCGGAAGAAGTCCCTGATGTGGTCCCACGCGACAGGAGTCCCGACGTAGACGGGGGCCTCCTGGACGTCGGCCTGTTCGAACCACACGAGCCCCTTGCCGACGACCAGTGGCTCGACGACCGTCACTCCATACTGCTCCAACACATTGCGTGCAACCTTGCGGAAGGGGACGGTCTGGAGAACGGCATACAGGTCGACGAAGTCGCTGCGCGACCCGCCTCGACTGACAGCAAGTAGCTTCATGCCTGCAATGTCCACGACACCGGCCACGTCACAGCCATTCACCCGTGTAGTAGGTTCCGCGAAACGCGCAGGCGTCTGCATCAGAGAGACCCGTGCGCCATCTGCCTGCACGACCATCGCGCCCTCGTCCATTGTCATGGGCTCCACGACGCCAGCCAGCGCCCGCAGTTCCTCGAGGACTTCGGAAGACTTCAACGCCCGCTGAGCGAAGAACTCCAGGTCGCCGGAGATCCGGTGCCCCAGGTGCAGGGCTAACCCTGTTTCCCCTGCCAGGACCCCTCCGTGCATGCCCAGCGTCGGCCCCAGGCGGCTCATCAGGATGCGCGCCTTCTCTTCCACGCACTCAGGATGCATCGGGCACCTCGAACCACACCATCCAGAAGTCGCGCGCTTTGGGGGACAAGCCGGTCGCGGAGAGCAAGACGTCGATGATGGTGCTCGTGGGATAGACATAAGCGAGCCATTGCACGTCCTCCAGGTCGCCTCCCTCCAGCAGACACGCAATAATGGCAGTGGCGTCCCTCTGCAGGTGGAGGGTGCTGGGGTCCGTCCCGGCGAACAGCCGCATGGTGTGCACAGGCATTGTCGTCGCCCGCTGTGCCGCTTCGACCCTCCGCCGCACCTCGGGCCGACCGAGCGGACCGATGTAGGACTGGACCATGCGCGCGCCATCACGGTGCGCCATGTACGCATACTCCCTGTTGCCCGTCTTGCGAATGGTGATGCTCATATGGGGCCTCCTACGAGCATCATACATATCTTGCTATACAAGTCAACTGGCTTCTTGCATAGCAAGCTATGTAAATGTGGCAATCTCCTCTTCAAAACTGACGTTCATAGGCACACACGGCTACCGCTGCCACCAGTCTAGGGGAACCTCTAGCGAGTCCCGTCGTTCCCGCAGCATCGGAAATCCGATCCTCTTTCCGTCATTCCAAGAAGGCGGGAATCCAGTCCTTGGTCATTTTCTGACGTACCACTGTGACCTAATCGCGGACTGGCCCCACAGGCAGGTTGCCCTCGATCAGCAGGATGGCGCGCCTGAGGTCATCCATGCCCTGCTTGAAGCGCTTGACGGCCGTCGTCACCGAGCAGTGGCGCTCCTTCGCAATGACCGGCCACGTGCGTTCGCGCCAGAAGCGGTCACGGATGATGGCAGCCCTCCCCCTGTCGATCATGGTAAGTCCGAGGGTGACCCGTCCCGCGATATCCGACGTCGTCGCGCGTGCCGCAAGGTCGCTCATGATTCCTCCTGAGGTGCCAGAAAGGCTTCGCCGGCGCCCGCAGCAAACCATGGTGCCGTCCCTGCTGTGCCAAGGTGCGTGGGCGCATGGCCCTCGTGGTCGCACCAGTGCAGCATCGTCCGCCGCGCGACGGTGTTGCCGATGCGCAGCTGCTCGCCCAACGGGCGGTCCTGGTAGCGGCTGCAGGAGGACCAGAGCGCATATCCTGCGACTTGGATCAGGTCATCGGCGTCCAGCCCCCACGTCCGTGCGTAGTTGCGCGCCATGCCGACAATGGCAGGGCGCAGACCGTCATACAGTGGTACGAACCAGGCATCGTTTCTTTTCACACAAACCCTCCTAGGTGTGCATAATTTTACACAATCTGTGAACAACGCAAGGACTCACGGCATGTTCCTGTGTGTACTTATTTGCATTGCCGTGTATAATATGGGTGCCACCACAAGGGCACGATGCTGAAGGACAGTCCTCGTGAGGGTTTACGCGGTGGAAGCCCCGGTGCACGGCTTGGCTTGCCACGACTGAAGAGCTTGCGTTTCCTCATGCAATGTGAAAGGAGCAGACGATGGGGTTTAAGGAGAATGTCCAGGCACTACTTGCACAACGCGGCTGGAGTCAACGAGAGCTAGCTGCCGCTGCCGGCATCTCGCCCGGTGCGGTCGGGAGCATCCTCGAGGGGGAGTCGTCCAGTCTCCGGACTGCGACCAAGGTGGCTGCCGCATTTGGTGTCGAGGTGGCCGAACTCATGCGGGAGGAGCAGCCCCTGGAGCCCAAGGACGAGCTGGACGTGGCGCTGCGCCACCAAGGCGACCTTTCGACGACCGACATCGAGGCTGTGCACGCCTTTATCTCCTATATCCGGAATGCCCGGCCGCAGCGGGGCAAGCGTGGCCGATAGAACGTGCCTCTCGCCGCGCCTGATGGCGTATGCCCAGCACGTGCGCGAGCACTTTCCCAGGGTCGTCGCAGGGACGACCGTCGCAGACCTGGATGCCTTGGCCGACGACGTGTGCACGTCCCTCGACGACTTCCCCCTGACGACGGGCGTGCTGGGCTGTACGGTGTTTGAGCATGGCGAAGCCTACACCGCCATCCGGGAGGGCTTGCGGCGTGACGAGCCGGCGCGCTACCGCTTCACCCTGGCACACGAGCTCAGCGAGATCCTCTTGCGGCGCTACCTGGGCGCCCTGCCCGACCAGAGCCGGCGTGAGCATGTCTGTGACGCCTTCGCGGCCGAACTCCTGCTCCCGCATGCGGCGGTCCTTGCCAGTGTGACAGTCCTCATCCAAGCCCATGCCGACGGCCCAGGACCGTCCACTGCGACGCTTGACCAGCTGGCCAGGCGCATCGCGTCCACCTATGACGTGTCCCTCACGGCGGCACGCATTTCGGTTGCCGCGTGTCTCTAGTTGTCCTTCCCCCGAGCACTTTTTCCCATGCGAGGGGCGCTTCTGAGGAGGTGCTTTCGCCGCGAACGCTGGAATCCGGCCCGTGTTCGGTCCGCTGACAGCATGTTACAACAACTACGTCTGTCCCCTGTTACACCAGCTGACCCAAGGGCTGGACAGTACCCGATCACCCCGCTATAGTAGTAGCGTTATCTCCAGAAGGGGAGGCACCACCGTGTTGTCCGAGAACGACCAGAAAACGAAGACGTCGCGCCGATCGTCCCTGACCCGCCTCCTGCACAAGCAGTCGGTGGCCCAGGCGGCGGTACTCATCGCCGTGGTCACGTTCCTCAGCAAATTCGTCGGCTTTGCCCGCGAGGTGGTCATCGCGCGCCAGTTCGGCGCCACCGGCCAGACGGACGCCTTCCTCGTCGGCATGATGGTCCCCAGCCTGGTGCTCGGCCTCTTTGCGGGAGGACTCGGCACGCTCATCGTGCCCTGGTACCTGGGCCGCAAGAAGGAGGACCCGGAACGCGCCCGCCTGCTGGTCGACCAGGTGACGCTCGTGTGGGGCATTATCTTCGCGCTCGTGTGCGTCGGCGTGTGGGCCTTTGCCCCTCAACTGGTGCACATCTTTGCCCGCGGCTTCGAGGGCGCCCGCTACACGCTGGCCGTCCAGGTCACGCGCCTGCTGGTCCCCATGGGCTTCATGCTCATCATGACCGGTCTGTTCACGGGCCTCCTGCAGGCAGAGAGCAGCTTCCTCGTCGCCATCATGTGGACCTTCCTCGGCAATGTCGCCGTGGTGGTCAGCCTGCTCGTGTTCTCCTCCCGCCTGGGCATCCATGCCTGGACACTGGGTCAGACGCTGCTGGCCGTCGTGAGCTTCGTCCCGTTGGTCATCCTGCTGACCAGCAAGAGGTACGGCTTCCTGAAGCGTTTCGACGTCCGGCATATGGATTGGCCCGCCATCCTGCAGTTTGCCGCCCTGCTCATGCCGCTGGTGCTCGCGGGTGGCGTGGGCACCCTCAATGTCATGGTGGACCGCTGGGTCGCCTCACGCCTGCCGGAGGGAGCAATCGCGGCCCTCAACTTCTCAGGTCGCGTCTGGACCCTCCCTATTACCCTGCTTGCCGGTCCCATCGCCACGGCTGTCTTCCCCTCGTTTTCGTCCATGGCCGTAGACGGCTCGACCCTGCATGCCATGGACGACAAGGTGCGGCGCACCCTGGCCTTTCTCGCCTACATCGTCATCCCGTCGTCCGTGGGCATCGTCATCCTGGCAACACCCATCACCCGTCTCCTGTTTCAGCGGGGGGCCTTCGACGCCACCGCGACCGTCATCACGGCCTCCTGCGTCCAGATGTATGCCCTGGGCCTCGTGTTCCAGGCGGTACTGCCCATCCTGGGCAAGGTCTTCTACGCGTTCAAAGATACGGTGACGCCTCTGCTCATCAGTCTGGGCATCGTGGGAGCCAACATGGCCGGCAACATCATCCTTAGCAGGTACCTGGGGGCTGCCGGCATCGCGCTGGCGACGTCCATCATCGTCACGCTGGGCACCATCATTTACGCCCTCCTCCTGCGCCGCTACTTCCGCACGGAGGACCGGCTCACCAAGGCCTACCCGCTCTGGACCCAGACGCTCAGGACGCTACTGGCGACCGTCCCCGTCGGGCTGATCGCCTGGCTGGGCCTCAAGTGGGTCAGCCCGGTCACAGCGTTCATCCCCCTACTCGTTCGCACCATGGCCATCTGCGGCGTCGCCGCCCTTGCCTACGCTGTTTGCGGTATCGCTCTGCATCTCGACGGCTGGCAGACCATCCAGGGCCGGTTCACTGGACTGACACATAGACTGTGGGGCAGGTAGCCCTTTGGGGGTCAGCTGGTAAATAGGCGAGGGTGGTACATCCTCTTAGGAGTCAGCTGGTAAAGAGACTCGGACATAGTAAGTTCGCGGTCCTTCCGGCGAAGTTCTGTCATTCCCGCGAAGGCGGGAATCCAGTCTGCCAGCTGACCCCAAACCAGAGCCTGAAGAAGAAAAACCGCAGATTGGCTGGCAATCTGTGGCGGCTTATGCGTCCTGTCCTTGACGTGCAAGAACGGGGAGCAAATATGAGAGAACTATAGACTCGGCTGCGGAGAGTGTCAAGATCTGCCCGAACTTCCCGCAATCTGGAGTCACCAGGTGACCTCAATCACAGATGCGGTCTGATTTTGCGGTTTTATGCTTGAAGCATTATTCCAGTAGAATAATTCCGCAACAGAACCGCATCCTCCGCAATAAGTCAATATTTGCGGAGTTGTCTTCCGCAATAACTCGATATTTGCGGAATTGTCCCTCACTTACCCCGCCCTTCCCGCTGGGCTCCGTCATTCCCGCCGATTCGGGAATCCAGTCTTGCCCTTGTCCTTCATTTGTCATTCTCTCGAATGCGGGAATCCATTCCTATCCTTGTCCAAGGAATACTGACGCACAGGTCAACCACTCCCAGCGCATGTACCACCAGGTGCCTATTGAGCAGCGTATCCCAAAGTGAGCCAACGCGCCATGAATGGGTCGACGACAGAATAGACACCCTGCTGGTTCTCTTCGACGAAGTCGAGCTTGACGAGCGCCTTGAGCGCTTTCTGAATGCCGCCTGGTGACAGTTGGCGGTACAGAGGATAGTCTGCGCCATAGAGGGACTTGGACGGCTGAGCAGCAAGCGCCTTGAGGACCGCCTTTTGGCCGGGGGACAACGCCGAGAGCGTCGCCTCAAACTCGGGCGACTGCATGCTGAGCATCGTCTGGCAGGATGCTTCGATATGCTCTGCTGTGCACGAACGTCCGGGCTGCGTCTGGTTCCATGCGATCATCGCCAACCCCTGGACATACCAGGAGAAGCCGTCTGCCAGCCAATAGATGGACGCGGCCACGTCGGCAGGGCAGTCCTTGCCCGTCGCAGCAAATCGCTCGGAGATGAATGCGACAAACGCGCTCTCGGGGATCTTGCCAAGTGGATAGACGAGGGAACTGCGGTAGAACGGACGGTTCTTGTCGGAGAACATGTCCGTGAGAATATGCCGCCTGCTGCCCAGGAACAGGAATGACACACTGCTGTGCTCCTGGACAAAGGATCGCAGCGTCCCTTCGATGGTCTTGGACTCTTCCAGTGCGGCAATCTCCTGGAACTCGTCCAGCACGATGCAGGCGCGCCTGTGGTGGCGTTCGACGTAGCGATAGAGACTGCCGAGCACGTCGTCGATGACAATAGCGGCCGGCACGTCAGGGTCGATCGTCGCAGAAGCCTTCACGCCGTCGCTAGTGATCTCCATACGTGGCGATATCCTGGTGAAGAGACCAAGGAGACGCTTCCCGATTGTGGTGGGATTCGCCCCACGGCCGATACCTCGAATGATCCCATCAGACAGCCGCTGGACAAAGTCGCGCTCGGACGAAACGGGATAGACATCAATCCTGGCTGTCAGGAAGTCCTCGGCCTCCAGGCGTTCCAGCACCTTCCCAGCCAGAGATGACTTGCCCAGGCGACGCGCCGAAAGAAGTACGACGCTCTGACCGTTTCGAACATGGGTCAGAAGGTCCTCCAGCTCCTGTTCTCGATCACAGAATGCTTCATCTCGTGCGAGATGCAGCGTAAACGGGTTGTCTGCCATCTGGGTTCCTCCAAGCAACGACCGTCACTTGCGTCCAACGTTGCTGCTCGTAGTATATCACGTTTTATGCCACTAGCATAATCCTTGAAGTGAATGACGCAGCAGTGGCTACAATAGGACACTTTCGTTGTGTCATGGGACTTTATTCTTTAAGCATTATTCCAGTAGGATAATTCCGCAGTGACCTGTCATTCCCGCGAATGCGGAAATCTATCCTGTCCCCTTGCGACGGACAGCTCTCCGTCTCAGATACTGAACTTACCACCCAGGCGCCTATTTACCAGCTGACCCCAATAGCTCAAAGGTCTGCAGTGGTCGGTATTCCACCTGAACAGAGCCAACGGTTCCGAACCGCGTGACGCCGCGCGTCAGAACGACACCCCGGGGCGGCTTATACTGCTCGAGAAACGAGGTGAACCCACGCCCGGCAGACGGATCGCTACTCCACTTGACCTCCACCGGCAACAGGTCGCCGTCAGCGACGACGAAGTCGACCTCGGCTCCAGACGTCTTGCGCCAGTAGTGCAGTCGCTCGCCTTGTCGGAGAGTACGGCTCAGCGCGAGGAACGCATAGTTCTCGGCAATGGCGCCGGCATCCCCTCGTCGTTCGATGGGCAGGAAGCTACCACGAGCCCAATTGAGCAGCCCGGTGTCACCGAAGTACAGCTTGGGCGTCCGCTTGACCTCGGACCGGACGTTGCGCGCCAGCGGCGGCACCAGGTGCACCAGATACAGCTGTTGCAGGATCTGCAGGTAGCGCGCCAGCGTCTTGTCCGAGACACCGATGTCCGACGCAATCTCACGGACGTTCACCATCGAGCCGGCGCTCACTGACACGGCATGAATGAACCGTTCGAATGCAGCCTCATCGCCAATCCTGGTCAGCGCGTCGACGTCGCGCTGTGCGTAAACGCGGATGAGGTCGCCAAGGTACTGCATCTTCATCTCGGCCGTTTCCAGCAGCGCCACGCGGGGGTACCCTCCGTACTGGAGATACTCGCTGAACAGACGGTCGACCTGTGGAAGCACGTCTCCCTGCGCCGTCTTCACACCCGCCAGTGACCCGTAGCCCCTGAAGTCAAGATACTCCCGAAAGGACAGGACCGACAGCTCAAACATCACGATGCGCCCGACCAACTCGTCGCTGAACCCGCGGGCGATCGCCAGCGATGACGACCCCGAGACGACCAGCTTGAGGCGTGGATGGTAGTCGACGCACAACTTGATGAACCGCGGGAAGTCCGGCAGATGCTGGATCTCGTCGATGAAGACCGTCCCTCCGCCCGTCACCTGCTCCAGCGCGTCAGGCCCAGCCAGAGCGATGTCGCGGTCTTCGGGAACTTCCATGTCGAGCACATGCACCGGGCCCGACATCTGCCGTCCCAGCAGGTACATCAGGGAGGTCTTACCTGTCCGGCGGCCCCCAGAGATCACAATCGCTTCGTGCTCCTTAAGCCATGGCGTGATGCGGGGTGCTATGTCGCGCGAACGCAGCTGCAGCTCAGCAAGCTCATCGAGAGATTTCATATTCTTATCGTACTCATCCTCCGCAACAAGTCAATATTTGCGGAGTAGCCTTCCGCAATAAGTCGATATTTGCGGAGTAGCCTTGCGCGAGATATGACTCGCGTCGCCATCTATCCCCTGATCCGTCATTCCCGCGCAGGCGGGAATCCATCCTTTGTCCTTGTCTATAGGATGTCGATGGCCAGATCAAGCTGACTCAGCAAATGTACCACTGCGTGCCTATTTACCAGCTGACCCCAAAGGTAGACCCCAAAGGTAGCCTAATCAAAAAATGGCAAATGGCTTTGTCATTTTTATCATAAATATGCCAAGTGGACTTGTCATAATTATGACATTGCCCTATACTAGGTTCTAGAATCAGGAGGTAGAAATGGATACGAGTGTCTTCTCCATAAGAAACCCTTGGCGTTCTGGGCTCCTGCCCAAGGAACCAGACCGGATTCAGCGGCATGAACTGCAGACTGCACTATCATGGATGGATAGCAAGCACATCATTACCATCGTCGGGCCGCGGCAGGCAGGAAAATCGACCCTGATGAACATGCTCATTCGTCATCTGCTCAGCAGTGGCACGGTGCCGGCCGCCAATATCTTCTACTTTACCACGGACGATGCCGAGACGGGCACCCTTCTCTCCAACGTCGGTGACTTATTAGCTTTTCTGCGAGGCAACTCGACAGGCACTGGACGGCTTTATCTCTTCATCGATGAGATCCAGCGTCTGGCCAATCCGGGGCTCTTCCTGAAGTCACTGTACGACTTGGACCTTAACCTCAAGATCGTTGCCTCGGGATCGTCTTCACTCGAGATCCGCAGCGAGTCAAAGGAACACCTGGTCGGAAGAGGCCGCGAATTGGTTCTGTACCCTCTGTCATTTGGCGATATTGCAGCAAGCAGGATCAAAGGACTGAGGGCAAGCTCCGACGACATTGCCCAGATTCAACGCCTGTATGGTACTGACCTCTTGCGTATGTTTGAGGAGTGTGCCGTGTGGGGCACCTATCCTGCAGTTCTCACTTCCCCAACGATGGCAGAACGACACGATGAGCTGCAGCAGATATACCAAAGCTACGTGCTCCGGGACGTGTCGCAGTTTGTTCGCATCCAGCACGTCGGAGTCTTCAACAATCTGACCACCTTGCTGGCAGGCAGCGTTGGGAGTCAGGTACAATGGGAAACATTAGCCAGAACGACGAAATCAAACTCTCAGACAATCCATAACTATGTCGATCTTCTGGAGGGAACCTTTGTGTGCCGTCAGGTTCTACCATATACCGGTGGCGTCGTAGGATCCATCCGCAAAATGCCAAAGATCTACTTCATCGACTGCGGACTGCGCAACAGTGTTCTCTCCAACTTTTCGGCGCTGTCATCGCGCGCCGATCGAGGACATCTTGTCGAACAGGTCGTGTTTCAGGAGCTGTGCAAGATCCTTGAGCCAACAGACAGGCTCTACTATTGGCGCACGTACTATAGCTCACATGAGGTCGATTTTGTCGTCGTCCGAGGGGAGTCGCTTGTTCCTATTGAGGTAAAAGACACAAGCATGAGCAGCCCTGAGGTTCCCGATGGTATCAACGATTTCTCCAAAGCCGTGGGGCCCCGGGGTGCCATTGTGATGAACCGTGATTTCGCCGGGGAAGCAATGAGCGGAACCACCACTGTCATGTTCCTTCCCACTGCCGCAACCCTCGCTCGGCCAAACCTGTTCAGGGAACTGCTGAGGAAGGCACTCCACTAACCCTCCGTCCTGCCCATCGGGTTCCGTCACGGCGCGTGGACCCCCGCCTTCGCGGGAGAGACAAACAAAAACACGGCTTCTGTCTGTCTGCGTCATTCCCGCGCAGCCGGGAATCCACTCCTTACTTTGTCTCTTCCGCTTGTCTCTGTCCCAGGCGCTGAACTTACCACTCTGAGATGGAATTACCACCTGAACCCATATCAAGAAGGCCCCGCAGGTGAGCCTGTTCGACTCTTCCTATGGGGCCTTGACTTGTTCCCTTCGTTTACTGACGGGTTAGACCAGCTCAGGAAGGAGCGTTTCGTGTTGGCTACTTCTTGCTCCAGTCTTCTGATGCTACTACACCTGTGACAGCTCCATCGGCTCCTGCAAGTGTCCAGTTACAATTGTACACCCCATTACTATTCATCCAGCATCAGTTTTGTTTTTGATTTTTTCAGTTTCTTTATCTGTTCCCGCTCAATCTCTGTGATGCTCCGAGTTGGGGTTGGCATATCTTCTGGTAATGTGCCTTCAACTCGTTTGATTGTGCTTCGGACTTCACTTCCCACGATGAAATGCGCTTCATTTGCTTCATCAGCATTGGATATTCCATCCTTTTTCAGTTTTTCCTCCGTTTGAGATATTCTGAAAAGGTTAGCAATCAACTCTGTAGTACTCATAAAATCCAGAATTTTATCATTATCTTTGAGACCCTTTTTGTTATGGATACCTGCAACAGTGAGCCCACCATAGAGTCCCATATAACCGGCATTTTGAAATGTTGCATACTCCTCATTGGTAATAACTCCTGCATTATGTGCCGACTCTGCGAGCATTTGATTCCATTGTTTTACGTCACCACGCACAACAAGGCGTTTGTTTTCTTCATCCAGCTGGTTGAAATAGTCAGCAACTTCTTGTCGCCTCGTTTGAATTGCAAAATAGGTCTGTCCGAGTGCAATTACTTCCTTTCTGGGATCACCATTTTGCACAATGAGATAACATGCGTATCGTGTAAGTCTAAAATCGATAACGGGTTTTGATGTTGCTCCCGCTTCAACGATTTTGCTGACCTCAGCAAAATGGTCATCGATATCATATCCACTGTTTTTGCAGGTAATTCTCGCCTTATCAATGACCTTTGCAAAATTTCGCCATTGAGTATATTCAAGCACAGTAGACAGCTCTCGTGAATACCAGAACTCCGAGCCGTCTTCCGATGTGTGTTTTATGCTCTCAAAAGTTACATATTCCTTGGCGTTCAAGTTTGCCACTTCTCAACACCCCCTCTGCCCTCTATACCCTTCTCATCGTCTGCTACAAGCACTAGTATACCACTGTCCACTTTGGATCGTATAGACCGCTCGCGCCTCTAGGGTCAGCCGGCAATCACACCCCCGAGCGCCCTTGTCCAAGGCCCCCGAGTATGTTGGTCCAATACGAGGGGCGCTTCTGAGTGGCGTTCCTCGGCGCAGGCGGGAATCCAGCCCTTATCCTTGTCTGTTCTTGTCTACGGGATATTGATAGACGGGTCGATGGCGTGCAGTGCAGCACGCATGGCGTTTGCGTCATGGCTGCGCGCGGCGTCCAGCAGGGTATCAACGCCTGAGCGGAGCACGGCCAGGTCTGCGCACGCGGGACATTCGACACGCATGATGCTCTCGTAGCTCGTCGGCACGACGTGCTCCGCAGACGACCACAGCTCCTCCGTCATCTTCTCGTTGCCACGGTTGCCCGTGATGACGATGCTGGCGTCGCGCCCGACCTCCAGCCCAGCCAGCTTGATGTAACTGCGTGCCAGGTCAAGGATACGGATGGGCTCACCCATGCGCAGGACAAAGATGTCACTTCCCTGCGTCAGCGCGCCGGCCTGCAGCACCAGCTGCACTGCTTCGGGGATGAGCATGAAGAAGCGCTCCATGTTGGGGTCGGTCACGCGCAGGGTGCGGGTCTCCTCCAGCTGTTTCTGGAAGACCTCCGCCACGCTGCCCATGCTACCCAACACGTTCCCGAAGCGGACGCTGGTCGCCCGCAGACGCTCGCGCCCGTCGTTCACCTGGACCACCAGCTCGGCGACACGCTTGCTCGCGCCCATGAAGTTGATCGGGTTGACCGCCTTGTCGGTGGAGATGTTGACGAAGCGCTCGGCCCCATGCGACACAGCCAGCCGCAGGAGGGTACGTGTCCCTCCGACGTTGTTGAGGATAGCCTCCTCCGGGTTCTGCTCCATCAGTGGCACGTGCTTGTGCGCTGCAGCATGGAAGATGATGTCGGGATGGTACGTGTCAAACAGCCAGGTCATGCGGGCCTCATCACGCATGTCCCCGATGACGGGCACGGCGCACGTCACGCCCTCGCGCTCCTGCAGCTCGCGGTCGATGCGGAAGATGCGGTTCTCCCCCCGGCCCAGCATGATCACCTGTGACGGGCCCAGTCGCGCCACCTGCCGCACGATCTCGGAGCCGATAGAGCCCCCCGCGCCGGTCACCAGGATGCGCTTGCCCTCCACATACGCCCGCACCGGCCCCAGGTCCATGGACACCGGCGTCCTGGTCAGCAGGTCCTCCAGCTGGATCCGGCGCAAATCGTCCACGTGGACAGACCCGTCCACCAGCTCCCACATGCCCGGCAGGGTCCGGACTTGCACATCGGTGTCAGCCAGGTTGGACAACACAGCACGTGTCACAGCCCCGGCATGCGACGGAATGGCAATGACGGCCTGTGTCGCCCGGGTCCGCCTCGCCATGTCGCCGATGCCAGCCACAGGGCCCAGCACGCGCACACCACGCACAGTGCACCCACGCTTGGCGGTATCGTCGTCGATCAGCCCGACCACCTTGCCCAGCTCAGGGTGCGCCTCGAACTCGCGCAGCACCTTGTCGCCCGCATCGCCGGCCCCAACGATCAGGACCCGCGTACCGGACGAAGCAACCGGATCAGAGGCCTTGGTGAACTCCTGCAGGTGTTTGCGTTCGTACCGCCACCGTACGACCGCACGCACACCTGCCATGAACAGGAACGCCAGCACCGTGGACGCCACAAATGCCCCTCCTGACCACTGTACGCTGCCACGTACGGCCAGCAGGAGTGGCAGAGCCAGGATCTTCGTGACCACAACGACAAGAGCCACACGCTCCATGTCCCGCAGACTGGCATATGACCATAGCGCCAATGGCGTCTGCAGCAGGACGGACACGGCGAGGAACACCAGGTTCTCCACCACTCCCGGGAATCTCAGGGTGTAGACCCATGGCCAGGGCGCCACCTTGAAGTCCAGCCGGACCAGGATCCCCGCGACCGTGGCGAGGTTGAACACAGCCACATCCACAGCCAGCCGCCCTATCGCACTCATCCATCCATTCTGTCTGTTCACTCGCGATGCCATCACGCCCTCCTCACGGCCCTCTTCTGCACATACCAGTATAGCCATGAGAGCACAATCACCACACCCGTTAGCTCGCCGATTATGGCCCCCCAGCCCCATCGGATCGAAACAACAAACAGCGTGCTGATAGCCAACTGAATGCCGGCGTACGTGATGGAGACGACGGGGTGTGTCCAGCCGAGTTCATTGACCAGGCGCTGGTACGCGTGCTCTCGGTGAGCTTCAAGCAACCGTTCGTGCCTCAGCAGGCGAGCCAGCAGCGTCCATCCTGTGTCGGCATAGAAGACGGTCATCGACCCCAGAGCGCACAGTCCCCATATGGGTCGTGTGACTCCCAGCTGCAGAGCCAGAATTGCTGCCATGAACCCGAGAAACGTACTGCCAACGTCACCCATGAAGACGCGCGCCCTTCCTCGCAGATTAAGTGGAAGGAATCCACAGCATGCGGCCGCAATGATGAGCGCGATTCTGGTGATCTCAACGTCCTTGGCAAAGGTGAACGATAGCACGGCAAGCGTTCCGAATACCACGACGCCCATGAGCCCAGCCATCCCATTCGCACCGTCCATGAAGTTATAGATGTTGGTTGTACCAACGAGAATCAGGATAAACACGACTACTGCAGCCACCACAACCATGACCGGCAGGTTGGTCTGTCTCAGCAGCCACAGTGTGCTCAAGCCTGCCAACATGCACTGCACGAGGAGCCGAAGGCGAGATTCGACGTGCCACCGGTCATCGATCAGGCCCAGGAACCCGATGCCAGCCATGGGCAACCAGGCAGCAACGGGCAATCCACAGGCAACCCCGGCCACAACACCTGCAATGGAAATGCCAAGTCCACCTGCCCGCGGCGTCGCCTCGGTATGACTGCTGCGCCCGTTGGGAGCGTCGACAAAGCCTGCTTTGGCACCATATGTTGCTACGAGCAGGCTAACGCCAAACGTCATGAGGCACGCCCCTATCGCCAAGGCGAGTAGAATCACCGTTTAGCTCCCGCTGACGAGTTTATGCGTTCCAACTGTAGCGAGAGCCCTTCCTCAAAGGAACGCGGCGCAAAGCCGAAGGCGTCCCCTGCCGCCGACCAATCAAAGGCACGGTCATCGGTGGTGCGCCAGACTTGTTCGCCACTGAAGTGAAAATGCGGAACGAGCCTGTGGCCCGTCTCAAACAATGCTGCTGACGCACAAACGGGCACGTGCACGAAAAACGGCCTGATGCAAGCGGTAGTCACAATGGCCTCGACGAATCGGCGGTACATCAGGGGATCCGGCCAGACACGTTGTAGAACCCAACAGGTTCGCAGTGCTGCCGCACGGCCGCGACAACGGCAGATGCCACGTCGGCATCATACACAGGCTGAATCAGGGCATGACCATCGCCGAACATGGGAAAGACACTGTGCCTCCTGAACCACGACAGCAGAGTGGAAACGTTGTGCCCGGCAGGATTCCCATAGATCATGGTCGGACGCAGCACGACACACCGGACCGTTGGGTGTTCCGTCAGAAACGACCGAAGCAGCTCCTCATCGTGTATGTACTCCTGTGACGCCGACTTGAACCGGGAAAAGACCCCCGTTGTCCCGATAACAACAAGCTGTTGTGCAGCACTTGTCAGCATCAGGGGAAAGAGCTGTGGCAAGAACATGATCCCCGCAACATGCACAACCATGTCACACCCATTTGCTGCCGATTGCCATAGACCAGGCTCAAGCAGATTCCCCGAGACGAGCGTCAGTTTCTCGTGCGTGAGTGGAAATCGACTTGGAGACCTGCTGAGGGCTGAGACATGTTCAACTGCTCCGTCACCCAGCAGGGAGTGCAGGGCAAACAATCCTACCGTAGAAGTTGCCCCTGTCATGAAGCAGTTCATCAGATCCCCATCAATTCCACTGACATGTGTTTCTCCAGATCACTGTCCCTCTTCATGCTGCGTCGATGACGAGCTGCTACGGCAATCCTGAGAGCACTTCAACAAACGATGAGATGCACTGAGAGCGCGAATACTTGCTTTCTGCAGCTCTGAGCCCGTTCCCAGCCAGACAGCTTCTCAGTTCACTGTCTGATATGATCAGCCGGACCGCTTCAGCGAACTGCTCGGGAGACTGGCACATGATCCCGCTGTCCGTTCCCGCAACCATGTCGGACAAGTCACCGCTTGCGCCAGCCAGACAGATAATGGGCAGACCCGCCGCCATATAGCCAATGGCCTTGCTTGGCACTGCCATGCCCCCGAGACGTGGATGCAACGACACCAAACCGCAGTCAGCCAGCTTTAGGAGGCTGAAGTAGCTCATTCCAGTCTGAAAAGGTACGACCCTCAGGTTGGGAATGGTCCCGTTCGTCTCCTCGTTACGCAGTCGGTCGTACTGACCACCCCCTCCCGCGAAACAAAACAGGACGCCTGTCATTTGACTGCATGCTCTCAAGCATTCAATAAGCAGGTCCGCATCCTGGGCGAATCCGAAGTTCCCTGCATACAACACAAGAAAGCGGCCGTCCAGCCTGAGAGAACGCTGCCAGAGGCTGACAGCGTCTGCGTCGACCATGCTGGGAGTCTCTGCCTGGGAGGCCCAATTGGGAATCACCTGCACCTTCTCTAGAGGCAGTCCATAATGTGCGCAAAGTAGTCTCTTCATGTCTTCTCCCACCGTCACAACGGTGTCGGCCGCAAGCAGAGAGACCCGATTCAGCGACCTCATTGCACGTGCCATCAATGACTGTGTGCGTAACTTGCCGACAGCTATGGCGTTCTCGGGGAAGACGTCATGTACCAGCGCCACATAGCCTGCAGCGCGTTTACGTTTGAACAACCACCCTATCGACAAGGCAGGTGCTGGGTTCGTCACGACGAGGATACGTCCATATTTCCGCTGCCATGCTGGCACACGGACTGCACACTGAAGTAGGAACCATGCCCAGCTCGCTGCGCGCCCAATGCCAGAGTGACGGCTGATCCTCAGTTCGGACAGGCGAGTCACGCTGACGCCATGCCAAGTCTCTCGTGACACAACACGTTCGTGCCCAAGGTAAGACGGTTGTCCGCACACAACGCTGACTACGAGGCCCTCCTTGGCAAGCCCTGCTGCCAGTTCTGTCATGATGCGACCCGTACCCGAAGCTGTATCAGGATAGAAGTACTCTGTCAATATGAGCAAGCGGTCCTGCTTCACGTGGTCTGGCCCCACACGACTCTGCGCACGTAGTCTGTGTAGCTTAGGATGATGCGCAGGATCTTGTCGGACACGTTCGGGACAGCATACTCGCGGACCAGCCGCAGCGTGCGATCGGCACCCCGCGGCTGGGCCTCAGCCACCGCCAGCGCCTCCATGACGCGCTCGGGACGCAGGCCTGTCATGATGACCGCAGCCTCCTCCATACCTTCGGGACGCTCGTGCGTTTCACGCAGGCTGAGGGCAGGGAATCCCAGGATGTTGGATTCCTCAGTGATCGTGCCGCTGTCCGACAGCGTGCAGAGTGCGTTCAGCTCAAGGTGTACATAGTCCAGAAATCCAAGCGGCTTGAGAAACGAGACACCCGGAGGGACCTGCACATGGCGTTCATCGAGCCATTTTCGTGTGCGCGGGTGCGTGCTGACAACGATGGGCCGTCCCGATCCACTGAGCTTGTCAAGGATGGCGATGATGGCATTAAAGTGTGTCTCATCATCCACGTTCTCCTGGCGGTGGACGCTCACGACGTAGTAGTCACGGGGAGTGAGTCCCAGCCGGCCCAGAACGTCGCTGGCCTGAATTGCCGGCAAGTAGTGGTTGAGAACCTCGTACATCGGACTGCCCGTCGTGATGACGCGGTCAGGCGCGAGACCCTCGCGCAGGAGGTACTCCCGTGCGATAGCGCCGTAGGGCATATTGATGTCAGCAATGTGGTCGACGATGCGCCGGTTGATCTCCTCGGGCACGCGTTCATCGAAGCAGCGGTTGCCTGCCTCCATATGGAAGATTGGGATGTGGCGCCTTTTCGCAGCAATCGCTGCCAAACTGCTGTTGGTGTCGCCAAGAATGAGAACGGCATCCGGCGCCTCAGCCTGCAGGACTGGGTCGATGCGTGCAATGGTGAGTCCAATGGTCTCAGCCGCTGTCGCCCCTGCCGCATGCAGGTCGACGTCCGGTGCGCGCAGTCCCAGATCGCGGAAGAACACCCCGTTCAGCTCGTCGTCGTAGTTCTGGCCCGTGTGGACCACGATGTGTTGGACGTTGTGATCCAGGCAGGGAATGATGCGGGACAGCCGGATGATCTCGGGCCGGGTACCGATGATGGTCATGACCTTCATATTGCAGCCTCCTGTGCTAGGACGGGTTCGCTCCAGGTATCTGGCTTCCCCATGTCAAAGAGCTCTCCCGACCAGAATAGGGTCAGGAGCGGTGCGGATCCGGTATTCTCAATGCTGTGCGTGCAGAAGGTCGGCATATCCACACACGCAGGTGTCTCCCCAGTCAAGTCATAGGTATGGACGTCAGACGTGAACAACCGCCGCAGGCGAATACGCCCGCTGCCACTCAGCACGGCGAAGCGCTCGACCTTGTGCCGGTGGTAGTGGTCGCCCCTGGTGGCCCCTGGCTCGGTCCATGACACAAACGACTGGCCCGCGCCCTGCGCACGGACCACGTCCCACAGCGAACCGCGCGCATCCGCATGAACCTCGAATGCGCCCTGTGCCTGGTCGGGAAACCTGAAGGAGCGAAGGGTGTTGAACAATTGCAGGTCGAACGGGTCAGCAAGGACGGGAAACGTGCCACCGACATACGAGGCGTTGAGACCCTGAAGACGCGCCAGGATCTCAGAAACCAGCAGGGGCGCGTGCCCGGTGACCCGGACCACGCCAGCCGTCCCGTCATGGGCGAGCCTCACGAACCGGGCCACTGCATCTTGGGCATGAATGAGTTCGAGCGGAGCATCTGTTACAATATGCTGCTCCTCGCCGTGCACGAGTTGGTGGCAAAACGTCGCCACCACTGAGTTGTAGAAGGGGCGGCCGAACTCGCCGAACTCGTTCGGCAGGACAACGGTGGTGAAGCGTGCTCCGCAGCTGTCTGCCCATGCCTCCAGGTGCTGGGCGCAGACGCGCATAGCCTGACCGTACGGATTGTCGCACTCGATCTGGATGGAGGAGGCAAACAAGACGTGCGGCAGCCGGCCGGACCGGCGCAAGGCAGCGATGAGCCGGTCGGTGATGGAAACGTTGCCTTTCAAGACCTCGTCGTCAGTACCACGGCTGATGCCGGCGAAGTGGACGATGGCGTCGGACGTCGCCACGAGACTCTCCAGAGCATGGTCGGCGGCATACGATGCCTGGTCACACGGCACTGCGACGTCGTTCGTGTCCCCATGCAGTAAGCACCGAAGGTGCCAGCCAAGGAACCCATCAGCTCCTGTGATACCGATACGCATCTCAGCTCCCCCGGCCAAATGACGAGCCTGACCCGCCGCCCAGTTCCTGCTGCACCTCGGGCAACGCCGCCAGCTTGGCAATGACCTCTTTCACCGACAGGCGGTGTGCGTTGGCTGACGTATAATCGCTCTGCTGGATTGTGTCAGTATTCCCTTCTGTGAAGTACTTGTCGTAATTGAGGTCGCGGTCGTCCAGATGAACGCGCCAGTAGTCCCCCATGTCCTCAGAACGACACAGTTCTTCGGCTGTCGCCAGTGTCTCATGCAGCTTTTCGCCGTGCCGGGAGCCGATGACCTGGATGGGCACGTCAGAGTGGAACAGCTGCTTGAGAGCCAGCGCAAGGTCGCCGATGGTGGAAGCGGGCGCCTTGCGGATGAACAGGTCCCCCGGCTCTGCATGTTCCATGGCGAACAGGACCAGCCCGATGGCCTCGTCCATCGACATCAGGAAGCGGGTCATGGTGGGTTCTGTGACGGTGAGGGGTTCACCACGTTTCATCTTCTCGATAAACAGCGGGATGACAGAGCCACGGGAGCACATGACGTTGCCATACCGGGTCACGGCGATAACCGTCTGTCTCGTGTGTCCTCCGTCCCTCGCTGCCGCATATGCCGTCTTCTCCATGAGCGCCTTGCTCATACCCATGGCATTGATAGGTTGCACGGCCTTGTCCGTGCTGAGGCAGACGACACTCTTCACTCCGTGGGCAAGGGCAGACTCAATGACGTTGCTGCTCCCCAGCACGTTCGTCATGACCGCTTGGATGGGGAAGAACTCGCAGGAGGGCACTTCCTTCAGCGCGGCAGCGTGGAAGACATGCTCCACTCCCTCCATGGCCCTGTCCACGCTGGCACGATCCCTTACGTCCCCGAGGTAGTACTTGACCCGTGCATCATGCAATTCCTTGCGCATGACCTCCTGCTTGAACTCGTCACGGCTGAGGACCCGGATTTCCTGCACATCCTGAGCAAGCGCATAGGTCAAGAAGGCCCGGCCGAACGATCCTGTTCCACCCGTAACGAGAATAGGACTCTTGAGTTCGTTGCGATTGCTCATGTGTTGACCCCCAATGATACTAGTCTCATCAGAACATGCTACGTATGCTGGTCAGTTCTGCGACGAACTTGACCCTTAACGATGTCCACCACTGTTTGCCAGGAACTGGTCTGCTCGGTCTCTGCGCGTGTAGCGTCCTGATTCCGTGTTGCAGATGGTAAGGCAGCTTCCACGATCCGTTCAGACTCTGTATCCAGCATAGCAGATGCAAGCTCGGTAGCAGAATCGCTGGCAAAAAAACGTGCTCGACGGTATCCATCCAGAATCTCTCTGGCAAAAGGTGTATCTGCTGCGATCACCCAGGATCCCAGCTTTCGAGCTTCAAGCAGCGGCAGACCGAATGTCTCAATGATAGAAGGGAACACCAGGATCGAGTGTTGCAGTGCGCGCAGTACCAAGCGTCGCTGCAGGGAACCGCGGAACTGCACGGCATCCCCTAATGGTGTAGCAAGTTGCTTGATCCTTCTGGCGTAATCATTCTCATTCCCGGTAATCGTCAAGGTAAGCTCGGCGTCATGTCCCTGTGCTTGCAGGAGGATGAGCGCCTGGATTGCCACTTCGAAATTCTTATAAGGCATGGCTGAGGCTGGATAGAAAAAACGGATGCCTTGCCCGATGTCCGCCGTATTGGATTGTTCCACTTCATCGGGGGCAGGTAACGATACATCACAGTCAGGGGCGACCACGACAATACGGCTGGCATCTACTCGACTAGAGACAGCCAGAGCCTGCTGCATCCAATGAGTCTGTACTATTGCCATGGATGCTCGCCGGACGCTCCACCGTATCACTGGACCGAGCACTGCGACTCGCACTGCCATCTCCCTCTCTTCACTTCTGAAAAGAGACCACCGATGCCACCGTGCAAACGGCAGCGACTGGTGCACATAGACAACTTGGGGCACCTGGGTGAACAGCACAGCCGTGTTCTGGAGCGAGAACACGGCATCCGGTGCATAGCGCTGCACTAGGCGCGGCGCCATCAGTATCTCCCACGTCAATCGATGTAACCAGCTTCTCTTGGCATAGGCATCTCTCACGACACGAATCCAGGGAACGGATGAAGAGATTTCGTCTGACGAGACAAGACATATCCAATCAACGCCTACGTCCTGTAATGCGAGAAAGTCGATGAAGTCCTTCAGAATGCTCAGAGCCCCACTGCTGGAGGCCGCTATGTCAACTACCACCACGCGCGGCCGTGAAGCAGTTGCAGGCGTACCGGCATGACCAACCCCTCGGACTTTGCTCTTCACAGGGATCTCCCTCTCGTTCGTCCCTCGCTGTCGTCCAATCGAACCAGGTCACTCTTGTCCCGACCAAGCGGGTCGACGATGGTAGTGATGTCATGCAGGATACGCGCTGTCCAGCCGCTCGAACTCCTGCCGCTGGACATGGCAGCATCGACCGCCACGACCACGTCGGCGCCTCCCGAATAGGTCTCCACCTCTGACAGCGCCACTTGATGTGGGCTGACAATGTTCTGCCAGAAAATGCATCTATGTTGTTTCCGAGGTACCACCGGCATCCTCCTTATCGGGTACCTACTCAACGCGATGCCATGAGCACAGAACCGGATTCCATCTCTTGATGACTCTTGCCAGGTTGCCAACAGCAACACTCTGTGCCGGTATGTCGTGAGAGACTAGACTGCCAGCTCCGATGACCGCTTTGGACCCTATCGTCACACCGTTCAATATCGTGACACCAGCGCCTATCCACCAGATGTCCTCGATTCGCACGGAGCAATTCACGACGGGTTGTCCGAAGGACACTTCTCGCTGCTACAGACTCTAAGCCTAATGAATCCGATGCGAAATAGAGTTCTCCAAAGCAGAAAGATAAACACATCAGCTATGAAGGAATTGACTGCCATTTTGTGCGTGTTCGGCCCAAATCCAAAAGTAGTTAGTATGAACCATTGTATATATATCACAAAGAGACTTGCACCAAAAGCATATGATTTCAAGTAAATCCCTTTGATTATCTCAAATATAAATCGGTTAAACTTACCCCATAAAAACATGCCTACAATAATGCCACCTATTCTAAAATACATATACAAGAATCCCATAAAGGTAATTTCAAAACCGCTCTTCCACTCTGGCGGTAGGCCTAATATATTCTTATACATTAGAAAATAATCCTTTGCATTATCTCCAGCAATAAGTCTTGCTAAGTCACTTCCACTAAATAAAGCATGGTCTTTCCCGTAAGAAACGATCGGTAACATTACATCTAAACCACCAAGTCGTGAAAAAATAGCTCCCACTTTACTTACACCAACATTAACATTAACACCGATACTTTGGATGAAAATTCGTAGAGACTCTATACCCCCTCCTGATCCATGTTCCAAAGCTACCTGCCTATAAGCACCTATAGACGAATACAATACAAAGAAAAGTAATACTAAACCAATTATTATAATGAACAGCTTCTTTGGGTATCTTCCTGTTTTATCTCTATTTAGAACAAATAATACTGCAAGAATGAAGATCGGATAGGACAAGCCCGCTTTACTCAAATTCATTAGAGAAGAGGCAACTACAACCAGTACCATAAGAAACGCTAAAAAGATATGTACTCTTTGATGTCTCTCAATTGAAGCAAAAAGATATAAAGGAAGCAATAATGCTTGGCTGGTAAAGAAAATATAATAAGTAATTCCAACAATTTTAAAAGCAACCTCAGGAGGACTTACAAATATTCTTCCAATTCCTAGTTTGAACTGCAAGAAATAAACTGTAAGAGTTAGGAAACTTGAAATAAGCATCAACATATTTAAAGTGGGTATTTTTGTAGTAGCTTGTATTTTTCTACAATTTGAAGTACTTCTACAATTTGTATTGGCTTTCATAATATATCCAAAATAGAATGAGAAGAAGCCGATAAGAAATATTAGAAACGTAATATAATAATCATGCTCGGCAAAAATGAAGGTGATCGGCAATTGATCAACAAAGAAGAAGAATTGTGACGGATTAGAGGAATACAATATGAGTTTCAATGGGTATGTCAAGAATGAAATAGCAGTAAAGACAAATAGAGGTGATAAGAAACCTATGGGATGGAATAACTGTTTCCTAGTCACCTCTATAGTGAAAACCAAAGAAGAAACGAACAGTAGAACTATGCCCATCTTTGAACTGTCAACGCAAAATGATGCCAATGTGCCAACCAGCAGAATAAGAAAATAGGCACACAGACGTGGATATGCCTCAAAGAATCCTATGAAATATGTCAACTTCCTATTCATTCGAACTCCACCGTAGACTCCATTTTCATAACATTCTCAACAAACACTCTCCCAATCCGATGTGAATTCCAACTACCGTGACCAGGCACTTGCATCTAATCATCGCAGCTACAGCGTGCTACGTCGAGCGTTGCACGGTATGCGTCCGTTGCCGCACAGGCAACCTTCCCGCGATCCATCAGGTCATGTGCAAGACCATCGCGAGCGCCTGAGTTCAGAGCGAGGCCATTCGTCGGGGCAAAGGCGCTCATGAACGCACGGCGTTGTGCCGCGGTGAACCACACTACCACTTGCCCTAAGACAAGAGAAGATGCCGGAGCCAATTCCAAAGTCTACCTCCTTTACGCGGTCTAAGCCAAAGTGGAATCATCGCGCTTGCGAGCGCGATCACCTCGGCTCCCCGTATTGCAGCGTGGTGATCGGGAACATGTTTCAGGAAGTACGAAGACAGTTCCCGTATCGAGCGAGCTGTCTGTGGCTCCTTCTTCATTGCCATAACCATCATGGAGCCACAGACAGCTCTATAGCGAGCCATCACGATCTCACTCTTCCTGCCAGAGAATTCCTCGAGGCCCAAAGCAAATGCGAACATATCGATCACGTCTCTACCCATTCGAAAGCTGTCTGCGCTGTCTTGCCCCTCATGTAAGGAGTAGTGAAACAACGGAGAGTCGATGAACTTTAGATCATGATGGAGAGCTATGCGCAGCCACATCAACCAGTCCGCGGTCAGGTATTCGGCAAATGGGCCCACTTCGCGCAGTACTGATGTGTGGAGAACTACGGCGGGGAATGGAATGAAGTCGCGATGCAGCAACTCCTCAAACGCAGTTGCCCCAGGCAGCACCCGATCATGGCTACTGCCGTCCGGCAGTCCATACACTGTCTCGTTTTCTCCCTTGGACACCATGAATCTCGGCCAAACCAGACCCGCTTCTGGCGATTCCTCCAGCCCAGCGATCATCCGCTCGTAGAAGGAGGGTTCCAGCCAGTCATCATCATGCATGAAGTGCACATATGGCGCCGTCACCCGTGTGAACAGCGCGTTCATATTGCCAATTGAGCCGAGGTTCGCTGCATTGCGTACATAGCCGAATCGACCATCCCTGCCGCAGAAATCCTGTGCCACCGTCCTCGTGTCGTCGTCAGAGCAGTTGTCACCGACGATGACCCGTATGTCCGTGTACGTCTGTGCCTGTATGGACTCCAGGCACCGGCGCAGCATGGCCGACCGATTGTAGGTCGGGACCAGCACATCAATTGTCGCCATCAACATCCTCTTGACATTCCGTCTCGAGCGTTGCAAGATCATCGCTCAGACTGATGCATGGTTGCCATTCCGGCAGTACCGGCACGGGTGGCCACGGTTCCATGACCTCACGCACGCGGTACGGACGACCACCTCCACTTTCAAAAACATTCAAGACTATTCCTTCCCACTTGCTACTTCCCGCGATTTGGTTCTGAGGAGTCAAGGCTCGTTCCCCGGTTCTCGCGGTTTTCTAAGCTCATACTTTCCAAGAATTTCTTCTCTTTATCATCCAGGGGTGGATCAATTTTATCTATAGGTTTGTCGTATTCGAGTTTTGGATATACATAAGACTCATAATCCATCACAAATTCAACTAGGAGAGGCATTCTAGGTCCTTGAAGTATCCTGGCAACTTCTGGAATTGCATTCTCGTCTGGCTGTATCTGAATTGCCCCTATTCCATACGCCCTTGCTATTTCAGTGAAGTTGCAGGAATTGTATCCACTTTTCTCGTCCGTTGCGAAGTAGTTCGCGTTAAAGTACATTTTTTGAAACTGCTTTATCATCCCAAGACTCTTGTTGTTGAATACGAAGATCGTGATGGGCAGTCTGCGAGAGGCAACATTGTTCAGTTCCTGGATGTTTATCTGCATTCCACCGTCTCCAGTGATAACTACTATGCGCTTCTTTGTTTCAATTGAAAGCGCGACAGCTGCCGGAAGAGCGTAACCCATTGGTGCCATGCCACCACTATTTATGAATCGTTGATTTCCCTTCATGCTTAAGACTTGTGCGGCTAGCATCTGGTTTTGCCCAACGTCTACGCATACGATATCGTCATCTGCCAAATTGTCGGAGATACCCTTCATTACCCTGTAGTGCCAATCCTCTTCATGCGCTCTACGCATTTCTGAGATAGGATCGAATCGCTCCTTAAGTCGCTGAATGTTCAAGATACGTTCTTCGTTCTTGGGGAATACTACTTTCTCCCTTTCTATAGCAAGGTTCATCCGTTTGAGAAACTGCTTAACATCGCATACGAGTGTCGTACGATATTCTAGCTGTGATGATTCGATTTCATCTTTGTCTATATCTACTCGGATTATCCCCTTCTTCAGAAACGGAGATATTTCATTGCCTATCTGTCTTGAATCCAGTCTTGACCCAAGAACTATGAGAAGGTCACTCCTGGCCAGCAGTATATTGCCATATCGATTTCCATACGCTCCTATGAATCCACCGAATAGTCTATGATTATGTGGAAAGCCGTCTTTCCCCATTAAGGAAACGACGACTGGGATGTTCGATATTTCTGCAAATTTCAGAAGCTCATTCTTTGAATCTGAAGTGCTGCAACCTCCTCCAGCAAGAATAACTGGCGATTTTGACGACGAAATTGCCTGTAGAATGTCATCTATGTCTTTGTCATCAGGTAGGCACTCGTTTTGTTGGGTATCTACCGCAAAACACGAGGGGGAAGAAACTCCTATCATTTGCCTCTGAATGTCCATAGGCAAGTCCAACAAGACAGGGCCTTTTCTGCCATTCAAAGCCATGGCCACTGCTTTCTTCAATTCTGATTCAACATTCTTGGGATCATCTACCAAGACGCTGTACTTTGTTATTGGTGTTACTATCTTGACGATATCAGTTTCTTGAAAGCCTTTCTGCCTTACTTTGAGATCATATTTGAAATCGTAGGTATTAACTTGCCCCGTTATGAACAATACGGGTGATGAATCGAAATAGGCATCTGCAATGCCCGTTACCAGATTCGTTGCTCCAGGCCCACTTGTTGCAAGTGCTACTGAAAGATTTCCACTCAGCTTGGCGCTTGCAGAAGCTCCAAAAGCTGCGGCCTGCTCATGATAACACTGAACAAACTCGATTTTGTGACTCTTGCTCAACGAATCAAAAAGATGAGTGACGGAACCACCAATGTACCCATAGACATATCTTACATTCATAGTCTCAAGGAACTTAACTATGTAGTCAGAGACTTTCATTTCTTCATTCATCTCTACTTCCTTCGCCATGAAGACAGATGCTGTCTCCAGACCATTTTGCAGCGGCACCCGAGCCCCGACGATAACACAAGAGACGCACAGCGCTGATAGGCACATTCACTCCAACTGGGACATGGCGTCCCAGTCGGCAGGTCCAAGAACCCACCCCATTGCCTCGGCATAGGCATCAACTTGTGCAACAGTTCTGGCTCCGACGAGGGCGACATCCACAAGTTGAGACTCCAAGACCCACCGTACGGCAAGCGCTGCAGCGCTCTTGCCCATTGCCTTGCCCATCGCCACTACTTGTCGAGCCGTGGCCAGGTTTACAAGGGCACGGGGCCCGACGAAGTCAGGATCCCGGCTTCGTGTGTCATTCGGTCCGAACGCAGTGCCAATGGCGTATTTGCCAGACAGAAGGCCACGGGCCAGCACACTGTAGGCCATGGTACCAACATGCACGGAGCGCGCCTGCTCAAACACCGTTTTCCGGCTCGTGTCAATCACGTTGTACAACGCTTGATAGGACACAAGACTGCCGGACGACGCTGCCTCTGCCAAGTGGACGTCGTCAAGGTTTGAGCAGCCGATGTACCGTATCTTCCCTTCCTCCTTCAGCTTCACGAGTTCGAGCATTGTGTCTTCAATCCGCGAATGTCCATCGTACCAATGAATCTGATACAGCGGGATGCAATCAGTGTCAAGTCGCTTGAGACTTGCTTCGACAGCCTTGCGCAGATAGGCGACACTGCAGTCGTGCCATGTGGCCTGAGAAGCATCATCCCAGCGAACGCCGAACTTGCTGGCGACGATGACTCTTGTCTTCGCCGAACCCAATGCGCGGCCGAGAACCTCTTCAGAGTGCCCGAATCCATAAACGTCCGCCGTGTCGAACAGTGTCACGCCAAGATCAAGCGCTCTCCTGATAGCCCGTTCGGACTCGCGGTCATCGACATTGCCATACCCATGACCACCAATAGCCCAGCATCCAAAGCCTATCCGAGAAACGATTGGCCCGTGCTCCCCTAGTTGTCGATATTCCATATTCACCTAGTCCTCAGCCTCTGCATTGCGATCAGCATACAAATTCTGAGATCTGTATGGAACGACATCTCGTGCACGTACTTCAGGCATAAACGGTTCTTCTCTCTGGCGGTCATCGCGTCCATCCTGCACTCCATTCGGTGAGGGACTCAACGACATACGTCAGCATTTCCAGCGTAACTGCAGGACACACACCCAGCCAGAACGTATCTTCCAGGATAATGTCCGTGGTCGCCAACGACCCTGCCACACGGTACGTTCGCCCCTGCATGTAGGGCTGGCGCACCAGGTTGCCACCAAACAGGAGACGACTGCCGATGTGACGCGACTCGAGGAAGCGCAGCAGTTCAGGCCGGTGGCAAGTGGCGGAACCGCGCAACGTAATCGGGAAGCCAAACCACGAGGGCAGGCTGCCAGGCGTCGGCTCGGGAAGGAGAAACAGATCCTGCAGAGTGGACAGACCCTCGTGGAGGAAATCGAAGTTGCGCTGTCTTGCCACAGCGAAATCGTCAAGCTGTCCCATCTGAGCCAGACCTACTGCTGCCTGCATGTCGGTCATCTTGAGGTTGTATCCCAAATGCGTGTACACGTATTTGTGATCATAGCCCTGGGGAAGACCGGGCCACTCGGAATCGTACCTCTTGCCACACGTGTTGTCGTGGCCGGGCTTGCACCAGCAGTCACGGCCCCAATCACGCAGTGATGCCAGCGAACGAGCCAGGAACGCGTTGTTCGTGAAGACGGCACCTCCCTCGCCCGTGGTGATATGGTGGGCAGGGTAGAAGCTGAGCGTGCCGATATCGCCGAAGGTACCGACACGTCGCCCCTTGTACTCGGAACCGAGTGCGTCGCAGCAATCCTCAATGAGCCACAGTCCATGCTGCTGTGCAAACCGAGTGACTGCCTCCACGTCGAACGGGTTGCCCAACGTATGGGCCAGCATGACGGCCCGCGTACGGGGGGACAGAGCCTGCTCCAGCAGCTTGGGGTTGACGTTGTAGGTCGGCAATGAGACGTCAACGAAAACAGGAACCAGACTGTTCTGCAAGATAGGGTTGACCGTCGTGGGGAATCCAGCGGCGACAGTGATCACCTCGTCGCCTGCCATGAGTGTCCGGTCGCCCAGCTCCAGCGTCATGAGCGCAGCGATGGCGAGAAGGTTCGCCGACGAGCCAGAGTTGACTGTCAGAACGTGCGTGACGCCAAGGTAGCCGGCCAGCTGTTGCTCGAATGCATCGTTGAAGCGCCCTGTCGTCAGCCAGCAGTCCAGCGATGCACTCACCAGCGCCTGCACTTCGGACACGCCAACGGTCTTGCCGGAGACCGGCACGGGTGACACCCCAGGGACGAATGGCGCGGGGGCGTGGACGAGGCCCGCGTAGTCTACGGCCAGTGCAAGCATCTGTGAACGCAGTTCGGCAGCGCGTGCATCCGTATCGAGCGCAGGATTTGGCAGCAGGTTGCCCAGGACACCCACACTCACACCCTGCTTCCCCGATTCGTCGCAGCCCAGGAGACGCCCTCGGCACGTGCAGCCCGGGCGTAGTCACCTATGTTCCGCACCGTGAGAGGGACTGCCTGCCCAGCGTCTTCCATTGTCGAACGGTACCACGTCACCGTCTGCCGAACGGCTTCGCCCACATCATACACCGGACGCCAGCCCAGCTGGGAGCGAGCCTTGGTGCAATCCAACCGCAGCATGCCTGCTTCGCTCAAGGCCGGTGCAGAAGTGACTGTTTCAAACCCAGCTGCACCTCCCCACGCCTGACACACCTGGCCGACAAGTTGCTCAACGGACACGGCACTCTCGGGGTCCGGGCCGAAGTTCCATGCTCCACCGTACCGTACGGGATCTCGCGCCAGCAGGGCGCCCAGCCACAGGTATCCAGACAGCGGTTCCAGGACATGTTGCCAAGGACGTACTGAACCAGGATTGCGCACGAAAATCGGGTTCCGCTCCGCCAGCGCCCGCATGCAATCCGGTACCAGACGGTCGGCTGCCCAGTCACCGCCGCCGATGGCATTGCCAGACCGGACGGAAGCTACACCAGTCTTCTCTGTCAATGCGTTTCCTTCACCAAAGAACGATGACCGGTACGAAGATACTACCATTTCGGCTGCCGCCTTGCTGGCGCTATACGGGTCACGGCCCCCCAGCGCATCCGCTTCGCGGTAGCCGTACTGCCACTCATTGTTGGCGTAACACTTGTCGGTGGTCACAATGACGACTGAGCGCACCGAAGGAGAGTGCCTTGCCGCCTCCAGCACGTTGGCGGTACCCATCACGTTTGTCTCAAAGGTCGTCAATGGGTCGGCATACGAGGGCAGGACCAAGGCTTGTGCAGCCATATGGATGACCACCTCCGGCACAGCCTTGTCCATTGCCGTCTGTACGTCTTGGGACCGCTGCACGTCGCCCCACATGTTCTGGATCTGCCCCGACAAGCCAAGGGACTCATACAGCGACGGCTGTGTTGGCACGCCAATGCTGTATCCGCTCACCTCCGCCCCCAGCAGAAGCAACCATTGCGTCAGCCAGGAACCCTTGAACCCGGTGTGCCCCGTGAGGAAGACGCGTCTGCCGGAATAGTAACCATCGAACAGCCGTTTCATTTCGGGCTCCGTCATTTCCAGACCTTCCAGGGCGCGTGTCCCTCAGACCACAGCTTCTCCAGCAGGTTCTTGTCGCGCAGGGTATCCATGGATTGCCAGAAACCGTCGTGCACATAGGCCGACAACTGATGATCGGCTGCCAAGTGCTCAAGCGGCGCGCGCTCCCAGACGGTCGCGTCGTCCTGGATGTAGTCGAAGATGCCGGGTTCGAGTACGAAGAAGCCGCCGTTGATGTAACCGCCATCCCCAGGAGGCTTCTCGCTAAAACTCGTCACTATGTTGTCATCTCCGAGATCCAGGGCACCAAAGCGTCCCTGAGGGCGGACAGCGGTCAGCGTGGCCAACGTACCGGCCCGCTTGTGGAAGGCAACCAGTGCCGCGATGTCGATGTCGGCCACGCCGTCGCCGTAGGTCAACAGGAAGGATTCACCATCCACGTGCGGCCGGATGCGCTTGATGCGCCCGCCCGTCATCGTCTCCTCGCCCGTGTCGACAAGAGTCACACGCCAGTCCTCGGCGCGCGAGTCATGCAGTTCCACCTTGTTGTGTTCGAGATCGATGGTCACGTCGGACATGTGCAGGACGTAGTTGGCGAAATACTCCTTGATGGCATACCCCTTGTACCCAAGACAGATGACAAAATCCTGAATGCCATAGGCCGCATATGTTTTCATGATATGCCACAGGATGGGCTTGCCGCCGACTTCGACCATCGGCTTCGGGCGAAGAACCGTCTCCTCACTTAGCCGAGAACCGATTCCTCCTGCAAGAATGACTGCCTTCATGACCCCTCCCTTACCTTCATAGCTAGCAGACTGGTGCCCCACTCATTCCAAATACAGCATGGCACGCGGTGAATCGTATCATGCGCATCCGTCGCCGTGCAGACTATGAGTCCACGATCCATAAGGTCCTGCGCAAGGTCGTCGCCTGTGGTACGGTCCAGAACGTGCCAGTCGCTGCCGACGCATGCGTAGCGCTCGACGTGGACCAGGGCTGGTGTAACGCCCTGGAGCTGAAGGCGGAAGATGACGTCGTCCACGTACGTGGGTAGATCTTCGTGGGGCAGTTCAAGCAACAGGTGCGTGCCCCGGTCCGCAAGTGTCAAGACGTCTCTCTTCTTCACCCGGTCGGGCAGGTCGGGACAGATGAAGACCTCGTTGCTCGGGAGGACGGTGAGAGGGATAGCCCGGCTGTTCAGCTCCGCCTGCAGGTCCCTAGCAGTCTGGCGCACGACGGCGGGGTCCGTCTCATGCTCGTCCTCGGTCCAGTGCGGCATGCCGATGACGGTGTCGATGCCGGCTGCCGCGGCGAGGCCCGCCATGGCAATACTGGTGGCCAGCCCCGGCCTGTTGTCCATATCAATACTCATATTTTGACCCAATACTCCGGTATCAAGTCTTTTGATTCCAAAGACGGAATGTTAAACCACTTCTCAGGCGATACCACAATCTTTTTGGGATTAGCATTCAGCCACGCTCCCCACCAACTGAATGTGCTATTCGCAATGATATGATGCTTACAGTGGGACATCAAGCGGAGATCTTCGCAATCCCCATCTTCGCCGTGATTCTCCATAAAAGAGAGCCGAAAGGGAAGCATCAGATTTTCCTTAGCCCAAGGAATGTCATCCGAGAACACAAAGAAGTGCGGTTCGGTCGTCCTACTAGCGATATAATCGACCGCTCTTAAATAGTAGTCTAGGCCCAAAACACCGTGAATCCGATTAGTAACAAGACTGGACACGTAGTCACCTCGCCGAATATGCAGGCTAACTGAGTTGGTGCTATCGATCATAGCTATCATTTTTCTGTTCATCTCTTCCGGCTCTCGTTTAAAGGTAAATTCATGACGAATGATACCTGGGACATCTGCAAAATACTTCTCGCTTGCCCAGTAGCCAGCAAGATAGGCACCCCCGTCTATTTTTAGAATACCAGAGTCAAAAGAAGGACCTCTCTCTTCTACGAACTTTGGCCCTCGCCAGGGTAATAGATGTTTTTTGATCTCATAAGTGGTAAAACCGATTATTTGCCTGCGCCGTGGCCTTCGAAAACGACGTACTTCTGTTTCCGTGGCGAAATCCTCGATAATGTTAAAACAACCAAGACGATATGGCCAAAGCTTGTAATTGGCGAATGCCGTAACATCCAGCTTCAATGGCATATTTGTTCGGTATGCAACTGCTCGTGCCGTTGCATATTGAAACATTTGATTCCCGAGCCCACCAATTAGACGTACTATTATCATGCTTTAACCCCTCTTACTAAAATCGGTTCAAATACGTCTGTAGAATCTCTAATAGCCGGTCTATCATTCCTTCAGAGAATACCGGAGAAAGGCCCATATAGAACCCGTTCTCGTGAATCTTATCGGCGCCACAAAATGTTCTGGTCTTGAATTCGGGAAACAGTCGTGCGACGGGCTGACGAGCAATATTGCCAGCGACAATCGGTCTGGTTTCGATTCCTTGCGATTCCAAATAGTTTGTGATGTCGCGTCTGGTAAATGGGGCGTCAGTTTTCACCATGATCGGGAGCGCAAACCAGCAAGGGTCTGCTTTAGGATCAACATTTGGAAAGCTCAAGTGCTGGTTTTTATCAAGCGCAGTGAAGAATCTTTTCGCAAGAAGTTTACGTCTTTGATTGAAACCCGGCAGTTTTTCCAGCTGGCATAGTCCAAATCCCGCCTGAAGTTCTGTTGGGCGAAGATTGAAGCCCCAGTCAACGAATGCGTATCTAGGGTCTACGTTATAAGAATCCAAGGGGAACTTGGAATTATCAACATTGCGAAGCCAGCCATGAGCTCGAAGCATCTTAAGTCGGTCCGCAAGTTCTTCATCACGGCAAACAACCATGCCACCTTCCATTGTCGTCATATGGTGCGAAAAGAAGAATGAATAACTACTGCATAAACCAAAGTTGCCTACCTTCACTCCTGCGTACGTACTATCAAGCGCTTCGCAACAATCCTCGATAATTATCAAGCCGTGTTCTTGGGCAATTTCTTGAATGCGATCCATTGGACACGGGTTGCCCATCAGATGGACCAGGAAAAGAGCTTTCGTGTTTGGCGTAATTGATTGCTCAAGGTCAGCCAGATCAATGTTCAGCGTTTCTGGATCTACATCGACAAGTTTGAGTTTGAGACCAGCCATCATCACCGACCATAGCTGCGTCGGCCAGGTCACCACCGGTGCCAAGACTTCAGACCCTGGCGCTAACAGTGGCTGGATAGGATCCACTAGCAGATGACACATAAGCAAATCAGCCGATGAACCACTGTTGACCATGACAGCGGCACCTGAGTTTTGGTGATCCGCAAATCTCTTTTCGAACTCTAAGGTTTTCTCCCACATCGTGGTGCGAAAACTGCAGAGGGAGTCCAGCACTTGCAGAACTTCTTCCGTTCCGTATGTGGCCATGCTCAACGGATACCAGAATTTCTGAGGTTTCCTCTCGTTGATGCGACTACCGAGTTCCAAAAATGACTCTATTACGCCTCCCAGTTTTTCAATACCGGGGATATTTCTTGGAATTTCTTTCACGGTATCCTCCTTGCACAACAGGTTGGCCAGTTCTTGGACTAGACGGTTCCCGTTCGCTTTCTTTCACGATATTCATCAATAGTGCGGGCCACTCCTTCACGAAGACCGATTCTGGGCCTATATCCCATCGCATCGAGGCGTGAAACATCCAAACACTTCTGCAGCATACCATCAGGCATAGAACTGTCCCACTTGATATCTCCAGTATAACCAACCAGTTCGGCAACTAGCTGCGCCAAATCAAGAATCGAAACGTCCGTACCAGTACCAAGATTGATTGGTTCAGGCGTTTCGACATGCTGCATCATGAAAAGCAGTGCTTCTGCAACGTCATCTACGTGAATAAACTCTCGTCTTGCTGCGCCAGTACCCCATAAGACAACCTCTGAAGATCCGTTGTCTTGGCTATCCACAAATCTTCTCACTAGTGCTGAAAGAACATGAGAGTTTTGCAGGTCAAAATGATCATTTGTCCCATATATGTTGCAGGGCATTGGACAAATTGCCTGCATGCCATATTGTCGATAGTAGTATTGCGCGAGCTTCAGCCCCAGTATCTTTGCCAGCGCATAACCTTCGTTTGTCGGTTCCAAAGGCCCAGTCAGCAAGTACTCTTCCTTCATGGGTTGGGGACTCTCACGAGGATAGATGCAAGAGCTCCCGAGAAACAAAGACTTGCGAACCCCATACTTCTGGCAAGCCTCGAACAAATTCAGTTGTATCAGCGTGTTCTCGCGCAGAAATCCAACGGGATCGCTCTCATTGGCAGCAATTCCACCCACTTTGGCCGCGATCATCAGGACTATCTCGGGGCGATGAATACCAAAATATTGGTTCACTTGAGTCTGATTCGTAAGATCCAATTCACTGTGGCCAGGTGATAGCAGTTGAATTCCTGCCCGATACTCAAGAAGGCGATAAATAGCCGAGCCGACCATACCCGATGCGCCAGTTAGCAGAATTGTTCCTTCCATTGAGAACATGGTTTTGATCTCCGCTTAGAATTGTTCCTTCAACTTCCAGTTCTCCCACACAAATCGATACTGGTATGTCAGTTCATGGGTGCGCGCCAAGTCAGCTTGAATTCCCCGTATGCGACGCTCGGCCTCAGGCACAAAATCATGAAACTGGATTTGGATATTCTTGATCCTAAGCACGATCCCAAATTGGATCAGATGCTCCAGCAAGTCATATTCTGCACCCTCAATGTTTATCTTCATTAGATCAATTTTCTGAATCGAATTCCGCTCCAGGAAGTCGCTTGCTCTCACAAGCTCAATCTCCTCTACCGTTCTTCCTGGTCTTAGGATTGACGAACCATCTCCGTCGAGACCAATCTTCACTACTTGACTACATCCCGCTAGACCAAATTGATGCACGTGTATATCTGCGTTTTTGGAGAATCTGCGCCTGATACCTTCGGCATACTCTGCAACTGGCTCAAAAACGTGAATTGTAGGGCAATACATCGAGTATATATCGCTTGTCCACTGCCCCACATAGCCACCCAGGTCAAAGACGAGCGAATTCTCATCCAGTTCATAGTTTAGTCGAAGCGTTCTATCGCCATTGTCAGCAAACCAAGGAATCACCCTTTTCTGTTGTGGTGATTGGTAAACGAGTGAAGCGCCGTGATGAAGTGCTTTGCCAGATTGCTGCAAAAGGTAACAAATTTGCTTTTGAATGTTCATAATGACAATACGCGAATGACATTATCGGCAAAAGCTGGCGGCAGAAATGCCGCAAACCGATCTGATCGCAGATAAGCTTGAATTGCCTGCCTGTACTGAGCATATTCGTTCTCAGTCAGGGATAGCAAAAAATCTGCCAACTCGGCATTAGACCTAAACTTGCGCCGATCAATAAACGTACCCACATCTACATAATCGACAACATTGGGCGCTCCCCAGTAAATTGGTACGCACTTAGCACGCATGCAGTCGAAAAGCTTCTCTGTAATATAGCCAGGCTCGTCGCACATGCTTTCATAGCACAGTCCAAACCGATACCGAGGATATACATCCCATTTGTGTTTCACTGTCCCCCGATAAGAAGAAAACAAGACCTGATCGATCCTTGGTTGATTCCATCCTGTGCCGTATAGATCAAATTGCTCAGGATAATGTTGCTCAAAATATTTGATTGTTTCTCTACGAGCAGTATAGAGTTCGCGGGGATGAGACGAAAACTTGTTTCCAGAGATATTTACCAACAGCTTACGGTGACTATAAGGAATATCTGGCACATCTGGGAACCACCCCGTCAACGGCAAACAAAATTTGTGGAACTTCTTTTCGTCTACGTAGCTATCGTTCCAAGTGAAGATTAAGGGGAAAAGTTTGTGGATTCTTGGATCCCAATTTAGCGGCCTAACAGCCGGAGGCTCAAATAGAAACAAGACTATTCGATCTCGCAGGCCAGCCCGGATAGATTCTTGGTAAAGTTGCCGCCTTCCTACCTGGTGCCCAAGTAATATTGACTTTAGTGTTGACTTCACAAGCCGAACAATATCGTGCAATCCGTAAGGCGGCCCGTAAACACCAACGGCATCCCAGAGCCAAACCCATGAGCACTCTTCGACATCATGGTCGTCGGCCGTTTCAAGCGCATACCCAAGCTCTTCAAGCCTATTGCGCAAGTAGATAAACGGATCTAGGCAGGCATCTCTGGCGTCTGGATTGAAGAGTTTGCCTTGCTCTAGGCCAGGAAAGTAAACCAGTATTTGTTTCGTTTTCATAGGGTATTCGCTATTGCACTGGAACTGACCATGTCCACCCCAATACATGCCCGGCTCGCAGTTGGAGCCGCAGCAAACTTGCATAGCGTCGCCTTTGAGTGAACCCTGCATAAATCGGGCACACACCACTGCTGTTGTTCTCATATCGCTCAACCAATACCTCGGGAATGTTCGCCACCTGCATGTGGCTGGCCATGAGGATCCACAGAGCGTAATCCTCACTCCAGCGGTACGTGTCCGCGTATCCTCCGCATTGCCGCGTCAGTCCCGTTCTGAAAAGAACCGACGAGTGAATGAAGGGATTCTCACGATGCATAGAGACAACCAGTTCCTTATGGCGTGTAGGCGGTGCACAGATTCGGTCTTCGTGGTGTGCGAGGTCATGCTGCATCGCCCAACTGCCCACCAATCCCGCATCCGGATGCTCGTCTATCCATGTGACCCGCACCGCAAGCGTCTCCGGTCGTGCTGCGCCATCGCCGTCAAGACGTGCCACATATTCCCCACGTGCCAGCGATGGCACAAGGTTCAGGCTGGCGACAATACCGCTATTCGTCGGCTTACAGATAGGCCTGATCCTGTCGTCCGAGAACGAGGTTATGATGCTGGTAGTATCATCTGTAGATCCATCGTCAACAACCGGAACCTCGAAATCTCTGTACGTCTGCCCCAGCACGCTAGATAGCACGCGACTGACAGAAGATTGCTCGTTGAAAACGGGGATCAGAACAGAGACCAAGAGGCACCCCTCCCACACTTCTTGCCCTGGCTACCGATGAGCCAATGGCAATTCCACGGTCGATACCAGACATCGGTCGGGCTCTGATACCAGCCCCTGCGAGACGTCAACACGCCAGCAGGCCCAGCCCGGCTTCTAGTGGCACCGCGGCTCGAAACCCGAATTCTCGTTCAGCTCTGCTGACGTCAAGCAGGCGGCGAGGTTGGCCATTGGGTTTGGTGGTATCCCAGATGATCGCCCCCTTGTAGCCTGTCAGTCGCTGGATGAGATTGGCAAGGTCCTTGATGGAGATCTCTTGCCCTGAACCCAAGTTGACGGGTTCAGGTTTGTCATACCGCTCCGTAGCAAGGACGATGCCTTCAGCAGCGTCCTCGACATACAGGAACTCCCGCGTCGGGGAGCCGTCTCCCCAGAGGGTAACAGTGGGGAGGTTCTGTTCCTTGGCCTCCTTGAACTTTCGGATCATCGCAGGGATGACATGAGAGGTGACGAGATCGTCATTGTCCCCGGGTCCATAGAGGTTGACAGGTAGAAGGTAGATGCCGTTGAAGCCGTACTCCTGCCGGTAGGCCTGCAGCTGGACAAGGAGCATCTTCTTGGCCAGCCCATAGGGAGCATTGGTCTCCTCGGGGTACCCGTTCCACAGGTCCTCCTCCTTGAACGGAATCGGGGTGAACTTGGGGTAGGCGCAGATGGTGCCCACCTGGACGAACTTCTCGATAACATGAAGCCTTGCTTCCTCAATGAGCTGAATGCCCATGATAGCATTGTCGTAGAAGAAGGAACCAGGGTGCAACTGGTTGGCTCCGATGCCACCCACAACAGCTGCAAGATGGATAATGATCTCAGGATGCAGGTCGTCAAACATGCGTTGTACCTGGGTACGGTCACGGAGATCATAGTCATGGTGCGCCAGTGGGACGACTTTTGTCGCGCCGTGTTCCTTCAGTTTCTTGACGAGGTTGGTGCCAAGGAAGCCCATGCCACCCGTGACAACAATCTGCTTGTTGGTAAGATCGAGCATATCTACTTCGTCTCCTTCAGGATGCTGTCTCCAGTGTAACAATCGTGATCATGGCCATCGCCGAGCATGGACAGGTCAGCGTCCACCATCAGGTCGACCAGCGCATGAAAGGTCGTCACAGGACGCCAGCCGAGTTTGACAGCTGCCTTGGATGCGTTACCCTGCAGAACGTCGACCTCAGTCGGGCGGTAGTAGCGCGGGTCGATGCGAACGATGACCTTCCCGGAACCTGCGTCGAGTCCACATTCCTCGGCACCCTGACCCTGCCACGCCACGGTGATACCGGCCCGCTTGAATGCCACCTCTACGAACTCACGCACGGTATGAGTCTCGCCGGTCGCAATCACGTAGTCATCAGGAGTGTCCTGCTGCAGGACGAGCCACATCGCCTGTACGTATTCCTTGGCATATCCCCAATCCCTCTTTGCATCGAGGTTACCAAGATACACGCAGTCCTGCAAACCTTTGACGATACGAGCCACCGCCATGGTCACCTTGCGCGTGACAAACGTCTCGCCTCTCCTGGGAGACTCGTGGTTGAACAGGATGCCGTTGCAGGTATACATGTGGTACGCTTCCCGATAATTGGCGACAATCCAGTACGCATATAGTTTCGCCACAGCATAGGGAGAACGGGGCGTAAAGGGCGTCGATTCGGACTGTGGTGCTGTCGCAGGGAGACCTCCAAAGAGCTCGGAGGTCGAGGCCTGATAGAAGCGGGTTTGGCCTTGGAGTCCGGCAGCACGGATGGCTTCCAGAAGGCGCAGCGTCCCAAGTCCGTCGGAGTTACCTGTGTATTCGGGAGTCTCAAAGGACACAGCAACATGCGACTGCGCTGCTAAGTTGTACACCTCGTCGGGACGAACCTCGGCCATGATGGTAAGCAGATTGCTGGCATCGGTCATGTCACCGTAGTGCATGAAGAAATGGGTATCGGCATAGTGCGGATCCTGGTAGATATGGTCAATGCGGGAGGAATTGTACGAGCTGCTCCTTCTCTTGATGCCATGGACCTCGTACCCCTTGCTGAGCAGGAACTCGGCGAGGTACGAACCGTCCTGACCGGTAATACCAGTAACGAGTGCTTTCTTCATTGTAGTGTCTCTCCCTCCACACCTTTCGTGCGGCCATACACGTCCTCGACCCTCTCGATGTCATCTTCACCGACGTACTCGCCATTCTGGACCTCGATGATCTCCAGCGGGACTTTACCTGGGTTACCTAGACGGTGCAAGGTCGTCTTGGGCACGAAGGTGCTCTCGCCTTCGTGGACAAAGAACGTTTTCTCGCCAATGGTCACCTGAGCTGTGCCATGAATGACGACCCAGTGTTCGGTCCGATGAATGTGACGTTGCAGACTGAGCACTGCTCCGACGTTTACGACGATGCTCTTGATCTTGAACCTGCTGCTCTCTTCCAATATCCGGTAGGTGCCCCACGGACGAATGGTTGTCGTGTGCTCGTGAACCTCACGCCGACCGCTGGCTTTGAGTGTCTCAAGGAGTGCCTTCACGTGCTGGCTGCTCCCCCTCTGCGCCACGAGAATAGCGTCATCTGTCTCAATGATACTCAGGTCCTTGACACCGATGGTCGTGACCAGCCGCTTGCGTGAAACAACCAATGAGTTGGTGGTGTCAAGAGCAACAACATCCCCACTGAGGGCATTGCCGTCAGTGTCCTTGTTCGTGATAGCATAGACAGCATCCCAGCTGCCAACATCGTTCCATGTCAGGTCCATGGGGACGACTGCGACATGGGGTGCCTTCTCCATGACTGCATAGTCGATGGAAATCGAAGGCATGCCGGCAAAACTGCTCATGACTTGGTCGTATCCTGTTGCCAGTACATGCGCTATGTCCGGTTGGTGTTCAATGAGGGCTGCCATCATGTCCCGTGCTGTGAAACAGAACATCCCGGAGTTCCAGTAATAGTCGCCCGAGGCAACATACGTTTGGGCTGTCACTGCATCTGGCTTCTCGACAAACCGCACCGCTTTCAGAATGCCGTCACTCAAGTACTCGCCAGCCTGGACATACCCGTAGCCTGTCTCGGGACCTGTCGGTTTGACACCGAATGTCACCAGGTAACCACTCTGCGCAGCCTCTTCTCCCTGCTTCACATAGCCGGCAAACGCGCTCACTGGCTGAATGACATGGTCGGACGTCATGACCAGGAACGGCTCCTCAGGTGATACGTGCAACTTGTCCCTGGCATACGTGAGAGCCAAGCCGATGGCAGGTGCCGTGTTGCGGCCGACGGGTTCACAGATAACATGCAGGGGGGCCTGGCCGGTGACCTCCTTGAAGGTATCTTTAACGAAGAACGCGAAATCCTGGCTGGTCACGGTAATGATGTCTTCGGGCTGAACCAGCGCTTGCGCGCGGACATACGCACTGGCCAACAGAGATTCGCTACTGCCCGGCAGGCGCAGGAATTGCTTTGAGTACAGCTCGCGCGACATCGGCCATAGCCGCGTACCGCGGCCTCCGGCCAATACAATGATCTTCATAGCTGTCTCTCCGTCAGGAGGTTCATTCCCCACTCATCAGCCTTCGACTGAGCTACTAGCCCATTCATGGGATACATCGCAATAGAATGGAATCAGGATGGCCAAAGCCCCTTTCCCCCATCTTGGACATGCTCACGACTCCTTCGCCCGGCGAGCCTCCGCCTCCGCTGCACGCGCGGTCTGGATGTAGTCAATGAGGAAGGCCAAGAGAATGCTCAGAAAGAGCGCGGCCACCAGCGTGACAGCGACCTTCGTCGACCGCCCTCCGGCGTCCTTCTCATCGGCGGGGATGGCACGCTGTACCAAGCGTACCGGCGGCAAGGGATTGCCCTCTACGTACTTGAGCGACGAGACGTAGTTGGTGGTGGCGAGACTGAACTTCGCATCCAGCAGGTCCTTGCTGCGCTGCGTACTGGTGATGATCTTGTTCTCGGCATCGATGCGCTGGTTCAGGTCAAGGACACGCGATTCCAGTCCCGGGATCGTCTTCTCATACAGGGCCTTGAGGCTGGTTTTGTAGGCGATGTCGGTCTTGAGATCGGTGACGTCGCTGGTCAGGGACTGCCATACCGGGTTGATCTCCTGCGACGTCATGTTCAGTCGTGCCAGGTCCAATACGCTCTGCCCGCTGGTCGCCTTCGCGACGTCCAAAAGCGTCTGGTCGTCCGTGATGGACTTGGTCGTGGTCAGGTACTGGTGTGAGCCGGCCAATGCCGACTGCTTCGTTGCCAAATTAAGCTGAAGGGCGCGAATATCCGTCGCCAGGGTCTGCACCTGTGCGCGGTAGCCGTTGGGCTGTCCCAAGACAGCCTGTCCAGGGTAGCCGTTGAGCTGTCCCAGGATCGTATCGCGAACGTTCGTCAGCTCAGTAACACTGTCCCGCTTGCTGTTCAGGGCAGCGAGCTGCTGCTCCACTGCCTGCAAGGCGCTCTTGGCAGCATCATAGGACTCCTTCAGCCCCTGCTGTGCTGCGGGCATGGGTGTCTTGCTGATAGATTCGCCACGCGCTACCAGTCCCTCGGCCAGGGCATTCGCCGCAAGTGCAGCCTTGTTACTATCGCCCAGCGTGACCTCGATCTGGATGAGGCCGGAGCCGCTGACCGAGCTTATCTTGACTGCACTTGCCAGCTTGCGCACCGTCATGTTCCAGGGCTCGCCTGCTAAGCCTGCCTTGTTGATGACCTCCTGACTCAGCGAAGGGTCCCTGGCCAGGTTCTGGTAAGCCACGACAGTGGCCGTGGGCAGGGTGACCACCGGGTCAGCCAGCTGACCCAGGTTCTGCAGCGTAACGGTGACCGTGGTATCCGACACCATCACGATCGCCGTCGACGTGAACGTAGGCTTGACAGCCAACAGCAACACGCCAGCCGCGACCATCGTAGGTATCAGGGTGACAGCCACGATCAGCTTCCACCGGCGTGCCAGGACCTTGAACACATCCATCAATGTGAGTTCATCTTCCATGATTGGCCTCCTTCACAAGAAACAAGGAACCTGACCCGGTCTCTTTGCCAGCATACATCTGTTTCTGCAATCGGGACGACCGAAGCCGAGAATGGTTCATTGCCCCACCTGAACTGGAGCGCTGACAGCATAGGACGCCCATCCTCTGTCCGATCCCGCCATGAGCTTTGGGGCCTGAAGGTAGACATAGAAACGGCAAGAACCCAAAGGTATGGCTGCAGGAACCTGCCACGTCAGGCTGCGGACCAACGACTTGACACCGTCAGCTACCAGGATCGTAGCACCAATGGCGGGAACAGCATAGATGGTCTGCCACTCCAGCGGACCCGCTGCGCCAGTCACATTCCACGCCAAGGCAACAGTGCCGCCAGGAGCAACAGGCGTGCCGGCTGCCGGCGACGTCCACTGTGCCATTGGGGCAAGAGCTTGCAACTGGGCCACAAACGCGGACCCATCCTGCGCACTCACGGAGCCATCAAACAACGCCGCGACGAGTTTGCCCTGTGCTCCGGTCTTGCGATACACATCCGCCAGTCCAGACCAACTGATCTGCTGCGCGGGATTGGCCTTGATGGACTGCCGGAAGGCTGCCTCGGCGGCGGCTACGTCTCCCTTGTCCAGGGCTATCTGGCCGGTCACGTTGGGAATATCAAAATACGTGGGGTCCAGTCGCCGTGCCTGGTCGAGTGCCTGTTCAGCTAACTCTGGATTGTGATTGAACACGATATGCGCATGTGCCAGCGACGTCCAGGTACCAGGGTCGATGGGGTCCAGTGTTGTGAGCCGCCGGAAGACATCGACGGCCTCCCTGTTCCCGAATTCGTACAGAAACTGCGCATACTGGATCTGGACTGCGGGGTTGAGCGGATCCAGAGCAACGGCACGCTGGTAGGATCCCTTGGCCTGATCGCGATATGTCACCACCAACGTGGCCGGTACAACCTTGGCAATGCTACGAGCAGACGCTGCAGCCTGTAGCGGATAACGAGCGTCGAGCGAATTCAGCCTCTGCGCCACACCGAACTCACGTGGCAGGCTCCATGTGGTTATGCTCGCAGGCGCCCGTCGCAGCCCCGCGACGAAGCACGCTTCGGCCGACGTGGTCAGAGCGAACACAATAGCGGCCAAACCAAGCACCACGAGTCCCATCGTCGGCAACCACGTACGAGAACGCGGACGAGAGCTCTTCACGTGCTTCGCGTCCGGCACAGGACTGGCTGCCCTGCGCACCGGCCGACCCAGGACCCAGAACGAGGCCCCAGCCTGCATGGCTAGTCCGGCACACGAGCCCAGCAGGATGGCGGGCACAACGCCGAAGACGTAGAACATGGAGTCGATGTCGAAACAGGAATGGAGCAGCGTACCGGCTATGCCCACCACGACAGCGAACGTGAGAGCCCTGTTGCCAGAAAGACGCGCAGCACGATAGCCCAGCCACAGGAGAACAGCAATCATGGTCAGTTCGAGGACAAACCCAACGATGCCGCCTTCCGCCAGACTCTTGACCAGCAGTGAGTGGGGGTCAGTGGCAAACCAGAGCTGCGACCGGAACTTCATATAGACACTGGAGTAGGTGCCAAGGCCGCTGCCCAGCACTGGATAGGCCCGCAGATAGGGGCCAAGGTCACGGAACATCTGGAGCCGGCTTCCCAGTTGGCCACCCGTCGTTGCCTGCCCCTGCAAAACCTCCTGGACAACAGCAACAAAGCGCTGGACAAGGGGCTTCCATACCTGGTTACGGGAAACGGGAACGGCTACACTGGCCACAACTATGACGGCGACGACCCCGTAGGCGATGGCGACATGCGCCATCTGGCGACTTGAAACACATCTGCACAGCCAGCCCGCAACGGGGAGCAGCAAGAGCACTCCTGCCACCACAATCATGCCCCCGCGCGACCCGGTCAGCACAAGTGCCCCCATCAGCACAACGGTGCCAGCCAGTCCCAGCACGCGCTCCCGGCCACGACGACCGAAGGCGAACATCCCGACACCAATGCAGATGGGAAGGATGAGAAACCCTGCCAGCGCATTGGGATAGCTGAAGAAGGCAGAGAACCGTCCGCCGTCGTCGCGCACGACTAGCGCATGAGCCAGCGACGCGATGGGTCCTGTCGCAACCCGGGGTGATACCACATAGAGGGCAATGCTACCCGCCATGGTGACGACGCTCGCGCCAAACAGCACCCATCTGAGGGTGTGCAGACGGTCTTCGGACCCCGCATACCGCAACGCAAACAGAAACATGCCCAGGAGCCCCGTTAGTTTGAGGAGTTCCTGCAGCGTGGCACCACGGTGTACCGAGACGGCAAATGATATGAGACCGAACACGGCAACCGCAACGAGCAACCAGACAAGAGGCGACGTGGTGACCAGTGACCCCACACCGAAACGGCGACGCAGCCAAGCCAAGGCGACTGCCAGCAGCGCAACGAAACCCAGCCATGCCACGGCCAAGTTCTCCAACGTTGCCCACTTCACCCAAGCCCCCGTCAGCAAAAGCGATACGACAATTGCCAGCGACAGATACCACACATCCCATGTGCGCCTTCTGGGGGTCAAACCTGCAGTCGTGCGATTCTCTCTCACTTGTGCTCGCCCCTTCTGCCGTCGGTTTGCAGCCAACGACAACCTACCAACCATAGAATAAGACCAACGTGGCCCGGGTCAAGGTAAGTGAAGTACCAGACCTGTCCTGGAACAATGTTCTTTCATGCAGCCCAGGGACCGACCACACGGGAACAAGAGACACACATTGCAGCAACACGCCCAGCGCATACAATGGACGCATGAGAAAACGACTGTTCATGCTGTCCGCTCTGCTCCTGCTCGTCGGCCTTGCCCTGGGAACCCGCTACGGAGACGTCGTCCTGTACACGGCCGACTGGCTGTTTGCGGCTGCCACGCTGGTCGTCTTCGCCGCCTGGTGCTTCTGGTGGCTGCCCGACCACCGCCTGGTGGCACTGTCGGTCGACTGGTCGTCGCTGCTGCTGGTGGTCGCGGTCATCGCTCTGACCTTCCTTTCCCCCTACCACTACAGCGCGCAGGTCGAGGCGGCCAAGCTGGGCGCGGCCCTCTTGCTGGCGGTGATGGTCCTCAACCTGGTACAGGAGCGCGGAGACCTGCAGTTCTTCCTGAACGGCATCCTGTTCCTCGGCGTAGGCATGGCGGCTGTGTCGTTTGCCTACTACATGGCGGCGATGTCACCACTGTTCTACTTCACTCCCCTGTGGGCGGGCAACCTGCAGTACCACTTCGTCGTGAACGGCCAGCTGTGGGGACTGTGGCAGTACTCCAACACCTTCGGCGGCTTCCTCGCCATGTGCACACTGCTGGCCTTTGGCACGGCCACGGGGGATAAACGTCGCGACTGGCGGTTCCTGTATGATGCCTGTGCCGGTTTCCTGCTCATGGTGCTGTACCTCACGACGTCGCGCGGGGCGTTCCTGACTGGTATCATCGGCCTCGCCTTGCTCGTCCTGCTGGCTCCACGCGGCTGGAGGGGGCGTGTCCTCCTGCGCGTGCTGATCGTCGGTGCAGCAGCGGCGGGACTCACGGTGCTCAACCGCGTGACCTGGGCCACGGCAGCCATCAATGCTGATAAGGGGCAGGCACTGGGCAATTTCATCACGGGAGCCGGCGACGAATCCAACCAGACGCGCCTGCACCTCATGGCGTTTGCCTCCCACCTGTTCCGGGACCATCCATGGGCAGGCACGGGACTGGGAACCTTCCCGCAGGCGTGGACTGTCAACGAATGGGTTCACGACAGTTCGCGGCGCATCGACCCTCACTCCTTCTTCTTCCGTTTCCTCGCCGAGACCGGCCTGCTGGGCACCGTGCCTTTGTTCGCCTGGATCGCCCGGCGCGGCCTGCGCGGCCTCGACCGCGTGTTCGGCTCTCGTGAGGACATGGGGGTCACGGGCCTGTGGGCGGGCACGCTCGCCTTCTTCCTCCACATGTGCATGGACGTCGACTATGTGTATGCCGTCGCGCCCGTCGTCCTCTTCGTCTGCCTGGCCCTCCTGTCGACCCGCACCGTGACGTATAACGTGTTCAGCCGCGACGATCGGCGCATGATGGTTCGACGTAGGCGCATCCCCTGCTTCATCGCGGGCGGGCTCGCCCTCCTGCTGGCCCTGGCGCCCATCCAGCGCGGGGTCGCTTCGCTGTACGTACTGCGCCTGCGCGGGCTGGAGACAGCCACGAAGGCTGAGCGCCTGACGGTTGCCACTGTGATCGACCCGACCAACGACACCTACTGGGGCCTCCTGGGTGGTACGTATGCTGGCATGCTGTCGGGTGGCGTGACCGGCCCAACCACCGACGCGGCGCGCACTGCCTTCGTTCGGGCTCAGGAACTTGCTCCTGCCGACTACCGGGCATGGTGGAGCCAGGGCATGATGGAACTCAACCTGAAGAGCCCTGAGGCTCTCACATGTCTGCGACAGGCCGAGCGGCTGTATCCGACGTTGGCTGCCATCAAGGGGTGGCTAGCGCTGGCCATGGTCTACATCGGGGGCGACGTGGCGGGTGCCGAGGCGAAGACCGCCGAGGCTCTGGCCATCACGAAGGGAGAGCCATATGCTGTCACAGCGCAGGCCTTCTGTGCACTCGCACGGGGCGAGACCACGTGGGCGAAGGAACTGCTGACCGGTGTGGTCAAGCAGGGCTTCACGAACAAGTGGGCCTACTACGGCCTGTCTCTCTGCTACCGCGCCGTGGGCGACACCGCGATGGAGCGCACCGAGCTTGTCTACTCCCGCCGCATCAACCCCAACCTGGTGGAAGCCATGGCCCGCCTTCGTTCTTTGGGGTCGCCTTTGGGGTCAGCTGGTAAAGAGACTCGGAAATGGTAAGTTCGCCGTCCTTCCACCAACGGAGACCTCCGCGCTGTGGATGCTCTCCTGGGAAACGACAGTCTGAGACATCTTCCGAGATGCCCCGCGAGAGTGAGCCCAGGGGCAGATGAACTTACCACTTTGGGCTGGAATTACCAGCTGACCCCAAAGGGAACCCGTTTGCATCTTGGCATTGCGCTGCTAAAGTATAGATTGCAATTTGGATTGACACATCCGAGAACGCTTGCGTCTCTAGCATGGAGGTCATTATGGAAGAGAAGACGTTGAAAGCTGTCAAGTTCAAGTACATTTTCCCCGATGACTATAACCCTGTCATGGCTACAGGCGTCGTCGGTGGTCCCATGCCGGACGGGAATGTGATCCTGAACTTCTACCTCGAGCGTCTCGGTCTGCCACATTCACAGACGTTCCAGGTGAGCGAGAGTGGTCAGCTCGAGAAAGAAATTGCAGTCGAGCCTGAAGATTGTCATCAGACATTCGTCAGGTTTGTCAATGGGGGAGTGATTCTGTCACCAGATGCTGCACTAGCAGTCGCCAAGTGGCTTGAGGAACAGGTAGAGAAAGTACGCCCGAAAGGCCAGTCAACGTAGGTGATTCGCAGGCCTTGTCGTCGAGAACGACCACTGGAAGGAACAACGATCGTCAAGTCCCTTGGTAATAGTACTTTCCATGATGGAGGGAATAATGAGTATTAATGCGCTTTCAATGCAACCCTCGCTGTCGACAGCTGCTCGCAACTATGGCCTGCCGTCACGGCAGCATGTAAGTTCGTCGGCTACGGAGTACAGGAGCATCCCTGCCTGTGGACAGAGTACTGCTCTGACGGCCACTCGGTATTGGCTGCAGCAGTTGGCCGCCCTGGTACCATCTTTGGGCGATTACAGTGCTAATGCCTTCGACGTGTTCCTGAGAACGGTTGATAGTGTTGGGAAGCGAAAGTTATCTCGCCCTCTAACAGTATACGTAGAACCCGACGGCGATTCTTTCATCGCACGCACGTATGAGCTTGGCCAGGTCTACGGCGTGGGAGACTCTATCAGCGATTCGCTGAAGGATTTTGAGCTGTGTCTTGTTGACTTGGTTGAGGACCTCAGGGACACGAGTGCCCCGTATTCGAGTGAATGGGAACAGGTGAGGGCTCATCTGCGTGAGCTTATGGGCGAATAGGCATGGGCTTGAGCTACAACTCGCTTGATGTGCTCAAGCCATGCGAAACCAAACTTAACGTCAAATTCAGAGCTACCGGTCCCCATTTCACCGGCTGGTATCTCTTGGATGGCGTGAAATGGGTACGAATAAGCGTGCCCAAAGGAAGAAAGCCCATCGGCCCTGTCCTCTTTGGACAAATGGCCAAGGAACTGAAGCTAGACAAAAGCGATTTCGCTCGCCTTCTTGATTGTCCCCTCTCGGGAGATAAATACTTGGCTATCCAGCGTGACATCAGGGACTCTTTGGGGTCAGCTGGTAAATAGACCACGCAGTGGTAAGTTCGCCGTCCTTCCACCAACGGAGACCTCCGCGCTGTGGATGCTCTCTTGTGCTCTCCTGGGAAACGACAGTCTGAGACATCTTCCGAGATGCCCCGCGAGAGTGAGCCCAGGGGCAGATGAACTTACCACTTTGGGCTGGAATTACCAGCTAACCCCAAAGGATCAGGACTTCAGCAGCGTGCCGATGGTGACGTGCGTGGTGCCGAGAACAGCTGCGATCTCCCTCTGGCTGTATCCCGCATCCAATGCCTCGCGCACACGCAGTCGAAGCAGGGCGTTGCCTGCCGTATCGCGGCTCCTCCAGACACAGCCCGAAAGGATCTCGGACAGCGGCCGGATGACGGGGGTGACTGGCCGTTCCCATGCTTTCTCGGGTGAGCGCGTCTGAGCCGCCTGCGTCGGCTGGTCAGTCTGGCGACCCGGCGCCTTTCTGGCGGGATGCAAGTAGTCGCAGGCATCGTCAAGGCCCGCCGTAACCCACGAGCGGTACCTCTCGGGGTCCCCGTCTGCCACCGCGGTCCGTATCCACGCCGCGTCACAGCTGCTGATGCCTGGAGCCAGCAGAGCGGATGCACGGTAGCTGCTCCACTCCCACTCGGCCGGATCCTGTACCAGGCCAGCACGCAGCGGGTTGCGCACGATGTAGCGACACGCGCCGAAGAGGTGATGTTCGGTAAGGATTGGCAGGGCCTTGTACCGTCCCTGGAAGACGTGCCCGACGCGCTGGTAGCGAGTGTTGTACCGCTGGGTGTAGGCACCATCGATGCGGCGCATGCCCGCTGCCAGGTTGGCGATGGGCGTCTCGACTTCAAGATGGTAGTGGTTGTCCATCAGGCAGTAGGCAAGCAGGTGCCAGTGGTGCAGGTCCGCTGCCTCGTTGATGAGCTGCAGCAGGCTGACCCGGTCTGCGTCGCTCTCGAAGATGCGTTCCTTGCGGTCACCCCGGACCGTGACGTGATAGAAACTGCCAGGCGATTCGAGTCGCAATGGTCGTGCCATGATGCCCCCCATTTTCGGATTGACCGAGCTAGATTCGGACGGTTCAACTTACCACTTTGGCCGCTATTTACCAGCTGACCCCAAAGCGGCATCGAGGTCGAGGACGAACTGGCGGAACGACGACGCGAAGAAAGCCTTGACGTTGTCCCACGGGAGTGGCCGACCCAGGTACTGCGGGTCGGGCTCCCCGTCTGCGTCCTCGAACCAGGTAAGTCCCTTGCCGATCACGACCGGCTCCATCAGTTGTGCGCCATACCGCTGGACTGCCCGTGCCGCCACGGTGCGGAAGGGTGCCTGCTGGAGGATGACGTAGAGATCGACGAAATCGCGTCTGGCCGACCGTTCAGCGATGGCAACCAGCTTCATCGCAGCGACGTCGAGGACGCTGGCCACCCTTAGCCCTTGAAATGGCTGGGGTGCGTCCACAAAGGGATACGGACACTGAAAGAAGGACACCTTCACTCCATCGATCATGACCGAGAGGGCCCGGGAACCAACTGCATCACCTCGGGGTTCAGATCGGCTGCATGCAACTCGCCCACCAGCAGGTCGGGCAGTACCTCCTCTTCTGAGAAGAAGTCGAGGTCGACCGACAGTCGGTGGCCAATGCGCAGGGCCAGAGATGTCCCGCCCGCCAGGACCAAGTGGTGTCGCGCCACTGTGGGAGCAAGGCGAGGAACCAACGCCAGGGCCTGCGGCGTGATGGTCTCAGGATACACGACTCACCTCAAACCACGCAGACCAGAAGCGCCGTGAACGCTCTGACAGTCCCTTGCTCGAAGAGAGGACCTGCAGGATGGTGCCGGTCGGGTATTGGAGTTGGAGCCACCAGACCGCCTGCAGGCTTCCGGTCTCCAGGATCCGCGCAATGATATGTGCAGCGTGCCGGTGCAGGTCGATGCCCGTGGGATCAGTGTCCCAGAAGAAGCGGTGGAACTGCGACGGGATGCTGCCCTCGTCCTTGAGAGCGGCGACCTTGGCGGCGACATCGGCGTGCGCCATGGGCCCAAGGTAAGTCTGGACCGTCCGCCCCCCAGTGCGGCGAACCAGGTATGCGTACTGTCGATTGCCAATCGTGCGGATCAATACTCTCATGTCGGTGCTCCTTGGCAGATGACCCCATGATCACCCTGCTTCCAATTTACACTACATTCGAGTGTAAGCAACACCTGTCAACTCCCAACCGCTTGAACTTACCACTTGCGAGGCTATTTACCAGCTGACCCCAAAGGAAGAAGGGCGCGGCGGTTGTCGACGAGGAACTCGTACAGGGCCTGGTCCCATTCGCTCATCATGTCCTGACCCTCGAGGCGAAGGTGTTCGTGCGCGAGGGGCGTCCGCAGGGGGCGGGGAACGCGGCCGGGGATGTCTGCGGCATGCACGGGCACGAGCTGAACGTCCAGCCCGAGGATCGTCGCGACAGCGCCGGCAAAGTCATACCGCGAGGTCTGGCCCCTGCCGGTGACGTGATAGAGGCCGGTGGCGCCGCGCTGGATGAGCAGCATCGTCTGTTGGACGATCTCCGCAGCGCTGGTCGGGCTCATGATCTGGTCGTCCGGGAGAGTGAGTGGCGTGCCCGATTGCGCAGACCGCACGACCGCCGTCACGGTGTTGTCGCCGTGCGCGCCGTAGACATTGGCGATGCGCAGGATCAGGTTGTCGGGGTTTGCGCGCTGGACGGCCTCCTCGCTCATGAGCTTGGTGCGCCCATACCAGTTGATGGGGTTGGGAGCGTCCCATTCATTGTAGGCATGGTCCGCGGTGCCGTCGAAGACGTAGTCGGTGCCGAAGTGTACGACCTTCGCCGCCACCCTGTAGGCGGCATGGGCCACGTTGCGCGCGCCCAGGACGTTGATGCGGTATGCCTGGTCACGGTCCTTCTCGCACGCGTCCACGCTGGGTTGGGCGGCACAGTTGATGACCACGGTCGGCTGGAGCTCCAGCACCGCACGCTCGACCGCCAGGCTGTCGGCGACATCACACTGCACATGCGTCAGGCCGGTCAGGTCGCCCAGCGAGGAGAGCCGGTCCATGAACTCCCTGCCCAGGCGCCCGCCGGCACCCATCACGAGAACGGTCATGACTCAATGGTACCACTCATCGAATGGTAACGCTTGACCCCACTAATCGAAGAGGGTCTCAAGGGTCTCACTCAGGAACTCCCGCAGGTCGTTTGCCATCTCTGGGCGCTTCAGAGCAAGCGCGATGTTGGCCTTGAGCAGACCCATCCGGTCCCCGATGTCGTACCGGGTTCCCTTGAACTCGCAGGCGTAGACCTTCTTGAAGGGGAGCATGGCCTCAATGGCATCGGTCAGCTGGACTTCGCCATTCATGCCCGGTTCCGTGTGCTCGATGGCGTCGAAGATGCCTGGCGTCAGGATGTAGCGGCCCACGATGGCGAGGTTGCTGGGTGCATCGGCGGGCTCGGGCTTCTCCACCAGGCGGCTCACGTCCCAGACGCCGGGCGCAACCTGGGTCCCCTCGATGATGCCATAGCTGGACGTCTCCTCCCGCGGGACCTCCATGACCGCGACGACCATGCCCGGGTACCGGCGCGCGACCTGCTGCATCTGCACGAGACAGGGTGTCGGACCGTCGATGATGTCGTCCGCGAGGAGAACGGCAAACGGGTCGCCGTCGATGAAGGCGCGCGCCTGCAGGATCGCGTCTCCCAGACCACGCGGCAGCTTCTGGCGGACGTAGTAGACCTGGACCAGGTTCGAAATGCGCTGGATTGCGCGCAGGTCGTCGAGCTTGCCATGGGCCTCCAGCTCGTGTTCCAGCTCGACGGAGTGGTCGAAGTAGTCCTCGATGGCACGCTTGCCGCGCCCCGTCACCATCAGGATGCTCTGAATGCCGGCATCGATGGCCTCCTCCACGACATACTGGATGGCCGGCTTGTCGACGACCGGCAGCATCTCCTTGGGCTGCGACTTGGTGAGCGGCAGGAGGCGCGTCCCCATGCCGGCGACCGGGATGACCGCCTTACGGACTCCCGTATGTCCCATCGCACCCTCTCTGCGCTCGCTCATGGCGTACCCAGCAATGCCAGCGTTTCGTCGAACGCCTTCTTCAACTGGTCGATCCGCTCCTGCGTCGTCGCCTCGAACCGCAGGACAAGCAGGGGTTCGGTGTTGCTGGAGCGAACCAGTCCCCAGCCGTCCGCCCATTCGATACGGGCGCCGTCGATGGTGACGACCTTGACGATGGTGTGCGCCATCTTGGGGAACTTCCGACGGAACGCGTCGACGAACCCACGCACGAGGTGGTCCTTCTCCTCCTCGCGACAGGGTCTGCGGATCTCAGGGGAAGCCACCATGAACGGCAGTGTCCTGAGCAGGTCGGAGAACACGAACCTCGGGTCGGCCCTGAGCCCGTTCGCTACGATCTCCAGCAGGCGCAGGGTAGCATAGATGGCGTCGTCGTACCCATAGTAGCGGTCGGCGAAGAACATGTGGCCGCTCATCTCGCCCGCCAGCTGGGCCTTCTCCTCGCGCATCTTCTTCTTGATGAGCGAGTGCCCCGTCGGCGACATGATGGCAGTGCCACCCAGCTTCTCCACACCGTCGAAGAGGGTCTTGGAGCACTTGACCTCCCCGATGACCTTGGCCTTGCCCGGACCCTTCCAGTGCGCGATGATGTCGGCGGCATAGATGTAGGTCAGCTTGTCGCCCCAGACGACGTCGCCCTTCTCGTCGACGGCGCCGATGCGATCGACGTCGCCATCATAGGCGATGCCAAAGTCCGCATGTTCGGCGAGCACGCGCCGGCGCAATCCCTCCAGCGTATCCAGGCGGGCCGGGTCGGGGTGGTGGTTGGGAAAGGTGCCATCCGGTTCAACATACATGAACACCACGTCAACGCCCAGCTTCTTCAACAGGGCCGGAACGACCAGTCCTGCACAGCCGTTGGCGCAGTCGATGACGACCCTGAGCCTTGGCTTGCCCGCTCCGCCCAGAGGTCCATGCCCAAACTGGCCCGCCAATTCGTCACGGTAGGTCGACAGCAGGTCGAGCCGCGACACGGTCCCACTCTGTGACACGATGGGGCGGCAGATCTCCGCCAGGTCCGCGATGCGCTGGATGTCGTCGCCATACAGCGTCTCCCGGCCGATGGCGACCTTGAACCCGTTGTACTGCGGAGGGTTGTGGCTGCCGGTGATCATGATCCCGCCGTCCACGGGCAGGGAGAACAGAGCATAGTAGAGGGTAGGCGTGGGCACGATGCCAATGTCGACGACGTTGCCACCCTGGCTCGTCATCCCGTCGATGAGCGCATCAGCAAGGTCCTCGCTGCTAGGCCGCACGTCACGGCCGACCGCGAAGGTCGGCAAGCCCGCGCCCGTCCGCTGTCGCACAAGGTGAACGTACGCCTGACCGATACGCCGGGCTACTTCGGGCGTCAGTTCCTTGCCGACCTCACCCCTGATATCGTACATGCGAAACATCGACCTGTCGAACGCCATGAGCCACCTCCCGTACACTCTCAACTGCCATGGCCAGTAACTGCCTGTCCAAGCAACGGTTCATCGGCCGCCATACGTTCCCGCCATGTCTGGATTCTTCTATCCATGATAGTCGAGGGCGCTGGAGTGTCAAACGAGAAGGCAAGCACAAAGCACACACTGCCCGGACGTGGGCAGCGTGCGCCTGTATGACACCTTGACGCTGTTTGCTACGGGTCGACGGTGAACTGCCCCCGCACCATGCCCATCCAGCACGAGAACGGCACGGTGCCGGCCGCACTGGGCGCGGTGAACGTGATGACATTCTTGCCGGCCGTCAGCGCTTGTGAGATGCTGAGGCTGGGTACGACGATGCGGTTCGTGCATGATGTCACTTCATCGCCCCAGATGATCCAGGTGACCTGGGCTCCCGCCTTGATGTGGATGGTCGAGGGGTCCCAGCCGGAGTACTTGACGTGCATCTCGACGGTCTGAGCAAGCGGCTGGACCACCGGGTCCTTCACCGTGAACGTGAAGGGCTTGGCCTGTGGTACGCTGGTCCCTCCTGGCCCCGTCGCCGTCACGGTCCAGCTGTAGGTGCCGGCAGTCAGGAGCCCTGCGGGAACGGTGAACGTCAGCGAGGTCAGACCGGACCTGTCGAGGATGACGTCCGTCCCCTTGCGGATGACGACCCGATACGTCGCCGCCCCGCTCACGGCATTCCAGCTCAGCGACGGCGTCTTGTCGGTCGACGAAGACGCATCGCCAGGCGCCGTGAGAACGGGTGCAGCAGGCGGCAGTACCAAGTCCTTCACCGTGAATACAAAGGGTCTTGCCTGTGGTGCGCTGGTCCCTCCGGGTCCTGTCGCTGTCACGGTCCAGCTATAGGTCCCAGCAGTCAGGAGCCCTGCGGGAACGGTGAATGAAAGGGCAGTCAGACCTGACCGGTCGAAGACGACGTCCGTCCCTCTGCGGAGGACGACCCGATACGTCGCCGCCCCGCTCACGGCATTCCAGACGAGAGCTGGCGTCGTGTCGGTGGACGAAGACGTGTCAGCCGGCGCTATGAGGACGGGTACGGAAGGCACCGGAACGGTCGTCCCACCAAAGTCGAGCGTCACCACTTGAGTCGCGGCAGCCCAGCCCACGGTGGCCCCAAGCTGCTCGGCAACAAACCGTACCGGCAGCATCGTCCGACCCTTGACAATCACGGGGACGACGAGCGCGTTGGCAGGGTCGATCGCCACCGGTATACCATTCACAGCCGCAAACGACTTGGCGATGATGAGTTCCAGGATCTTCGTGCCAAGGACGACCCCGACGGCCCTGCGTGCTGCATCCCATGACACCGTACCGCCCAGCGCCTCAACGATTGCGCGCACCGGCAGCATGGTGCGCCCCTGGATGATGACCGGGACTGCCCCAGTCGAGTCAATGAAGGTGCGCACGGCATCCACCTGCATGATCGGGTCACCCACGCGCAGGACGATGGTCTTCACGGACACTGCGTCGGCAGACCGCAGAGATGGAGCCCACGCACAGCTCATGATGATTCCCAGCAAGACAATAAGGGCGATTCCCCTTCTCCTGTTCACGGTGGTCGCCTCAGTCGTCCACGACGATAGTGCCACGGACCATGCCCATCCAGCACGAATAGGGGATATTGCCGGAGGCTGTGGGCGTGAAAGTGATGAGGTTCTCCCCGGGGCCGATGTCTTTGGAGATGTTCAGGCTCGGGATGATAATGCGGTTCGTGCATCCGGTCACTTCGTCACCGAACACCGCGAAGGTCACAGAGGCGCCCTTCTTCACGTGCAGGACGGCCGGCTCGAACCCCGAGTACTTGATATGCATCTCGATACGCTGGCTGGTCGGCGGCGTCGTGGTCGGTGGTGTGGTAACGGGTGGAGTTGTGACAGGAGGTGTGGTGGTGGGAGGTGTCGTCACGGTCGTGCCTGGCGTGATGCGGCCGGTGAAGCCAAACAGGCGGGCACCCGAGCTGAGCGTGAAGAGTGCGAATGCGATCACCAGGAGACCGGCAGCTTTCTGAACGATTGCCACCTTGTGCTGACGCGTCCACGAGGCCGTGATGCCCGCCGTGAACAGCACGGGCAGGGTCCCGACAGCAAACAGGGCCATGATGAGCCCGCCGCGCACGAAGCTGCCTGACCCGAGCGCCATGATCTGCATGCTCTGCGTGAACCCACACGGGAGGAAGAAGGTGAGCCCACCGAGCGCGAGTGGCATGACGGGACTGCGGGACGTCTTCATCCTGTCGAGACCCGCAGTCAGGCGCGCGGGCATCTTGATGCCGAGACGCGTCAGTGATGGGGCGAGGCCCAGGATGTTGAGGCCGAGGAGCAGCATGAACACGGCGACGGTCATAGTCAGGACCGATATGAACCGGCCGGAGATGGACAGCTCACCGCCGATGAGTCCGAGGACACCACCGAGAACAGCAAACGTAGCGACGCGACCCAGGTGGAAGAGGATGTTTGGGCGCACGACAGCCGACGCAGCGCTCTCGCCCGAAGCCGCCTGGTATGTCTCAGCAAACGCGATGACGATGGCCCCGACGACCGCCAGGCAGGTGCTCAGCGACGCGACGACGCCCACGAGCAGGGCGACACCGTAGCTGGCTCCCGTCGATGACGTCCCCAGCGCGCTCATCAAACCCGAGCGTTGGAGCAGGGCGAAGAGTCCGACCAGGCCGCCGGCGATGAGCGCAGCGACAGCCCATTGCCACAGCGGCATCTTCTGTTGTCCTGCGGGCGCAGGACGGGATGTCGCAACCGTGTAGCCATACTTCTCGGCGCGTGCCCTGAGGGCGGCCACACTCGGCGCATGCTTGTCATAGAGGATCTCGGCGGTCTGCGCGCCGAGGTCGACCTTGACGCCACGCACGCCCTCGACCTTCTTGAACTGGCTGGTAATGAGGGTCGAGCATGCATCACAATGCATGCCGCCGACGTAGACTTTCGTGCTCTTCATGGTTACTCCTGTCACTCCATATACTTGTCGAGGATGAGGATGATCTCGTCGATCTTTTCCGGGCCGGAACCATGCTCCACAGCTTCGGTCACACACGTGTTCATGTGCTGGCGGAGGATCGTGATGTTGGCTTTCTTGAGCAGGGCAGCGGCCGAAAGGATCTGCTTGGAGACGTCGATGCAGTAGCGGTCCTCCTCGATCATGCGGATGATGCCGTCGATCTGTCCCCTGGCGGTCCTGAGCGTGTCCAGGGCCTTCCTGCTTTCACATGAACAGTGATCCATCATACCCTCCTAGACAAGGTTGTAGAATCTGAGCAGTTTCCGCGCTGTGGACTTGCGTCCTTGAGCGTCCATCACGGGCACATCCGCCAGCACCCAGCCCTGGACGTTGGCCACGTCCACGCCCGCGTCAGCAAACGGCTGGGGGTTCAGCACGAACACGAGGTCCTTGTCGTTGGCTTGCTGGTCCTTCGCCCATTCGACCATGTTGCCTCCGCCCAGCATCAGCCCGAAGTGCCCGAGCGCACTATGGTAGCCCACCATCATGCGGTGGTTGCGGACAAGGTCCTGCAGGGCCTGCAAGGGCTGTGTCTCGGCACCGTCGCTGAAGCTCCCAGCACCCTTGTCATACCGCATCACGACGCGCGCTGACGCGCCGTCTCCCTCGACCTGCGCTCCTGCGGGAAGCAGGGACGGGTTCAGGCCGGCTGCCAGGAATGGGCGAGCGTCGAGGGTGACGACAAGCTCGTTCGAACCAGCGGCAGTATCGCCTCCGAACGTGAGCGTCTCACCCCCCGGGGACGTGAGTACCCAGGCTCCCACTGCGTCCTTGCGCGAGATCTCCACGCCGGGTGCGTGCAGAAGGGCATCGTAGGACCGGGCTGCATGGACCGCGACCACATCCGGCGCCATGAATGCAGCGCCGAAGACAACCGCGGCCAGCACAAGTGATACGGTGAGGATTCGTGTGACACTCATGTGTGTTCTTCTCCCTTCGCGCAGACTACAGGTCCGTGACCGCACCGGGCGTGTAACCAACGTCGGTGATAGCGGCCGCGAGCGCCTCGTCGGTGACCGGAGCATTCGTGTCCACGGTCGCCGTGCCGGCTTCCAGGCCTACGACGACGTCCGTGACCCCAGGGACCTCCTTCAGTGCCTCAGTGATATGCATGACACAATGCCTGCAGACCATGCCCTGAACCTTGATCAACTTCTTCATGTGATTCCTCCCTTGTCCTCTTGTTCTTACTTGCGGGGCTTGAAGCCGCGCAGTCTGAGCGCATTCGTCAGGACCGAGACGGACGATAGTGACATGGCCGCCGCGCCGATCATCGGGTTGAGCTTCGGGCCGCCGAACGCGTACAGCAGGCCTGCAGCAATGGGGATGCCGAGCGTGTTGTAGCTGAACGCCCAGAACAGGTTCTGCCGGATGTTGCGGATGGTCGCCTTGCTCAGCTGGATGGCCGTCGCGACGTCCATCAGGTCGCTCTTCATGAGGACGATGTCCGCTGACTCGATGGCGACGTCCGTGCCGTTGCCGATGGCAATGCCGACATCTGCCTGCGCCAGCGCCGGAGCGTCGTTGATGCCGTCGCCGACCATGGCGACGCGCCTGCCCGCTGCCTGCAGCTTCTTCACTTCCAGCGCCTTGTCCTGTGGCAGGACCTCGGCCAGGACGCGGTCGATGCCGACCTGCCGACCAATGGCCTCGGCCGTCCTGCGGTTGTCGCCGGTGATCATGGCGACCTCGATCCCCATGTCGTGAAGCGTCTTGATAGCGCGGGCGCTGCTTTCCTTGACCACATCCGCCACGGCGATGACACCGATAGCTTTACCGTCACGGGCGATGAACATGGGGGTCTTGCCGTCTTCCGCAAAGCGGTCGACGTCTGCGCCAAGAGCAGCGACGTCGACAGAACGCTCGGCCATGAAGGCGGCGTTGCCCAGCAGGACGTGCGTGAGGCCCACGGTGCCCTCGATACCTCGTCCCGGGACCGAGGCGAAGTTCTCCAGGGGCTGCAGCGTGATGTTCTCGTCCTGGGCGGCTCTGACGATCGCGGTTCCGAGCGGGTGCTCCGAGTTCTTCTCGGCGGAAGCTGCCAGACCCAGCACCTCACTGCGTTCCACGCCGGGGACGGTCACGACGTCGGCGACGACCGGCCTGCCCTGCGTGATGGTGCCGGTCTTGTCGAAGATGACCGTCTGTACCTTGTGTGCCATTTCCAGCGCTGCGCCACCTTTGATGAGGACACCGTATTCGGCACCCTTGCCAGTGCCGACCATGATGGCTGTCGGTGTCGCGAGTCCCAGTGCGCACGGGCACGCGATCGTGAGGATAGAGATGAAGATGGTTAGTGCAAACACGCTGCCCTTGCCGGCGATGAGCCATGCTGCGGCGGACAGGACGGCGATGACGAAGACGATGGGGACGAAGTAGCCCGAGACGACGTCAGCCAGCTGAGCGATCGGCGCCTTGCTGCCCTGTGCGTCCTCGACCAGCTTGACGATCTGAGCCAGGACCGTGTCAGCCCCGACGTGGGTGGCGCGGAACGTGATGGACCCGTTGCCGTTGATGCTTGCCCCCACGACCTTGTCGCCCGGATGCTTCTCCACCGGGATGCTCTCGCCCGTCAGCATGGACTCGTCGATCGACGTGGCACCGCTTACGACCGCGCCGTCCACGGGGACCTTCTCACCCGGACGAACACGGATGAGGTCACCGACTTCGACCTCGGCCACCGGCAGCTCGACCTCGTGGTCGCCCTGTACGACGATGGCAGTCCTGGGCGCAAGACCCATGAGCTTCTTGATCGCCTGTGACGTGCGTCCCTTGGAGACGGATTCCAGCGACTTGCCCAGCAGGATGAGGGTGAGGATAACGCCGGCGGTCTCGAAGTAAAGATCCCCCACGGAGCCGAACGAGCCCTGTGCGATACGCCAGGTCGAGTAAACACTGTACAGGATGGCGGCCGAGGTTCCCATTGCGATGAGCGAGTCCATGTTCGGGGCACGGTGCCAGATGGCCCGGAATCCTACAATGTAGAAGCGGTAACCCGCCGCGATGCTCGGGATGACCAGCGCAACCTCCACCAGCGCGTAGCGCAGGGGAAAGTCCATGGGGCTCAGCCACGAAGGGATGCGCCAGCCCAGCCACGGTATCATGGGGCCCATCGCCAGGTACAGGAGGGGCACTGCGAACAGAGCGGAGAGGATGAAGCGCTGCCAGAGGGACCGAGTCTCCTGTGCCTTGCGCTCAGTGTCCTCGTCCACGTTTGCCGCGGTGACTTCCACGTCGAGGGGCGTATAGCCGGCAGCGGTGATGGCATGCTTCAACGCGGACACACGGACGATGGACGGGTCATAGACGACAGTCGCCTTCTCCGTGGTCAGGTTCACCGAAGCGCTGGAGACGCCCGCGAGCTTGTGGAGCGCACGTTCGATGGCTGCGGAACAGGCCGCGCACGTCATGCCGCGCACCGGAATCACCACGGTCTTGGCGGCAAGCGGTTGTGCAACGCCATACCCAGCCTTCTCGATAGAGGCCTTGAGCACCTCATCGTCGACGCGCGCTTCGTCATACTCGACGGTCAGCTTTTCGGTTGCGGGGTTGACTGCAGCTGAAACGACACCGTCCAGCTTTCTCACCGAGCGCTCGACGGCCACCGCGCACGCGGCGCAGGTCATGCCAGTGATTCCGAGGTCCTTTGTCTTCAAGTATTCCTCCCAGTTGCCGCTACCATCCGCTGCACGTTCCATGTCGTCTGAGACCCCACCCCTCCAGGGGTGTGCCACTATCCTATATGGGTCGACGGAATCTACAACGAGACAATTGTGAAGGCGCGGCGTGCTGTCGCAACGCGGTCCTCTGACGTCACTGAGCAATTCCCGGACTGTGCCAAGGCGTCCCTGCCGCTTCTCCGCAATGTTGCGTGTACGAAACCGGGAAGTCAGGCGTATCATAGACGTATGGAGATGCGCGCTCAGGAGCCGACGGACGAGCAACTGGTTCGACAGGCGCTCACAGACAGGGACGCCTTTGGCATGCTGGTCGAGCGGTATGAGCGACCCTTGACGTCATACGCGGCCCGTCTCATCGGACGGCAGGAAGCGGAAGATGTGATCCAGCAGGCGTTCCTGCAGGCATACCGCAACCTTGCCGGATTCGACCCACACCTGACGTTCAGCGCATGGATGTACCGCATCGTCCACAATACGGCGGTGAACATGGCCCGCAAGCGTCATGGGACCGTGCCCACCGAGCTGGAGCTGGACGGCGAAACGGTCGAGATCCTGACCGGTGATACGGATGTTCCAGCCGAGGCCCTGCACCAGGAGCTGGAGGGAGCGGTGGGCCGGGCGCTGGGTCGGCTGGACCAGCGCAGCAGAGACGTCCTGCTGTTGTCGGTGGTGGAAGGAAAGAGCTACAGCGAGATAGCGGATATTCTGATGGTTGCGGTCAACTCGGTGGGACCCACCGCGAGCCGGGCCAAGAGCAAGCTGCGGAAACTGCTGGGGGCAACTCCGGCACAACCGCCAACATTGTGAATCCCTTGGGGTCAGGCACAATGGTCTTCACAATCGAGAGAGGATAACCATGGATGATGATCTGAAGCAGAAGATTCTCGAGCAGATCGAGGAGCAGCATCTGGAACCGCGTGCAACATGGCGTTTCCGGCTCGAGCGCATGCTGAAGCACTCGGCCGTGGCGTTCCTGTTTGTGCTGACTGCGCTCGGACTGGCGGGCAGTGTCTATATCCTCGTCCAGAACGGGACGCTGGATGACCTTCGACTTGGTCCGCGGTGGGGGCGTCCCGCCTTCTTCGACTTCCCATGGCAGCTCCTGGTCCTCGTCGCTCTCCTCGGTGTCCTCTCATTCGTTGTCCTGCGTCGTACGGCTCGCCTGTACCGGGTTGCCAGGTGGTGGCTGGTCGCAGCGCTTGTCGTCGCGGTCGTGGCCGGGGCCTGCGGTGCTTACGCGACCAACCTGACGCGGTTCACCTTCCGCGCTGGTCCGGGACGGCAGCTGTTTCAGCGTGGGGGAAACCCCTTCGGCGGGATGCAAGGCGGTGCTGTGATCGGCGTCGTCATGTCCCGCACGACCGAGCAGTGGGTCGTCGACAGCCTGACGGGTGAGCGCTGGCTAGTCATCATCACCGAAGAGACCTACTTCCCCGCCGGTTCGGATATCCCTGTGGGCACGGTCGTGCGGCTCGTCGGACGGCGGGTGAAGACCACCATCACCGCAGACGGCATCCGCCCCGTCACCGGCATGGACGACATGATGGACCATCGCGGAGGCATGATGGGTCCTGGAGGCATGATGCCTCCGGGAATCGTGATTCCCGGTACGCCGTAGGAAAACGTCGAAGTTACCGCCCAGGGCTGGAATGAGCACCTGACCCCACAGCAAGAACGCGAATGCCGGACGGTTGCGTTTGGGTCAAACCTGCTCATGCTATAGGGGATACCACCGCATGGGAGGTGACGCATGTCACTCGGCATTAACGTTACGATTCCCGAAGGAATCGTGCTCGCGGCAGACAGCCGTCAGACGTACCGGAACCAGAAGGGGATGGCCCGTGTCGGCTCAGACTCGGCCTCCAAGGTCTTCCGCATCGGCTCGCGCATGGGGCTGGTCATCGCAGGTCTCGCATTCCTGCCTCAACAGGGCGTGATGAAGAACGTCAGCGGATTCATCGATGACTTCCGTCAGACGATTCCCGTCGACAAGCTATCCGTCGGCGAGGTTTCGAAGGAACTCGCGCAGTACTTCGACGCCCGCGTCCCCTACCGCGACCAGCTGAAGGCCATCCCCGCCGGCATCAAAACGGACATGGCCCGCCAGGGCATGGAACTGCTGGACCTCAAGGAAGAACCGACCCGCGTGGTGTTCCACTTCAAGAACAAGCAGGGTCAGGTCCAGGAAGCCGTTGCTGCTCCCGACGGACTACAGTTCATCCTGGCTGGGTACAACAAGGATAGAAGCAGTGAAGTCTACATGGTCTATGTCCCCGGCGCCACCGACCAGGCACGCGACAGCCGCAAGCAGGGCAAGGAATTCGGCGCGGGCTGGATCGGGCAGACAGACGTCGTCACGCGCATCGTCCTGGGGTTCGACCCGCGTCTTCAGGGCATCCCGATCGTGCGCGAGGCCGCAGCCAAGCTCGGCGAGCCCGCCGTGCAGCAGCAGCTGCGCGGGGTGGAATACAGCATCCAGTGGGGCACCATGACCCTGCAGGACGCAGTCGACTTCTGTCAGCTCGCCATCGAGACCACGACCGCCATCCAGCGCTTCAGCGACGGCGTGCTCATGGACCCGGGCGACATGACCGGCGTGGGCGGACCCATCGACATGGCGGTCATCACCTATGACAAGGGCTTCACCTGGCTCAACCGCAAGCACCTCAGGAGCAAGACCGGCGAGGTCGATCTCGAAGACCTGCCGTCCCTGGAGAACTAGCCGTGCGACGCCGCACGTCTCCTCTCGAATACGACGCCCTGTACCGCGACCTGATCGCACAGTGTGACGACGAGCCCGCCCAGGACGTCATCGCCGGCCAGATCTGGTCCCTGGTGCAGACGGAGCATGCCACGGGACTGTCCATGTCTCTGCGGCCGACGACCACGGATGGTCACAGTCCGTTCTTCCACCTTCGGGGCAAACCGCTCGTGGAGCTGGCCGAGCTCTCGCTGTCCTGGAACCCGCGGGAGGCGGCGATCGGTATGGCGGCCATCTGTGCAGCGTGCAACATCACCTCCCGCTTCGCGGGCGCCGAGGAGGCCAACGGGCGCGACCTGTTGCTTGGGAAGGCGGCCGGCAAGAAGGTCGGACTCATCGGACACTTCCCGTGGACCGACGAGATCCGTTCCGCCTCCAGCAGTCTGACCGTTTTCGAACAGCGACCGCAGGAAGGTGACCTGCCCCAGCAGGCCGAAGAATACCTCCTCCCGCATCTCGACGTCGTCGCCATCACCGGCTCAGCGCTCACCAACAAGAGCCTCCCGCGCCTGCTGGAACTCACCTGCAACGCCTGGGTCATGCTCATCGGCCCTTCGACGCCCCTCTCCGTGCTCATGTTCGACTATGGCGTCGACGCGCTGTCGGGCTGTGTCGCCCGCGACCCGGAAGACTTGGCCGAGGTCATCCGCGAAGGCGGCGGCGTGCACGAATTCAGAAATGCCGTCCGCTTCGTGACGCTGCAGAAACCCTGATAACCTGAGATTGTGAATCCCATTGTGCCTGACCCCAAGGGATTCACAATTGCCGAAAAGGAGTCCCATGAACAGAAAACTACGGTACCTGGTCGTCGGATACGCCCTGACGGTCGCCTTCGGGCTCTCGCTCCAGTTCCTCCCTCCCGTCATTCCCGTCATGAAGACAACCCTCAACATGACCGCCGGGCAGGCGGGGGCGCTGATGTCGTCGCTGGCGCTGTTCGGCATTGTCGTTTCGCCGCTGGTCGGCTACCTTGCCGACCGCTGGGGCGGCCGGACCGTCGGACTCCTGGGACTCGTCTGTCTCATTGCGGCCGAGGCCTGGTTCGCATGCTCGACGTCCTACACGAATCTGCTGATGGCACGCCTCGCCATGGGCATCGGTTCTGCGACGCTGTCCATCCTTGGCGCGCAGATCATCAGTCAGAACTTCGCCGGCACCAGGTACCTCGGCGCAGCCATGGGCACCATGAATACGGCGGTCCCGACCAGCATCCTGATCAGCCAGCTGGGTTTCTCGCGCCTCGCCGCTGCACGGGGATGGCAGGCGCCGGTCTGGGCATGCCTGGCCTTCACCTGCGTCGTGACGGTCGCATACGTCCTGTTCTACCAGGACCCCGCATCGCGGCATGATGAGGCCCCGGTCTCGCTGGTCGCGGGTTTGCGGCGCCTGAATCCTCAGGTCTGGGTCCTCGGCCTCGTCTGGCTGTTCTGGAATGCCGGAGCGCTCGTCCTCCTGACGTTCGCCAACGACCTCCTGGTCGGCCGGGGCATGTCTCCGCAGACAGCAGGGACCATGGCGAGTATCCTCATGTTGTTCCCTGTCGCTGCGTCCGCATTCATGGGCCACGTCCTGGACCGCAGGCGCTGGCAGGGCCGGGGGGCGGTCCTGGCCTGTCTCATGTTCGCCGGATGTGTGGTCCTGCTCGGTGTTCTCTCTGGCAGCGTCCTGCCCCTGTTCCTCGGCGTCAGCTTCACCTTCGCGCTTGCCCCGGCGGCCGTCTTCGGTCTGGCCCCCTACCTCATGCACGGCAGGGAAAGCGGCCTGGGATATGGCATCCTGGCCGGCATGCTGAACCTTGGTGTCCTCTTCGGCCCAGCAGTCGGCGGCATCGTGCGCGACGCGACCGGCAGCTATCTCGCAAGCTTCATCATGGCGGGCGTCCTGACAAGCATCGGGGCAGCCTGCGTCCTGCTCCTGCGTCGACCAGCCGTCGAAAACGCCTGATGGCCGTGCGCCCTGTGAGGTCCACGCGCAGGTCCGAGCTGCTCCTGCTGCTGGCGGTCGTACTCTGGTCGACGACGTTTGCCGTCATGAAGGAGAGCCTGGGCAGCATCTCGCCGGCGCTCCTGGTCCTGATCCGCTTTGCCATCGCTGCGGCGGTCGTGTACGTGTTATTTCGCGGCAAGATCGAGTTCACGTGGCTGAACCTGCTGAAGGGACTTGCCATCGGCATCCCGGAGTATCTCGGGTTCATGCTGCAGGTCACGGGACTCACGATGACGACGGCAAGCAAGAACGCCTTCATCACGGGCCTGTGTGTCGTCGTAGCGCCGGTCCTGTCGTTCCTCTTCCTGCGCGAGAAGCGCTCATGGAAGGTCGCGTTGGCACTTATCCTGGCGGTGAACGGTCTCTGGATCATCTCTTTCGGGTTCACGCTGCGTGTCGGTGGCATGGGCATGGGCGACTTCCTGACGCTGCTGTCTGCCCTGGCGTTCGGCGTCCAGGTATTCATGATCCACCTGTTCTCGCACAAGGACTCCTTCTACGCCACCACGTTCTTCCAGCTGCTCGCCGTCGCCATGTGTTCGCTCGCCTATGCCCTGGTCACGAAGCAGACGCTCGCCGTGAACCTTGTCTCATGGCCATCCCTGCTGTACCTCGCCATCTTCACGACCGTCATCACGCTGCTGCTGCAGAATCGCTTCCAGCACGACGTAACCGTCGCACAGGCCAGCGTCATCTACTCGCTGGAACCCGTCTTCGCCACCCTGCTCGCTGTCCTGTTCATCGGGGAGCAGATGGGCCCTGCCGTTCTCGTGGGCGGCGTCCTCCTGTTCACCGCGTCCGCGATCTCGTAGCAGGCCGGAACATGTGAAGGAAGACTCCTTGCAGGAGAGCGGCCACAGGCTAAACTGTTTCGGAACCTGAACAATATCCTGCTCGTGGAAAAAGGACGGGTGATGCAACACGAATTCAGACGCTACTGGACCGTCATCTGCCACCTGGGCACGAACATGCGGCGGCTGCTTTCCGGCGCAGCCCTCCTGGGGCTGGGGAACGGGATCTTCATGACCTTTTTCAACCTGTATCTCAAGCAGGGCGGACTGGGTGAGGCCTTCCTTGGCCGTCTGAACTCCCTCGGGACGATCGGGTCCCTAGCCCTTGCCATTCCCGCAGGACTGCTGGTGACCCGTCTCGGCAGCAGGAAATCGCTCGTCCTCTCGTGCGCGCTCATCGCCGTGTTCGGCGCCCTTCAGGCCAACATCCTGGTGCCCGCCCTGCTCGTCGTCCTGCAAGTCGGCATTTCGGCCAGCACCATGCTGTACGGAGCCACCTACAACCCCGAGATGATGCGCAGTACCGACCCTCAGGACCGGCAGGTCGCCTTCAGCCTCGCGTTCACCATAGGGACCGTCATGGCGGTCATCGCATCAGCCGTGGGAGGACTCCTGCCACGCTTGTTTGCCCGGTTCGGGGCATCGCCCGTCACCGGTCTCCGCCTGACCCTGCTTGTGGGAGCAGCCTTCATCCTTGCAAGCACGGCTGTCTTCATCCGCCTGCGGGAACATCACAGTGGCACCGGCGAGCAGGCGGCGGACACCCCCTGCGCCCTCCCAAACGAGCCGGAGGTCACGCCCTCGTGGAAGCGGTTCGCGTTCCGATACGCGGCGGTCAACGTCATCATCGGGTTTGGCGCCGGGCTGAGCATTCCTTACCTCAACCTCTACTTCACCGACCGCTTTCACGCAAGCACGGTGGTCGTCGGCAACCTGTTCGCCATGAGCAACGCCGTCCTCACGGTCGGTGTCCTGCTCGCCCCATGGCTCGTCCGGCGGGCAGGCCTGCTGCGCACCATCGCTATCACCGTCGGAGGTTCGCTTGTGTTCCTGGTCATCATGGCCCTCACGCACAATGTCGTCATCGCCGCCCTGGCATTCTGGATGCGCGCAGGTCTCATGATGTGCTCAACGCCAGTCACGGACAAGTTCTGCCTGGAGCTGGTGCCATCCGACAAGCGCTCTGTAGCCCACAACATCTTTCAGATGGCATGGACCGGGTCCTGGGCCATTTCGACGGCGCTGGGAGGCTGGCTCATTCAGAAGACCGGGTTCACCCTGCCCATGGTCCTGACGGCCGCCATCTATGGCATCTACCTCGCCTTCTTCATCCTGTCCTTCCGTCATCATCCCGCGATGCAGCACCCCAGCACTGTCTGCCCACCGACGATTCCCGTACAGACCGACTAGCCGATTGGCGGTGCCACAGGGCATCGGGTACGAGAGAGGCCCGCTCCCGGATGACAGAAGGGGACGCGGACTGCAGGGTCAGATGCTGTTGCCCCCTTGGTTCAGTCTGAGCCGGTGCGTTCGGCGAGGAGTCGCCAAGCCAGCAGCGCGGCACCTCGACGGGTCAGCGGCTTGCCGGCGTAGTCCATGACGTTGTCCAATCCATGCTGCCTGCAGACGACACGCAGAGCCTCGTCACCGACAGGGTCATCCATCTGAGCCTGCATGGCAGCGACCTCGCCGCCGAAACCGCCCGCCGCCAGGAGCATGTTGATACCCTCACTTCCTGTGATCCGTTTCTTGGGCTGAAAAGAAAGATCGATGATCAGGTGGTCAAGGTACGCATTGCGCAGCGAGGCGAACATCCAGTGACTGCGCTCGATGCCCCACCCGGAACCCTCTACCGGCTTGTAGCGGAGTCCAAACCAGGCATGCCGCAGCTCCTTGCCCACGTCCAGCACACGGTCCCACACATGTCTCGTCCACGCATACGCGCGTACCCAGCTGTTCGCCTCGCCGCCTTCGGAGGGAGTCCCAAGGCTCTGTGGCGTCGACTCTGGCTGCTCCAGGACGCGCTCGAGAAGGACCACGAACTCGCCGCCGTTCACCTGACGCTCCAGCTGGAGGTCACCGTCGGGGGCTCCCAGGAGGATATGCAGGTCTACCAGTCTCTGGATGCGTGCATCCGCAGGGATTGCCGTCTCAACCGGCTGCGCACGCACAACGCCTGTGCAGGCCGCGATCAGGACGAAGGCGACGAGCAGCATCATGCCCCATCTCTCGCAAACTCTCATGATGCCGTCCTCTCCCAGTCAGGTGTCCACTCACTCATACGCCCTGCAACCTCCGTGTCACTGCGTTGTGCCGGCTCTCTCCTGCGGTCGCCCCATGCTACCACCCGCCATGTCGCTGTCAAGCGCGCAACAAGGAGATCCTGCATCCTCGCGCAAGGTCCGTTCCATGAGAGCGGGACTCAGCGGCTCTTGTGCCTTCCCATACGTGGCATCAGGCCCGGCGCCTGTGGTTTGGGGGGCTTCTCGCCGGTGAGCAGTGCGCGCAGCTGGGCGATCTTGTCGCGCAGCTTGGCCGCTTCCTCAAACTCCAGCGACTCGGCGTGCGCCAGCATCTCCTCGTTGAGCTGGATGACCAGGGCCTGCACCTCAGTGGGCGACATCTTCGCCAGCATCTCCTTGCCCAGCTTCTCGACCTCGTCCGGCTTGCGCCACGGCAGGTCGATCAGCTCCGAGATGGCCTTGTGGATGGTCTGGGGCGTGATGCCATGCTCCTCGTTGTATGCCAGCTGGTACTCCCGGCGCCGGCGTGACTCCGCCATGGCGCGGCTCATCGAGCCGGTGACCTCGTCAGCATACATGATGATGGTACCAGACACGTTGCGCGCGGCCCTGCCCATGGTCTGCAGGAGAGATGTCTCGCTGCGCAGGAACCCTTCCTTGTCGGCGTCCAGAATGGCGACCAGGGAGACCTCCGGCAGGTCCAGGCCTTCGCGCAGCAAGTTGACACCGACCAGGACGTCGATGTCGCCCGAGCGCAGCTGCCGCAGGATGTGCACGCGTGCCAGCGCGTCCAGATCGCTGTGCAGGTACTGCGCCTTGATGCCTTCCTGCTGGAGGTAGTCCGCCAGCAGTTCCGAACTCTTCTTCGTCAGCGTCGTGACGAGCACGCGCTCCTGCTTCTCGACGCGCCGCCGTATCTCGCCCATCAGGTCGGGGACCTGGTCCTTGCTGGGGCGCACTTCGATGAGCGGATCGACGAGGCCCGTGGGGCGCAGGAGCTGCTGTGCGACCTGCGTCGACACCTGGTACTCGTAGTCCGACGGCGTCGCGCTGACGAAGACCGCCTGCCGGACATACCGCATGAACTCGTCAAACATGAGTGGACGGTTGTCGAGCGCCGATGGCAGGCGGAAGCCGTAGTCGATGAGCGTCTGCTTGCGCTGGTGGTCGCCGTTGAACATCCCGCGGATCTGCGGCACACTGATGTGGGACTCGTCCACGAACAGCAGGAAGTCCTTGGGCAGGAAGCTCAACAGCGTGTATGGCTCGGAACCGGGCGCACGGCCGCTGAAGTAGCGGCTGTAGTTCTCGATGCCGTTGCAGTAGCCCGCCTCGCGCAGCATCTCGACGTCGTTCTTGGTGCGCTCCTCGATGCGCTGAGCCTCCACGAACTTGTTCAGCGAGGTGAAGGCTGCGACGCGGTCCTCCATGTCCTTCTGGATGAGCGCAATGTACTTCTCGATGCGCTCCGGGCTGGTCACGAACTGCGCGGCGGGGAAGAAGATGAACTCCTTGTATTCCTTGATGACCTGGCGCGAGCCCAGATCGAACTCCTGGATCTTCTCGACCGTCCCGTCCAGCGACAGCCGGATGCGGATGCCAGTCTCCGTCTCCTTGGGCATCACCTCCACCGTCGACCCGCGCACACGGAAGGAGCCACCCTTTCCCACGTCCTCGACGCGTTCGTAGCGGAGTCCAATGAGTGACCGGGCGATGTCGTCACGCTTCATGGCTGCGCCCTGCGTCACGGTCAGCAGCCCCTCCCGGTACTCTTCGGGCGAGTCCCAGCCATAGATACAGCTCACTGAACTGACGACGATGACGTCCTTGCGTTCGACGAGGGAGCGGATGGTCGAGTGCCGCAGGCGGGCGATGTCCTCGTTGATGTCGGCGTCCTTCGCGATGTACAGGTCGATGGTGGGGACGTACGCCTCGGGCTGATAGTAGTCGTAGTAGCTGACGAAGTACTCGACCGCGTTCTCAGGGAAGAAGGCCTTGAACTCGCTGTACAGTTGTGCGGCAAGCGTCTTGTTGTGGCTCAGGACAAGGACTGGGTGGTCGAACTCCTTGATGACGCTTGCCATCGTAAACGTCTTGCCAGAACCGGTGACGCCGACCAGCGTCTGGAAGCGGTCGCCCCCCTGGATCCCGGCGATCAGCTTGGCAATAGCCTGCGGCTGGTCCCCTGACGGTTCAAACGGCGCCTTCAGCTTGAAGATGCTCAATTGTGAGCCCCCATGGGGTCAGGCACAATGGCCTTCACATTCCTGTGAGTGTGGTGACGCTGCGTCTCCAGGTTCGCCGGACGCGGCTTACCGATGCACTCCCGGACATAGGACAGGAATGGACTATTCGGGTCGCCCGGTGCACTGCGGTAGTCGACTGGCAGCCAGTCTATATCGAGCCATGAAGGCGACGGGACAAGCCCGGCCATGGCCGCGCAACTCGACCAGCGCCATTCCTCCGGCGAGTGCACCAGCTGAGCCCGCACGGGGTTGAGCAGCAGGTAGCTCGCCGCGTCGACCAGGTAGTTGTCATTGAGTACAAGCCCTGACCAATAACGACCCTGGAAAACGTGCCCCGAATGTTCGTATTTCCAGTTATGCCGTCTGGTGTACTGCTGGTCCAGTTCCTTCATCCCCTGGGACAGATTGGGCTGAGGGGTCTCCAGCAGCAGGTGGTAGTGGTTGCCCATCAGGCAATACGTGTAGATCCGCCAGCCAAACTTCGAGACAACGTCGCTCATGATGCCCAGGAAGGCTTTCCAGTCAGCTTCTTCCCGGTAGATCATCTCCTGGCCGTTGCCCCTGTTGGTCACGTGATACACGGCTCCCTCATACTCGATGCGCAGTGGTCTAGCCATCTCCCATGCCTCCTTGATGTAGTCGTTGATCAATTGTGAATATCAAAGTGCCTGACCCCAAAGGAGTCACAATTCGCGGGCCCAGCCGAGACGGGAGGTTGCCGGGGCGGAGCCATCGCATTCGAGGAAGACCTGCTCGACGTTCATGACGTGCGCTTCGGCATTCTCGCCCGGGTTGCGGAAGACCATGTCGGCGCACGCCGCGACGGCCGCTTGAACGTTGCCGCGCGCGAGGACGACTGCTTCGATCCGCGCACGCAGGTCAGACAAATACGCACGGTCTGCCTCGATGCGGCGCCTGATCTCGGTGACATCGCGCGTGAGGCTCCCATGACCGGGAACCAGCAGGTCGACCTGCATTGCCGCGAACATGCCGAGTGTGCGCTCAAACGCATCGAGCCGGTCACTCACGAACGGGATCTCGAGGTCGCTCAGGAGGTCCCCGGCCCACAGACATGCGGCCTCGGGGTCGTACACCGAGAGGTGATCGCGCGCATGCCCGGGCGTATGAACCAGCTGCACACGGAACCCGCCGACCATGAGCCCGACGATGTGGTCGACGGTCTGGTCGGGCACGGGCGGGTCGAATGGGGCAGCGTGTGCAACACCCTCCACCTCGTAGAAGCGCTGTATCGAACGCCGCGTCCGTTCCAGGTCGATGGCGGTCTGAGCGACGTACGCCTGGTGAGCCACAACGTGCGCACTAGGGAACCGCGAGGCTCCCAGGACGTGATCCCAATGGTGATGGGTGATCACGACCGTTTCGACCTTCAGCTGCTGCCCTTCGCAGAAGGCGGCGATGTCCTCGACCTCGTCCGGAAGGAGGGCCGGGTCAATGAGCGCGGCATGCCCAGCATCGTGCAGGATTCCCGTGTTCATGGCATATCCGCGGCACTTCGCCGTCCAGAGATGAGGCGTCAGTGCTTCGAAGTACAAGCTCATGTCAGAGGGCCTTCACCATGGGTAATACGTAGCGCCAAACCAGCACGACGAAGCCTGCACTGCCAGCCAGCACGAACAGGTGCCAGATCTCGTGGAAGCCCACCACGCCGGGCCAGGGATTTGGCTTCTTGATTGCGTACAGCAGGGCCCCGATGCTGTAGGCAAGGCCTCCAGCCAGCATCCAGACCATGCCGCCCCACCCGATGGCACGCTGAAGCGGAATCGTCGCCCACACGGCGAACCAGCCGAGCAGAACGTAAAGTCCAGCCTTGATGCCCCGTGGGGCGTCGAGCCAGAAGACGTCGGTCAGAATGACGGCCCCGGCCAGTCCCCACACGCCCCAGCAGAGCAACGTGCCTACGCTGCCCCGCAGCGCGACGAGGCACATGGGCGTGTAGGTACCCGCGATGAGGATGGAGATGCTGATATGGTCGAGCCTTCGCAGCATGACGTGCGCCTTCGGACTGACGTCGAGCAGATGGTACCAGGCGCTCGAGAAATACAGGAGGACCATGCTGAGACCATAGACGAGAAAGGGGACACCCGCCCCGCTGCCGCCGCTGATGACGGCCACCCTGACGAGCAGGACGGTGACGACGATAGCGGCCAGGCCTCCGAGCAGGTGCGAAATGCCGTTGAAGGGTTCCTTGAACTTGACCACGGGTGTCTCCTAGGTTGCCTTGCTCAGCGTGACGGTGACCGTACGCAGTTTCGCGTCGTACAGGATCTCCGCGCCGAAGGTCTCGCTGATGAAGCGGAGGGGAAGCATGGTCCTGCCGCCGCTGATGCGAGGCGCCACGTTCGGGTTGGCCGGATCGATGAGGACGTCAACGCCATCAACCCGTGCCGTCGGCTTGCCAATCCACAGCTCGACCTTCTTGCTGCCGATGAGCGTGACTTTCTGTTCTTTGGCGTTCCAGAGGACCTGAGCCCCCAGCGGCGTGGCGATGTACCGGACAGGAAGGATGGTCCGTCCGTTCTCGATCACTGGCGCCGTTTCCATGGGTACTGTCACGCCGTTCATGACGACCGTCGGCTTGTCGAGGGTGAAGACGAGGGTCACCTTGGTGATGGGGTTCGTGATGATGATGGGCTGCGCCTTGGCAGGCCCCGCCGGGTTGCTGACGTTCCCCCGGGCGTCCTCGCACATGACCCAGTAATAGTAGGTGGCCCGCTCGAGCGGCCCGCGGTCGACGAATTGCGTCGCCCCGGGTTTCGCCTCACCCATGAGTTCGGCCGTCTCGATGTCCGGCACCCCCTGCTTGCGGTAGACGTCATAGCGCACGACCGGATAGCTTCCCGAGGTCGACGTCTGCCAGCTCACCCTCACCTGCCCCTGTTCTCCCGTCGCCGTCAATCCGCCGGGAGTCCCGGGTGGCACGAAGCGTGAACTGATGCTGACCGCGCAGCCGCCCGTGGTCGCGCGGACGGGGGCGCCGCCGAGCGAGACGGTTCCACGCAGGTTGATCCCAGTCTTGTCGGTCGGAGCCATGGCTGTGAACCGCAAGGCCGCCAGGACGGTCTCCCCGCCCGACAGTCCTGTGACGTCGCTCTGGATGCGGAAGAGACCAGGCTCCGCAGAAGGCCCGACAGGAGTCGTCAGCGATGCCGATGCCTCAGCGCCCTGCAGAGCGACCAGTGTGGGGTCCCAGGCCACCGTGAGATCCACGTGGTCAAACAGCATCTGCAGATTGCGCACCTTCAGGTCGAGGGCGAACTCGTCACCCTCGCCGACACGCACGCTCTGGGGCGACAGGATGAACCCGACGGTCGGGGCAAACCCCGCCTTGACGGGAATGCTCCCTCGGACGTCTCCCATGGTGAATGTGATCGTGCCGACGTTGTTGGCATTGGGATCGACCCAGCGGGCGTCGATGCCGACCGTGAACGCCTGGCTGCCGTCGAAGGTGAGAGGGCTGACCCGGATCCAGTTGGCGGACGTGGACACAACACCCTGGGAGACGCCGATGCCGGTCACCTGCAGAACCAGCTGCCCGGTGACGCCAACACCTGCCTTGAGGACGCCGAAATCGAGGTTGACCGGCGAGGGTGTCAGGACGACGGGGATGGTCGCCACCGGTGTCAGGGTCGGTGCGACCAGCGTAACAGGATCTGTGGACGTATCGACCGTTGCCTCGAACGGGATGGAACTAGCCTCCGTGAGCTGGACGAGGTGCGGGCCGGGCATCGTCGAGACCGCGCACGGTGTCGGCAAGGGCTGTGACACACCATCGATCGATACAGCGGCCCCGAGCGGCAAGGAATCGACGATGAGCAATCCGGGCTGGACGGGCGGGAGCACCTGCAGGAGATGTGTCATTGTGGCGAAAGGGACTGTGCCCGACACGCCTGCCCCGTCGGCCGCCCCGGCGATGAAGGTCACGGTCAGCTGGTACGGGCCGGGCTGCAGAATGCCGACGGCTGTCCTGCCGAGGAAGTAGCGGATCCCTCCTGTCTGCTCGCCGGGGATGGTCATGGACACGATGCCCACCGGGGTGCCGTAGCGCCGTGCAACCAGGGCCGAGCTGTCGACCAGGCTGCCTTGCATGTCGCGCAGTTCGAAGCCGGGGGTGACGGTCATGGACTGAGTACCGGAAACAAGAATGGGCACCTCGAGCATGCTGCCCAGGAGGGCGCTATCCGGGACGATAGCCGTCGCTCCAATGTCGGCGAGGGTCACCTGACACAGCCACGCCGCACCGAACGGCGAGCCATTCCTGCGCATCGCAAGGCTCAGGTTCAGTGCCCCGGCCGGCAGCCCGGCCGGCAGCGTGAACGTCAGGGCGACAGTGCCGCCCGGCAGAACCTGCTGACCGGAGCCCTGCCCCAGCAGCATCGCGACGGCAGGGTCCCCTGCAGTAAGAAATGCGTCGTATGTGGCATCCCACGTCGTCGTCCCCACGTTCTGCACGAGGAACCCGACCGTCGTCTGTGCGTTTGTCGAGAGGACTGCGCCGGCCGGACTCTCCAGCACCCGGAAGTTGTCACCCTGGTTGAACCCCGCGTAGAGGTCGCCATAGTGGACGGGCTGCGGCGTCGGGATCCAGGCGGGCGGGTCCGTGATAATGGAGGGGTTGGGCAGTGTGACCACGACCGGCGGCCAGAGGGGTTGCCCGTCGCTGCCCAGCACCTGGCGCGCCATCAGAGCGAGGACACGGTCCTGGTAGTGTCGGCCGCCAGGCGTGTTGGGGTTGTTGGTGGACGAAAGGCCATTATAGGCCCAGATGGCGTAGTACCAGTTCTCCAGGACGTTCCGGTCGCGATCGCCGATACCGGGAGCCAGCTTCCATTTTCCATCCAGAATCTTCGCTCCGATCTCGATGTTGTAGTCGATGTCGGTCATGAGACGGTCGATGTCGCTGCGGCCGACCGTGTTGATTTGCATGATACCAATGTCCTGCGACGTGGCATTCGAGCCAATCACCGTGTTTCCGCTTGCGTCAAACTGACGCCATCCCGATTCCTGATACGCGATGGCCATCAGGATGGCCGACGGCACGTTGTAGCGCAGGGCAGCATCCTTGAGGCGCGCACGGATGTACGTGTCCGGTGGGTTCGTGCCGCCCGCGGAGACTGCCACAGGCGCTGCGGAGACAAGCAGCGCAACGATCAAGAAAAAGATGGTCTGGCGATTCGACAGGCGTGTCTGCTTCAAGTCTGCGTGCACCTCATTCCTCAAAGATGAACTCTCCCAGTGTAGCTGGGACGTGGCCGAACAGCAAACGACGGACTGTGTCGGTCTCCCGCGCTTGCACTCCAGTCAGAATACTGCTCCGCCGGAAGGATGTTACAACAATTCGGACTGTCCCCTGTTACACCCTGTTACAAGAAGGTGTTACAACAACTAGGGCTGTCCCCTGTTACACCCTGTTACAAGGGCGCCTGCCGCCTCCATGGCGTCGATGGCACGCTGTCCGTCGCCAGGGTTGACCTCGACCGCGGTAATGCCGTCACGGATGACCGTGACGCCGAACCCGAGGCGAAGGGCGTCGAGCACCGTCTGCAGAACGCAGTAGTCGGTCGCAAGGCCACAAACATACAGCTTCTCGATGCCCCGGCTGCGGAGCCAGCTCTCGAGGTCCTCGCTGGTCGCCTCGAACGCACTGTAGCCGTCGTCGACGTTGTTTGTCCCCTTGTCCAGGACCAGCAGGAAGCGCCCGGTATCGAGTCCTGCCCTGAACTGCGCGCCATACGTGCCCGCGACGCAGTGAGGAGGCCAGCTGGTGAAATGGACGCTGTCCGGGGGGTGCCAGTCGCGCGAGGCCAGGACTGTGGCAAACCGTGGTATCCATGCGTTGATGACCGGGATGACAGCGTCCCCGCCGGCGACGGCCAGGGCGCCCCCGGGGCAGAAGTCATTCTGGACGTCGACGACGAGCAGAGCGGTGTCCAGGCTGAAGCGTTCCTGGCTCACGATGAGCGTGCCTCGATCAGGCTGCGACGGAGGTCGAACAGCTCACGGCTCACGCCGATGTGGTAGGCGTGCGGGTTGGCAAAACGCTTGTGCTCCCCGTACAGCAGGGCAAACCGCTGTGCGCCCCATGCCGCGGTCTCGAGCAGGGTGGGAAAGGCGTACACGAGTTCGCCATTCCTGACGATTTCCTTGCGAATACTCTCCCGCTTCAACCCTGCCACCTCGGTCTTCTTGTAGTCGAAGTCCGGGTGCATCAGGACGGTCGGCTCGTCGTCACCCCGTGCCAGGCACAGCCCGTCGAGCAGCCAGAGACCGTCCCCGGAGTCATAGTACCGGTACAGTTCCTTCTCGCCCGGAATGTTGATCTTGGCCGGGTTTTCGGAGATCTTGATGATCGGCCTGTCCCTGAGCTGGACCATCTTGTAGACGCCGTCCAGCGCGCCGTCGTTGTGGCCAGTCACCAGGCGTGTCCCGACACCGAAGATGTCGATGGGGGCGCCCTGATCCACGAGCGATTCGATGACGTACTCGTCGAGCTGGTTGCTGACCGAGATCCTGACGTGGCTCAGTCCATGCTCGTCCAGCACGGCCCGCACCTTCTTGCTGAGGTACGCGAAATCGCCGGAGTCCAGCCGCACGCCCCAGAGGTGGTGGCCGTGTGCCTCCAGCTCCTGGCCGACGATGACGGCGTTGGGCAGTCCCTGCTTCAGCGTGTCATAGGTGTCGAGGAGCAGGACGGAGTCATCCGGATGCATCTGTGTGTAGGCACGGAACGCCTCCAGCTCCGAGCCAAAGCTCTGGATCCAGCTGTGGGCCATGGTCCCGCCCACGGGCACGCCTTCTTCGAACGCCAGCAGGACGTTGGATGTCGACGTGACGCCGCCCACGAAGCACGCCCGGCTCGCGCCCATGCCGCCGTCTCCCTGCGCCCGCCTGAGACCGAAGTCGTAGACGCTCCTTCCCTCGGCCGCGCATACCATGCGGCGTGCCTTGGTCGCGATGAGCGTCTGGAAGTTCACGGTGCTGAGGATGAGACCCTCCAGGAGCTGGGTCTCGATGAGTGGTCCTTTGACACTGATGATGGGTTCCCCCGGAAAGATGACCTCGCCTTCGGGCACGGCTGTGATGTCACCCGTGAACCGCGTCTTCTCGAGCACCCGGAGGAAATCGTCCCGGTAGCCAAGCGAACTCAGGTATCCTAGTTCCTCCGACGTGAAGCGCATGTTGAGTACGTAGTCGACAGCGTCACGGAGGCCCGCCGCGATGGCGTACCCTCCTCCGTAGGGATTCTGGCGGTAGAAGAGATCGAACACGGCCTGGTCCTGCCCCTTGCCGGAGAGGTAGTAGCCCTGCGTCATGGAATACTCGTAGTAGTCCGTATAGAGTGGCGAGAATCTGCGGTGATACGCCTGCCCACGTCGTTTGTCCATGGTTATGCTCCTTTCAACACGATGCCGGTAACCTGGCCATGTTCAGTATAGCCTCAATGTGTCCCTGGGGCCACTGTCCAGCATGAGTGCCATCCTTGCAAAGGTTCGCGCAGACTCTAGAATAACACCATGATATGAGTTTCTGGACCCCATACAGGAGGATGAACATGGCGCACCTGTTCTCTGAACTGGACGTGGCGGGAGTCCGCCTTGCAAACCGCATTGTCCTACCACCCATGGCAACCGAGCAGGCGGACGTGGACGGGCATCCGAGCCCTGCAACGGCCGGCCATTACGGCTCGCTGGCGGCCACCGGCGTGTCCCTGGTCGTCGTGGAACACTCCTGTGTCACCCCGGAAGGGCGCGCTTCACCCGGTCAGATGTCGCTGGCATCGGATGCGTACACATCTGGACATGCCGCCATCACGGCGGCGATCCACGCGGCCGGTTCCCTGTGCGCTGCCCAGATCAGTCATGCCGGTTCGAACCGGAGGGAGGAGATGCCTGGGAGGTGTCTCGGTCCGAGCGCCGTCGAGCATCCTGTGTCGCACCGGGTCCCCGAGGAGATGTCGAGGGACGATATCGTCGCAGTCATTCGCGCCTTTGGAGCAGCCGCTGGCCGCGTCCAGGGGGCCGGCTATGATTTCGTCGAGGTCCACTGCGCGCACGGCTACCTGCTGGGGGAGTTTCTCAGCCCTCTGACCAACCACCGGACCGACGCATACGGCGGAACAGCGGCAAGGCGAAGGCGCCTGCTGCTCGAGATTGTCGAAGAAGTCCGGGCGGCCGTGCATGGAGATCTGCCGCTCATGGTCAGGCTTGGCGTCGCAGACAACCCACCCCTCCTTCAACTCTACGGGGGCGGGCTCACCTTGGCGGAAGGTGTCGAAGCCGCACGCGCACTTGATGATGCAGGCGTCGCCATCCTCGACCTGTCGGCGGGCATCTGTGGAAGCCGCCCCGCCGGGATCACGGGTGAAGCGTACTTCCGGCCGTTTGCCGAGGCTGTCTCGGCAGCTGTCCGCTGTCACGTCGTCTGTACCGGCGGCATCACACAGCCGCAGACCGCAGAAGACATCATCCAGAGCGGAGTGGCCGACCTGGTAGGCATCGGGCGCGCCATCGCCGCCGACGATGCCTGGGTGCGCAACGCCCGGGAAGCAACGGGTCACCAGGCCATCTAAAGGAGCCATCATGGACATCAGCATCACCATCAGCGGTGAGGCAGGACAAGGAGCCAAGACCCTGGGGTCGCTCGTCGCACGCGTCCTGTTCGACCGTGGGTACTACGTCGTGCAGGACGAAAGCTACCACAGCCGCATCCGCGGCGGGTTGGACGCTACGACGATACGAGCATCCGACGTGCCGCACCACGCTGTCCAGCCGCTCATCGACCTCTTCGTCCCACTGGCCTCGTCCGTCCTCCCCTATCACCGTGCCGGGAATGGTCACGAGTCCGAAATCGGACCGTCGACGCGGACATTGTGCGATGCCAAGTCCGGGGTTGATCTTCCTGGGGCACTGCGAGTCCCCGCCGTTGAACGCGCAACCACCCTGGCGGGTGAGGCGCGCGCCGCTAATGTCTTCCTGTTCGGAGCCATGTGCCGCATGCTGGGCATCCCCCTCGAGGCAGCAACTGCGGTGACACGGAAGGTCCTGCCCGCCAGAATCCTGGAGAAGAACCTGCCCGTCCTCGAGGACGGGTACGCCCAACCGGTCATGGAAGCGTGGTCACTGCCGGCACGGAAGCTGAGCCACCACATCCTGGCCAACGCGAGCCAGGCGATCGGAGCAGCAGCCATCGTCGCAGGCGTCAAGTTCTACTCCGGCTACCCAATGACACCCGGCTCCGGCGTCATGAACTACCTGGCGGCACACGCAGAGCAGTATGGCATCGTCGTCGAGCAGGCGGAGGACGAAATCGCAGCGGCGAACATGGCCGTGGGCGCCAGCTATGCAGGCGTGCGACAGATGGTGTCGACGTCCGGCGGCGGGTTTGCGCTGATGGTCGAAGCACTCTCTCTGGCCGGCATGACGGAGACGCCCATCGTCATCGTCGACGCACAACGCCCTGCGCCCGCTACAGGACTGCCGACACGCACTGAACAGGGCGACCTCTGGTTCGTCCTGCATGCTGGACATGGTGATTTCGTGCGCTACCTCAGCGCGCCCCGCACGGCAGAAGACGCCTTCACACTGACACTGAAGGCATATGAACTGTCGTCGAAGTACCAGATCCCCGCCATCATCCTGTCTGACCAGCAGCTGGCGGACACGCTGGTGACGGTGCCACGCTGGGAACTGGGCGACCTCCATCTGGACCGACACCTTGCAGAACCTGGGTCGTACCAGGAACCGTACCAACGGTACGCACTGACTCCATCCGGCGTGTCGCCCCGGCTGGTGCCCCTGCAGACCGACTGGCCGGTGATTGTCGACAGCGACGAACACGACGAGGCTGGACACCTGACCGAAGACCTGGATAACCGGGAACACATGGTGGGCAAACGCCTTCAGAGACAACGGGACCTGCTGAGCAACATAGGAGAACCGCTCGTCGTGGGCAACGGTCCAACCCTGCTGATCGGATGGGGCTCGAGCTTTGGAGCGCTGGAAGAGCTCGTCCTGGACCACCCTGCGGACCTTCGGCTCGTCCATTTCAACGAGGTCTGGCCCCTGAGGACCGAGCGACTGCTCGCCGAGATGGAACGCGCCCGGCTGGCCGTCGTCGTCGAAGGCAATGCGACCGCCCAGTTCGCGCAGCTGATTGCGCGTGAGACGGGAAAGCGCATTGAGCGCTCCATCCTGCGCTACGACGGACGGCCCTTGAGCGCCGCATACATCGAAGGCAAGCTGCATGACCTGGAGGTGATCTGACATGTGGAAGAACGGTATGGACATCGCCTGGTGCCCAGGATGCGGCAACTTCGCTCTGCTTGACGCCGTGAATCGCATCCTCGATACTGCGGAGATTCCACGAAACCACTTCCTGTACGTCTCCGGCATCGGCCAGGCAGCCAAATTGCCTCACTATCTTAAGGGTGTCAACATCTTCAACGGTCTGCACGGACGTGCCCTGCCAGCGGCTCAGGCGGCGAAGATCGCGAACGGGGACCTGACCGTCGTCGTCCACTCGGGCGACGGATGCAGCTACGGCGAAGGAGGCAACCACCTGGTGGCAGCGATGCGGCGCAACGTCGACCTCACGCTGATCGTCCATGACAACCAGGTCTACGGTCTCACCAAGGGGCAGGCGTCGCCAACGACCTCGATGGGCACGACAACTGTCGCCCAGACGCTGGGCGTCATGCTGGAACCCTTCAGTCCGCTGGCGGCTGCAGTGGCACTTGATTGCTCCTTTGTTGCACGGACATTCGTGGGGGACCCCGAGCATATGGCGGCCACCATACGCGCCGCCATACGGCACCATGGGTTCGCCCTCGTCGACGTGCTGCAGCAGTGTGTGACCTTCAACAAGGTCAACACGTTTGGCTGGTACAAGGAACGCGTCCAGAAGCTTCCTGACGACTACGACCCGACGGACCGCCAGGCGGCCTTTGCCAAGGCGCTGGAATGGGGCGATCATATCCCGATCGGCGTCCTGTATGTGCACGAGCGACCGAGCTACGGCGACCTGCATCCGGCGCTGGACGGCAAGGTGCCACTGTGGCAAGACTGGACGACTGACATGGCGCGGTACGACGCGTTGCTGGACGAGATGGCGTAGAGGGAGCCATGCAGTTCCTCAGACGCGTCCTCGTTACCCTGCTGCTCGTCATCGGCCTGGCCGTGGGCGGGTTCGTCGCGTGGGCGAACACGCCTGCAAAACCATCAGCCGAGGCCTATGCGGCCATGAAGAGCAACGACGACGTCAAGGTTTCCCTCGATGCAGCCGGACGCCTGCTGTTCGAGCCGATCGGGGTACAGAACGGGGTCGGCTTCATCCTGTACCCGGGTGGGCGCGTGGACCCACGTGCCTATGCCCCTCTCGCGCGCGGAATCGCCGCCCGCGGCAGTGTCGTCGTCGTCGCGCCGATGCTGTTCAATCTTGCCATTCTCTCGCCGGAACGGGCCCAGGACATCATCGACACGTACCAGGGGATTCGTGTGTGGGCAATCGGAGGCCATTCGCTGGGCGGCTCCATGGCAGCACGCTTCGCCCGCCTGCACACCAGGGAGATCCAGGGACTCGTCCTCTGGGCTTCGTACCCGGCGAGTTCCGACGACCTGTCCGTGTCGGCCCTCCCCGTCCTGTCGGTGAGCGCATCCAGAGACGGGTTGGCGACTCCCGCCAAGATCACGGCAGCGCGGGTCCTGTTGCCCCCGACGACTATCTATACTCCCATCGAGGGCGGCAACCATGCGCAGTTTGGTTCCTATGGCGCGCAGATGGGTGACCGCGCGGCCATCATCCCTGCCGCCGAGCAGTGGCGCCTGATCGTCCAGGCGACTGCCGACTTCCTTGCGCAGGTGGCAACACAGCCGCAGTGAGACGCTTCGCCCGTGCTGTGGCGCTTGCGCTTGCCGCCCTGCTGGTCCTGCTGACGTTCGGGCCATTTCTCGTCCCGGTGCACCCCTTCCAGGGCAGGGCGCAGGGCGAACTCGCCGACCCAGACAGCAGGTTCATCGCAGTGCGCGGTATACAGCTTCACTACAAGATGTATGGGGAGGGCGAACCTCTCTTCCTGCTCCTGCATGGGTTCGGATCCAGCACGTTCACCTGGGAACGGATCGCTCCCGCTCTCGCTCAATTCGGGACAGTCGTCGCCTATGACCGCCCGGGGTTCGGGCTGTCCCAGCGCCCCTTGCGGCCTGACTGGCAGGGCTACGACCCGTATGATCCGACGGAGCAGGCGCAGTTTGCCATGGAACTGATGCATGCCCTCGGGTTCGAACAGGCCGTCCTCATCGGCAACTCCGCAGGGGCAGGCGTCGCACTCGACATGGCCCTGAAGGATCCTCAGGCTGTGCAGGCAATGGTCCTGGTCAGTCCCGCGGCTTCGGGCGAGAGCAGGTCAAACCCGTTTGTGGATTGGCTCATCCACACGCCGCAGGTGCAGCATCTGGGCCCTCTGTTCGTCAGGGCTCTGGTCCCCCGTCTGCAATCGGCGATTGCGACAGCATGGCACGATCCGGCGAGCATGCTATCAGACGTCGTCCCAGCCTATCGAAAGCCCCTGACGGCAAGCAACTGGGACGCGGGACTGTGGTATGTCACATCAGCCCCCGGACAGCTGGACCTCTGGGATCAGGTCATCTCTATTCAGCAACCCACGCTGATCGTGCATGGCGACGACGATCGGATTATCCCGCAGTCGGAAAGCAGACGCCTCGTCTCCCTGAACAACCGCTTCACGTTTGTGTCCCTCGCCGGGCTCGGTCATGTCCCGCAGGAAGAGGGCCCTCAGGCATTTCTGGACGTCGTGCTCCCGTGGCTGAGGAAGACCCCCGGCCTGGTGCCGACGGTCAGCGTCCCCTGAGAAGCTCGCTAAGGGAAACGAAGCTATAGCCCTGACGCGCCAGTTCCGGCAGGACCGCCTTCATGGCGTCATACGTCGCCATGCTGTTGGCGTGGCCCACGAAGATGACGCCCGGGCTGATGAACCGCCGGACCGTCGCGACGCTCAGCGCAGCCGACCGCTTGGGGCCCGTATCCTCGATGGTCCACGCCGAACCAACCGTCAGGTATCCCTGGTCGGTCACGATGCGCATCAGGTGGCTGTCTTCGGCGAAATAGGGGAAGCGGAACCAGGGGCGGCTCGTCAACCCCAAGCCGTTGAGAACCTGTTCACACGCCTGGATCTGCTTGACGAAGGTGGCATTGGTGATGGCCGTCGCGGCCGGATGGCTCAGAGTATGGTTGCCGATGTCATGTCCGAGCCGCGCCATCGTGCGCACGGCATCTGGATGGATGCGGACGTTCGTGCCGACGACGAAGAAGGTGCAATGGCCATTGTACTCGCGGAACAGCTCGGCGATGCGGACTGCCGCCACGGCGTCCCAGTTGTCGTCAAAGGTGAATGCCACCACCTTGCGGGTCGTCGTGACACGTTTCAGGTTCGTGTGGGTCAGATCAACCGTCTCGAGCTGGCCCAGCTGGCCCTGACGCAACCATGGCTCCTTCTGCCACTGCGTCGAGTAGGCGACAATGACGTCGCCCGTCGATGCTCGCTTCCCCACAAAGGCTCCTATCGGTTCCATCAGCTCGCGCAGTGGAACGTACAACTGGCCGCCCGATGTGATCGGCGCCACGCCCCAGGGAAAGTCGAGGAGGTCGAGACGATACGTAGGGGACATCCCCTGCCAGACGGCGTGCCGCGATCCGATCGTGAGAGCGGAGCCGGCAGGTGACACCGCATAGACAGCGCCCCATACCTGATGCAGGACGCTGAAGGGAACCAGGATGGTGTCGCCGATGTGCATCGCTCTGGGAGGCAGCTTCGCACCGTTCAGCGAGATGGCGAGACTCTTGTCTACGGTCAGCAGGCGGAACCATGACGTCGTATCGACCGCCTGAGCAGAAGGGACGGGCAGCAGCGCTGCTTCGGAACAGCAGCACACGAGGAGCACAACCACAAACCACCGCAACTTCCTGCAGTTCATCCCCACCTCTTTGACCCGACCAGCCTCTCTGCGAGTATAGCGGAGGATGGCCATTCAGCAACCAGGTCCTGCCCGGGACCGTCCGGCAGGACCTGCACTACTGAGACGGGCATTGATGCTGTCGGGTTCCCGGGCTCAGGCGTCCCAGGTGGCTCCCGCGGACCTGTACTGCAGCGCCTCGCTGATATGTTCCGCGCGGACCCGCTGAGCTCCGTCCAGGTCAGCAATCGTACGGGCGACCTTGAGGACCTTGTCATATCCCCGTCCGCTGAGGCTGAACCGCGTGACAGCCATGGCAAGGAACGCCTGCGCATCGCGGTCCAGCGTGACGAGCTTGCGCACCTGTGGACCGGAAAGATCGGCGTTGGCACGAAGGCCGCGCTCCTCGAGGACGCCCCGCGCACGCTCCCGGGCAAGGGTAACCCGCCCGCGGATAACGGCGGACGTCTCGCCTGCCCGCAACTCGCCCAGCTCCGACGCCTGCAGGCGCGGAACCGAAAGGACCATGTCGAAGCGATCCAGGAGCGGCCCGCTAATCCGGCTGCGATACCGTCTCACATCGGAGGCCGAACAGATGCAGGGATGAGTCGTATCACCGTACCAGCCGCACGGACACGGGTTCATCGCCGCCACGAGCAGAAAATGGGCAGGATACGTCAGGGTCTGACGCACGCGCGAAATGGTGACGGTACCACTCTCGAGGGGCTGACGCAGGACCTCCAGGACATCCCTGTGGAACTCGGGCAGCTCATCCATGAACAGGACACCCCGGTCCGCGAGCGAGATCTCGCCCGGGCGCGCCGTGGCTCCTCCGCCGATGACGGCAATGCTGGATGCCGTGTGGTGAGGGTGCCGGAACGGGCGCTGTTCTACCATGGACTGTCCGTCCATCAGCAGACCGGCGGCGCTGTAGACGGTCGTGACCTCTAGAACTTCCTCGCGCATCATCGGTGGCATGATCCCCGACAGTCGTTCCGCAAGCATCGTCTTGCCCGACCCGGGCGAGCCGGTGAGCAGGATGTTGTGCCCTCCGGCCGCGGCAATCTCCATGGCCCTCTTGGCCGTCGCCTGGCCCTTGACGTCTGCGAAGTCCAGCGGTGAATCGACCGCTCCCGCAGGCGGCTCATAGGCTGGGACAATCTGGATGACCGGCCCCTCGACGAGTGCCTGTACGACTTCGCTGAGGCCGACAGAGGGCAGAAGGCGGGTTCCCTCGAGGAGGGCAAGCTCACCCACGTTCTGGTGTGGCACGACATAGGTGTGCGTCCCGTCTGCAGCAGCGAGACCGGCGACAGCGGGCAGGACTCCATGGACGGGCCGCAACGTCCCTTCGAGCGAGAGCTCACCGAGGAAGACGTAGCCGTCGAGCGAGGCGTCGAGCTGGCCCGACGCCTTGAGGATGCCGATGGCCACGGGGAGGTCGAAGAACGCTCCTTCCTTGCGAAGATCGGCCGGAGCGAGGTTCACTGTGATGCGGTGAACAGGAAAGTGGAAGCCGGCATTCCGGACGGCGCTCTTGACGCGCTCGCGCGCTTCCTGGACCGTTGCGTCCGGGAGGCCAACGATGGTGAACACAGGCAAGCCGTCAGCGATGTCGACCTCGACCTGCACGGGATGGGCCGTCAGGCCGACGACGCTAACACTCGCTACCGTTGCATACATCGTTTGCGCGCCGTTCGAGAATCGTCTTCAGGTTCGCGACATCATTGGGGAAGCTGAGCATGCGCACCGCTTCCGCTGCCTCGAAAAACGCGCCCATCCTGAGCTCGCGGTTGACGGTCACCTGTGTATCCGTGGTCTCCATCTCAAACCAGTACACGATCTTCCGATGGACCGCCTTGTCCATGTAGGAGTAGAAATGAAACGACGACATGCCCGCCTTTCCCTTGATGAGGGCGTGCAGTCCGGACTCCTCGAGGACCTCGCGGAGGGCCGCCTGCTCATGGCTTTCTCCGAGTTCGACATGTCCCTTCGGGAAGACCCATACTCCCTTCAGGTTCTTGAGAACGAGCACCTTGTCACCGTTGAAGACAATGCCTCCAGCGGTGATCTCGGTGACCTCGCCCTTCTTGCGGGTCACGCCTGATCAGTCTGCCGTCAGGGCAGGGCTACGAACGTGTCCTCGTCGAAGTAGAGCTCACGCGCCCATTCCACGCGCTCAGTGATGAGAGGACGCGGCTTCTTGACAGCCTCGACACGGAAGAAGGTCGAGTGATACCAGGCGAAGTCGGGCGCCTTGAGGGCAAAGGGGGACTCTGTGACGATACGGAAGCCTTTCTCGACAATGCGCTCACCGGTCAGAAGGTAGTTGTTGAAGTCACGGAGGATGTCCGTGATGACCAGGTTCATGCGGAGGAGGTCCTTCTCGACACCCATCCACTTGGCCAGGCCGGACTCGAAGTGCGAGATACCGAAGTAGCCTGAGCAGCCCTTGCCTCTGAGAGCTTCACAGCAGCGCGAGTAGAAGAGCTTCATGCCCTCGACTGTCTCGACCGGGTCGGTGATGAAGACATCGAACTTTCCCCTCAGCTGCTCGGGGACGGGATCACGGGCATCATAGTCATAGACCTCGACATTGGTCCAGCCCTTCTCCTTGATGACCTTGCGGATGAACTTGTTGACGCGTCTGTCGATCTCCACGACGGTGATCCGCTTGCACTTGCCGGTCAGGGCAAGGCCGATGCTGAGGAGATCGTCGTCGCCGAGGATGAAGATGCTCTTGTTCTCAAGGTCGCCGCGCTCGTAGATGTAGGCGATGCGGTCGAGGTTCTTCGCAAGGGGGACCACGCCCTGGTCGAACTCAGCGGTGACCTCGGGACGTCCCTTCGCCAGTGCCTCAAACTCCGACATGATCTCCTTGAGCCAGCCACGCGGCTTGACGCCCGTCGCGCTGCAGGTCGGGCACATCATGGACTCTTCCTTCTCGACGCCGTTCGTGCGAGCGTACTCCTTGCCGTCCTTCGTCACGGCGATGAGGTCGCCCTTCGCTTCGACGTATCCTTTGATCTTGAGCGTCTTGAGTGCGTCGATATAGCCACGGATGGCGTCGTCCTGCTTGCCCACCAGTTGCCAGAAACTGAGAGGCTGTTTCATCAGCGCCCGCAGCAGCTTCGCCTGTGTCCTGTCCATGTGTACCTCCAGAAGTAGAAATCTACAAATTATACGTGACGATAGTGCACAATGCAATAAAAGCCCCTCCTGCCCGACGTTTGTGCGCCGGACGGCCAAGGCATCTGGTTCTGCCCAGGCGAAACGTCAAGGCGCCGTGAAGAACGATCCCAGGATGGTCTGGAATCCGGGGGCAGCAGCATTCAGCAGCCCCACCTCCGCCGTGCACTGCAGCTGGTAGACACTGCCGCTGGACTGCAGGAGGCAGTATTCTGTCTGGCTCCCCGCACGCAGGGTGACAACGTGCTGATAGACGATACCGCCAACCGTTCTCGTTCCCGTTCCGCTGATGGTGAGACCCGGAAGCTTCTCCAGTTCTGCCCTGAGCTCCGTCAGATACGTCTGGACGGTACTGCCCTTGAGCGGGGCCACCTCAACCCGGACAAAGGGGCCGGCCGGAGAACGCACTTCGGCTGACGCCAGCGGTTCGGTCGAACTCTGGCTCTGGACGATCTGCCACGTGTTGGGATACTTGAAGCCGAATCCGCCCGCACTGTTCGTGTAGCTCAGGTCGACGGGAATCGCTACCAGCTGCACTGCGATGGTCGTCTGGATTCCTTTTACGACCTCGACCCCGGAACGCGCATACGTCTCGTACCCGCGCAGAGCAACCAGAATCGTGTGATGCCCCAGCGCGACGCCGACCGTCAGCGGGGTCTTTCCGGTCACGAGTTTCCCGTCGATCGTGACAACAGCCCCTGCAGGCGTCGACGTGATGCGGAGCGAGCCCTGCGCGACAGGGGGTGTCAGCGTCAGCGGAACGGCAAGCGACGCCTGTCCCCCCTTGGCGACACTGACGGCCCGGGTAGCGACGGCGTATCCAGCGAGCTTCAGGGAGACCGTATGACTGCCCGGTGCGACCACGATCGTTGCGGGCGTCAGTCTGCCAGTCTCCTTTTCGTCGAGGACGATGGCAGCTGAGCCTGGCGTGGACGTGACACGCAGGGTCGTCTCGACCTGCGTTGGGGAAGTCACCGGTGGCGTCCCGGGTTCGACTGGCGGCGTCCCGGGTTCGACTGGCGGCGTTGTCGCATCGAGCTCCTTCGTGAGAGCAAACTGAAGAGCCGACGTTGTTCCCGCCGTAACGGTCACGCTTTGCTGACCATCCGCGTAACCGGTCAGGCGCAGAAGGACGGTATGGCTACCCACTGCAACCCCTGTCAGTGTGGCGGGAGTGGTCATCTTGCGATCAGTGCCGTCGAGGATGATGGATGCTCCGGGTGGCGTCGACGTAACGGCAAGCGCGCCCGTCGTGACGATCTGGCCGGACGGCGGGTTGACAGCCGTCCCGCCGGGGGGCAAGGAACCATTGTTGAAGGGTTTGGCAATCGCGACATACGCCAGGGCGGCCACGACCAGCGCGGCCACGATGATCGGTACGACCCGGTGCCGTCGTTGCGGTGGCAGAGGAACGGCAGGCGAAACAAGAGGCTCGCTGGACGGTGGGACAGCAGTCTCCCAGGAGAATCCCTCTGCGGGACGAGGAACGTCCGTAGTCCCGGAGACTCCCGCCGGTGGCACCACGTCGTCGGTGGAGGGACGCTCGCCGGTCTTCTCCTGGATATACAGCTCGCCCACCCCGACCGTGGGTACAGCAAGCAGTTCTGGATGAAGACTCGTATCGGAGTCCAGCTCTGGACCGTCTTCCCCTCCGGGTCCTGTCGGTTCCATCAGGGGCCGCTGCGGTGCCGGGAACCCTGCTTTTGCCAGCGCGTCGATCACGTCGCCGGGAGATGCGAACCGCTCGTCAGGGTCCCACCGGAGCAAGCCGGACAGCACAGGGTGCAGCTGTTTCGGGATGTTCCTCAGGAACTCATCCATGTGAGCAGAACCCTCGAACGACAGAAACGAACGAACCTCTGCTGTGGAGGGCACGCGCCCTGTCAGCATCTCGTACAGCATCGTCCCCAGCGTGTACAAGTCGGTTCGAACATCGACGGCACGGCCCTCAGTCTGTTCCGGAGCCGCATACGCCGCAGCCCTCTCTCCAAGGACGGGGTCGAGAGCTCCCGACGCGGGCGCGGTACCGAAGCCTGTAACCTGGGCATCGCCGGATGGCGTGACGATAACGCCTGCGGGGCGGAGCGCACCGTGGAATGGTATGCCGCCATACGCGACGGCCCCTTCGAGTGCCGAGGCGACGCATGAGCAGATCCACGCAGACTGAACCATGGGCAATGCTCCATGCGTGCGTTCCAGCTCGGCAAGCGTGGCCCCCTGCTGGCCAAACCGTGTCACCATGTAGTAGATGTCCTGTTCCTGGCCATAGTCTTCGATGGGCGCGACATACGGGTGTCCGGAACGACAGCCCATTTCCGCGGACCTGAGGAAGCGCCGCACGATGCCGGCATCTCGCGTGATGGGCGGTTCGAGGACGAGAGCTGTCACGACGGCGGACGTCGCAATTTCGCTGGCCAGACAGACCATGGCCATGCCGGACGTCCCTGCTTGCTCGTAGATCCTGTACCGCTGATGTAGAACAAGTCCTTTGAGTTCCACAGCGCACCCCTCCGGCCGGCGGAACAAGACACCGTCTCGTGCATGTATAGCGCCATGGCGCGCATTGTCAACCGTTCCGGAGACGCCCGTCGTCCCGGAACGAGGCTGTCAGATCTTCTCTTCGCTCAGAGACTGGAGTTCGTAGAGGCTCTGGTAGATGCCGCCCTGTGCGAGCAGTTCCTCATGTGTTCCGGATTCGCTGATACGCCCTTTCTGCACCACGAGGATGCGATCGACCGTGCGAATGGTCGACAGGCGGTGTGCGACGATAATGCTGGTACGACCCTTGAGGATCTTGCGTATGGCCGCCTGGATCACGGCCTCGGACTCGGTATCGATGTTGGAGGTGGCCTCATCAAGGATGAGCACGTTGGGATCAAAGTACAGCGCCCGGGCAAACGAGATGAGCTGCCGCTGGCCCGAGGAGAGGTTGTTTCCACGCTCGTACAGATGGTAGTGCAGACCTCCCTCCAGGTTCTTCACAAACCCCATACCCAGGTAGTCGACGATCTCGTTCGCGCGCTGCTCGTCGGGATGCTCTTCAAACAGGGCGATGTTGTCCAGGACACTGCCGCTGAAGATAAACACGTCCTGCATGACAAACGCGACGCTGTGCCTCAGGAATTCAGCGGGCAGGGTCGCAACGTCCACGCCCCCGAGCAGCACATGTCCGCTGTCGACGTCGTAGAACCGCGGGACCAGCCCCGTGATGGACGTCTTCCCGGCACCCGTCGAGCCGACCAGTGCGACAGACCCGCCCTGTTCGACCTTGAAGGTGATCCCTTTGAGAATCTCCTCACCCTGGTTGTAGCTCAGGTGAACGTCCCGGAACTCGATCTCGAATGAAGAGGGAAGACGGCCGTCAAATGACTCGGGAGTATAGTCTTCCTCCGGCTCATCCATGACACGGAAGATCTTCTCGGCGGAGGCCATTGCCGACTGGATGGTGTCAAACTGCTCTGCAAGCTCCTGCACGGGGCGGAAGAAGATCGCCGCATAGAAGGTGAACGTGATGAGCGTTCCGAAGGACAGGGTGCCACCGAGGATGCGGTCTCCCCCGAAGTACAGGAGGAGGGCAATGGCGAACGTCGAGAGAGCGCCCACCAGCGGCCGGAAGATGCCGTTGAGATGGACCAGGCGCAGTCGGATACGCGTGAAGTCACGGTTGATGACGTCGAACTTGTCCTTCTCCTTCTCCTCGATCGCAAACAGCTGGACGATACGTACACCCTGCAGGCGCTCGGCGATGAATGCGTTGATGCGGGCAAGGCGTGTCCGCGCCATGCGGTGGGTATCGCGCATGGGGATGCGAAGCGTGGCGGTGATGATGATGACGGCTGCCAGCACGCCCACCAGGATCCACGTCAGGAATGCGTTCAGCGTGAACATCGTGACGAGGACGCCCAGCAGCAGCAGCGAATCCTTGGCCAGGTTGACCAGCGAGTTGACGTACATGTCGGCCAGCGCAGCGATGTCATTGGTGACCCGCGTCGTGAGACGACCAGACGGGGCCTTGTCGAAGTAGCTGAAGGGAAGACGCTCGATGTGCTGGAAGAGCTGGACGCGGATGTCGTACACCACTCGCTGACCCACGACCTCCAGCAGGAGCCTGTTGCCATACGCGACGACCAGCATGATCGCGACGACCACGAGGAAGATGAGGGACAGGCGTACTATGCCGGCCTTGTCCGCCGAGCGGAGCCACTCACGCTCTGTGGCGGGCAGACGCTGGAGGTCCTCCACGTTCATCAGGAAGGATCCTTCCGCAAAGGCGGGCACTGGCGCTGCGAAGAGCACGGGCGCCGTCTGGCTGGTGTACGCGGCCAGCGCCTCGGGTCCAAGCTGTGCAGCCTTGTCCGGCGTGATGACGTAGAACGAGACCTGGGTCCCGTCGAGGGAACGGCCCAGGATACGTCCCGCATGAGCAAGCTCGGTCTTGTCATAGTATGAGCAGCCATCCAGCGCGAACCGTGCGGCCGCAGGAACCAGGCTGTCCACCAGCTTCGCGTCCTCAGCAGGCTCCAGCCGGACGAATCTCGACGAGGTCGGATCGACGTACTGGTCGATGGCGCTGCGGACGATCAGAGGTTTCAGGATATCTCCAGCGTTCAGGACGCAGACCAGCACCAATGCCAGCAACAGCAGCCAAGCCTGTGGCCTCGCAAAGTGCAGCAGGCGGCGCATCAGCGTTGCGTCGAATGAACGCTCTTTGACTTCTTCCTGCGTGATCGGCTCGCTCATTCCTTTTCCACCTTGCGCTCCACCAGCTGTTTCCTGTAGATGTGCCAGTACATACCCCTCGCCCGCAGGAGATCGCTGTGGGTCCCCTCCTCCTCGACGTGTCCGTTGTCGAGGACCAGCACCTTGTCCATATGCCGCAGTGCAGAGATGCGGTTGCTGATGACGACGGTTGTCGGTGTTGTCTCGAAACCTGCGATGTTGTCGAGGATATGCTTCTCGGTGTCGGCGTCCACGGCCGACAGGGCATCGTCCAGGACAAGGATGCGAGGCTTCTTGAGAATGGCGCGCGCGATGGTGACACGCTGCTTCTCACCACCGGACAGCGTGACGCCGCGCTCGCCGACCACTGTACTGAACTCGTCCTGAAACTCCATGATGTTCTTGTAGATACCGGACAGCCTGGTCGCCTCCTGGACTTCTTCGGCGCCGACCGGGAGGCCGGTCACGTTGATGTTTTCCTCGAGCGAGTCCGAGAACAGGAACACGTCCTGGGTCACAACGCCGATTGCCCGCCGCAGGTCCTTGACGCGGTAGTCCCGGACGTCATGCCCGTCGACCAGGACCCGTCCCGACGTCGTGTCATAGGCGCGCGTCAGCAGTGCAACGATCGTCGTCTTGCCTGACCCGATGGGACCGATGATACCGACTTTCTGCCCGGGCGTAACGTGGAAGCTGACGTCGTCGAGGATGCGTTTTCCCTCTCGTTCGAACGTCACGTGGTCAAACTCGATCTCCCCATGCATGTCGCCGAGCGTGAGGGCGTCAGGCCGCTCGAGGATGGTCGGCTGCATGTCGAGGATCTCGTTGATGCGGGCAAGGGAGGCCTGCCCCCTCTGGAACAGGTTGATGGCCCAGCCCAGCGCAAGCATCGGCCAGGCGAGCATGCCGATGTACGTGTTGAACGCCACCAGCCCTCCGATACTGAACTGTCCCCTTGTGACAAGCAGGCCGCCTGCCCACAGGAGGATCAGTGTGGCAATGGAACCAAGGAAGTCGATGAGGGGGAATGTGAGCCCCCAGACCGTCACGAGCCTGACATTGCGGCGTTCGATGTCCATGGCTCGTTCCCGCAGGCCGCGCGTCGCAGCGTCCTCGCGGGTGAAGACCTTGATGACCCGGATGCCGGTCATGGCCTCCTGCACATAATCGCTCAGGGCGGAGAACGCGTCCTGCACGCGCTTGAACAGCCGGAATACGATGGGGCCCGAGCGCGTCACGACGAGCGCGATGAGCACGAGAGGTACCAGCGTCATCAGGGTCAGTGAGCGGTTGAAGCGAAACATGGCGATCAGTGTGAAGGTCGTCATGATGATGAAGTCCGAAATCATGAGCAGGCCGTCGCCCAGCGCCTCCCGCACGGCCTCGAGGTCGTTGGTCACGAGCGCCATCAGGTCTCCCGTCTTGTGCCGGTCGTGGAACTCGGCTGAAAGCGCCATGAACTTGGCAAAGAGGTTGCGGCGCATCTGCTCTTCAACCCGCCTGGCCGAACCCCACAGCAGATACCTCCAGAGATACCGCCCGATAGTCATCGCCACGACCAGGAAGCCTATCTGGAGCAGCGCAGCGCCCAGCTCACGAGGGCCCGCCCTGAACACCGCCAGTTCGTCGATGACGCGTGCCGTTATCCCCGGGATGACCGTCTGTATGACGTCGACCGTGCCAAGAATGATGATGCCGCCGACATACTGCGGCCAATACGGCGACAGCGCAGGGCCAAGGTGTCTGAGCTTGTTCGTTCTTTTGATTTCCGTACTAGTCATAACAGCACAGGATATTGGGCAATCAGCCCGTTGTCAACCGCTGGAACCCTTTCGAGCCCCATACCGGTACGACACATTGGACCTCTTGCGCAGAAGATTTCATGGGGTAGGCTGTCTCAGTGAGCCCATGAGAACACAAGCAGATCCGAGTCTCACCCTCGTGTACGCGCGGCTGGCGGCCGCCTGGGGACCACAGCACTGGTGGCCTGGCGACACGCCGTTCGAGGTTGCCGTTGGCGCAGTGCTGACCCAGAACACGGCGTGGTCGAACGTCGAGAAAGCGATCACCTCGCTCAAAGCCGCGGATGCCATGACGGCCACCGGTCTGCTTGCTCTCTCGGCATCGGACCTCGAACAGGCTATCCGGCCCGCCGGTACCTACCGGGTCAAGGCGCGCTATCTCCGGACCCTCGCCCTGTGGGTCGCCCGGCGTGCCTCAGGGGACCTGTCCAGTCTGGCGTCCGAAGACACCGACGCTCTGCGCCGCGAGATATTGGCTCTCCATGGAGTGGGCCGGGAGACCGCAGACAGCATCCTGCTCTACGCGATCGGCAAGCCGGCCTTTGTCGTCGACGCCTACACGCGACGCATCGGGGCCAGACTGCACCTCCTGCCCGAAAACGCCACCTACGATTTCGCACAACAGTACTTCATCGCGGGAGTGCCCGAAGACGTGCCCCTGTTCAATGAGTTCCACGCCCTGCTGGTCCGTCTGGCTAAGGAACACTGCCGGACGCGACCCTTGTGTCTCGCCTGTCCACTGGAACCGCGCTGTCCCTCGGCAGATGCATCGTCCGCAACCCAACACGTCGTGAGCGTGCGGACCATGCCCGAAAGGAGATCCGTCCCATGACCTACCGTTACATCTACGGCCCCATTCCGTCCAGACGTCTGGGCCGGAGCCTCGGCATCAGTCCCATCCCCGACAAGACATGCAACTTCAGCTGCATCTACTGCATGCTCGGGCGAACGGACCATCTCACGACCGAACGCAAGGAGTACTTCAAGCTCGAGGACATCCTCGCCGAGCTGGACGATGCACTCAGACACGTGTCGCCGCCGCCCGATCACATCTCGATCGTGGGCAACGGCGAGCCGACCCTCTATCTTCGCCTGGGGGAGCTGATCCAGGGGGCACGAGGGCTCACCAGCATTCCCGTCGCCGTCATCACCAACGGCGCGCTGTTGTCCGAGCCTGCCGTGCGCGAAGCGCTGGCCGAAGCGGACGTCGTCCTCACGTCGTTCAACGCGCCTACGGAGGAACTCTTCCGCCGCATCGACCGGCCATGTCCAAGCATCGCGTTCGAGGCCATGAAACAGGGACTCCTGGACTTCGCCCACATGCGGAGGAGGGGCCAGCTCTGGGTAGACATGATGCTGCTCGAGGGGATCAACGACTCTCCAGAGACACTGGAGCAGACACGATGGGTCCTGCAGTCCGTCGGACCGGACCGCGTCTTCGTCGACACGCCCATCCGTCCTCCTGCCGAAGACTTCGCCCGTCCCATCACGCCCGAAGCACTGGTGCTTGCCGAGAAAGCGCTGGGAGGGGCACAGCCGTCGGGCTTCGACTTCGGCGCCTTCACCATTCCCGCCGGCACGGATCCGCTGGAGACGCTCGCCGGGGTCTGCAAGAGACATCCCATGCGCGAGGACCAGGCAATCGAGCTGCTCGTCAACTCCGGGATCGACCCCCTGCCAGTCCTCGACGCACTACGTGCCGATCCACGCTTCAGGGTCGAGCGGTATGGCGGTCAGACGTTCTTCCTCGTCCACGAGATAAACGGAAGATCAGGCCGATGATCCTCGGGGCACACGTGTCCATCGCGGGGGGAGTGGCAAACGCCCCTCAGAATGCCCTCGAGGCCACCTGCGAGACGCTTCAGATCTTCACCAAGAGCCAGCTTCAGTGGCAGGCGCCACCCTTGTCGCGGGATGAGATCGCCGCGTTCAAGCGCGGCATGAAGCGGCATCACCTGGTCCCTGGAACGGTACACGCTGCCTATCTCGTCAACCTTGCCGCCCGCGATCCCGCCCTTCTGGTCAAGTCCAGGGACTGCATGATTAGCGACATCGGCAGGACGGAGCACCTGGGCATTCCCTACCTCGTCGTCCATCCCGGGGCTCACCGTGGACAAGGAGCCGAGAAAGGAATCCAGGCGGCGGCCAGAAGCCTCGACTACATCTTCCGGCATACCCGTGCGCACCGGACCATGGTACTGCTCGAAGCCACCACGGGCGCCGGTTCCGTCCTGGGCGGCACGTTCGAGGAACTCGCCGCCATACGCAGCCTGTGCCACTTCCCTGCACGCGTGGGCTTCTGCATCGATACGTGCCACATCTTCGGAGCGGGCTATGACATCCGCTCTCAAGAAGGGTACGCCGCAACCATCCACGAGCTGGACCGCGCCCTCGGACTAGACAACATCCGGGTGTTTCATCTCAACGATTCCGAGGGCGTGCTGGGTTCGAAGATTGACCAGCACGCAGAAATCGGCCAGGGCGAGATCGGCCTGGAGCCGTTTCGTCTCCTGCTTTCCGACACGCGGTTCGGCAAGATACCCGGCATTCTGGAGACGCCTGGAGGCGACGGCGCCTACGCCCGCAACCTCGCCGTCCTGCGCTCCCTCATCCCCTCCCCATGAATTGTGAACCCCATTGTACCTGGTACAATGAGGTTCACAATTGGCCGCAGCGCAGGAAATCGAACAACTAGACAGCTGGCCGCAGATGGCAATGACGCGGAGGTCAACGCAAGTCCTGAGTCTGACCATAAAGCATCAAGCGTTTCGTGTCTGAAGGGAAATATTGCAAAAGAAGGACGTTCAACTATGATGAGGCTAGAGCACTTGACAGTCCTGCGTGCCTGGAGGGCTCCAAAACTGCGCAGCGACTGGCGGGAGTCAGACTTGAAAAGGAGGAGAAAGGATGAATGTATCGCTGGTGGTACATCGTGTTGGGGCTGATTCAGCAAAGAACATCGAGCGAATGGACCTTGCTGTGACACAATCCGCAAAGGCGGGGGCACACCTTGTCCTGTTCTCGGAAGCTGCGACAACAGGACTGATCCTCAACAACGATCCCCGGCACGACCTGATGCTGGGAGAACCGGTACCTGGACCGGCAGTGGCTCATTTCGCCGACCTCGCCAAGTCCAGCCGCATCCACATCGCGTTCGGCATCCTTGAGCGGGACGGAGCGGCATTGTACGACACCGCCGTCCTGGTAGGTCCGAGCGGAGACATGCTCCTCAAGTACCGTCGCATCGATCCTCAGTGGCACGACCAGATGAGTGACTCCAAGCTCTATCGTGAGGGAACAGAATGCCCTGCAGTCGATACGCCGATTGGTCGCTTTTCGTTTGCCATCTGCGGCGACCTGTTCAACGACACCGTCGCGGAACAGGTGTGTGAACAGCATCCGACCTATCTCCTCATGCCCTTCGCGCGCTGCTTCGACAGCGGCCTGTGTGACCAAAAACGGTGGGAAACTGAGGAGCGCCACATCTACATCGAGCGCGTCCAGAAGATGGCCGTCACCACGCTCATGACAAACTCGATCGGAGACAAGGACTTCGACGGAGGTTCGTTCGGAGGGGCCATGGTCGTCCACGCCAACGGGCGCATCACCCACTCACTTCACCTGGGAATGCCGGGAATAATCGTCGCGGCCATCTAGCAAAGCGACGTTACGGTTGCACTGGAAACGGCATTGAATGAGGACAGGCCCTCGTTGCGGCGAGGGCCTGTCCCATGATGAAACGGGGAGGAAGTATGGAACAACAACAGTCAGGAACCCGCATCGGCAGGAGCGCGTTCATCTCGGCGGCACTCATCCTTCTCGTCCTCATGATCGGCGCGGGGATTCTGACGCGCCTTGTCCCGGCCGGTCAGTACCAGCGCACCGTGCAGGACGGGCGTGAGGTGCTCGACCCAACCTCCTTCAGTCCGACACAGGCGCACCCACTCCCTGTATGGAGGTGGTTCACGGCCCCGGTGGAGGTCCTTGGCAGCAGTGACGCCGTCATGGTCATCACGATCATCCTGTTCATCCTGCTGGTCGGCGGAAGTTTCGCCGTCCTGGACCATGCGGGTGTCATCCGTACGATCATCGCACGCATCGTGACGAAGTTCCGTTCCCGCCGATATGTTTTGATTGCAGTCGTCTGTCTCTTCTTTATGGCCATGGGAGCCCTGCTGGGCATCTTCGAGGAGACGGTACCACTGATCCCCATCGTCGTCGCCCTGGCATGGTCCATGGGCTGGGATTCGCTCACAGGGCTCGGCATGAGCCTGCTCGCCACCGGTTTCGGGTTCAGTGCGGCGATCGCCAACCCCTTCAGCATCGGCGTTGCACAAGGCATTGCAGGACTGCCCCTGTTCTCGGGGGCTTGGTTTCGCATCATCGTCTTCGCGGTCATGTATGTCCTCGTGGCGACATTCGTCATCCTGCATGCGCGCCGCATCGAGCATGATGCAACGTCAAACCTGTCCTGGTCGGAGGAGCAGGTGGCTCGCGCGCGGTACCGGCAATCGTCCGATGGCCTTACCTCTGTGACGCCTCGTCGCGCAGTCACCTGGTCTGTCTCCTGTCTTGGTGTCATGCTGGCTGTCGTCTTGCTGGGCCCCCTGGTCCCCGCCCTCCAGACCTATTCCCTGCCCATCATCGGCCTCGCCTTCGTGGCAGCGGGCCTGGGCGCCGGGTTCATGTCCGGCTTGGGAGCACGCGACACGTTCAGGACCTTCGTCTCCGGTCTGGCGGGCATGGCTCCTGGCATCCTGCTCATCCTCATGGCCATGAGCGTCAAGCACATCGTTGCCGAAGCGGGGATCATGGACACGATTCTCCACGGCGCGGCTGCGGGCATCGCGACGACCTCACCTTCCGTCGCCAGCCTGCTCATCTATGCCGTGACCCTCGGGATGAACTTCTTCATCGGTTCCGCGTCAGCCAAGGCGTTCCTCATGATGCCCCTCCTGGCGCCGCTCGCAGACCTCGTCGGCCTCACGCGGCAGATCGCGGTCACGGCGTTTTGCTTTGGCGACGGCTTCAGCAACCTCATGTACCCGACAAACGCCGTCCTGCTGATCGGACTCGGACTGACCAGCGTATCGTATCCTCGCTGGTTCCGTTGGACGATCCTGCTTCAACTCGTGTCGCTGGTCGTCACGGCTGCGTTCCTGCTGCTCGCCGTTTCACTGCGCTTTGGTCCCTTCTAGCCCCATGACATCACTGATTCCGCAGAGCTACGAGGCATCCCGCGAACGGTTCCGTTCCAATCTCGGCCGCATTGCGGTCCGCTGGCCCTCCAGCCGGATCGAGGCACACACGATCGAGGCAAGCGAGGGTGATCTGAGCATCGACATCCTGCACGCCCCGGCGACGCAACAGGCACAGCACATGCTGCTGGTAACAACCGGCGAACATGGCATCGAAGGGTTCGTCGGTTCGGCAATTATGGAGCTGGCAATCAGAGAGGTCCTGCCAACGCTTGACCCAAAGGCGACGTCGCTCTGCCTCGTCCATGCTATCAATCCGTGGGGCATGAAGCACGAGCAACGCACGAACGCGGCAAACGTCGACCTGAACCGCAACTTCGTCGTGTCCTGGGACGCCGCCCCACGTTCCAGCGACGGCTATCGGAGCCTTCGGCACATCTTCCAGCCGAAAGGACCCATGCCTTCCGTCCGGTGGAATCGTCTGCTGCTCGCGAGTCAGCTGATGCGCCTCGCTCTGATGGGCAAGTCCGGCATGCTGCGTCAGGCACTGCTGGCAGGACAGTACGACGAGCCGGCAGGGCTCTATTACGGTGGCATCGAGTGGCAGGCGGAGACGCAGGTCATGCGACACCTGGTCAACGACTGCCTGAATGCCGCACCTCACCTGGTCCACATCGACCTGCACTCGGGGTATGGACCCAGGGGCCGCATGAGCGTCGTCAACTCGGGGCTGGATCCAGTGCCCTCCACGCAGTGGGCGAAGCGCATCGACTACCCGAATGTCGTCGCCGCCACCTCGCAGGAATTCTACCGCATCGAGGGCGATATGATCGACCACGTGTACCGGACGCGTGAGATCACCGCCCCGGCGACCGCGATGTACGCCACCTGTTTCGAGTTCGGGTGCCTGGGCGATTCTCTCCTGGCCCAGATCGACAGCCTGTGGTGTACCGTGGCGAGCAATCGCCTGCGCCAGCAATACGCTGTCAGCGAAGCCATTGCGGACGAGGTCCGGAGGCTCTGGCGTGAGGCCTATTGCCCGTCCGAACCGTCGTGGGAAGAGCACGCACACAGCAACGCCCTGCGCGCCTTCCGCGGCATCCTCCACGACCAAGGTCTGATCGCCTGAACAGAAGGGCTCCAAGGGGCGGAGCCCGTTGTCAACCAACCCAGGCAGCACCATCACGCAGGATGAATGTTGCAGAAGCTAGTGTTCATGACCACCTGGAGACTATCACCGGTCGGCCTTGACAAGAACAGCCACCGACCTATCCTGACGGTAGACAAGTGTAAGGTTCCTGTGGCAAGTACGGTGGAGACAGAAGGCACCATTGTCCAGGCAGTCAGGGATGTGTTGGGGTTCCGGTTTGTGAGGTACTCGGCATCAACGCAACAGCACAGAGGTCAGAGGTTATCATCCACGCATTAGTAGAATCCGTTGTAGCTTGCAGAGAGCGTTTCGTGCACCGCCTTCGATTGGAGGTAGCATGGATCAGACGATCCTGTTCGTCTTTCCTCGGCATAGCGACTTTGGACGTCTCACCACTGCTGGTGACGTCCGGATTGCTGTCTCTGACCCTGCCAACATCCAGCGGCTTCTCGAGGCAACCCCGGAGGACCTGAGCCGGGAGCTCGGTTTCGTCGCTCAACGCATCCTGACTGATGCGGCCTTTGCTGTCCGCTACGAGTCACTCCTCATGGCGCTGACAGACGACGGCCCGTTCGACGAGTGGGTCTTGCTCCACCCAGCGCTCGATCCGATCGAGCGTGAGCACCTGCGTTTGCTGTACCGTCACAACGTCTTCGACCTTTATGTCCTTCTCCAGGACGTCCTGTGCCCGGACAGTGCCGATCTCATGAACGCTCCATCCGAGGAGACCCACTCATGAGGGCCCCGATCCTCATCTGCGAAACCACCTTGCTGCTTGACCCGCGCGACTTTGGCGGACGACACGACGTTCGGATTCTCGTCCAGATCCACTGGGAGAGTGTCCGCGAAAGCCTCACCCTGCGTGCCGGAACGACGACCCGCCCTTTCGATCCCAGGGTCTGGGAAAGCTTCGTGGCAAGAGCGCTGCGTCTGGCGGAACTGTGGATTCGCGACAGCTACGTCCACCAGGTGATGTGGTGGCCCGGCGACGACTCGTTGCCGGCAGGCTGGTTCGCTGTGTACTGTTTCCCGGCCGGTCCGAGACGAGTCCTCCTGGGCGTCATGCGATACCTCGGTACCGGAGGGGATACACTGCCATGTATCGGATCCACGTGCTTTTGCGAGAACCCATGGTGGCAACAGGGAGGAGACTATCTCAACTACCTGTTTCACCTTGGACCAGGCGGAAAACGCCAGGCCGCATGAAGGGACTCATGTACAGGACCGCCCTGTTTACATTCGACCAGCCATTCGACAGCGATACGGACCAGGCAGTGCTGCAGGCAGCCCAAACCGCCGAGCGTTCAGAAACGGTGCGAGCCGTCCTCACCGCCAGTGAAAGCGACATCCAGAACGAGCTCGACTTCATCGAGCACTCCATCTGTGGCAACGCTGCTGCTGAACGAGCCTATGCAGTATTTGTGGAGCAGCTGGAGCGGCCCATGGGCTGCGAGGCGGTGCTTGCGGCGTCAGGTGAGACACCTGCTGAGGAACGCGCCCTGCTCCTGGACCACTACCTCGTGATCGCCCACCGTATAGCGCAGGGCTTCCACGAGAGGGCCCGGAGGCACACCAGCTGAACCACGTCCAACAGCCGTCACGTTTGCAGCGTCCAAGGTTCGCGTGTCAACTCTTCAGTGAAAGTGATAGAATACATGTTATGAATTGGGCGCCCAATTCGAATAAAATCCAAGGGGAGGTATTACATGCTTAGGAAAATACTATCGATTGCAGTAGTGGCCATACTACTACTTAGCATGGGAGTTACGTTGGCGTTTGCAGGTAATTCTGAAGAGGAAGTCTTGAAGCATCAAGCCGACGCCAAGGACGGACAAATTGTGGGCTCTGTTCCAGCAGAGGGAATGACGTCAGAAGGAATTAGCGAATTAGATAAGAACTTTGATCTCCAGGAAAAGCAGGCCAGGAAAGATGACGACATAGTCTCAGACATCATCTTCAAGATCACAAAAGACAAAGGTATGAAGAGCAAGGCGAGCAACGTGGCCAAAGATGGACGCGTCGAAGTGATGAGATACATCATCAGTTACATCGAAGCAGGCAATGAGAAGAATTTGAATACTGTCGAAATGGCACGGCTTGTCAGTTATGTACAATCATACGGACCGTATTCAGACGACGCCACTATTTTGGAGTATCTTGGCAAGGAGAAGAGGACTCTATCGTCTTCCCTATCGTATTCGTATACCCCATCTGCTGCCATAAACTATGCACATACCTACTACAACACATTCAACACCCCGACATACCCAAATATGGAGGGCATGGGGGGAGATTGTGCCAACTTCGTTTCTCAAGCATTGAAAGCCGGGGGAATGTCAACAGATGGTCAATGGTTTATCATCAGAAAGAACACAACGTATCCGAGGCCAACAAATGTAACCGAACTCAACTACTCCTGGATGTTGGCTGATCCCAGCCCATGGATCAGCGCCAAAGAATTCAACAATTACTGGAGCAATAGAAGATATGGCTACACCTACACAGCAACGGGAGCCTATGTGTACTCCCACTAATCTGAAGTTTTCGGTCTACCATACTATACGGGTGACGTGGTTCAAATCCTCGCGAAAGTATATTGGTGGTATGACGCTTTTCATACCATGATGATTACAGGCTACGGAAACAGTGATTATCTCCTTTCCTACCATACTGGGCCGAATTATAATAAGCCGCTTCATACGATTGCGAGCAGTTACAATTCTGATTCATACCAGTTCAAGTTCTTCGGGATGAGGCAATGAAAAAACGGTTTCTTCTTGTGATCGTTCCTGTTGTTCTTGTTGTGATAGTCCTCCTGATAGGGTCGAGTCCTTATGCATGGATTGCATCGAAGGAATTGGCCGCAGGAAGTCATGGACCGTCCGCAGTGCAGCAGGATGTGATCCGGGCATATTATAAGGCTCTTGACACTTGCGATGTCAAAGCCTTTGAAAGGCTGTCCATTAGGGGGCCTGACGACCCTCAGTGGGCATTTAGCGGATTGTGGCCGAATGAGAACATTCAGTGGGCAAAACTACTCAGTATCAGTGGTCCATATCCTGAAAACGAAGGCGATGCTTACAAGCGCTGTGCGGTATATTATCTGAAGTCAAAGCCGGCTGGGCTTGTGAATTTCCGGGTTGAGGAGGTAATAAAGCGCAAAGAAAAGTGGTGGCCTGATAAAGATACCAAATTAATCCTCATGGTTAAGGAAACCGAAGATTCAAACTGGCTAATTGCTGCAATAGGCCATTGATAGGCGAATGGGGACTGTTATCGGAGCTATTGCAGCCCCGATAACAGATGATCCATAGAACGGTGGTATGCAGAAGTGTTTACACATCAGCCCAGTACCAGCGAAGCTGTCGGCAGACCCAATTAGATGGGTGAGGCCGGTAAGCGGCTGAGAGCCAATATCTGCATTGCGGCGCATCCTGAGTGACGACAAATTGTCACTGCTCAGGATGCCCCAGTTTTTCACCGTGACAAGCTCCTGGACCACTACCTCGTCGTCGCGCACCGCATAGCACAGGGGTTTCACGAGCGGATACAGAAACACGGGGGTTGAGCCCTGACAACGCTCGCACCGGTCTTGCTGCGCCCAAGGCTGGACGAGATGCCCCCTTTCCACTATCATGGCAAGGATATGAAACAACTTGTCGGCCTGGCAGAAATGAGTCCCGTGTTCACGCTGATCCTCATCGTGGTCGTGGGCATCCTCCTTCGTCGGTTCCATGTCCTTTCGACGCAGGACGCCACCAGCATCCGCAAGTTCGTGTTCAATGTCTCCCTCCCCGCCCTCACGTTCATCAGCTTGTACAGCAACCCCATCCCGATGAAGGCGCTGTGGCTCATTCCGGGTGTCATCGTCATCCAGGCCGTCGGATACCTGACCTTCAGGCTCGTCCCCGTGCGCTATCGCGAAACGGTCTTCTCTGGATTCCTCGGGAATACCGGGTTCATGGGATACCCTGTGGTACAGGCAATCCTCGGTCAGGAGGCATTGCCGCTTGCGGTCATCTATGAACAGACGCATTCGTTCATGGTCTTGAGCATCTGGGTGCACAAGAACGCCCGTAGCTTCATCAACCCACCGCTGGTCGCCATGTTGCTTGCCCTCGTCCTCAAACGCGCCCCCCTTCCGCAGTTTTTCACTGATGCATGCAAGCTCGTCGGGAACTCGACGTCGCCCCTAGCCATGCTGTTCGTCGGGCTGAACGTGGAGCTGGACTTCAACTGGCGCGCTCTCATCGCGGCGGGGATCAAGCTCGCCCTCGTACCGGCGATGGCGCTGGCACTGACGCTTGTCCTGCCCGTCGCCGGAGACATCCGCAGCGCATTCATTATCCAGAGCGCCATGCCCACTATGGTTGCCAGCGTCGTGTATGGCGCCGAGATCGGTCTGGACGTCCAGAAACTTTCACGGAACGTCGTCGTCTCGACCCTCCTGTTCCCGCTGACCATCCTCTTCTGGGCGCGTTTCCTCTAGCAGAGACACCCTCGGACGGGGGAGCGACCTGCTCCGACGGGTAGGCGGGAATCCAAGCATCACACGTCGCACCTGCCACATATATTGAAGCCCAGTGGGCCCGGAGATATACTTCCTCCGGGACAGCGCAGTCTGCCGTCACTCCGCAATGATAGGTGAAACATAGGGATGACCATTCACGCAATACAGGTTGCCGACAATGAGCGGGTCGCAGCCGTCGTCTCCCAGATTCTGGGCGAGCTGCAGACAGCCTCCGATCCATGTGTACTCGCGTCGTTGACGCATGTGGGGATCCCGGACGAGCACGCGTACGGGGTCAGCATGGCCGGCATCCAGTCCGCTGCCCGGCATGTGATCCCCGACCACCAGCTGGCTCAGGACCTCTGGAACACGGGGGTATACGAGGCTCGAATCGTCGCTGCGATGGTCGATCGGCCCATGTGGGTCACGGCTGACCAGATGGAGGAGTGGGCCGGTGCGTTCGATTCGTGGGCCGTGTGCGACGCCGTCTGCAGCACTCTGTTTGACAGGACGCCGTTCGCGGTCGGCACCGCACAGGCGTGGAGCAGTCGAGACGAAGAATTCGTCAAGCGGGCGGGCTTCGTCCTCATGGCAGTCCTGGCAGTCCATGACAAGGTCAAGCCGGACGCTGAGTTCGAGGCCTTTCTCCCTCTCATCGAGGCAGAGGCATGGGACAACCGGAACTACGTGCGAAAAGCGGTCAACTGGGCTCTTCGCCAGCTCGGGAAACGCAACTTACGCCTGAATGCCTCGGCTCGCGCATGCGCCGTGCGCATTCAGGCCCAGAACACGACGGCGGCGCGCTGGATTGCTGCCGACGCCCTCCGGGAGCTGCAGAGTCCAAGCGTACAGGCACGCCTCGAGCGCTGGAGCCACGATTCAAAGCGTCCATAAGAACCCACCATGGTCCGAGGTGAAGTGCGACCCTGCAATGTATTGAACGTGTACATATCCCGCCATATACTGCCTGTAAGATGGTGCAGTCTGCCGTCACTCTGCAATGACAGGAGGAATGTATGGGAGTCACCATTCGTACAGCACGGCTTGCTGACCGCGAGCGGATCGTTGCCATCAGCTCCCAGATATGGGAAGGCGACGACTACGTTCCACACGTCATCGACGAATGGCTCCGCATGCGAGATTCCGAGGTGGCGGTTGCCGACTTGAACGGATCCGTTATCGCGTTCGCGCGCGCGGTCAATCTGACCCCCGGCTACGTGTGGCTCGAGGGCATCCGCACCGATACGGCAGCCCAGGGGCGCGGCGCCGGCAAAGCGCTGACCGAGTACTTCATCGAAAAGGCCACCCGCGAGGGCGCGCAGCGCATCGGACTCTCGACGTACGTCGACAACCTTGCAAGCATCCACATCATCGAGCAGTACCGCTTTCAGCGTGTGGCATCGTTCATCCTGGCAGAGGCGAAGCTGGACTCCCCTGCCCGTGCTTGCGCAGAACTGTCGCCACTGGTCGCTGCAGTGCCCTTCGACGAGGCACGCGCGTGGATCCAGGGATCAGCATCCATCACAAAGAGCTGCGGTTTCCTCCCTCAGGGGTGGAAGTTCTGGCCGGTCGCTCGCCCCGACGTCGTCGCCTGGCCTGCCTTCGACAGGGCCGTCGGCATCCACTCGGTGGACGGCTCGTTGCGCAGTCTGCTGGTCGTCTGCCGTCCTGACCACGGTCCCGCCGAGGCCTCGATCGACTTCGCAGACGGGAACCCAGAAGACTTGGACATCCTCATCCGTCATGTCCTCGCTCTCTATCCGGGAGCGAAGTACGTCCAGGCGATGATCCCGGCCGGTCAGACCGTCCACACGAACTTGCTCGAGACCGTGACGGGTCTCGAGTTCGACGTCTGGCGTCACGGTGAACCAGACGTGTTCGTCTACGAGCGCGCGGTCGAACAGCTGCGCTAGTCGAGCGGGAACGCAGAAACGGCCATAGCTGTTCCACAGTCTCAGCCACTCATGAGAAGGAGACTATCATGCTGGTAGAAGTCAAAGACCTGACGAAGCGCTTCGGCAAGCTGACCGCCGTGGACGGTGTGCACTTCAGTATTCCCGCGGGCGAGGCGTTCGGCCTGCTGGGACCAAACGGGGCCGGCAAGACCACGACCGTCTCCATGATGTGCGGCCTGGTCGTACCCTCCGGTGGAGACGTCGTCATCGACGGGCACAGCATTCTCCGTGACCCGATGGCGGTCCGCCGCGTCATCGGCGTCGTACCGCAGGACATTGCACTGTACCCGACGCTGTCGGCCCGGGAAAACCTGACATTCTTCGCGCGCATGCAGGACGTCCCTGCAAGCATGCTTGCGTCTCGGGTCGACGCCGTCCTCGACATCGTCCAGCTGGCCGACCGCCAGAAGGACCGCATCGAGACATACTCGGGCGGCATGAAGCGCCGCATCAACATCGCAGTCGGTCTCCTCAATCAGCCCAAGCTGCTGATCCTCGACGAGCCGACCGTCGGCGTGGACCCGCAGTCACGCAACAGCATCCTGGCAACTCTGAAGGAACTCAACCACCAAGGTATGACGCTGCTGTACACAAGTCACTACATGGAAGAGGTCGAGTTCCTGTGCACACATATCGCGATCATCGACCATGGCAGGGTCATTGCGGATGGCACGCAGAAAGACCTGCGGCTTCAGGCCGGCAACAAGGACATTATCAGCGTACAGCTCGTCCGGGAGGCTGACGGCGCGGTCCGCGACCGCCTTGCGGCACTGCCGGGAGTTGACACCGTCGAACTCCGCGACAAGACGATCCACATCGCAACGGACCAGGGCCGATCATTGCTCGCCGGCATCATCTCCACGCTCGACGACGCAGGCTGTCCCGTGTCGACCATCGACGTGAAGGAGCCAAACCTGGAAGACCTGTTCCTCAACCTCACAGGGACCAGCTTGAGGGACTGACGTGAAGTTCTGGCATATCGCAGTCAAAGACCTGAAGGTCCGTGTCCGCGACAAGTCCGCATTTGTGATCTTGCTGATCATCCCCATGGCGATGATCATCATCCTGGGAACTGTCTTCAACTGGGCAGGCAGCTCGTTCACGGCGAACGTCACACTCGTCGACCTCGACGGCGGCGATATGGCCAGGCGCCTGACACAGGACGTCTTCGCCAGCCCACAGCTGGCGGATCTGCTCGTCGTCACGACCGTCCCCAGCGAGGCCGAGGCGCGTACGCTTGTCGAACAGGGGAAGACGGGTGCGGCCGTTATCATCCCGGCAGGGTTCAGCGATGGAGTATCCGCCGGTACGAAGGTGTCCATCACCGTCCTCGGCAACCCCGACACCCCTACCCAGGCTGGCATCATCCGCAACGTCGTGGAGTCCTTCACGGCGGAGGTCCAGCGCAGACAACTGGCTGCATCCATCGCAATCCAGACCCTTCAGCAGTCCCGGGTCGTCCCGCCCCAGCGCACGCAGGAGGCCGTCCAGTCGGTGATGGACGAAGTCGGCGCGTCCCAGCAGACGGGCACCGTTTCCGTGAGGACTACGACCCAGGAGGGCATCAAGGTGCCCCGGGCCCTCGACTACTATGCGGTGGGTATGGCCCTGCTATACCTGATCTTCACCGCGAATACCGGCACTGAAGGCATGCTGGAGGAACAGCGCCAGCACACGCTGTCGCGCGTCCTGGCAACACCGACCTCTCGTGTCCAGGTTCTGCTGGGCAAGCTGGTCGGCATCTTCGTCATCGCCGCCCTGCAGTTCACCATGATCATCGTGTTGACGCGACTGCTGTACCGTGTCAACTGGGGCGCTTCGGTGCCCGCCGTCATCGTCATGGCCACAGCAAGCGTGCTGGCCGGGGCAGGTCTCTCGACGCTGGTCGCAGCCCTCGCACGCACGCCCGAACAGGCTGGCTCGATCGGACCTGCCGTAGCGCTCATCTACAGTCTCCTCGGTGGCACGATGTGGCCCGTGTACAACATGCCGGCTTGGATGAACTCCGTGTCCCGGCTCACCTTCACGCGGTGGTCGGTCGAAGGCTTCACCAGCCTCATGGTGAACGGCGGCGGCGTCTCGTCCATCCTCCGCCCCGTCGGCGTCTGTCTGGCTATGGCTGCCGTATTCCTGCTCATCTCCGTCACGGTCCTGAACAGGAACTACCACTAGAAGAGGAGTCTGCCATGTTCCGCAAAGCACTTGTCGTCGCAGGTCTTCAACTGCGTCTCATCGCACGGGACAGATCGTCGTTCATCTGGTTGCTGCTCGTCCCCATCATCTTCACAACCATCGTGGGTGCGGCATTCGGGGGATTCGGCTCGTCCAGCCCCGCCCCCAGGGTACCCGTCGCTTTCGTCGACCTCGACGACTCGACAACCAGCACTGTGTTCGAGCAGGCCCTTCGTGCCGAGCCTGCGCTGGACGTCCAGACCCCGTCCGAGGCAGACGGCAGGCAGCAGCTCAAGGACGAGAAGGTATCCGTGCTCATCGTCATTCCACCAGGGTTTGGCGCTGCCGTGGAAGCCGGCACCGGGACGAGTGTCGAGGTGGTACGGTCGGCTGGCCAGTCATCCGGCTACTTCCTGGAGCAGCTCGTGTCCAATGCGGCCGCCCGCGTATCGACGCTGGCGTACGCAGCTTCGGTCACGACCGATCAGCTTGCGCAGTGGGTGACGCTCGATTCAGCTGGTCGTCTCGCGGCGTGGCGAACAGCATTCGCCAGCGCGCGCACGACGTTGTCCGACGCGCCGACAGTCACGACCGACTACTCCGTCCTGGCGCGCACGCAGCCACAGGTCCAGCTCCCAGACAGCGCGACGCAGAGCAGCACAGGGTTCGGTGCGATGTTCGTCATGGCCGGCGTCCTCGGGACAGCGACCGCCCTGGTGAGCGAGCGCCTCCGCAACACCCTTGCCCGCATCATGACAACCCCGACGTCCACCATGGCCTTCCTCGGCGGAAAACTCATGGCAATGATGGTCGTAGGGATCGCGCAGTTTGCGCTGTTCATCCTGTGGGGGAGCCTGGTTCTCAGAGTGGACTGGGGTCGCGACCCTCTGGCGATCGCAGTGATGGTCCTGGTGTACGTGTTCGCAGCCACCGGGCTTGGCGTCCTGGTCGGGTCGCTGTGCAGGACGATGGCTCAAGCGAGTGTCACAGCAACGTTCGTGACGTACGGGACCTCGATGATTGCGGGCTCGTGGTGGCCCATCGAGGTGTCCCCTCCGTTCATGCAGCAGCTGGCACGTGCGTTTCCGCAGTACTGGGCCGTCAACGGCCTCAACAAGATCGTCGTCCGGGGACTGGGCTTTGCGGCCATCACACCGAACCTGCTGGTCCTGGCAACTGCGGGCATCGTCTTCCTCCTTGCGGGTTCCGTGATCTACGTCCGTAAGGTGCGATCATAGGAGGCTTTCGCGCGCAGAAGTTCGCTGGATCTATAGCCGAACTTCAGACGGCCAGGTAGACGGAGAGGGAGCGGAACCAGTCCAGACGCTCGCGGTCGACGGTCTCGAGCCCGTACGCATTCAGGAACACCTGCTGACCGGCGGGGTCCAGATACCCGAACATCGTTGCGAGATCGTACCATGGATCGCCGAGGTCCGCGAAGGACCAGTCCAGCACGGACATGATCCGCTCCCCATCCAGCAGAACGTTCTTTGGTCGAAAGTCGCCATGCAGGACGGCGACAACGCCCGGCGTGGGACAGGTCGCCCTCAGGCGCTCAAGTTCCTTGACGGGGTCGCCCGTGATGCCCTTGGCGCGGAATTCGGCCCTGCTCATCACCTTCTCCTGCAGATGACGCTCGGCCCAGAGCAGCTGCCCGTCGACGCAGTCCTGCCAGCTCACCGTTCCTACCGGCAGATGGTGCAGCATCGACAGCATGGAGCCCATAGCCATGGCGATACGGTCACGGTCGTCACTGGAACCAGCCTCACGCAGAACGTCGGTCACAGAGCGGCCGGCAACGTGCTCCATCAACAGGAATCCGAGAGGCCGGCTCTGGACATGGACCAGTGCCTTCGGCACAGGGATCTCCGATCCATGCAGCAGCTTCAGCACTTCATATTCGAGGGCGAGCTCCTGCATGCGATACGCTCCGCGGGCGACCTTGAGCACGAAGTGCTGCTCCGACGCGTTCTGCAGCAACAGCACCAGCCCGCATCTGCCATGGTACGGGGATGATCTGTGCACCACCGGTCCGGTGACCGCCAGTATCTGAGCAGGCAGCCGCAGTGTCATCGGATCCAGGCTCGTCGGCGGCAAGCGTTCAGCAGGCGTAAGGCCGCACGTGATGGACCTGATGCGTGGTTGTATGGACCCGGTCATGCCTGAATCGATAGCGCGTTTCATGAATATATGATACATCATTTGGTGTATTGAACAAACCACTCTGGCGCCACATATGGACGCCGGCAGACCCCTGTTCCGCCAGAGGTCGGCCGGTGCGATACCGCCCTCTACAGGTTGAGCTTGCGGTCCATGAGCCAGGACGTCACGGCAAACGCCAGAACGCCGAGCGCAACAAACATCAGCGGAGAGACCAGCGGAAACTGGACCGGCTGCGTCCCCGCTCCCAGGAACGGCATGTTTTCCCAGGGGTTCAGGGTGAGGTGGACCCCCTCGATCAGTTGCATCTCGAGCAGGCTGCCGAGCAGCGCGCTCAACCACAGCACGACGATGACGACGAACGCAGAGAAGACGCTTCCAAGATGCTTCTTCGAGTTGGTGAGCGTCTTGCCAAACGTCACACCAAAGAACATGATCGCCATGAAGCTGACAATCACTGCCAGGACGCCGAGGCACATCACCCAGTAGTCGCCGGTCAGCAAAAACCTGCCGACCCAGGGCCGTATCTCCTGAGCCAGACCTGGAGCAAGGCACGCCAGGACGATGACACTGGTCATGCCACCCAGCAGGGTCATGAGCGTATCGACGACCAGCAGCACGATACGGGAACCTAGGACCTCTGCTCCGCGGAGCGGCAAGCCGAAGACAAGATACCCGGTGTCGCCATAAAGGTCCTGCGTATAGGTGACAATGTTGATGACCGTCATGACCGCGTAGAACAGGACCCAGAAGAAGGCCATCGCCAGCGGAACGCCCATCGAGACAGGTGCCGACTGCGCGGGATTCTCCCTCATCCCGATGAAGCGCGTTGCCTGGTACAGCGTCAGCGCACCCATGATGATGAGTCCGATCGTGTACAGGAGTCTGCGGCCCCTGAGCTGATACCTAACGAGCTTCCACATGTCCGTATACCTCCCTGTAGATCTCCTCGATCGATGCGCCTCGCCTGGTGCGCAGATCCTCCGCCTCGCCCGACAGGACCACACGGCCACCGTCGAGGAACACGACGTCGTCGAAAAAGCGCTCGACATCGGCGACCATCTGTGTCGACACCATCATCGAACAGTCGGTGCGGAAGTTGGCTACCAGGGCGTCCAGGACCTGACTCCGCGCGAGGGGGTCCAGGCCTCCGAAGGGCTCGTCCAGGACGTACAACCGTGCTCTTCGTGCAAAGACCAGCGACAGCCTGGCCTTCTCAACCATCCCCCTGGAGAGCGAGCCGATCCTCTGGTCGGCGGTGAGACGCATGATGGCAAGCAGTTCATCGAAGCGCTTCCGGTCGAAGTCTGTGTAGAAGTCCGCATAGAAGTTGCCTACCTCGCCGACCGACATCCACCGGTCGAGATGGTTCACGTCCGGCAGAAACGAGACCGTCGCCTTGGTCGCGACGCCCGGAGCCATACTGTCCACAAAAACACTCCCCGACGTTGGCGACACCAGGCCTGCGAGGATTTTCATCAGCGTCGTCTTCCCACTGCCGTTTGGGCCGAGTAGTCCCATGATGTGCCCTTCGGGCAACTCCAGCGTGACGTCGGACAGCGCCGTCGTCGTGACGTACCGTTTCGTGAGGCTGCTGATCTGCACGAGCATACTCATTTCGTCTCCTTCCTGGCTGTCTCCGCCGCCATAGCCGTGATCTCCTCCGGACCATACCCCAGCGAGCGCATGCCCGCAACATATGCCTCCACGATGTCACGCGCAAGTCCCTGCCGCAGAAGGTCGACGGTATCGTGGTCGCCGGACACGAAGGTCCCCATGCCGCGCTGCGTCGCGACATACCCTTCACGCTCCAGTTCAAGGTAGGCCTTCTGCACCGTGTTCGGGTTCACGACGACCTGCTGGGCGAGGTCGCGAACCGAGGGCAGCTGTTGCCCGACCTTCAGCTCCCCGACGGCGATCCGCCTTTTGACCAGGTCCATGATCTGTGTATAGATGGGAGCCCTGTCATCAAACTCCATGCCACGCCTCCTCATGCTGAGCATCCTCATGCATGCGTTAAGTACTCTAGCGTCTTGGTGTACTACTAATCTAATACACATCATCGTGATGTCAAGAGAACGACTACGAAGCTGGACCGATGGAACGACGGATTAAAGTTCGGTCAGATGTATTAAAGTTCGGTCAGACGGTGTATTAAAGTCCTGGCATTTCGCCCCAGAAGTTGATTGTATCAGCGGTTTCGGTGATGGCGATTATCAGTGCGACGGAACAAGCGCAGGTAGGTCGCACGATACGACTCTGACGACCCGCCGTGAGCCGTCTGGAGTGAGACATTAAAGTGTTACCATTTCCATTTAAGTACTGCCATTTACATTAAAGTACTGCTGGAACGAAGGAAAAAAGTACGGTCATTTGGTGCGGAAAAAAGTATGGTCATTTCGTCGCGCAGTCGATTGCATCAGCATTTGCAGTAATGGCGATACACTAGCTCAGTCAACGTCTGCATGTCGCCCAGTCGCCCAGGTTAGTCAAAACATCGCCACCGCGTTACACTTGTAGTGGAGGGTATGATCTCTGCTGCGACACCGTACGGATACGGCGCGCTGACGGCGCTGGTGACCGGGTTTTAGTCCACCGCTCTCGTCGAAAGCACATGTTGGAGGCGCATAGAATGAATACCACAAAATCACGATTCCGCTCCATAACGGCCACGTTCCTGAGCATCCTGCTTGCCGTAGTTCTGATGGCGACAGGTTGTGCACCAAAAGTCACTGGAATGGTTGATGTTCCGGTCGGCGACGACATGGCCACGCAGATCAAGAAAGGCACAACCATCTACGCAACGGCGAATGTCCCCGCCTTCGTCCTGGATGGAGCAGGCACATCGACCACAGATTTCTTCGCCACCGTGAAAGTCTTGAATGTTCTGGACACCAGAACTATCCGGGTGGAAATACTTTCTCCTACCGCGTTTGAGCAGCAGCAGGGAAATATGGGATATCTCTATCTCTGTCAACCACTCTTGAGCAAGGCAGAGAAACTTCCAGACGGTACTGTTGTATATAGTGGCGGAGGATATCCACAAGTCATCGCGGGGCAGGAGTACAACATTGGGGGAATACTTCAGAATCCCTGGCAGGACTACCCATATGTCTACATTCCCACTGCGGTTGAGTTTAGGCAAAGCTCGGCGGATAGTACTGATACGCAGATGTTTATTACTGCGGCGAAGTATTTTGCTGTGCAGGCAGAAGCAGCGGGGGATCATCACCTGACTGCTGAGCCTGTCGTTACGGTCAGTAGCAAGCAAGTTCAGTCAGGAAAGATGTCAGTCGTGATGTACATCAATACGCTGAATGCCATGAATAGCGGTGATCCCGATACAAAACCGATGATCGCCGGAGAGCTTCAGTATCTTCGTGATTACGGCGCTGCGCTCTCTGCTGCCGCCAGGAAGGCTGTTGAAGACGACATCGCTGACTGGCGGAACACAATTGAATCTGCCATGAACACACCCACAGAAACAAACTATCTGATCAAGGTTGTTGTCGATGTCGACCAGGCCGGTACGGTCGATGCCAGCACTCTTCAAGTATACGTAGATGACGGAGCAGTGGGAATTCATCTTACTCCTGCAGCTGAGTTCCTGAAGGGTATGCGTTCTGCCTGGGTTACTGTTGCACAAGCCTATGCCAATGCCGAATCCATAGCTGCGGCTGCAAAGGCTCCATAGCACTTCGAGCCACTCTGAGCCTATGTATCTTCACCGCATTTTGTCGCAAAGGGTTTTCTCCGCTGCGCTGCCAAGCCGATACGACGCGTTGACGGCCCTGCAAACCCCATGCTCTGCGCGTTATGGCATCTGTAGACTTGGTTGCGAAGGAGAGGACATGGACAACAAAGACGTACGCACAACGAGGATAGGGTTGATCCTTGGCAATGTCGTAGGCTGGTGGGGTCTGCTGTATACGGTATTCAGGGTTGTTGCCAAGAGGTTCATTCTTGAAGAGTCGTGGACAGGACCTTTCATATGGCTCTCCATTGACATACTGCTAGTGACCATAGCATCTTCAGTCCTTGCGGCCATCGTCGTGATCATTGCGATGCGGCATCTGCCTGTTGCGCGACCATTTCTCAGGAAGTTCGTCGCCTTTCTTCTGCTCATGACCCTGCTTGGAGGAGGGTTCTACTTCTGCGCCACACTGTCTCATGAAAGGAGTCTCTGGAGTTCCCTGTCCACTAGTCTGAACACAGGATCTCAAGCCGATCCCTCCTCGCGGATATCTCCTCTGATAGAGGTACTCGGGCTTCCCTATTCGATGATTTCCAATGGAAGATGGAATCTGATCGATTCGTCCGGTTTTCTACTGGCACTGATATTTCCCTTCGCCTCCATGACTGCTCTGCCCTGTTTTCTCCTTATGCTCATCACTCCACCTTTGCTTGCTCTGCCCGTCTTCTGGCTGTGCGTGATCCTGAGCTTGTTGTACGTCGTGCTGCCTCAGAGAGCATGGGGATGGATAAAGGATAGAGCAAAGCTACTGTGAAAGGGGATCTTCGCCGGCAGGAACTGAGGTGCTGCCAGAGCAAGTCACCTATACCATACACTTACATCCCTGTATTCTCGCGCTTTCTCAGCCATTCGCCTCCGTAGCGTTAGCTGCCAGGAAATTGAACTCCCTTTTCAGGAATTGACCTCCCATTTCCGGAATTGAACCCTCATTTTGGCAATTGAATCCAATCGGCGATGACGCCAGTCACCGACTGATTCTTACGGCATTTTGGCCCTGCAACTCCCCGTGACCATGAACGAGCGTGCGGGCAGAAAGCCGCAAGACGAAAAGTGCCGGTACTTGGAACCCCTACGCAGTGATGCGCATTTCCAGCCTCGAAATGCTGGCACTATTTTGTCTCAGTCCATCTGGACACGCGGGAGCTGCAGTGCCCCGTGCCGCTGGACCGAGGAGGGCGCTGTCTCCGAGCTCGAACAACGTCGGCGGTCGGCGTCTGCGGGGCGAAGCGGCCCGGCGCGTAACCTGTGGTACCATATCTCCGTAGACGAGGTGACACACAACATTTCCTGCGAGAGAGGTGTAGAGATGAGATCAAACCGTGCGACGATTCTGCTGGCCGTCCTGGTGCTGACAATAGCGCTGGCCGTACCCGGATGTATCGCGCTTGATGGAAGCGGCATCGGAACCACGACTACTGAGACATTCGAGGAGACGTATCCCGTTACTGCAGGGGCGCGCCTCGACGTCCAGAACCGAAACGGCGGCATCACCATCGTGCCTGCCGACGGCGACAGCATCGTCGTCCGCGCCGTGAAGCACACCAACTACGGTAAGTCCGAGTTCGACAAGGTTCGCATCGACGTCACGAAGGGGGACCCATTCACGGTCGTGACAACCATCCTGCGTGAGCCTGCACGCGTCTCCATCGACTACGAGCTTCGTGTCCCGCGTTCGATGCTGGTTCGTACCGCAGAGACCACGAACGGCTCCATAGAAGCGACTGGCGTGAATGGCACGATGGAGCTGCATACGAGCAACGGCAGTGTGACGGCTGAGAACATCGAGGGAGCCGTGCGCGCCTCGACGACCAATGGGAATATCACGCTTCGCAACGTCACCGCGGTCACCGGGGCGACGACGACCAACGGGACCATCGAATGTGAGGTTGCAGCGCTCAACGGAACAGCCGTCGACGTCCACACGACCAACGGCAACCTCATCCTCTGGGTTGCACCAGACCTGCCCGCAACGCTCGAGGCCTCGACGACCAACGGGAACCTGGAGACGGACGGCATCACCCTCGACAACGCCACGGCGTCCAAACACAGCATCAGAGGCGACCTTGGCGTGCCGAAAGGAACGCTGTCCGCCCGGACGACAAACGGCAACCTCACGGTGCACAGGCTCAACCCCTGACTCAATTCCATATGCCCGTCCAATTCCGCAGCCCGTGACGGCTGCAGAGTTTTTCATATACTGTGCACGTGCCCCTGAAGGGGCAGGGGAGGAACCATGGGAGCGACCGAGAGACCAATGAGAAGGAAGGAGTGTGAGGTGACCGATACCGCGGTCATCCGGCGTATTCTGGGACGTGCCACGCTGTGCCGTGTCGCGATGGTGGATGGGAACGAGCCATACGTGGTGCCCATGAACTGTGGCTGGGACGGCGAACACCTGCTTCTCCACGCAGCGGTTCAGGGCAGGAAGCTGGACATCCTGCGCGCCAATCCGCATGTCTGCGTCGAGGTTGACGAGGACATCCAGATCGTGACCGGGGCGACGGGCGAGGAGTGCACGGCGAACTACGTCACGGTTATCGGAACCGGCACCGTGTCATTCGTCCTCGACCCCAAAACCAAGACCCGAGACCTGAACGTCATCCTCCTTCAGTGCCACCCCGGCGTCCCCGAAGAGGTCTTCCCCGACGAAGCCCTGTCCCGTATCGTGGTGCTGGAAGTCCATTTCGACCACCTCACCTGCAAGGCGAAGGGGACGACACCTCGACCGTAACGACACATTCCTGGCTGGAGGAAGAAACGCCATGATCTATCACATCGAAACCGAAGCCCTGTGGCAGCAGGCGCTGCTCGCAGGAGAATACGTGCCCGAAAGCTACGAGAACGACGGCTTCATCCACTGTGCGGCACTGGAACAGGTCACGGGCGTCGCGGACAAGCATTACCATGACAAGCACAGCCTGCTGCTCCTGTGCATCAGCCAGAAGCTGCTGGATGCCGAGACACTCTGGGAACCGTCCGATGGGGTCTACTACCCCCACATCTACGGCCCTCTCAACACATCTGCAGTCGTAGCAGCAGTCCCGTTCCCGTGCGAAGGGGACGGCACGTTCCAGCTACCGGCGGACATGCCCGAGGACAGGGACGGTTTTCCAGCCACAGACCTCTAGACCAGCAGTGTTTTGCCATCCTTCGCGTACCTTTTCTCATGAGTTTACGGAACCATTTCTCGTACGTTTTGGACAAGTCGATGCGCACTTTTGCATCTGCGCGGTTTTCTCTACACTATGGACAGGCGCCTGGCAGGTTTGGGCGACACCGTATTTCCGCTATCCGTAAAAGGAGGAACACAATGCCTTGGCTAATCGCTCTTGGAGTTATTGCTCTCATAGCCGTGTGGCTTATCGGCATCTACAACCAGCTCATCCGCAAACGTACCATGAAGGACGAAGCCTGGTCAGGCATGGACGTCCAGCTGAAGCGCCGCTATGACCTCATCCCGAACCTTGTCGAGACGGTCAAGGGGTTTGCCGGCCACGAGGAGAAGGTCTTCGCCGAGGTCACCGAGATGCGCTCCCGCGCCATGGGTGCAACCGGCGTCGCGGACAAGGCTGCGGCCGAGAACCAGCTGAATGCGACCCTGAAGACCCTGTTCGCCGTCGCCGAAGCCTACCCTGACCTCAAGTCAAACACCAACTTCCTCGACCTGCAGGCGAAGCTTGCAGACCTGGAGGACCAGATCCAGATGTCCCGCCGGTACTACAACGGCACGGTGCGGGACTACAACATCCTGTGCGAGACGTTCCCCTCCGTTTTCGTCGCAAACATATTTGGCTTCAAGAAAGCTGAGTTCTTCGAGCTGAATGGCGCCGAGGAGCGCGAATCACCGAAGGTCTCGTTCGACAACAAGTAGCAGTCCGTTCATGCGTCAGGCGCCGGCCATGAAGAAGCTCGCCTGCACTGTTCTCCTGCTGATGGCAACCCTCATGCTCCTGTCCCCGGTGGACAGGGCAGGGGCTGCCGAGGCGGAGCGCATCCTGTCGTTCGACAGCGTCGTGACGGTCCATGCCGACACCACGTTGACTGTCCAGGAGACCATTCACTTCGTGTCCGCAGGAATCAGCATCCAGCATGGCCTCTACCGTGACTTCCCCACGACCTACGAGAACCCGGGGCGTGCATCTGTGCGGGTCGCGTTCCAGGTCCTCAGCCTCATGCGGGACGGCTCGACCGAACCGTGGCACGCCACCCGGCAGACGAATGGCATCCGGGTGTACTTCGGGTCCAGTTCTGTAGACCTGGAACCCGGGGAACACACCTACGTGTTCACGTACTCGTCCGACCGCCAGCTGGGGTTCTTCGATGACCATGACGAGCTGTTCTGGAACGTGACGGGAAATGGCTGGGAGTACCCCATCGACCGTGCCGGCTGCACCGTCATCCTGCCTGGAACCGCATGGCAGCAGATCACCGGACTTACTGCCTATACCGGCCCACAGGGCGCGACGGGCACGGCCTACACCGTGTCGCGGGACGACAGCGGGAACCCTGTGTTCACAACAACAGCCTCGCTGGCCCGATTCGAAGGGTTGAGCGTCGTCGTCGGCTGGCCAAAGGGCCTCGTGGTTCCACCTTCATCGCTCCAGACTCTGCTGTGGTGGCTACGGGACAACCGTGCGTTCGGCATCGCCGCCCTGACGACCCTCGGCCTCCTGCTCTACTACCTGCTCACCTGGCTGCGCGTCGGCCGTGATCCCCGGCGTGGGACCATCGTTCCACAGTTCGCGCCACCCGAGGGACTCAGCCCTGCGGCAATACGGTATCTTCGGCTCATGGGGCCCGACACCAAAGGACTGTCGGCCGCAATAACGGGGCTGGCAGTCAAGGGGACGCTGGTCATCTCACAGGACAAGGACGGCTCGTTTGCGGTGGATACGACCGGTGCCGTACCGTCTGGCCTTCTCCCCGACGAGACCGAACTCCTGCAGGAGCTGTTCGAAGGCCGCTCGAAGACGCGGCTTGCCTTCAGGCAGAGCGCACATGGCCGCGTTCAGACCGTCCGCAAGGCCCTTGAGCAGGCTCTGCGAAAGGCGTATGGCAAGGGGTACTTCGTCACGAACGTGCGCTACGCGGCGACAGGCGTCGCTCTCTCCATTGCGGGAATCGTCGCTACTGGCCTCCTGGGCACGACGCAGCCAGAGAGGGTCTTCGGGTTCCTGTTCATGTCGTTCTGGCTGTCGATATGGACGTTCGGGGTCGCGGCGCTGGTTACCCAGATCGTCGCGTCATGGCGTGGACGGTCGACAGACACGTTGGGAAAGCGGATGCTCAAGCTCCCAGGGGCACTTGGTCTCACACTCTTCGCCATACCGTTTCTGCTGGGTGAGATCATTGGCACGATCGCGTTCGTGGCAATAGCGGGGCCACTGCTCCTGGCACTTGTCTTCGTGACGGCGGCCATCGATGTGATTTTCTTCCGTCTCCTGCGCGCCTATACGCCGAAGGGGCGGCATGTCCTGGACCAGATTGACGGGTTCCGCCTGTATCTCAGCGTTGCCGAGAAGGACCGCATGAACATGCTGACCCCCGTCGACCACACGCCCGAAACCTTCGAACGGTACCTGCCCTATGCGCTGGCCCTCGACGTCGAGCAGCAGTGGAGCGAGAACTTCGCCGACGTCCTCGAACGCACTGACGCGTCCGGTCATCCGACGTACCAGCCAGTGTGGTTCTCCGGTGAAACCTGGCACTCGACCGGCTTCTCGACGCTCGGCTCGTCGCTGTCAGGGGCATTTGCGTCCGCAATCGCCGCTTCCTCGGTGGCTCCAGGAACAAGCTCCGGGTTCAGCAGCAGTGGTGGCGGAGGCGGTGGAGGGGGTGGTGGCTCCGGTGGCGGGGGTGGTGGAGGCGGCGGAGGGGGATGGTAGTCCGTTCTCCGCTTGCCCTGACGCTGGGCGCCCAGAAGCAGTGGCAGAGCAGTCCCGTAAAACCGTCAAACGGAGCACGGCTTCTGCCGCGATGTGGCGCTGAAGTGCCGTCGTCGACTGCACCATGGTACCTGTCGAATCAAGAGACTGAAAGGAGCACACATGAGAACGTGTAGGCTACTGACCCTGGCCATCGTGCTGGCGACCGTATCCCTCCTGGCCGTCCCGGGACTGGCCCTGGCCGAACAGGAGCGCATCACCACGTTCAACAGTGCAATCACGGTCAACCAGGATGGGTCGATGCGGGTCGAGAACACCATCAGGGCTATCGTGACCGGCGACCAGATCCAGCACGGCATCTACTATGACTTCCCGACCGTCTACGCCAACGCACGCACGGGTGGCCGTCTTGTCATTGACTTCCGTGTCCTGGGCGTGCAGCGGGACGGGCAGACCGAGCCCTACACCGTGGAGAACCGGGCCAATGGCAAGCGTGTGAAGATCGGAAGCGCCGACACTCTCATCGAGCCCGGTGAACATACCTGGGTTCTGCGGTTCAGCGTGGACCGTGAGCTGGGCTACTTCGCCGACCATGACGAGCTGTACTGGAACGTGACCGGAAGCGGCTGGGTCTTTCCCATTGAGCGTGCGTCTGCGACCGTGACACTGCCCGCAGGCGCTGCCGCGAAGATCACTGGTCTCAGCGCCTACACGGGTGTCCCTGGCTCGACGACCAGCGCCGTGACGACGACACAAGGCACAGACGGCACCCCGACGTTCGTCACGACCTCCGTCCTCAACCCTGGCGAAGGCCTGACCATCGCGGTCGGCTGGCCCAAGGGGTATGTGACGCCGCCGAGCGCCGCAATGCGGCTAGGCTGGTTCCTCCGCGACAACAGCGCCCTCATCGTCGGTCTCGTCGGTCTGCTGGCGGTCTTCCTCTACTACATGACCGTGTGGTGCCGATTTGGCAAGGATCCCGACCGCGGCACGATCTTTGCACACTTTGCACCACCGGAAGGGATGTCCCCCGGAGGTGTCCGGTACCTGTCGCATATGGCACACGACAGCAAGACCTTCACCGCTGCGCTCATCGACATGGCTGTCAAACGGTATGTCAGCATCCACCAGGAACGCCGCAAGTACTGGATCGAGCGGGACACGGCTCCCGAGACTGTCCTGTCCGATGACGAGCTCGCCCTTGCCGGAACCCTCCTCGGGACCAGCGCGCGTGTCGACTTCGAACGGGAAAACGCCGAAGACATTCAGCGCGCGATCATGGCAAACAAGAGGCCCCTGGAAGCTGACTACCAACCGAGGTTCTTCGTCAGCAACCTCGGGCACTTCGTCATCGGCATCCTGCTCTCGGTGGCCGTAGCCCTGATCACCGCCTTCCTGTCCTTCTCCGGGTCGGCGGCGCAGTTTGTCGCGCCCGTGGTCGTCATCGCAGCGCTGGCCGTCATGGGCGTGGTGTTCGGCGTCACGCTCAAGTCATACACCGCAGCGGGACGCAAGCTGATGAATGAGATCGAAGGGTTCAAGCTGTTCCTTTCCGTGACCGAAAAGGACCGCATGAACCTGATGAACCCGCCTGAACGCACCCCGGAGATGTTCGAGAAGTTCCTGCCCTATGCCCTTGCGCTGGATGTGGAGCAGCGCTGGTCCAACCAGTTTGCCAGCGTGTTCGCCCGCATGGCCGCGGAGGGACGACCGTACGCACCCGTCTGGTACCATGGCATGTACTGGAACCCTGTCAACCCGGCAGCGTTTGCCAGTAGCATCGGGAACGGGTTCAACAACGTCATCAGCGCCTCAGCGGTCGCCCCTGGCAGCAATTCCGGCCTGGGTGGTGGAGGCGGTGGGTTCAGCGGCGGTGGAGGCGGTGGAGGCGGAGGTGGTGGCTGGTAGGCCCAGCTTCTTGCGAGAACTGCCATAATGGACAGCCCCGGGGGAGTATCCCGGGGCTGTCCTGCTTTCGGCGCGTTCAGACCGCATTGGTCTGTGTCTCTTTCTGAAGCTGCTCGCGGTGTCTGCGGTAGAGGACAATCGGCGAGGCGCCGGGCACTGAGGAGCGTTCCCCGATTGACCTCGCGCGACTCGAGGATGACACACCACTGGTTGAAAATCATCGTGTGTTCTCCCTTTCGCTGCGCCCGCTATATGGGGTCAGCTGGCAATTTGGCAAACAATGGTACATATGCCTATCTGTGTGTTCATTCGTTGACCTTCTCTCATTTCAAACAGATCATTCACGTCATCACAGTCCATTCTCCTCAGAATAGGACTCTCTGATTCAATACCTGGGATGGGTCGAAGTTTATCACTTCCTTGCCTTCTTCAGTTTCTCTTCAGCAAGTTTCGTATTCTCAGCAACCCTGAACTTGACTATCTTGCTTATCAATTCATAGGGTAGAGGTTTGTCTACAGGGAACTGTACTGAACCTTTTGCACCTTTGTATTCCGATAATTGAAGTCTAAACGCTTCAATTCCACTTGGAGTCGGATAGAAGCCTATGTGCTTTCTATAAGCAGCAAAATGAACCAGATTTCCGTGCAATACAAAAGTCGGCATTTGATAGCTTATCCTTTCTTCTGCATCTGGTGCAGCCTTCTTTATGACTTCTCTTAGCATCCTGAGTGTTTCCTGGACACCATTTGGAAACTTCGAAATGTATCCATCAATTGAATCAGAAGCATTCTCCCTACTATCCATAACTTCTCCTTTCATACTCTCAGAGCCTTCAGACTGGTCACACCTTATCGAGTTCAGAATGCAAACCACCTCGGACCTGACATTCTCGGGACGGCTCCAAGAATGTTACAGGTGCAAAGCTCTCTCGGCAATAGAGTCGGATTCCCGCCTGCGCGGGAATGACGAAACAGGACGAGCGTCGTGGGCGACACCCTATCATTGCGGGGTGGCTACGCCGCCGGCGTGTCATGATCCGGGATGAGCCGCTCGACGTCTCTGACGTTGGGGACCAGGTATCCGACGATCCCGACGAGAGCTCCGGCCAGGCCCGCCAACACGAACATCAGCGAAATCCCCGCCCCCGCTCCAGTACCCGTCAGCCAGCCAAACACCAGTGCGAGGCTCCCGGCCGGCATCATCGCGGGCCCGAACACCTTGTCTGCCAACGGTCCCGAGGCAAGCATAGCAACGGGAACCGTGACCTGCGCGATGAGACGGCGCACAGAGAACACGCGCCCCTGCAGAGCAGGGGGGACCTTGGACTGCCAGATGGCCTGGTTGCTGCCGTTCAGGATGGTCAGGACCATCATCATCATGAAGGATCCCGCGAGCCACACTGGCAGCGACCGGCCGAGACCGACGACCAACGTACCGAGCAACGAGGTCAGCACCATACCCATCAGCACGCCGTTCACCTTGCGTTTTGGTCCTCCCCATGCCGTGAGCAGGGCCCCGCCCGCTACACCGCCGATCGCCGCCACAGACTGAGTCGATCCCAGTGCCGCCGCGTTGTTGCCCGTGCGAGCAAGGACCAGGGCAGGGAAGATCGTCAAGCACAGACTCGCGATGAGGTTCGACGCGAAAAACACCATCTGCAGGTCGAACAGCGGACGATGCTGCCAGATATAGTGAAAGCCGAACATCGACTGCTTGAGCAGGCTCTCGGGGTGCTCGGGCTCGACCTGGGGTGGATTCGGAATCGTCACGAGGATCAGTGCTCCCAGCGCCACGACGAATGTGGCGAGGTCAATGGCAAAGATGACCCACAGCCGTTCAAAGCCGAGGATCCCGACGAGTGCTCCGGCCAGGATGGGTGCCGCGATGCCAGAACCACTCTCCGCCATCGAGATCATGCCGCTTGCCCTCTGATACTGCATCTTCGGAACCATCATACTTATTGCGGCACTATATGCAGGCCACTGGAACGTCTGGAACGCGGCCGACAGCGCCCCTGTCACATAGAGATGCCACAACTGCAGGTGCCCCGTCAGGAATAGCAGCAGGATAGCCAGCGTCGCCATCGCGGAAGCCAGATCCGACAATGCCATGGTCCACTTCCGGTTCCAGCGGTCCACCAGGACGCCCGCAATAGGACTCATAATGATCATTGGGGCAAAGTTGAAGAACGCGACCATCGACAGGGCGGTAGCAAGCCCGGTTGTGCGATAGGCCCACAGCGTCAGCGCAAAGCCGCTCATCGCCGTTCCAACCAGGGAAACGACCTGTCCGAACCAGACAATGGTGAATGCAGTCATCCCCTGCGGCCTGCGCGAAGGAACGCCGACCGTTCGTACATCAGTTCCAGATGAGTCTTCCATGGGTATCTCCATTCCTGTCAGCATATTCTTCCTGTAACTGCCTTGAACATCATCCGATTATAGTAATTGCAGAACACGAGACAACGTTACAGGCCTTGAGGAAAACCACACAGGATGTGACCGGGGAGACAGAGCCGGCTGACACCAGTCGGCTGTGCATTCATGACGTGCCAGGAGGTATCGCAACCATGCAGGAGCAGCTTTTCAGAGAGTACTGCCAGCAACGCAAGTTCGGCGCGGCAATCACCGAGGCGTCCGTCGCCGCCGTGCAACACTTCGAGAATTACGCGTCGGCGGTCGGCGCGACGTTGGAGACCGTGACGACGGGCCACCTTTCGGACTACCTGCAACAACTCACAGAGACGGGAGCAGTCTCCGAGGAGCAACTGCTGGCGCTGGCAAGGTACTGCTACGTGACGCGCCGCAATGACCTTTTCGTCCAGCTTGTCCACGTCGCCGAAGCGCCAGGCATCCTCCCTACCCTGCGCGCACGAGCCCGCCAGATCGTTGGCGAGAAGGCTGCAGATGAAGTCTTCGGCGGTGTCGATCTGCCCCCGGAGGGGTCACCCATCGATGCCTATCCCCCAATCGTCGCAGAGATCGTGAGGAAGATGCAGGAAACGCTTCCGCCTGAAACATGCAAGCAGGTACTGACGGGTAACATGCACCAGATACCAGAGACCTCCTTCGCAGACATGAGAGAGCGATTCCAGAAGTCGCCCGACATCGACGCATTCCTTGCGGACCGTCACGCGCGCCTGGTGCGGGAGCTCGAGGATCACATGAACCAGGGAAAGGCCTGGTATGAGCAGGTGATCACGCCCGAGGTACTGGAGTATGTCCGCAACGATCCCGAGATCCAGAGCGGCGTCCGCGATGGAGACGTCATTCACGTTGCGAAGATACCGTTTGACCCTCAGGCCTACCTCGACGAGAAGAATCCCACCAAGAAGCGGTATGATGCGTGTCACTGCCCGATGGCGCGCACGTCCATCATCTCTGGCAAGCAGGCCGTCTCACCACTGTTCTGTTACTGCAGTGCCGGCTTTGAGAAGCTTCCCTTCGACGTCATCTTCGGCGAACCGGTCAAGGTCGAGGTCCTGGAAAGCGTTCTCGGGGGCAGCGACCGGTGTCGCTTTGCGATCACCATTCCGGAGAGGTTCCACAAGAGTCCATAGTCCAGTCGCGGCGTAGGTGCCTGCACCCGTACAGCAACACAAGAATGGATTCCCGCCTTCGCGGGAATGACGGAGAGGGCGGCGGATATGGGGTCAGCTGGTAATTCCGCCCTGCGTGGTAAGTTCACCACCTGAGATGAAGAGCTGTCCGTCGCAAGGGGACAGACTGGATTCCCGCCTTCGCGGGAATGACAGAACGGGACGCGTGTCGCGGCCGGCGTGTCAGGTCTCGTCTGGAGGTTCGTTGTGTCGGCGGTCGAGTTCCTGCTGGATCTGGTGCTGTTCCCAGTCCCTGCCCAGGAACCGCCCGATGCCATAGACCGAGATGGCATGCACCGCGAGAGCGATGCCCCATCCGATAAGCGGCCAGATAAACCAGATGATGCCGTCGTTCTTTCTGAGCGTGACAAGGTTCAAGACGGCCAGAGCCACGTTGGCCACCAGATACATGGCCGCGTGGGCATAGAAGCCCTTGACCTCCTGGACCCTGTCTCTCGCCTTCTGGTACTCCTCGAGCTCGGTCATACAAGCGCCTCCTGCGAGCATCCTGGCGTCATGTCTCTGGGATAGCAGTACAGCACCGTCCAGTGGCCCCGCAGGTCGGAGTCCCGTACCGCCTCACCATTCTGGTCCTGCAATTCAAAAGGTGGAAGCGTATCGCCGACTGTCTTCATCTGTACCTCCAGATCGAGAGTGCCCTCAGTATATCGCAGAACAGTCAAGCATCACTTCTTCAGTGACAGGAGATGCGCCAGCTCGGCGGCGGCCTGTGTCAGCAGGGCCCGCCCGTTTTCCATGGCCTCGCGTTCACTCATGGGGCGGTCGAGGATCGTGACAAAAACGTCGATGCCGGCCTCGCGGACCTGTGCCCGATCGCGCACGGCCCCGGCGATAGCCACGGTCAACCCCTCCGGCGAAACCTTGCGGAAACGCTGCGCCACGCGAACCGGGGCTTTGCCATACACTGTCTGAGCATCAATGCTGCCCTCACCGGTCACGAGCACGTCACATCCCACAGCTCGAGCATCGAAATTCTCGAGGTCCATGAAGAGTTCGGCACCTGGCTCCAGGTGACCGCCCAGCCACGCGACGGCCACGCCGCCGACACCGCCGGCGGCACCAGCCCCAGGCATATCGTGCATCCGTACGCCCGTCGTCTGCAGCGTGATGTCAGCCAGCCGTTCCAGGCCCTTCTCCAGCAGTGTCACCATGTCGGGCGTGGCTCCCTTCTGTGGACCGAACACCGCCGCTGCGCCTGTCGGGCCGAGCAGAGGATTGATCACATCGCTGGCGACCACCAGCCTGGTCTGCTTCACCGACGGGTTTGCCACGATACGAGCCAGTCGGGTCAGTCCCTCACCGCCCCGCCATGAGGCATTCCCCGCCTCGTCGGTGATGCTGAAACCCAGCGCGGCCAGCATGCCGAGTCCACCGTCCACCGTGGCAGATCCGCCGACGCCCAGGACGATCCGGTCCGCACCGTGCTCCAGTGCGTGTCTGATGAGCAGGCCTGTTCCCCATGTGGTCGTCAGCATGGGATTCCGTTCCTCCGTGGCAATCAACGCCCATCCAGACGCCTTTGCCATCTCGATGACCGCCGTCTGGCCAAGCCACGCCACGGGCGCCTCGATGGGGCGCATCAGGGGATCAAAGGTGCTCACGAATTCGACGCGTCCACCCAGGGCTGCCGCAACATCGGTGGTCCCGTCGCCACCGTCAGCAAGGTAGACCTTCTCGACCTGAAACCCGGCACCCTCGAACGCTAGAGCCACGGCGTCGGTGGCGGCCTTCGTGGAAATGCTTCCTTTGAACGCGTTCATGCTGACAAGTACCTTCACCACGGCAACCCCCTTCGTGCCTGCTCAGTGCACGACAAGCGACAAGGCAAGCACACTCGCAAACACGGCCAATCCTTCGGCCATCGACCCGACGGTGATGTTGCGCCAGGCGGCACATGTCCATTGTAGCAGCAGCTCTGCAGGATGCCAGCTCAATGGGGCTTGACAGCGGCACGTGCCTGACGACAATACTGACCGACTGGTCAATGACCACGTGATCGACAGACGGCACGACAGACAGAAAGCGAGGAGATGTCACATGGTGATCGAACTGAACAAGGCGGGGCGCATGTACCATATGGGGCAGGGTGAGTTCTGGGCACTGAAGGACGTCACACTGAGTATTCCAGAGGGTCAGCTGGTGACCATCCTGGGCCCGTCCGGATCTGGCAAGTCGACGCTGCTGAACATCATGGGCGGTATCGACCGTGCCGATGCCGGCACCGTCCGCGTCGCCGGGGTCGACCTCTCTCACGCATCGGATCACGAGCTCACTCAGTTCCGACGCGACACGGTGGGATTTGTGTTCCAGTTCTTCAACCTCATTCCCAACCTGACGGTCCGCGAAAACGTCGAAGTGACAGCCGACATCGCGAAGAAGGCCCTGCCCATCAATGAGGTTCTCCATGCAGTTACGCTGTCGTCCATGGCGGACCGTTTCCCTTCGGAGCTGTCAGGTGGCGAACAGCAGCGTGTGTCGCTTGCCAGGGCGGTCATCAAGAACCCTGCCCTGCTGCTTGCCGACGAGCCAACCGGTTCGCTCGACTTCGTCACGTCGCGGGACATCCTCCGGCTTCTGGTCCAGATCAACGAGACCTACCACACGACCATCGTGTTGGTCACACATAATGCCGCCATCGCGGACATGACGGACCGCCTCATCCGGCTTCGCAGTGGTGAGATCGAGGAGGACCGCATGGTCGGTCGCCTCATCAAGGCAGAGGAAGTGACGTGGTGAAGGTTCTTGCCAGGCGTCTTCCTCGCACGATCCGGTCCAACCAGTGGCTCGTCTATGGCAGCGTCACCCTCGTCATGCTCGCTAGCATGCTGTATGCCTCCCTCAACGCCCTGCTCGTGGACATAGGTGAGAGCAGGACGCGGTTTGAAAACCAGTCCCGGGTCGAGTCCGCCACTTTCCTGCCTCAAGGATCGTTCGCAGATCTGTCTGCTTTCGAACGCGACCATGGGTTTGTCATTGAGCACCGCCGCGAAGCCGACACAGTGCTCGGCGGCGGTCTGACGCTCCGAGTATTCGAAGAGACGACGCGCGTGAACATCCCGGTCGTCACTGAGGGTCGCGATCTCCAGGCAGACAACGAGATGCTGCTTGGGCAGACGGTCGCCCTGGCCCTCAAGGTCCCCCTGGGAACCACGCTCACACTGTTTGGACGTTCGTTTACGGTCGTAGGATTTGCAGCGGTCCCAGACTACATGTATCCTATCCGCACCACCGACGACGCCGGTATCATGCTTGACCCCAAGGCGTTTGGCATTGCCGTCGTCACTCCTGCTGCGATGGATGGTGCGGCGCCTGACGCGCTGGTAACCTGGCACGTCAGGACAGTCGACGGGACGACTGTCTCCGCCCGAAAGGCATTGGCCGAGACAGTCGGGCTGACGTATTGGCAGGACATCGCAGCCAACCCTCGCTACACCCTGGCCACAGCGAAACTCGAGGGAGCGGCCTCAGTCTCCACCACCATGCCCTTGGTCATCCTCCTTCTGACGTCGCTGCTGCTCGCCGCCGCACAAGGCCGAATGGTGCGCATGCAGCGTCCCCAGCTGGGGACTCTCAAGGCCCTGGGCTACTCGACGCAAGAACTCGTGCTGCACGAATTGGGCCTCCCGGCACTCATCGCGCTCTCGGGGTCGACACTGGGGGTCCTGACTTCAATTGTCACGATGCGTCCCATGCTCAACTACATGGCCAACTACTTCAGTATTCCATCCTATGTGACGACAGTCCCATGGAGCGCTGCGCTCGTCGCTGTCGCCGCTCCCGTGTTCTTCATGGTCCCAGCCGTTGCTCTGGTCGCTGCCCGTCTTCTGCGTCAGACGCCGATCAAGCTCATGCAGACGACGGCCATCAGTAGTCGAATCGGCCGGTTCGAGAGATCCCTCCACCTTACTCGGGGGTCCTTCCAGAACCGGTTTGCGTTGAGGGCAGCCGTGCGAGGTCTGACTCGACTGACGCTGCTGATGCTCGGCGCCATGCTTGCAGGCTACTTCCTCCTGTTCGGAGGGGCTATGCGCGATTCGATGGACACCCTGGTGCGTGGTGCCTTTCAGGATCTCCGATACAACTACACCTATATGCTGACGGCACCACAGCTCGAGAACCCATGGGGCGGAGAGGCACTGACGATTGCGCCGTTCACGACGACGGACGAACAGCTGACCTTCCAGGTCATGGGGCTTCCGCGGGCGTCCACACTCTTCGTCCCTCGCGACAGCGCAGGCCAGGCGATCCCTGTCGACCGGGTTATCATCACACGCGCTCTTGCGCACAAACTCAACCTGCGGCTCGGCGACACGTGGACGATGCAGCAGTCAGCCACCGGGCAAGAGCTCACACTGACAGTGGGCGCGATGGCCGAACTGTACACGACCGCAGCCGTCATCATGCCCCAGCAGCAGTTGAACACCATCCTCGGTACGCCACCCGATAGTTTCAACGCCCTGCTCAGTACGACCAGCCTGCAGATACCTGCCCAGAAGGTATTGATGATGCTGTCCATGGCACAGAGCCGTGCTGCTTTCGACTCTGTCATCGAACCACTCTGGATGGTCCTGGGAGTCGTGGCAATCGCGGCAGTGTTCATCGCGCTCATGGCTCTGTCGATCGTCACGACGCTGACCGTCGAGGAAGAGCGCGTTACCATCTCGCTGCTCAAGGTCATGGGTTACCGGACAGAGGAACTGAACCGGATGGTTCTTGGGTCGGGTATCGTCGCCGTGGCAGCAGGGTTCGCACTCAGCATACCGCTGCTCCTGACTTCTCTTGGGAGGCTCCTGACCTCGACGACCAGCGGTATCAGCTTCAGCCTGCCCATACGGCTCTCACCACTGTCGATCCTGTTCTGCGCCGTCATCATGCTGGCGACGTACCTAGTCTCGCTGAGAGCCGCGCGCCGCAAGGTACTCGGCGTGCAGATGGCGGTTAGCCTCAAGGCTGCGCGAGAGTAATGCAGGCATCTCCGCACGGCTCCACGCCCGACTGCAGGCGAACCGCCCTGGTCACTGCGGCGATCAGTGAATTCGCCGCCACCGGCTACCTGGCTGCCTCGACGAATCATATCGTCGAGGCAGCCGGTGTCAGCAAGGGACTGCTGTTTCACTACTTCGGCGACAAGAAGGGTCTGTACGCGGAGGCTGTTCAGACGTGCATCACCGAACTCATGCGCCGCTTCGACGAGCGCCTGGGACCGACCAGTCCCGACCTCTTCGAGCGCCTCCGGCAATACGTGCTGGCTAAATGGTCCCTGATCGAGGAGGAGCCGTCAACATTCGCATTCCTTCAGGAGGCCATGACCGACCCCCCTGCCGAGCTCCGGGCAGACCTGCTCGCCTCCACGGCCGAAATCACGGCCTCGACATACCAGCGGCTCTTCCAGGGAATCGACACCAGTACCTTCAGACCAGGCGTGACCGTCCAACAGGCGATGCACCTGCTCTCCTGGACGTTCGACGGACTGGGAAAGCAGTACACAACGCTCCTCCGACAACAGCCGCTTGACCTCGCAAGCGTGCGGAGCATCATGTTTGGGGAGGTCGACACCTACGTTGCCCTGCTACGCCATGGCATCGAGAACGATACGGGGTCCGATATGGGGTCAGCTGGCAAATAGCCCAGAGCGGTAAGTTCGCCGGACACGATTGTCCGGGTATCGACACGACAACAACAAGGACGAGGCTGGATTCCCGCATGCGCGGGAATGACGGATGAGAGTGCGGGGCAGATGCAATGCTGCGTTCACGATTGGCGATAGCACCTCCCGGCGAACGGGAATTCATCCCGTTCGCCGTCATATGCCATCATCTTCTTGACGCCGCCGGGCTTTGGCCTTAGCATTGTCATGTTCCTGACAGGTCGCCTGCCAGTCACTGCACAACCGCAGCTGGACGCAGGGCTTGCCAGAGTCAATCCTTATCAAGGTCGGGAACCCACCACACCATTTGCATGGAGGTTTCTGTCATGACAAGTGCACCGAATACAGAACAACCACAGGGTCTGACGACCGCAGAGGCACAACAGCGCCTGCGGGACGAAGGGCTCAACGAGCTGCCCAGTGCAAGCAGACACGGATGGGTTCACATCCTGCTCGAGGTCGTCAAGGAACCGATGCTCCTCCTGCTCCTCGCGTGCGGGTCCCTGTACCTGTTGGTGGGCGACCGTGAAGAAGCCCTGATGCTCCTGGGTTTCGTTGTTGTTGTCATCGGCATCACCTACTACCAGGAGAAGAGGACCGAGAACGCACTGGACGCCCTGCGCGACTTGTCCAGTCCGCGTGCCCTCGTCAGACGTGACGGTGAGTGGGTCCGCATCGCCGGCCGCGACGTCGCCCGCGGCGACGTCATGATGCTGTCGGAGGGGGACCGCGTCCCTGCGGACGCCGTCCTTCTCTCCTGCACCAACCTGCACGCGGACGAATCACTGCTCACCGGCGAGTCCGTCCCCGTTCGCAAGGCAGAGTGGGATGGCAAGTCCGAAATGGGGCGTCCGGGAGGCGACGACCTTCCGACCGTCTACTCCGGCACCCTCATCGTCTCCGGACAGGGTGTTGCCGAGGTGCGGGGAACCGGACTTCGGACCGAAATCGGGAAGATCGGCAAAGCGCTCCAGACCCTGGACACCGAGAAGCCGCCCCTGCAGAAGGAAATCACGCGCCTGGTCCGTAACATGGCCATGGTCGGCGTCGGCATGTGTGTCATCGTCACCGTCGTCTTCAGCCTCACCAATGGCAACAATCTCCTCGCCTGGCAGCGAGGGTTCCTGTCCGGTCTGGCCATGGCCATGGGCGTCCTGCCGGAGGAGTTTCCCGTCGTCCTGACCATCTTCATGGCCATGGGCGCCTGGCGCATGTCTCAGAACCAGGTCCTGACACGGCGCATGCCGGCCATCGAGACCCTGGGATCGGCGACGGTGCTGTGCGTCGACAAGACGGGGACACTGACGATGAACAAGATGACTGTCCGCAAGCTGGCGGCGGGCGGCGAGTACTTCCACATCCCCGCGGCAGGACTGCCCGGAGTCCTTCCCGAGCCGTTCCACGAGCTGGTCGAGTACTCGGTCCTGGCCTGTGAAGCCGACCCCTTTGACCCCATGGAACGCGCCATCCTGGACATGGGCCAGGGCGCCCTCAAGGGGACTGAGCACCTGCACGAAGACTGGCAATTCCAGCGCGAGTATCCGCTCTCGCGCCAGCTGCTGGCTCTGTCGCACGCATGGCAGATGCACTCCGGCGACGGCAGTGTAGCCGCCAAAGGTGCACCTGAGGCGATTCTCGACCTGTGCCACATGCCAGAGGCGCAACAGCAACTGGTCATGAAGCAGGTCCTGGACATGGCGAACGACGGTCTGCGGGTCCTGGGAGTTGCCCGCGCCTCCTGCGACAGCGCGGACCTTCCGGACAACCAGCACGACTTCGATTTCGCATTCATCGGCCTCATCGGTCTCGCCGACCCCATCCGCGCGACCGTGCCCGCCGCCGTCGCCCAGTGCCACCGCGCAGGCGTGCGCGTCGTCATGATCACGGGCGACTATCCTGGCACGGCACAATCCATCGCGCGAGAGATCGGCCTGCAGCACCCTGACCACATCGTTACCGGGTCAGAGCTCGAGGCAATGTCCGAAGAGGAGGTCAGCAAGAAGATCCGCGACATCAGCGTGTTCGCTCGTATGGTCCCTGAACAGAAACTCCGCCTGGTCCAGGCCCTGAAGGCAAACGGCGAGATCGTCGCCATGACCGGCGACGGCGTCAACGACGCGCCTGCCCTCAAGAACGCCCATATCGGCATCGCCATGGGCGAACGGGGGACCGACGTCGCCCGCGAGTCCGCCGCCATCGTCCTGCTCAAGGATGACTTCAACAGCATCGTCGCAGCAGTGCGCATGGGTCGCCGCATCTTCGACAACATCCGCAAGGCCATGGGCTACATTCTCGCTGTCCACGTCCCGATCGCGGGCCTGTGCCTGATTCCTGTGCTGTTGCGCTGGCCGCTCATCCTGCATCCGGTGCACATCGTGTTCCTGGAACTCATCATCGACCCGACATGTTCCATCATTTTCGAAGGCGAACCGGAGGAGGCCAACATCATGGACCGGCCACCGCGTGACCCTTCGAAGCCGACGTTCAGCAGCAAACTGGTTCTCACGAGCATTCTGCAGGGACTCGGCATCCTGATCGCCGTACTGATCGTGTTCGGCCTGGGCTTCTACGAACGCGGCCTGAGCGAGAACGACGCGCGCGGATTGGCATTCACGACCCTGATCTTCGCCAACGTAGCGCTCATCCTGACCAACAGGTCCTGGACACGCAGCATCATCCATTCCCTGCGCACGCCCAACAAGTCACTGTGGTGGGTCATCGCCGGAGCACTCGGCCTGCTGGCCGTCGCCCTGTATACCCCGTTTGCCTCGCGCCTCTTCAAGATGGCGGCGCAGCACCCGGTCGACGTCCTCATCTCAGCAGCGGTCGGCATCAGTACCATCCTCTGGTTCGAACTCTTCAAGGCGCTGAGGCCGAAAGCTCTGGCATAGCGGCATCCAAGACGACCGACGCACTGACAGGCAGGAGTTGACGCTCCTGCCTGTTGCTCATTATGAAGCGCTCCTGGTACGGAATCTCCGTCCCGCGCGTACTACACGTGACAAAGAACAGCCATGTCGGTTTCCAGGAGCCCGAGCTATGCAACTGCGCCACGAACTCAAGCACTTCGTCAATGCCGCCGACTACGGCGCTATGCGCAGTCGACTACGGTACATCCTCCGGCATGACGAGCACGCAGGACCCGACGGTCGGTACACGATCCGCAGCCTCTACTTCGACAACGCGGACGACAGGGCCCTGCTTGAGAAGATCAATGGGCTGAACCGCCGCACCAAGTTCCGCATCCGCTTCTACAACAACGACCCGTCGTTCATACGCCTCGAGAAGAAGACTCGCATCGACGGGCTGAGCTCCAAGGAGAGCGCTCCTATCACGAGGGACCAATGCAGGGCTCTTCTGGCCGGTGACACCAACTTCCTTCGTTCATCGGTCCAGCCCCTGTTTGTCGAGCTGTACACCAAGATCGCCGGGGACCTGCTCCGCCCGAAGACCATCGTCGACTACGTTCGTGAGGCGTATATCTATGGACCCGGCAACGTACGGGTAACGTTTGATACATCGATGCGCACCGGGCTTGCCTCGACGGACGTGTTCAGCTCCGACGTGCCGACCGTGGAAGCACTCAGCGGGAGCTACGTCATCATGGAGGTCAAATACGACGCATTCCTCCCCGGCATCGTAGCCGACGCAGTGCAGACTGACGCGCGCAGAGCATGCGCAATCTCAAAGTACGCACTGTGCAGGCTGTACGGCCTGTAGCGAACCACATCCGACACCCAGGGAGAGTAGCATCATGAGCACAACGACATTCACATTCGCAGACATCTTCAAGTCAGGATTCCTCGACAAGCTGGCCTCCGTTTCCGTGCTGGACATGGCCATTGCCATGGCCCTCGCATTTGCGCTGGGGCTGTTCATCCTGCTGGTCTACCGCAAGACATTCAAGGGCGTCATGTACTCCGAGACCTTTGGCATATCTCTGATGGCGCTCACGCTCATCACGACGCTCATCATCCTGGCGGTCACGTCAAACATCATCCTGTCGCTGGGCATGGTCGGTGCACTGTCCATCGTGCGGTTCCGCAGTGCCATCAAGGAGCCGCTCGACATCGCCTTCCTGTTCTGGGCGATCAGCGCCGGCATTGTGACCGGCGCAGGGTTGTTGCCTCTGGCCGTCATCGGGTCATTGTTCATCGGCATTGTCCTTGTCATCTTCGCCAACCGCAAGACGGGCGATACGCCGTACATCGTCGTCCTCTCCTGTGCCGACGAAACCAGCGAACAAGCCGGTATCGAGCTCATCCGCCAGCATGTCAAGAAGTATGCCATCAAGTCAAAGACCGTCTCACCGCATGCTGGGATCGAGCTCACCGTCGAAGTCCGCCTCAAGGATGCTGCAACGTCGTTCGTCAACGGACTCTCACAGGTGGCAGGCGTGGGCAACGTCGCCTTGGTCAGCTACAACGGCGAGTACGTAGGGTGATGCGCCAGACAGCGCCTGAGGCATGGCCCATGCACCGCGTCCAACGTAAAGCTTCAGCCGTCATCCTTGTTGCCCTCCTCGTGACAGCCCTTCTTGTGCCTCTCAGTTCGCTGGATGCGGCGGCGATCTGGATGGACTCGACACCTGCGACAGCATACATGACCAACGTCTTCAACGACACGAGGGTTGCGACCGTCAGCATCGACATGAGCGCCAGTGACTGGCAGTGGCTGCTCGACAACGCGACCCAGGAGGAGTTCCGCAGCTGTGACATCACCATCGGTGGCACGACGTACTACAGCGTCGGCATCCGCCCCAAGGGCAACTCGAGCCTTGCCCGGGTCGCCAGCAGCACGTCTGACCGGTTTAGCTTCAAGATCAAGTTCGACGAGTACATTCCGGGCCAGACATGCTACGGTCTGCGGGCTCTGGTGCTCAACAACGTCATGGATGACGCCACGTACATGAAGGAGTACCTCTCGTACAAGCTGTTCAGAGATATGGGCATCGCGACGCCCGCCTTCTCCTACGCCTCCATCACGGTCAATGGCAAACCCTGGGGGCTGTACCTCATGGTCGAGGTCATCGACTCGAGCTTCGCCCAGCGCAACTACGGGACGACTTCTGGCAACTTGTACAAGCCCGAGAGTGTCGACGTCGGCGCACGAGGCAAGTTTGTGGCCGACCAGGCGGATGATCAGCCTGCAGTCCAGGACGGAGCACGCGTCCAGGGCGCTGGCGGCATGCGTGGCGCCGGAGGGACCAGTCTGGTCCATACGAGCGACGCAGTCTCCGACTACAACGTCCTGCGCGACAGCGCCGTGCTGTCCACGACGGACGACCAGGACTTCCAGAAGCTCATCACCATGATGAAGGCGTTGAAGGATGGCACCGGCATCGAGGAGACACTCGACGTGGATGAGGTCCTGCGGTATTTCGCCGTGAACACCTTCCTGGTCAACCTCGACAGCTACGCCAGCAGCCTCAAGCACAACTACTATCTGTATGAGCAGGACGGTGTCTTCCAGATCCTGCCCTGGGACCTCAACCTCTCCTTTGCAGGTTTCCAGGCAGGGAGTGCAGCCGGCGCCATCAACTTCCCTATCGACACGCCCGTGTCCGACACCATGGACAACAGCCCGCTTATTGCCAGCCTGCTGACCGTGGACGAGTACAAGGAGCTCTATCACTCGTATCTCCAGCAGCTCGTGGTTCAGCAGATCAGGAGCGGTGCCTTCGAGACCGAGGTGGCCAGGGTCAATGCCCTCATTGCTGGTGCCGTCAAGTCCGACGCCACTGCGTTCGTCACCTACGAGCAGTACCAGGCATCGCTGCCGATGCTGGTCCAGTTTGCACAGGACAGGTCATCCAGCATCATGGCACAGCTGGCGGGTCAGCAACCGAACACGACCACCGGCACCGTCGCCACCACCGTCAACCTGGCTACCCTCGGCAGTCAGGCCGGCGGGGGCAACATGGGAGCCCCCGGACAGGCAGGCGCAGCACCCAACGCCGCCGGTCAACCTGACGGTGCGGCACCTGTCGGCGGTGTCTTCGGTGGCGCGCAGGCAGACCGCACTGTCATGCAGCAAGTCCTGGCCATCATCCGCGCTGCAGATCCCAGTGGGCTGACGGACGAGCAGACCGCTCAACTCACCGCGCTGGGCCTGGACTCCGCCGCCATCGAGCGACTTCAGCAGATGCCAACCGCCGGACAGCGTCCCAACATGCCAGCAGACGCTGCACAGGCGGTTCCGGGGAACGTGGCTCAGAGCACGTCCGGCTCCGTTCTGCCACTCGTCGTGGTCACAGGCGCCGGCCTGCTCCTTCTTGCCGCAGGCATCGCGTTCGTCGCAAGGTTCAGGAACAGACGCTACCTCCTGCCGGCATAGCCCGGCTGCAGCAGTTCACCGTACGCAAGGCAGCGCCCAGTCCCAGGACCTGTGCAGGTTTCAGAGTTGCATCACGGGTCCGATTGACCACACTAGTAGAAGAGGCTGGGTTCCAGAGTCGGCGTCGCGTCCCGGCCACGGAGGCTACCATGGAAACGACAGCACTTGCAGCACTTGCCAGGCGGGTTCGGTACGACATCCTGCACATGTCGACGGAAGCAGGGTCCGGTCATCCGACGACCTCGCTGTCCGCGACCGACCTCTTGACCGGCCTGTTCTTCGGCGGCACGTTCCGATTCGACCTGGACCACCCGCAGAACCCCTGCAACGACCGCATCATCTTCTCCAAGGGACACGCCTCGCCGCTGTTCTACGCGCTGTATGCGGCTGCCGGCGTCCTGTCGCAGGAGGACCTGCTCACGTATCGCAGGATGGGGTCACCCCTCGAAGGACACCCGACCCCGCGCTTCGCCTATGCGGAAGCGGCGACCGGGTCACTCGGCCAGGGGCTGGGCATCGGCGTCGGCGTCGCCATGAACGGCCGATACGTCGACAAGCTGCCGTACAACACATATGTGCTCATGGGCGACAGCGAAGTCGCTGAAGGCTCGATCTGGGAAGCTGCCGAGCTGGCGTCACAGTACCAGCTGGACAACCTGGTGGGCATCCTGGACGTCAACCGGCTGGGCCAGCGTGGTGAAACCATGCTGGGCTGGGACCTGGATACCTATGAGGCCCGGTTTGCGGCATTCGGCTGGCACACGATCGTCCTCGATGATGGGCACGACATCGACGCGGTCCAGGCGGCCTACGGTGAGATCAACCACGCGTGCGGCCGCCCCACGGTCCTCATTGCTCGGACCATCAAGGGCAAAGGTGTCTCGTTCCTCGAGAACCAGGACGGATGGCATGGCAAGACGCTGAAGCGCGAGGAATTCGACCGTGCGGTCCTCGAACTGGGACCGGTCGACCTGAACCTCCACGACACCATCGAGAAGCCCGTCGAGGCCACCCCGGCGGTGTGGGCTGCAGTGCCAGTCGACCAGCCGGCGAGCGCCAAAGCGCTGTCGCCACGCGAAGCGTATGGCCGCGCCCTCGTGGACATCGCGCCGACACACCCGGAGATGGTGGTGCTGGACGCCGAGGTCAGCAACTCGACGTTTGCCGTCACCTTCCGGGGCTCCTATCCTGAACGGTTCTTCGAGATGTACATCGCCGAGCAGAACATGGTCTCTGCGGCGCTGGGATTCAGCACCCGGGGCAAGACGCCCTTTGTCTCGACGTTTGCAGCCTTCTTCTCCCGCGCGTTCGACCAGATTCGCATGGCACAGTACGCCATGGGGCGGGCCAACATTAAGTTCGTGGGTTCACACGTCGGTGTTGCGATCGGGCCGGACGGTCCCTCACAGATGGGCCTGGAAGACATCGCCCTGTTCCGCACGCTGGTCGGCAGCGTCGTGCTGTATCCAGCCGACGACACGGCCACAGCGGCGCTCGTCCGGCAAATGGCCGATCACCACGGTATCTGCTACATGCGGACGACCCGGCAGGCCCTGCCACGCCTCTACGAGATTGGGGAAGAGTTCCCTATCGGCGGCAGCAAGACCCTCCGTCGCAGTGATGACGACCGGGTGACCTTGGTAGGTGCTGGAATCACTCTCCACGAAGCTCTCAAGGCGGCAGACACGCTGGCTGCCGGGGGGATTCATGCCCGGGTGATCGACCTTTACAGCGTCAAGCCACTGGACATGGCGACGCTGCATAAGGCAGCAGCCGAGACCGCAGCCGTCATCACCGTCGAGGACCACTACGCCGAGGGCGGCATCGGCGAAGCCGTGGCCGCAGCGCTGTCGGACGTCGCGACGCCGGTATTCTCACTTGCAGTGTGCAAGCTGCCGATGAGCGGCAAGCCGGAGGAACTGCTAGCCTACGAAGGCATCGACGCCGCAGCAATCGTCCGCAGGGTGCGCGAACTGTAGCTGCCGTCCGCCGTTCTGGTGTCAGGCTCCTGATTCGGCGTCTGGCACCAGATCGCCGTGTAGCAAGTCCATGTAGAGGATGTCGACACGCTTCCCGTCGCGGGAGCTCGCCTCGCGCAGACACCCGGCGTCCTTGAAGCCCACCTTGTGGTACGAAGCGACGGCGCCTGGGTTACAAGCGAGTACTGTAAGGAAGATCGTGTGCAGCTCCAGCATGTCGAACCCCACGGTACACAGGAGGCGCATCGCTTCCGTGCCGTACCCGTGACCACGGTACTTCTCGTCCCCAATGAGGATGCTCGCTTCACCCCTCCCCACGATGAGGTTGAGGTTCCTGAGTGCGCATCGCCCGATGATGTCCCCGGTCGACATCAGATGAATGCCGAACCGCCGGACGTCGTCCGCCACAGCGGACTTGTCATAGGAGGCCTCCATCGCTTCGAGGCTGGGAGCTCTGCCGTACCCTTGCGTCAGGCGCGTCACCTCACGATCGTTGGCCCATTTCCAGTAGAGCAGAACGTTGTCGCGCCGTTCAGGTGCCAGGAAGACGTGTCTCGCTTCGATCACATGTGGCAGGATGTCCATGATCCCTCTCCCCTCTTGTACGTCTCGCCGTTCGACTGCGGTCGTCTCAATAGCCCGGGTCTTCCGCGAGTCGCGCGCGGTACACGGCCTTGGCCTGGTACATGCGTTTGTCTGCAAGCTGGACCAGGTCCCCTCCGTCGGAGTCGCCCCGAACGGTGGCAATCCCCACGGAACAGTGCACTGCCCCCATCGCTGTCAGAACTTGCGGGCCGACGCACGTGCGTAGTCGCTCGAGCAGAAGCTCGGTCTCCCGCTGTGAGGTCTCTGGCAGGACGAGAAGGAACTCGTCTCCTCCATACCGGATCACCTTGTCGATGACGCGAAGTGACTTTCGCAGCACTGCGACCAGCGTCTCGAGGACCCGGTCACCTTCTGCGTGACCCAGTCGGTCGTTGATGGATTTGAACTCGTCGATATCCAGCATGACAAACGACACATCGTGACCATGCCGCCGGCCCCGTTCCAGTTCCTCCGCAACGATGCCGTCCATGGCACGACGGTTGTGCGCTCCCGTAAGGCCGTCCAGCAGGGCCTGTTCACGCAGGAGCTGCTTGATCTGCATACTTGCCAGCATCAGACCGACACCGGCCGCCAGCGGCGTCAGGTTGCGGACGTCCTCGCGGGAGAATGCGCCGGCCTTCTTGCTTTCGAGGTTCAGGACGCCGATCACCTTGCCTCCCGCCATCAACGGGAGAGCCAGGTCAGAGCGCCCACCCGGTATGGCGCGCCGGTAGTACGAGCAGACACGCACATCCGCAACGTTGACCGTATGCCGTAGACGGAACGCCCGTACAACCACGCCCACACGGTCGTGGATGGACAGGGCCAGCCCGTCATACTCGCTCCCATATCCCTTCTGGGACCGCAGGATGAGGGACTCCGTTTCGTCGTCGTACAGGAGGACCGCGACATACTGGTAGCCGAGACGCCGCGCGATGCGCTTGACGACTGCGTTCATGAATTCCACCGCGCTTGCTGCACGATGGCCGTCGAGCGTCGTCTCATGCAGGAGGGACAGGAACTTCTCGCGGTTCGCAGACTGCTGTTCCTTCAGGTACCGGGCGATAATCAGGCTGATAAGGTGGACCAGGGGCCGCAGGGCGTTGATATCCTCGGGCTTCAGCCTTCGGCGTGACGTCTGCACGTTGATGATGCTGACCACGCGCCGGTCAAGGACGATAGGAAAGCCGACATAGCTGACAATCTCGCTGGTCGACCTCCTCCAGTCTGGATACGCCCCGACATCCTCAATGAAGCACGTCTCCCGCCCACGAATGATGCCCATGATGTTCTGCGGCAGATCCCTGTTGAAGCTGACCTCGACTGTTCGAAGCACGCTCCACGGGATGCCATTGGCCGCGTCGAAGTGCACCCGAGAATCGATGTCCACGCCCATGACCGTCACCGAGGCGGATGGTATCGACTCGGCGATAAGATCCACCGCCCGCTGGACGGCCTTTCGGGGCGTCGTCTCCAGCAGGATCCGCTCCAGTTCATCGGTCCGGATCAGCGTGGTATTCTTCATCGTTGAGTCTATTGTAGTTGCTCCCAGTCCGACTGCAACAACCTCGCTCAGTTGTCTGACAAGACCGGAGAACTACTTCAGCGTGACTCCCTCGGAAGACGCGGATCGTTCGCGGGCAGCCTTGATCGTTCTGACAGCCATGATCCCTACGGCGCGCACGGTTGCCTCCGCCCTGATATCGGCCTCGCGGGCCTTGCGGATGACGCGCGGGACCACGTCCACAACCTTCGCTGCTCGACGGGAAGCTGTGGAGGCCTTGTCGGCAAGATGGTTGAATTGCGCTTCAGCAGACTGGACAGCTTCGGAGACCTTGGCAATCTCGGCGCTTGCGGCGGCCAGCTGTTCCTGCATTTCGGTCACCTTGGGGGCGACCTGACGCGCCACGCCTGCAACCTTGACAGCCATGAAGATGAACGCTCCCGCAACACACAGCGATGCGCCGCCGATCAATATGACGAGTACCCACAACGGGTCCATGTGCTACCTCCTCAGCGCCAACCGGCGCGGTTTTCAGTATAGCGCAGTATGCGACCCGTGTCACAGCCGCATTGCATCATCTCAATTCAGTATCTTGTCGTCCCCGCGAAGGCGGGGACCCATGCGCCGTGACAGCACTGGATTCCCGCATGCGCGGGAATGACGGCAAGAAGAGAAAACCTCTTCCAGGAGCGGGAATGGCGCATGCGTGTGTGGCGAAGTGACGATGGCACGGCCACACGGGCATTCACACTGGACGCTTCGCTTTCACTCTTGCAATATCGCCTTGCTGTGGCACCATGTAATTGGAACAAGAAAAGTATTGCCAAGGAGAAGGCGATCGTGCGACGTGGCAGTGTTGGATGCGTACCAGAAGCAGTCTCAGTGCCCGGCTCGACGCTTGGGCTGGACATGATGCACGAGATTCGACGCGCAAGCCGCGGTCTGGCATTTGCGCTCGCGGGCTACGTCGCCATTTTTGTCGTCCAGCTGACCAGCTACTTCATCACCCACATGCTGGCCCTCCTCGCACAGGCGTTTGCGACGCTTGCCAACGCCGTGGTCGCCCTCGTCGTCCTCCTCGCTCTGGCCTGGTCGCAGAAGCCGGTTGACATGTACTTGAGATGGAGGAGGGGCCGCAGGCGCAACGCTGTCGCGCTCATCTCGGCGACCTTCATCATCCTGTTCCTGTGCGTGGGCACCCTCTGGAGGGGCTTGGCGACACTGATCCGTGGCGGAGCGTTCAGGACGGCCAACCCTGCCCTCGCCATCGCAGTGCTTGCGGTTGGTATGCTGCTGGTTACCTTCCCTGTATTCGACATCGTCCGAAGCGCGAGAGAAGGCTCGTCGATACGTCTGCGTCTCCTCTCGCTCATCAAGGACGAGGCCTGCTATGCCGTCGGTATCGTGGGTATCGCCCTCGCCGCGGCGGGTCACACCTGGGCCGACCCTGTCGCGTCGTTGCTGATCGGAGCCGCAATGAGCATCGGTGCGGCTCTGCTGGTCCGCGATTGCATCCTGCTGCTCAGGAGCCGTCCAGCCCGACCCTCGACCGCCGGCTGATACTTACTTCGTCTTTGTCACATGAAACGACGCGCGTCCCCAGTTCCGGTCAGGGCGCTTCACAAAAGCCCGTTGACAGCGGCCTTCCCCTCGGTACAGTGAAGTATGGTTGGGGAGTAGCTACCTGCGCACGTCGCAGGGGCTGGCTGTCGTCAGGACGGAGGGACCGAACCCTCCCGGCAGTCATGAGTCTTCACAAAACGCGAGATCACCATGACAGTGATCATGGCGGTTTTGTTGCATATCCAGGCCGCCCCGCATGCACAGAGGAGCACCTATGACAGACACACACCAGCGCATCGTGGCCCGGGCGCTTGACCTGGGTACGAATCTGCACGACGGGCTTACCGCAGACCAGGTCGCACACAACCGCCTGCTGTATGGCGGCAACGACATCACACCCGCCCGCAAGGAACCGCTGTGGAGGCAGTTCCTGCGCAAGTTCGACGATCCCACCATCCGCATCCTGCTGGTCTGTGCAGTCTTGTCGCTGGCCGCAGGCGCCTACAAGGGCGTCTCGGTGGGTGACTGGCTGGGCATCGCTGAATCGGCCGGCATCCTGGTCGCCGCACTCATCGCCACCGGCGTCGGCTTCCTCCTGGAGTGGCGGGCAGACCGCGCGTTCGACCTGCTGCGGAAAGAGTACGAGAACCTGACCATCAAGGTGACCCGTGATAGTCGCTTCAAGACAATTCCCGTCGGTGAACTGGTCACAGGCGACCTCGTCCACCTCGAGAGCGGCGATAAGGTCCCGGCAGACGGTTGGCTGGTCTCCACCAGCAACCTCACGGTCGACCAGTCGTTCTGGAACGGGGAAACGGAGCCGGCTGCCAAGGACGGGACAGACGACCCCGACGATAAGCGCGGCTCGACATTCCTGGTCGGTGGAACGAACGTGGTGGGGGGCAGTGGCACGATGCTGGCCGTCGCCGTGGGCGACTCCTCGGAGCGTGGCATCATCATTCGTGACATCCAGACCACCAAGCGTGAGCAGACCCCCTTGGAACACAAACTCCAGGACTTGGCCGATGTCATCAACATCGCTGGAACGGGGGCTTCCGTCCTTATTTTCACCTCAGTCTTCACGGCCACAGCGCTCCGTGGCGACCTGGGAGGACCGCTAGCTCCCGTGGGCAGGACCGTTCTCTCAGCGACTGTGCTCGCCATCATCGGCGCCCTTGTCGTGTTTGCCCTGACCAAAGGGCGCAAACAGCACCACCTGCTGGTCCCTGCCTTCCTGGCAGGTGGCTGTGCCATCTTCGCTACGGTGTTGGCGTCGGCCTTCGTGTGGGGAACCCCCTTTGCGGGTCAGGGAAGCGCGCTGGCGAACCTCGTGACGGGCGTCGTCAGCCCCACACTGGAAGTCCTCATCCTTGCTGTGACCATTGTCGTCATAGCCGTGCCTGAGGGCCTGCCCATGGCAGTCTCCATCAGCCTGGCGCTCAGCGCCCGCAACATCCGAAAAGACAACAACCTGGTGCGCAAGATGATCGCGGCGGAGACGATCGGTTCAGTCGACGTCATCCTCAGCGACAAGACCGGCACGATGACGCTCAACCGCATGTCCCTGGCCACCCTCTATGCGCGGGGACGTCTATATGCGCGCGACCCGGAGGACGGCCAACCCGCTCTTGACGACGTCCACGTGGACGACCTGCTCGCTCTGGGCATCGCGGCCAATTCCACCTGCCACCTTGACGACCGTGGTGGCGAGCTGCATTTCGTCGGCAGCTCGACGGAAGGCGCGCTCCTCAAGTGGTTGCAGGACCGAGGCATCTCATACTCCGACCTGCGGGAGAGGCATCCGGTACTGCGCCGAGATGATTTCTCCTCACAGCGCAAGGTCATGAGTACCGTCGTCCGCAGCGGGGACCAGTTATGGCTGCTGGTCAAGGGAGCACCCGAGCGCGTCCTGACTCGCTGTGTCGACGTCGAGATGGCTGACGGTCAGACAGAACCCCTCGACCGCCACGAACCTGAACTCCACCGCGTGCTGGCCGGCATGGCCGAACGCGAGATGCGGACGCTTGCTCTTGCCTACCGTCACATGGAGTCGGACGATGACGTGCGCGAGGATGGTCTGACCCTCCAGGCGCTGGCTGGCATCGTCGACCCTGTCCGCACGGACGTGCCCGCGGCAGTCTCGACGGCACACCATGCGGGCATCGACGTCAAGATGGTCACCGGCGACAGCCCTGCCACGGCCCGCGCAGTAGCGATGCGCGCCGGCGTGTGGTCCGACGACGGGCTCCTGCTGACAGGCGAGCAGTTTGCGGAAATGAGCGACGATGAGCTGCGTGCCGTCGCCCCACGCCTCAAGGTCCTCGCCCGCTCAGAACCCATGCAGAAGAAACGCCTGGTCGAGGTCCTGCAGTCTCTTGGCCACGTTGTTGCAGTCACGGGCGATGGCACCAACGACGCGCCCGCACTCAGGACGGCAGACGTAGGTATCTCGATGGGGCTGCGCGGCACCGACGTCGCAAAGGAGGCCAGCGACATCGTGCTCGTCGACGACAACTTCGGCAGCATCGTGCGGGCCGTACACTGGGGGCGCACGCTGTACGAGAATATCCAGAAGTTCTTGCAGTTCCAGCTAAGCATCAACCTCTCGGCCTTGACGATCGCCTTCATCAGCCCGCTGCTTGCGCTCGGGACAAGCCTGCTTGCACGTGGCGGCGTTCAGCTCCTGCCAGGCGCCGACTTCCGCGAGATGCCGCTCACCATCCTCCAGCTCCTGTGGATCAACCTCATCATGGACACGCTCGCGGCACTGGCACTGAGCCTGGAGCCCAAGCGGGACGAACTGATGAACGACCGGCCCAAGCGACGCACCGAGTCCTTCGTCACGCACAACATGCTGCACAACATCCTCGTCATGAGCACGTGGTTCGTCGCTGTCACACTGTTCATGCAGGCCACCGGCTGGTACCTGGGCGCGGACCGCACGGACGCCAGGCAGGTCAGCTCTGTCGTTTTCACGTCCTATGTCTTCATGCAGGTATTCAACCTGTTCAATGCGCGCAGCGTGCGACCGGACAAGTCCGCCTTTGCGGGGCTGGCTCGCAGCAAGACGTTCTGGGCCGTCGTAGCCGTCATCACCATCATCCAGGTCGGATTGACCCAACTTGGAGGCACCACGTTCAGCACTGCGCCCCTGCCTCCGCTCGTCTGGCTCCGTGTGCTCGCCCTGGGCCTGGCTACAGTCGGCATCGGCGAGGTGTCGCGTGCATTCCGTCGCTTCCGCTACAAGGCAGCGCATTCGGCAGCCGCAGGCAGCAGCACAGCGACCTGACCCGTCTCCCGGCTGTCGTTCCCGCGAAAGCGGGAACCCACCTCTCTGAACATGCATGGACTCCCGCATACGCGGGAGTGACGGAGTGAAGAACCCCTTCTCTGTCGTTCCCGCTTCCCTTCTGTCGTTCCCGCGAAGGCGGGAACCCATGAGTCGAGAGGTCACGCCGACACGCGACTACGGCGCACTTGACAGGAGTATCGTTCTGCTCCACTATTACGGAAGAACCTTAGTAATGTTGGAGTAGAACATGATTGGTGCTCGTACCCTGGAAGCAATTTCCGCAATGCCGGTCGTCACCAAGCAGAACCTTGGCGTGGTTCTGGGTGTCTCGCCCGCAACGCTTAACTACCGCGTCCGGCGCCTGCAGGCAACCGGGGACCTCCTCAGGCTGCGCAGCGGGCTCTACGCGCCGATGACGGCCTGGCAGGCGGCACAGTCCGACCCCGGGCAGACGAGAGGGTACCTCGAATACCTCTCGGGCATTGTCCGATCTCCTTCCTACCTGTCGCTCGAGTATGTCCTGGAGAAGGCGGGCATGATCCCCGAATCGCCATTTGCTCTGACGTGCATCACGACCAAGACTCCTCGCACCTACGCGACGCTCCTCGGGAGGTTTGTCTACCGGAGTATCCGAAGCGACCTGTTCACAGGGTATAGTCTTGGCGCATATCGCGGCTTCGATGTCCGCATAGCTTCTCCCGCCAAGGCGCTATTCGATATGCTTTACCTGCGGCCGTTCACCACGCCGGGCGCGATGCGGTCCTACCTGCTCGAGACCGGGCGGCTCAACTGGGATGCGCTGCGCCCGTCAGACAAGAAGAGGCTCGTCGCGACCATCCGCACCAGCGGCGTCCCAAAGATGAATCGCATCCTGTCGATTCTGACTGCGGCGGGCATCGTATGATCGAGGAACGGCTGGCGTCCATCATGACTCAGTCAGGCAGGAATCTCAACCCTCTCTTCCTGCGCACCAGGCTCAAAGAAGCCCTGCAGGACGAGGTTCTGGCCTTCGTCTACAATCATCCGCAGTATCGCAGCTACCTGTTCACCGGGGGCACATGCCTGCGCAAGCTGTACGGACTCCCGCGGCTGTCCGAAGACCTGGACTTCGACGTCCCCGGTCAGCCAGATACCGACTCGTTCGCTGCAGATCTCCGCGAATACGTCAGCAAAGCGCTCCAGTATCGTCACATGACCACAAGAGTCAGTGAAAACGGCATGTCGATCACGCTGGTCTTCCCTGTCCTGCAGCAGCTGGGACTGGTCCATTCGTCTGCCGACTCCCCCAACCTGCTGCTTCGCTGTGACATCGCACCCGAGCCAACCGGTATCTACGGCGCACAAGCGAGCCCTCTCAGCACGGCCCAGGCGATGTTCTTCGTCCGCGCATACGACCTCCCCACGCTCTTCGCCAGCAAGCTGGCTGTATTCGTTGGACGAGACGACAAGAGAGGATCCCCCCAGACGCAGCCATTCGAGGGCCGAGATGTCTTTGACCTCATATGGTTTCTTCAGCAAGCACAACAGCAGGAGTGGAAGCTCCTGCCGCTCTGGCCACGAGTTTTCGCCCTGCTTGGAGCGGACAGTGCCATCAGTGTCGTCCGGCGTGCAGCAGACAAGGCGGCATCCCTTGATGCGCAGCAGGTAGCCGCTGACCTGCGCCCCTTCGTCGAGACTGAACAGGCCCTCGAGGGCTTCAGCACGAACCTGCACGAGGTCCTCCCTGCGCAGCTGAAGGCCCTGGAGAAAGCGCTGCTCACAAGGCAGGACCGGGAGGCGGACACATGGCAATAGTCATTGGGGCAAGCGGAGCATGGAAAGCCGTGCTGGCCATGGCACAAACGGCGGGTATCGTCGTGAACGAGCCGTCCGACGTGGGTATCCAGCTGGCGCGCGCCCAGAAGGCCCTGGTTCAGCAGGACACGCTGGCGCGCGATGATCTGGCACTCCAGGAGGCCGCCCTGGAACACAAGCTGGCGGAACAACGGTCCTCCTGCGCCGCGGACATCGCGCGCATCCACGCTCGCTCTGGACAGGAGACGACACGTCTGGCCGCCCGCCTGAGCCGCCCCGGTCCGATGGCCCTGCGTACGGTGAACGGCCTGTGGGTTGGGTTGTCCCGTCTGGGTCTGCAGGCACAGGAACGCGTACAGGTACGTGCACGGTCACGTGCCGTCATTCCCGCTCAGCGCGCCCTCCAGGACTTCCTCGCCAGCCGCGAAACCGAGGTGGCGAGGCGTGTCGAAGGTGCCCACCGCATCGTTGCGGGCATCGAAGCGATCGCCCACTCCGCTGTCCTGGCCAATGCCGTCGCAGAACGTGCGGTCATCAGGACGCTCAGCACCCTGCCAGACGATTTCGTCCTGATCAACGACCTCCACCTGCGCTACGACCGGGACATCCCGTTCGAAGACAGCTACTTAAAAACTGCACAGCTGGACCACCTTCTCATCGGCCCCACGGGCGCCTACGCCATCGAGACCAGGAATTGGAGTCGCACCGCCATCGTGGACGGTGACGAAGCGGACCCCGTGTTGCAGGTGACGCGGGCGTCGTTCCTCTGCTCCCACATCCTGAAGGACGCGGGCTGCGACCAGATCGTGCGTTCGGTCGTTGCCTGTGATGGTGCCCCGCCCACCAGGTCCGGCGGAGCGCATGTCGCCATCATGCCCACGGCGCGCCTGCTCGCATACGTCCAGTACGGCCCCCAGCTGATGTCGGTCCAGGAGATCGCTCTCGTATGCAGGACCCTGACCTAGGGTCGCCAGAACGGGCAATGGACACCGTAGCAGCCCCGTAAGCCGACCCGCAGTTGTCAGCAATCCCACCTTCACAATCGTGTGTACGAAACGTCTGTATGCTGCGTATAGAACATACGGGGACGCAAAGGCGCCCCGTAGAAAGGAGAAGTGATACATATGATGGGATATTGGAGATATGGTGGTTTCGAACGCGGCGGTTGGGGCGGCATGTGGGGCGGTGGGCATCTATTCATGGGCCTGCTGTGCCTGGTGTTCTTCATCGCGCTCATCGTCTGGATCATCCGCATGGCGACGTGGAGACGACATGGTATGGGCTGCGGTATGGGCTACATGCGTCACATGCACGGCATGCATGACGATCGCGACCTGATGGAGAGCAAGCAGGACGAAGCCTTGGACATCCTCAGGCGCAGGTTCGCCGGAGGCGACGTCACCAAGGAAGAGTACGAAGAGCGGCTGAAGGTCCTGAACGGCGACAAGTAGCCGTCCCTAAGAAACACGCGCCCCTGTGCCGGTTCACGGCACAGGGGTTTTTGCATGTCCTGGTTAGGCTGAGACTGACCTCAGCTTTCTAGACGCCTGACAGCTCGCCAAGCTCGACGTGCTTGTCGGGCTGGTGTTCCTCCATCAGGCCGAAGCTGTTGCCTTCCGTGTCCTTGCAGGTCACCATGCGTCCCACCCCGGGGATTGTCTGGATATCCCTTACGATCGTCCCTCCGGCAGCAGTGACAGTCGCCATAGCCTCTTCCAGGGACAGCACCCCAAGGGTCAGGTTCGTTTCGAGAGTCTCGCTGGTGGATGGAGAGAGACCCCCATCGATGCCTGGTTCACCGGGCGCACCAGTCGTGATCATGTAGTAATCGAAGGGTCCATCCCACTTCTCAACGATCCAGCCGAACGCCGCTTTGTAGAATGCGATCGCACGCGCCGGGTCTCTCGCCATCAGGTCAAAGTGCATCGGTCGCAGCATGTCACGCCTCCTGTAGTTGTCAGGCCTTGCGGCCTCTACCCAAACCATACTCCATGCCCCGAACCATGCAAGGACGTCCTTGACATTCACGTCACAATGCACAAAGCTGTGATCCAGGGACGGTGCTCAGACGCCACCAGGAGTCTCCTCGTAACGCCTGAGGAGATGAGACGTTGCTGAACATGAGCTCTTCTGTGATGAACTGTGGGAACCAGAACCCGCGGACAGCCGTCCAATTGGGAGAAGGGTGGTAACCCCAAGGGCCGCCATATGGAGGTGAAACCGATGAAGAGACTATTGATCATCCTCATGATAACTGCGCTGGCACTTACGGTAAGCGTGCGCCACGTGAACGCTGCCGACCCGCTCGCAGGCATCCGCTACGCGCCACCGACGGCAACGCTGACGACAGGCAAGCTGTCGTACATGCCGAGCGAGGCCATCGACTGGCGCTACACCCTGTACAATGGCAACGACCAGCCTCTGGTCCTGACCTTTACGTCATCCCAGGTCTATGATCTCATTCTGCGAGAAAGCGGCGGCAGGGTAATTGCCCGGTGGTCGACTGACCGCATGTTCGCAGACGTCATGAGCACCCGCACCGTCATGATGGGCGAGACCATGGAGCTCAAGGGCTCGTGGCAGCTACCCAGGGAGCTCGCTCTCGGCAGCTATGACCTGGAGTTCGTGCTGACCAGCACGACCACCGAACCCACTGGAGCGAAGACACAGTTCGCGGTCGGCAAGGCAAGCATGGCAGACCTGGGCGTCAAGTTCACGACGGACAAGCTCATCTACCGCGTGGGGACGACCATCACGGTCAAGTATACGATCACGAACCTGACTGACAAGCCACTCGTTCTGACCTTCCCGTCCTCACAGCAGTATGACTGGACCGTCACCGACGCCGAGGGCAACCTCGTCTACCAGTGGATGGCCAACAAGAGATTCGCGGCGGGCGTCACCCAACTCACAATCCCCGTTGGGACCAGCGACGACTTCGAGAGCTCCTGGCTCATCCCGCCGGACCTTAAGCCCAATGGCTTCTACGTTCATTTCACAGTACTGGATGACGGCCTCGGCGTCCTGAAGACGCAGCGACGTGCCGTCCTCATGGGCAGTACGCCCCCTTCGAACTAACGCAGACACGCCCCCTCACACGAGGGGGCCTTTTCGTTTTCCCCACTGTAACACTCTCGGGACGGTTCCGTTTCAGGCAAGAGTGCTGCAGTCGAATGTGCCATCCCCGCGTATGCTAGCCCCTCAATCTGTCATTCCCGCGAAGGCGGGAATCCATCTTGTATCCGTCATTCCCGCGCAGGCGGGAATCCAGTCCTGACCAGGTGAACTTACCACGTTGGCCGCTATTTACCAGCTGACCCCATATCCTCGCTGTTGACTGTTGACATCTTCTGCATATGTAATACATTGTCGTCTGTACTGAATGAACGAAAGGAGGCTACGCCATGGCGACTGAAGGAATCATCTCTCTCCGCATTGAGGGAGACCTGAGGAGAAGGATCGATGAAGTTGCTCACCGTACAGGACGCTCGAAGGCATGGGTCATCAGGAAGGCTGTCGAGTCGTATCTTGAGGACATCGAGGACATCGAAATGAGTGAGCAGCGCCTTGCTGACCCAAAAGACAACGTCATCTCCGCTGAAGAGTTGACGTCACTTCTATGACCATCTCTGCGAAGGAGAGCGTCAGGAAAGACTTGGACGACCTTTTCGACAAATCCGAGGACAGGCGCCGCGTATGGTCTGCGGTCGTGAAGGCGATACGGGCTGGCAAGTACGAGCACCTGAAAGGCAACCTGCGGATGTTCTATCGTGTCCGCGTGGGCAACTACCGCGCAATCTTCATCCGGATCACCGACGGAGTGCTCGTCACCCGCATTGCTGACCGAAAAGACGCGTACAAGGAGTGACCTCTCGGGATTCTACTCCCTGACCCTCTCATGATTCTGTCTGGGCACGCCCGAGAAGTCGGTCGCAGGACCCGGGCAGCACCTTCCTATAGCTCGTAGCCCTCGGCGGTGACCACGCCGTCTGCCAGGTCCAGGACGACGTAGGTGACCGTGCGGGCGGGGAAGCGGCCTGCAATGCTGCCCGGGTTGACGAGGAGGATGCCGTCCTGACGCTCGATGAGACGACGGTGCGTGTGACCGAAGAGGACGACGTCGGCGCGGTCCTTGCGCCCCTGCTCGAGGAGCGACTCCACGCCGTACTTGGTGCCGTAGCAGTGGCCGTGGGTCATGAAGATGCGCCTGCCGGCGATCCGCAGGAGACGCTGGAGCGGGAACAACGCACTGACGTCGCAGTTACCCTGCACGGCATCGAAGCGAACGGACGGATACGCTGCGCCCAGAGCAACGACGTCGGCCTCACCATCCCCGCAGTGAAGCACGCGGGTGACCTCGGGATGCTGAAGCATCGCCTCCTTCAGATTGGACGTGTTGCCGTGCGAATCGGAGACGACGAGGATGTGCATGCAGGAACCTCCTGTCATAACGCACTATGACCACCATCATACCAGACGCCGCAGGGATTGCCATGACGGCCAGTGGCACACGAAGGACTGGATTCCCGCCTTCGCGGGAATGACGGATCCAAGGACGAAACTGGGTTCCCGCCTGCGCGGCGAAGGCAGAATCCTTTCGCGACGAGGAAGTTCTCAGGGAAGCAGCGAGGGCAACTCTCGCTGCAACACGTTCAGCACAACTGTTACAACAACAACGACTGTCCCCTGTTACAGAGAGCGTTACACCTGTGAGGGAATGACGGAAAAGCGCACTATGAAAGGACCCGGTCAGGAAGGCCGGAATATTCGCATGAGTATTTCGGGGTCAGGCATTGCTGCCATGGTCCCACCCACCTTCAGCGAGGCGAGGCCGAGGATTGTTGCAAAGAACGTCATGACAAGCTCCGCAGGGTCTCCCTGCGCTATCTGGCCCTTGTGCTGTCCCTGTTCGATCACGTGGGCCAGCATGTCGAACAGTCTCCCCGAACCATGCACGCGCCCCATGGAAGGAACAGGATACGCACCGCTCGTCATGGCCTCCATCATAAGGACGAAGGAGTATCCTGCCGATTGCTGCTCCCCAACACTCTTGAAGATTCGCGCGACCAGGGCTCGCATCTTGTCGATCGGCTCCCCGGCGTCTGCATTCACGAGCTCAATCACGCGTCTCGAGGAATCGACTGCATCCCTGACCAGTTCGGCGTAGATCTCGTCCTTCGACTGGAAGTAGTGGTACATGAGCCCATAGCTGATGCCTGCTTCTGTCGCGATATCGCTCATCTTTGCGGCAGCGAAGCCCTTGTGGATGAAAACCTTCAGGGCAGAGCAAAGGATCTGCTTCTGTCTGTCATCCTTGATCTGTATGTTTGCTTCTTCACTGCGAGGTGACATCTGCACGACCCCCTATGATTGACTTGTCAGTCAACGAAATGAAAGTGTATGCCGTGTTGCGCAAGAAACAGCGGGAAGACTTCACGGTTTGAACACCGTTTGACCGCGAATACATTTCGCTTGACTAACGTTTGCTGTATTCTATCCTATACCAAGAGAGACAAATAGCCGCACGGGTCTGCAGATGGCGCGAAACGGTCCGCGCAATGGGAGAAGTGCTATGCAGCTTGGCACGCCACTTGAACTGCTGATGGTTCTTTCCTGTGCACGGAACATGCGCGGGGGAGGTGCCCGGTGACGCGTGAGTCCTTTGTCGCGCTCGTCGGCAACGCCGCATTGCTGCTGGCGCTGATCTATGTCTATGACCTGCTGAACGTCGTCCGCTGGATATCGGGTACGTGGATACGGCAGGTGATCGCCGGTATTGCCATCGGCGCGAACGGCATCTTCGTGATGCTGATGCCCTGGACCTTCGTGCCCGGCATCAACTTCGACACGCGGTCCGTCCTGCTGGCCATCTCGGGGCTGTTCTTCGGCATGATCCCCACGGTGGTCGCGGCCTTTATGACCGCTGCGTTCCGGCTGATCCAAGGCGGAGGAGGCGCATGGACGGGTGTCTCGGTCATCATCGCCTCGGGCGCCATCGGCGTGGCCTGGCGGCATGCGAGACGGCACCAGCTGACCACCCTTTCGTTCCGGACGCTGTACTCGCTGGGACTAGTCGTCCACCTCGTCATGCTCGCGCTAATGTTCACCCAGCCGCTACAGAGGGCGATTCAGATCCTCGGCAGTATCGCCCTCCCGGTCCTGGTCATCTATCCCATCGCGACCGCCGCATATGGCACGCTGATGGTCGACCGCCTGCGGCGTGAGCAGGCGGCTGCGGCCGTCCGCGAGAGTGAGAGCCGGTTCAGGGCGCTGTTCGAGCAGGCAGCCTTCGGCGTCGCCAAGGCCGACGTGAGGACGGGCCGCTTGGTCCTCGTCAACCAGCACTACGCTGACCTGCTTGGCTACGCGCAGGAGGAACTGCTGGCGCTGGACATGCAGACCATCACGCATCCGGACGACCGGGCCGCGACACATCGGAACATGCAGGAGCTGGTGTCCGGCCGGATCTCATCGTACGCCCTGGTCAAGCGCGATGTCCGAAAGGACGGAGGCGTCATCTGGGTCAGCGTCACCGTGTCGCGGCTATGGAGCGAGGGAGACGAGCCCGACTTCGCAATGGCCGCCATCGAGGACATCACGGACTGGAAGAGCGCACAGGAGGCCCTGGTCGCAAGTGCGGCGAAGTTCCACGAGCTGTACGAGAACATGACCAGCGGATGTGCCATCTACTCCGTCGTGGGCGACGGCGCCACGGGGGCCAACTACATCGTCAGCAACTTCAACCGGGCTGCGCTCCGCATGGAAGGCAAGATGATCGACGAGGTCGTCGGCAAGAGCCTGCGGGACCTTCGGCCACGCATCGATGACTCTGGCCTGATCTCTGTCATGCAGGAGGTGTGGCGCACCGGACGACCCGCGTTTTTCCCTGTCAGGGTTTATCAAGACGAACGGTTCTCCCGATGGTATGAGAACCACGTGTTCCACATCCCCTCGGGAGAGGTGGTCACCATCTATGACGACGTCACGGACCGGAAGCGTGCCGAGGATGCCCTGGCGGTTTCGGAGGAGCGCTACCGCACGCTGTTCGAGTCGATGGACATCGGCGTGCTGTACTTTGCGCCCGATGACACCATCATGTCTGCCAACCCTGCGGCCGAGGACATCCTGGGGCTCACCCACGGCGAGATCGTGGGCCGCCGCCCCATGGACCCGCAGTGGAGGAACGCCCACGAGGATGGTTCGGAGTTCCCCGGCAAGTCCCTGCCCTCGACGCTGGCCATGCACACCGGAGAAGCCGTCCATGACGTCATCATCGGCATCTTCAACCAGCGCGAGGAAGCCTACCGCTGGGTCCGCGTCAACGCCATACCGCAGTTCCGCGCGGACGAGACCTCCCCATACCAAGTCTACGTCACGATGGAGGACATCACCGAGCGCAAGCTGGCAGAGGAAGAGACTCAGCGGGAACGAGCGTTTTTCGACCGACTAGTGGAGACAGCCCCGGAAGGCATTGCGATCACCGATACCCAAGGCAGGGTCATGCGGGTGAACGCCGAGTTCGTGCGCATGTTTGGCTATGGGGTTGATGAGGCCGTCGGACAACAGATCGACGACCTGGTGGCACCTCTCGAGCGCCGGGAAGAAGCCAGAGGGCTAACAGCATCTACTGCCCAAGGGAGTGAAATCCGTTTGGAAACGGTGCGGTGCAGGAAGGACGGCACCCTCGTTGATATGTCCATCATCGGCGCACCTATTCTGGTCGCAGGGAAGGAGGAGGCGCTTTACGCCATCTACCGCAATATCACCGAGCGCAAGCGGGCAGAGGAGGCGCTGAAGGCCAGCGAGGAACGGCTGCGCGCTGTTGTGACGAACGTCCCGCTGGTGCTTTTCGCCATCGGCGCGGACGGCGTGTTCACCCTTTCGGAAGGACACGGCCTGTCCCGCCTCGGGCTGCAGCCCGGCGAGGTGGTCGGAAAGTCCGTCTTCGACGTCTACCAAGACGTCCCGGAGATCCTGGACAACGTCCGCAGAGCGATGGAAGGTGAGACCCTGCACGAAAACGTGCGGGTCGGCGACCCGTGGTTTGAATCCTGGTACACGCCTGTGCGAGGCCTGGATGGCCTGGTAACGGGCATCATTGGCGTCAGCGCCGACATCACCGAGCGCAAGCAGGCAGAGGCAGAGAAGGAGGCCCTGCAGGCACAGCTGGTGCAGTCCCAGAAGATGGAGGCCATCGGCCAGCTGGCAGGTGGCGTCGCTCATGACTTCAACAACTTGCTGACCGGCATCCTGGGCAACATCGCCCTTATGCGCAGCATCCTGCTCCCAGCAGACCCATTGCTGGAGAACCTGAACGCAGCCGAGGCCGCGGCCCATCAGGCGGCCGACCTCACGAAAGGACTGCTGACCTTCGGCCGCAGTGCCGTGGTCCTGCCGGTGCCCATGAAGATCACGGCCGCGCTCGACGCGACCCTGGCACTGCTGAAGCAGTCCCTGCCGGCCACCATGGAGATCGTCCGTGACGACGAGCAGACAGCGTGGAACGTCCTGGTGGCCCAGTCGCAGGTGACGCAGATCCTGCTCAACCTCGCGGTGAACGCACGCGATGCCATGAAGGGCAAGGGGACGCTGACGATACGCACCAGGAACGAGGTTGTGGGAGAGGAATACGTCCAGAACCATCCTTTTGCGCGCACGGGTGAGTTCGTCCACCTCAGTGTCACGGACACGGGTCCTGGGATTCCGCCAGAGATCCTGGAGCGCCTCTTCGAGCCCTTCCATACAACCAAGCCGATAGGGTCCGGCACGGGGCTGGGACTCTCCGTCGTCTACGGTGCCGTGAAGCAGGCAGGAGGGTGGATCACGGCAGTATCCACAGAAGGTGTCGGGACGACCTTCGACATCCACCTGCCGCGCTGCCTCGACGAGTCATCCGCACCAGCCGTACCAGCCCGCTCCGCCCCCAACGTCTACAGCGGGACCGTCCTGGTCGTCGAGGACGAACCGGTGGTCAGCGCTGTCGCCCAGGCCCTGCTGGCACGCAGTGGCTGCACGGTCCTGACGGCACCGGACGGGGCATCAGCCCTGAACGTCCTGCGGGAGCACCCTGTGGGCATCGGGCTCATTCTGCTGGACATGACCATGCCGGGCATGACGACGGACGAGATCGTGCACGCCATCCGGGCCCTGGACCCCACGATCCCCATCCTGCTGAACTCCGGGTACACCTCTAACGGAACCGTCAAGCAGATGCTCGAGGAGGGCAGTGTCCAGGGGTTCCTGGGCAAGCCGTACGAACTGCAGGAGCTGCTGAGCACCATCAACCAGCTGCTGGAGCGGCCCTGAGCAGGCAGCATCCGGCGGAAGTCGCCAACAGGCACCGTTCCTTGGTGTGAAGAAAGGGGGAAGCGAGCATGGAACGACGACACGAGGCACAGATGAACAAAGGGAACCAGCGTCCGAGTTGGCTCGGTTACATCGTCACGGCTTTGATCATTGCCACGGCCGCCGGCCTGCGCCTCTGGCCCCTGCAGGCGCTGGGCCAGCGCACGGTCTGGGTGACCTTCTACCCGGCAGTCATGGCTGCCGCCCTGTATGGCGGGCTCCTTCCCGGTCTTCTGGGCACGGCCCTGTCCTGCGGCATCGCTGTGTTCGCGTGGCCGCTTTTCGTGGCCAAGCCGTTCATCAAGGATCCGGCGGACTGGCTGACGCTAGCCGTCTTCGTCGTCACCTGCGCCATGATCTCCATGACGGTCGAGTCCATGCGCCGCGCCCAAGCCCGGGCGAAGATCGCCCGTGAACAGGCCGAGGCAGCCAACAAGGAGCTGGAGGCGTTCAGCTACTCGGTCTCACATGACCTGCGAGCTCCTCTTCGCAGCATCGACGGCTTCAGCCAGGCATTCCTCGAGGACTTTGGCTCCACTGTCCCGGAGGAGGGGCGCGAGGACCTGGAACGAGTGCGGCGCGCCACCCAGCATATGGGACAACTCATCGACGACATGCTGTTGCTGTCACGGGTAACTCGCAGGGAGATGCATGTGCAGGAGACCGACATGAGTGCGCTGGCAGCCGACGTGGCCGGGGAACTGGCGCGGGACAACCCGCAGCGAGACGTCCAGTTGAGCATCGAGCCGGGTATGACCGCAACGGGCGACCCTCAGCTGCTGCGCATCGTGCTGGTCAACCTGCTGGGCAATGCCTGGAAATTCACGTCCAAGCGCCAGCACGCACACGTCAGCATGGGGACTGTGCGCGACCTGGAGCACGGCCGCGCGTTCTTCGTGCGCGACGACGGAGTCGGATTCGACGCCAAGTACAAGGACAAGTTGTTCGTGGCCTTTCAGCGTCTGCACGCACAGGAGGAATTTCCTGGAACCGGCATCGGGCTGGCGACGATCCAGAGGGCAGTCCGCCGCCATGGCGGCGACGTATGGGCCGAGGGCGAGGCCGACCGGGGAGCGACGTTCTACTTTACGATTCCAGATCTGCATGTATCATATTTTGTCAAGGGGGACAACCATGAGTGACAAGATCATCCTGCTGGTCGAGGACAATCCGGACGACGTCGCCCTTACATTGCGGGCGCTCAAGAAGAACAACATCGCCAACGAGGTCGTCGTCGCGCGCGACGGGGAGGAGGCCCTGGAGTACCTGACGGCGACTGGCAGGTACACAGGGCGTACGGTCGCCGACCTGCCCCAGGTCGTCCTGCTGGACCTGAAGCTACCGAAGGTGGGCGGGCTCGAGGTCCTGCGCGCCATGCGGGCGGATCCGAGGACGCGGCTGCTGCCCGTGGTGATCCTGACCTCGTCCTCCGAGGAGCCGGACATCATCACCAGCTACCAACTGGGAGCCAACAGCTACATCCGCAAGCCCGTGGACTTCAACCAGTTCGTGGAAGCCGTACGCGAATTGGGGCTGTACTGGCTGGTGCTGAACCAGGCGCCTCCGGTCAATCGCTGACATCCTGACATCACCCCATCCGATGAAACCTGCTCTCCGCATCGTCATCATCGAAGACAACCCCGACGACGCTCTGCTGGTCGTCCGCGAAGTCGAGCATGCCGGCTATGCCGTCCAGGTGCAGCGCATCCAGACGGCCGAAGAACTGCGGGAAGCGCTGGCGCAGGGAACCTGGGATTTGGTGCTCGCCGACTACAGCCTGCCGCACTTTTCGGGAACCGAGGGACTGGCCATCCTGTGGGAGACCGGGCTGGACATCCCGTTCATCGTCGTGTCGGGCAGCATCGGCGAGGAGGTGGCGGTCCAGGTGATGAGGGATGGTGCCGCCGACTACGTGATGAAGGACCAGCTGGCGCGTCTTGGTCCCGCCATTGAGCGAGAGCTGCGCGAAGCAGACGAACGCAAGCACAAGCGCGATGCCGAACGGGCACTCGCAGAAAGCGAAAAACGCTACCGCCTCCTGCTCGAAAACCAGACCGACCTCATCGTCAAGACCGACCCGGAGGGACGGATCCTCTATGCCAGCCCCACCTACTGCGCGCTGTTTGGCAAGAGCCCGCAGGAACTGATGAGTTTGAGCTACCAGCCGCTGGTACATCCCGACGACCTTCCGTCCGTCGAGCACACCGTCGCCGACTTGTTTCATCTACCCCACTCCTGCCGCTATGAGGAACGCGCGATGACCGTGGATGGCTGGCAATGGATCGAGTGGGACTGCCACGCTGAGTTGGACAGCCACGGAAACGTCATTGCCCTTGTCGGCTCCGGCCGCAACATCACCGACCGCAAGTACATGGAGGAGAAGCTGCACACGTCGGAGGCTGACCTGCGCCAGGCGCAGGCGTTGGCGCACGCTGGCAGCTGGCGCTGGGATATAGCCCATGACGAGCTCATCTGGTCGGATGAGTTGTACCACATCTTCGGGATTGCTCCGCATACGTTCACCGGGTCCTGGCAGGACGTCATCGCGCGTGCCGTCCACCCTGACGACCGGGCCCGCGTCGAGGAGGCAAACAGGGCCGTTGTCGAGGATCACAACTTGCAGCCCCTCGAGTACCGCATCGTACGGCCCGACGGCTCCGTTCACACTATCTGGGATCAAACCGGGGAGATGACCTTGGACGACAAGGGCCACGCCTCCTCCTTGACGGGCGTTGTCCTTGACATCACCGACCGGCAGCGCGCGGAGGCAGAGAAGGAGGCCTTGCAGGCGCAGCTTCACCAGTCCCAGAAGATGGAGGCCATCGGCCAGCTGGCAGGTGGCGTCGCCCATGACTTCAACAATCTGCTGACTGGCATCCTGGGCAACGTCGCCATCATCCTGAGCGACCTGCCATCATCAGACCCGCTGGTTGCCAACCTGTTTGCCGTCGAGACCGCCGCCCATCAGGCTGCCGACCTAGCCAAGGGCCTGCTCACCTTCAGCCGCAAGGCTGTGGTCTCACCGGTACCCCTCGACTTGGCAGAGGCCGTCGACACGACGCTGACCATTCTGAAGCAGTCGCTGCCGGCCACCATGAATATCGTCCGTGATGTCGAGCAGACAACCTGGAGTGTCTTGGCAGACCGCTCCCAGATCGCCCAGGTGATCCTCAACCTGGCCGTCAACGCACGCGACGCCATGCAGGGCAAGGGGACGCTCACCATCCGTCTCGGGAATGTACATGTGGGCGAGGACTACGTCCGTACGCACCCCTTTGCACGGACGGGAGACTTCGTCCACCTGAGCGTCGCCGACACCGGGCCTGGTATCCCTCCCGAGATCCTGCAACACCTCTTCGAGCCATTCCACACGACCAAGCCCGCAGGTTCCGGGACCGGGCTGGGGTTGTCCATCGTGTACGGCGCCATCAAGCATTCGGATGGATGGGTGACCGCAGACTCGCCCCCCCCCGAGGATGTTCGTTCAATCCGAGGGGTGCTTCCGGGTACGGGGGCCGTGTTCGACATCTTCCTGCCGCGCTGTCTCGACGAGCCGTCCACACCAGCCGTGCCGAACCGCTTCGCTCCCAGCGTCTGCAGTGGGACCGTCCTGGTCGTGGAGGACGAGCCGGTGGTCAGCGCCGTCGCCCAGGCCCTGCTGACACGCAGTGGCTACGCGGTCCTGATGGCTGGGGACGGGGCATCGGCACTCCGCACGCTCCAGGAACACCAAGGCTCCATCGACCTCATCCTACTGGACATGACCATGCCGGGCATGACCACGCAGGAAATCGTTCCTGCCTTCCGTGCGCTCTCCCCGTCAGTCCCTATCCTGCTGACCTCGGGCTATACCTCAGGCGACACCGTCAAGCGCATGCTCGACGAGGGGACCGTGCAGGGATTCCTGCCGAAGCCGTACGAAGTGCACGAGTTGCTGGATAGTGTACAGAAGCTCCTGCGCAGGGAATAGCGGTCCTTTGTCTCGTGCGCCAGTGCAGAGCGAACGCGCCGACAGGCACAGCGTTGCAGCACTTAGCTCGATGGCTACGTGCTGGAGACTGCGAGGTATGGAAGAAGCAGGTTCCAATCGACTCAGAAGCAGAGGACCGACGATGAACAGGGGGCTGCCATGATAAGGGATCTCGTTTTGAAGAACAGGAGTTACCGCAGGTTCTACGAAGATGTCGACGTAGACTGCCAGACGCTGAGGGAGCTTGTCGACCTTGCAAGACTATCCGCTTCTGCCGCGAACAGACAACCTCTGCGGTACATGCTGTCTTGCACAAAGGAAAAGAATGTGTTGATATTTCCGACCCTTGCTTGGGCTGCATACCTCAAGGATTGGAATGGACCGTCCGTCGGAGAGCGCCCTTCAGCGTATATCGTCATGCTTGCAGACAAGGAGATCTCTGCGAATTTCAACTGGGATGCCGGCATCTGTTCCCAGAGCATTCTCCTTGGAGCGGTAGAACTAGGTCTTGGTGGCTGTATCATTGCCTCCGTCAACAAACCCAGTCTCAGACAGGCGCTCAACATCCCCGACCAGTACGAAATCGTGTTCGTTCTGGCACTTGGCAAGCCAAAGGAGAAGGTTGTCATCGAGCCTGTCCCTTCGAATGGAGACATCAAGTACTGGAGAGATGCCGAAGAAACCCACCACGTTCCAAAGCGGTCTCTTGAAGATCTGATTATCGGCTAGCAAGCTCCTTCAGGCAGGGAGCCTACTCGTCAGCTTTCGTCTGGGCCGGCTCTTCGTCCCCCTTGAATTCCCTGCTCTGCTGGATGAGGTTCTTGACCCAGTCGGGCAGCTTGGAAAAGACTGCGTCTTCGCCACCGTCGATATCGTACAGGACCACAGGGTTGACAGCGTCGGGGACAACCATGCCCTCGGGGACGCTCATCACGCCTGCTATGTATGCATATGCCTTCTCAGCGTTCTCGCCGTGGAGGATCGAGAGCAGACAGGCAGCGCCCAGCATCGAACCAAGGGCGAACCCGTCGCGTTCTTCCTTGGCGGTGACAGGACGGCCAAGCCAAGACTCCAGGTCCTTCCTCAGGCTGGCCTTGTCGTTGAGGCTCAGGGTGTACTTCTTGGAGATGATGGCGGGACGCCCGTCGTCCGTCAGGTCTGCGGGCAGCTCGAACTGAACCATGATCTTGTTCGCCCACCTCCCGAACTTCTCAGAGTACTGCGTCCCCAGATCGATGACGCCGTAACAGCGCGCGACATGCGTCCCGGTGGGGATGACGCCCTTCTCTCCAACTTCGTTCTTCGCGATCAGTCCCATGGTGCTCTCCTTTGCCGCCCTGCGGCTTGTCGGCCAAGTCTGTGCTCCCAGAGTCAAGTATAGGCGGCGGAGCCCGCGCAGCAAGATGCCGCATCGACTCATCTATTATGTACCTGAAATGACCCCGTGAACTCGTGAGAAAATGTACCTGAACGATGACAGAATACTGCTGGTCCTTGGGATGAGAAAGGAGCAGCGAAAGTGGAGCTCACGATG